>Ga0182745_1000201_pt1 | contig 76111 bp, 50 predicted proteins | sample eDN3rd30CKraftBY_FD_128523 | JGI IMG/M metagenome (GOLD analysis project Ga0182745, IMG submission 128523) | Enriched backyard soil microbial communities from Emeryville, California, USA - eDNA 3rd pass 30_C Kraft BY (version 2) (version 2) | ecosystem: Environmental > Terrestrial > Soil >...
ACCTGCCACCTGCCGCCTGCCGCCTGCCGCCTGCCGCCTGCCGCCTGCCTCCGTCCTCCGTTTCTTCGCTAGACGCTGACGCACCATTTTTGCTAACGACATCACTCGTGTTGAGAAAAATTTCCTCAAGGTGGAACGCGATGCGTCTGGCCCACACTGCTTCACTTCGTCGCTCTGGTCACGCAATCACCCTGGCCCGCATCGGATTGGCGGCCGTGGTTTTGGTTGGATTGGGAGTGCTTTCCAGCCGTGCTCAGTCGCCGGGACCGGGGATGCAGCCGTTTGATCCGCTGTCGATTCCGGCACCTCCTGATGCTGCTGGCGAAGCCGTTCCGGCCGAGTCCGACGCAGACGCCGCGGAGAGCGCGGGCTGGATGAGCCTGACGCTGGTCGACCGGATCGTTGCTGGCGGCTGGCTGATGATCCCGCTGGGCATCTGTTCGCTGGTCGTGATGTCGCTGACGATTGAGCGGCTGGTATCGCTCCGCCGTGGCCGCGTGATCCCGCGGCCGTTCGTCCGCCGCTTCACCGAATGTGTTGAGGATGGTCAATTGAGCTTTGAAGAGGCGACGGCGATCTGCGAGGAGTTCCACTGCCCGGTGGCGGAGGTCTTTCAGGCCGCGATCAAGCGCTGGGGAAGACCGATGCTGGAAATCGAGCAGGCGGTGATGGATGCGGCTGATCGGGTCTCCGATGGCCTGACCCGGTTCCTGCGCGTCTTCCATGCGATCAGCAACGTCGCACCGCTGATCGGATTGCTCGGCACCGTGCTCGGAATGATCGAGGCGTTCGAGACGATGAGTGGTGGCGATGCCGCGGGTTCGCACTTGCTGGCGTCGGGGATCAGCACCGCGCTGGTCACCACGGCCGGCGGACTGTTCGTCGCGATCCCGGCATATCTCGCGCACAGCTACTTCGCCGCGGTCAGCGATCGGTACCTCAACGAGATCGATCGACTCTGCCAACGGGTTATCGACTGCATCAGCGCCGAAGGGCTCGAGGCCGGCAACCGAGCCAAGAAAACACGACGCGCGGCATAAAGGAAGACGGTCATGGCAAGACGGCGACGGACAAGTGAAGAGGTTACGATCAACCTGACCCCGATGATCGATGTGGTGTTTCTGCTCGTGATCTTCTTCATGGTCGGTTCGCACTTCGGCGAACCCGAAGGCCGGATCGAAGTCAATGTGCCGGGGGTCGGCGAGCTGCGGTCGATGACCCGCGAGCCGGACGAACGGTTGGTCGAAGTCGGTGGCGACGGTCGGGTGACGCTCGACAGCCAGACGGTGACGCTTGACCAACTGGCCGCTCAACTTCACGATGCCTATCAACAGTACCCGCAGATTCGGGTTGCGGTGCGAGGCGATGGTGAGGCATCGTTTCAGCGAGTCGCCGAAGTGCTGCAGGTGATCCGCAGCACCGGCGTGCAGCAAATGGGAATCGCTGCGAAGACCACTCGGCGTTAACCGCTTGGTTAAGCGTCTGCCGCCGGGTCGTGAGGAAGCTTGATGACGACTGGAAAGGGTGGGAAGACGTTTGCTTAACCAGTGGTTGGCGGTACCGACACAGTCATCCGCTGTGGGGGCGATCGCCATGCAGTTCGATGCTTCTTTCAGCGGACCGGCCTCGGCGGGCAGGTCCGATGCGGTCCTGCTCGCACAGGAGACGATCGCGCAGGGGGCATTGCTCAGCCGCCAGGCCGGCTCGATCTGGAGCGACCCCGTCCTGGCGACGGTCACCGCGACCGTCGCCGTCAGCCTGTTGCTGGCCGGCGTCTGGCTGTTCCGGCGGCGGTCGCGGCAAGGTCGTGGGGCAGCGCTGGTGTGCTTGATCGTGTCGCTGCTGCTGCACCTCGGACTGATCGTCTTGCTGCCGCAGTTGAAGATGTTCGGCGGTGGCAGTGGCGCCGGTGAGCAAGCGAGTGACGCTGGCGGTGACAGCGAGATGGTTTATGCGACCTTCGATCCCGCCGCTCCACCAGCGGCCAGCGCCACGGCGGACGCGCAGGACTCATTGCAACCGCTGCCTCTGCCCGCGGCGCCGTCACTCGCCGCCGACAACAACGAGACGACCGCCGAAGCCGAAACGGAAGTCGAAACGCAGTCCAGCGTTGAAGTACCGCCGAGCAGCGCAGTGGAATCCGTGGTCTTGCCCCCGTCGCTGCGGCCGGATGCCGACGCGCAAGCGGCCGATGATTCGCTCCATGACCTCGTCTCGGCCTGGCTGGCCGATCAAGTCGATGCGGCGTTGCAAGCGGTAAGCGCCGAAGCTGCGGTCCCGTTCGACGATGAACTTGCAGGTGGCCCGACACCCGCGTCCTATGAAGAAGCCGCAACCAACGAGTCTGCTCCTGCCCCCGAGACGCTGCCGGCGCATGTGTTTGGTGTGATGTTGAACGATTTTGCCAACCGCTTCGGCACCGCCAAAAGCCTGGCGCTGCTGCAGACCGGCGGCGACGAATCGACCGAGGCCGCGGTGGAGCGAGCTTTGCGTTTTTTGGCCGCGGAACAACGACCTGATGGAGCCTGGGATCCGACGACCAGCGGCGCCGGCCGCGAGACGCTGACGCTCGGTACCGATCGCAAAGCAGCGGGCCGGCGAGCGACCACCGGACTGACGGGACTTGCCCTGCTGAGCATGCTCGGCGCCGGCAACACGCACCAACAAGGTCCGTTTGCCGATCACGTCCGCCGCGGGCTGACCTACTTGATCCTGAATCAAAAGCCCGATGGCTCGCTCGCCGGAGAAGCGGGCATCTATGAAGCCAATTACTGCCACGGCTTGGCGGCGCTGGCGATGTGTGAAGCGGCGGCGCTGACCGGCGATCCTTCCGCGATCGATTCCGCCGCCGCAGCCGTCGCTTACACGATGGCGATGCAGCACCCGACCACGGGGGGCTGGCGCTACGTTCGTGGCGATCCGGGCGACATGAGCCTAGCGGGCTGGCACGCGATGGTCTTGGCCGCTGGCCGGATCGCCGGCGTGCCGACGCGCCAAGAAGCGTTCGATTTGACCGGTCGCTTTGTTCGCTCGGTTCGCACCGGGCCACAAGGCGGCTTAGCGAGCTACCGCCCAGGCGATCTGCCCACGCATACGATGACCGCCGAGGCGCTGGCGACGCGGTTGTTGCTGGGTGAACGCATCCCACCCGCCGAGTTGAAAGAGGCCGAAGACTACCTGCTGCGGCAATTGCCCGGCACCGGCCGCGACAACTATTACGGTTGGTACTACACGTCGCTCGCCCTGCACCATTTGCAGGACGATGCGTGGCAGACTTGGAACGCGGCGATGAAGCGCCACTTGCTGGCGCGGCAAACGCCCTCGGGCAGTTGGCCGACCGACAGCGAGTGGGGCGGCTATGGTGGCCGGATCTACACCACGGCGATGGGGGCGCTGTGCCTGGAAGTCTACTATCGCCACCTGTGGCGCGGCACGCAGCCGTAGTTGTTGGTTGTTGGTTGTTGGTTGTTGGTTGTTGGTTAAGCGCGGTGGGCGGGGGCGATCGTCAAGATGCGGAGGTCGCAGACGTTCGTGCCGGTGGGGCCGGTCAGCAGCAACCCGCCGGTCTTGGCAAAGAAACGGTAGGCATCGTTGCGGCGGAGGTAGTCCAGCGGCACAAGCCCTTGCTGCTCGCAGGCTTGCCAGACTGCCGCATTGAGCACCGCCCCAGCGGCATCGGTGGGGCCGTCTTCGCCATCGGTCCCGCCGGACAGCAGCACGAGTCGGCTGCGATCCTCGGCGCGGAACGCGGGATGACGCGCTAGCTCGATCATCGCCGCGAGCACGAGTTGCTGGTTCCGTCCGCCTTTGCCGCGCACCTCCGCAGGGGCCAGACGCACGACCGGCTCACCGCCGCTGACGAAGCAATAAGTGTTTCCGCCGCCACCGTGATCCTGCCGCAGCAACTCGACCGCGCGTTGTGCCAGCCGCTGGCCGACCGACTCGGCGCTGCCCTCAGGCGTGGTAACTGCTTCGCTTTCCACTTGGAATCCGAATTCCTCTGCGCGATCGGCGGCCGCATTGACGGCCGCGGCGTTGTTAGCGATCACCACCGTCTCACTCGCTGTTGCAGCACATACGCTGTGCTGCGGGGCCCGATCGAGGCAGCGGTAGATCGCCGGCGGCAGCGAACGTTCGGGATCGTACTGGCGCAGCACCGCCAGCGCATCAGCGGCGGTTGTCGTGTCAGGCGTTGTCGGCCCCGAGGCGATCATATCGAGCGGGTCGCCGAGCACGTCCGACAGCACCAGCGTTACCAAGCGAGACGCTCGACAGGTACGGCGCAGCCGGTCTCCTTTAACGCGGCTGAGGTGCTTGCGAACCGTGTTCAGCTCCGTGATCGCCGCCCCGCTGGCGCTGAGATGCCGAGTGACGGCTAGTTTATCAGCGAGCGAAATCCCAGTGGCCGGAGCAACCAGCAACGCGGAACCGCCGCCGGAGAGCAGCACCAGACAGAGATCTCGCTTTGAAGCCGAGGCGACCGCGTCCAGGATCGCCTGCGTCCCCTGCACCGCCAGCTCCGTCGGTTCATTGACGCCTGCGGGACGGGCTTGGCAGACATGCAGATCGCTGGCCGACAATCCTTCGGTCGTCCCCTCAGGAACATTGATCCAGCCACGCAGGGGAACGCGCTGGCCTAGCCGTAAGATCAGCCCTGCGGCCATCGCGGCGGTCGCCTTGCCGCCGCCGACGACGAGGATGCGATCGAAACTGCGACGCGGGATCCGGATCTCGCCGAGCCTCAAACAGTCCGCTTCAAGTTCGACGCTGCGGCAGATCGCCACCTCACCGCGCACCGCGTCCACTCCTGCCTGCCAAAAGGCATAAGCGGACTTCGTGTGGGGATCATTGGTTGAACAACCGAAGGCAGGCATCGCGTCAGTCTAACGTCCGATGTTAAGGTTGCGTACGGCCGCTGGCAGACGATAATCGCCCCCCCGTAGTCACCTGGAATGCGTAGCATAAGGGGGGTTCGGAGTGTAAGCTACAGATTCCTCGCTGTGGCCACTTCTCGTCAATTTACGAACAGGCGGATCGAAAGCACGCACCCATGACTGATCCTGAGGCGAAATCGGATTCCGAGGCGGACGAAGCGCACGCGTCGTCTCCTGTACCCGGGCGACCAAGTGAGTTGCCGATCAGCGGGACGCCGACCCACTCCGACGTCTCCGCGACATCGAATCGGGGTGACGCGCCCGACGTTACCGGCCAATATTTCTTTCCTGTGCCCGGAGAGAAGCTAGGCAAGTATGAGATCCACTCCGTGCTCGGCCACGGCGGTATGGGTGTGGTGTTTCAGGCTTGGGATCCTGACCTACAGCGTTTTGTGGCGATCAAGATTTTGGGGCCGCAGTTGGCCTTGAGCAGTACCGCGCGGCGACGATTCTTGCGCGAGGCGCGGGCTGCTGCTTCGATCAACCATCCCAATGTCTTGACGGTGCATGCGGTTGAGCAGCATGAAAAGTTTCCGTTCATGGTCATGGAACGGGTCACCGGCAAGCCGCTCAAGAACTACATCGCCGAGCACGGCCCACTGGACGCCATCGAGGCCATTCGCCTGAGCCACCAGATCGCGCTGGGTCTGGCCGCGGCGCACGCTCAAGGAGTCATTCACCGCGATGTGAAGCCCGGCAACGTGATGTTGGACGAAGGCGGTACGCGCGTCCGGCTGACCGATTTCGGACTTGCCCGAGCGATCATCGACAACCTCGAGCTGACGTCGCACGATCACGCCGTTGGCACTCCGGCCTACATGTCACCCGAACAAGTTCGCGGCGACCAGCTCGATGGCCGCTCGGATCTTTTCGGCTTTGGCTGTTTGATCTACTTCATGTTCACGCGCCAGTCGCCGTTTCAGGGCCGCGTCACTGCGGAGACCTGGGAGCGGGTCTTGTATGAGCAGCCGCCACGCCTGGATGTGCTGCATCCGGCGGCACCGCCCCTGCTGGCCGAACTGGCGATGCGGCTGCTGCAGAAAGATCCCGCCGATCGTTTCCAGTCGGCAGTGGAAGTGGCCGGGGAACTGGAACGCTTGCTGGCTCTGCTCAATCAAGCTTCGAGCGATCAGATCGAATCGGTCTTGAAGGACACGCATGTCACCGTCACGGCGCCAGTGCCCAAACGCCTCTTCACGCGTCGGCCTGCGTTGCACGCTAGCCTGATCGCCTTGCTGCTGGTCGCCAGTCTCGCGGCCAGCCAATTCTTTGGTAGTCGTCCGCCATCGCCGCTTCCTGGTAACCAGATGTCCATGGGGACTATTGAGATACCGGATCAGGCTTCGCCCGCACCGAGGACGAAACTGCACGCGATTCGCGTTGGGCTCGATCCGCAAAGCGATTGCAACAGCATCGCCGAAGCGGTGCAGCGGGCGGCACAGCCGTGTGTGATCACGGTAGCTGGACCAGGCCCCTACTACGAAAGTGTGAACATCGTTGGGCCAGCCTACAACGGGCTGCGGTTGGTAGCAGAATCATCCGCCGTCTGGAGTTGCCCACAGGGGCAGAACACGTACCCGTTGCGCCTGGCCAATGTCCGTGATGTGACGGTCAGCGGATTCGATTTCCGGATCCAGGAGATCGAAGCTCACGGTGTTGAAGTGATGGAGACAGCGGAGAACGTGCTCTTGGAGAAGTGTACGTTTGAGCACATGGTGTCGTTTCCGAAACTCTCGCTGCTGTGGATCTGCGCCGCAACCGGCGATTGGGACAAGCGACTGCGCGTTCAAAATTGCCGCTTCCGTTCCGCAGGTCAAACCAGTTTCTGCGTTTCGATCAGCAGCGGACCAACAGCCGGCTCCCATGTCGAGATCACCGGTTGCCAGTTCAACGCTCGCACCACCCATCTGTACGCCACCGACTCCTGTCGTCAACTGCGACTGGCCAACTGCCTCTTTGTTGACGGCACCAACGCGATCAATCTCAGTTTGACCGATTGCGCACGTGACTACCCCTTTGAGATTGTCAACAACACGTTCGCAGGCGTCCGGTTCTGGCTCGGACTGATGGATTCGTTTCGCAGCGGCCAGGCGTCACCGAGCAGCGGTGGCGGCGTGATTGTCAACAACCTGATCTTGGGCGGCGAGCGCGCTCAAGGCGGCGATGACCAGTTCCAACACCTGCTGGCGCACTGGCGAACCGAATCGAATTGGTGGGAGCGCGGCACGCTCACCTGGCCCAGTGCCGATCGCAACGGCAAGCTGGCAACTCTGGTCGATCAAGTCGATTTGGTGCAGCGCAGCGAGGCGGAAGCAGCGGGATATCTGACGCCGACGGTCGATTCGCCGCTGGCGTCTGCTGGTGTCGGCGAACCTTGGCCGGGGTACGTCGGCGCGGTGCCTCCGGCGCCACAACTTTGAACAACAACTCGATCCGTCGATTTCTGAGATCACGAAAATGAACGATGAATATTTCGCTGGCCAGCGATCCGTAGCACCTCTCCGCTCGCCAGAATCCCGCCGCAGCGTCAACGACGAATACGCCAACGTGGCAGACGCCGCCGCGGATATCGCTGCTCCGGTAGCGAGCCGAACAGGGGCACCATCGACATTGCCGTCGTCTATGGCCCAGAGTCGTCCGCTGCAAATCGCATCGGTCGGCCCGAGCTTCGCCATCGGCGGCGTGGAACAACACTTGGCCGCGCTGGCGAAGTTTCTCGATCCGTCCGTCGCGGTCATCAAGCAGTGCTTGGTTACCGATCCTGCGCGGCTCGATGTGAACACCGCACGTACTCTCGGCCCGGCGGTGACGGTCAGGGCCTGCGACAAGGAACAGTTGCGTGACGCGGTTCGCGGTATGGACGTCGTGCTCGCTTGGGGCGACAGTTTCAATCACTGCTTTGATCCCAACGGTCCAACGGTCGTCTACATCGCCCACGGCGACTGTTGGTGGACGCGCAAGGGACTTGAGGGCAGTGCGCAAGTCGTGCACCACGTGATTGCGGTCAGTTCGCGTGTGCAGCAGCGTCAGTGCGCCGGGTTCCCCTCGACCGTGATCCTCAACGGGGTCGATACGTCGCGTTTGGCCCGTTGCCGAGCTCCCGGAGTGCTGCGGACGGAACTGGGGCTGAGGGCCGATGATTTTGTGATCGGCACGGTAGGACGAATGACAGGCGAAAAGCAGATGCACCTGCTGATCGAAGCGGTTCACCTGCTGCCGACAAACTTCAAGTTGCTGCTGGTCGGCGGAGGGCCCCGGCAAGCGGAACTGCTGGCGCAGGCAAATGACTTGATCCCAGGTCGTTACGCGCTGCGGCGGGTGAATGATTTCCTCGGTGACTACTACGGGGCGATGGATGCGTTCGCACTCGTCTCGGCCCACGAAGGTTTTGGACTGGTGATCGCTGAAGCGCTGCACTGCGGCCGCCCGGTGATCGCCACCGACGTCGGCTGTGTCGGTGAAGTGCTCGAGCATCGCGTCAGCGGCTTGGTCGTGCAGCCTGACCCTGATGAGATCGCGGAAGCTGCGAAGCTGATTTACCAGCACCCGCGCTGGGCTCGGGGAATGGCCGCTGAAGGCCAAGCGATTGCCCAGCGCCGCTTGCAGGCTAAGCAGATGAGCGAGCAATATGGCCGCGTGCTGCAACAGGTGCACGCCGCACGGCTCGCCGCAGGGCGGGCAGGTGTGACTTGACGCTCCGGATCACCAATCAGCTTTTTGGGACGCAGCCCATCGCCGCCCATTGCCCGGGGCCGCTGAGTGATCGCTGGCACCGGTTTTATGCCGCGGTGCTTGAGCAACCGCAGCGAGCTTGTTCTGCCGCGGACGTGACCGTGATCACTTGGAATAATGGGCAACGCTCACAGCCCTATGACAAGCCGGGCGGGGCGTTGGAGGCGAGTCTGCAGCGACTGGGTGTCGAAGTGGTCGTCCTCGCTCAGCACGATCGATCGTGGTGCAATCGCGATAAGCTGCGGCTGACCGCCGAGGCGCTGCAGTCAGTCACGACGCCCTACGTGATTGGTGCCGACTCGAGCGACTGCGTCTTTCTGGATTCGCCGCAGGTTGCAGTGGATCGCTTCCGCACCCATTTCAATTGCTCGTTGCTGTTCAACGGCACCGGTTCGCGTTGTTGGCCCGAGTTGCCGCAGTTTGTCCGCTACCAGCAATCGCTGCCACTCGCCGCGCTGGCTCAGGGACGGCACTGGATCAACTCGGGCTTGTTTATCGGTGAGACGACGTTCTGCAGAGATTACTTTCAAACGCTTGCTGCGGCCGAGCCGGTCGCAGGCTTCACCGGTTCAGACCAAGCGGTCGTGATGGCGACGTTGCCGACTTGGTACCCGCGGGTTCAGATCGACTACTTCTCGCAGCTCTTCCAGTGGTTCAATGAGGAGCTGCGAGTGATGCGGCTGGAGCGGCCACGGGCGCTGCGGCACGTGGAACTGCTCCGCTGGATTCGTCCGTTGGGCGGGCGACTGACGGGCGCGGAAGTCGGCGTGTTCCAGGGCCACACATCCGAAACGCTGCTGCGCGAGCTGCCTGAACTGAACCTATGGCTGGTCGAACCTTGGCAACCGTATGCAGGACTGTCCACCATCGGCGATCAATCCGCAGAGCGGCTTGAACAGGCGATGCAGACGGCTCTGCTCTGGACCGAGTTCGCTGCCGACCGGCGGTTTGTGCTGCGCGAGCCGTCGCCGCAAGCCGCCGCCCGGTTCCAGGACTCAAGCTTGGATTTTGTCTTCGTCGATGGCAACCATCTGTACGAATCCGTCTGTGCCGATATCGACGCCTGGTGGCCCAAGCTCCGTTCAGGCGGCTTGTTGATTGGGCACGACTACGGCACGGGCCGTGATGCGGAAGGACTGTGGGGCGTGCAGCGGGCGGTCAACGAGTTTCACGCGCGCGCCCAGCGCGAACTGCAACTCGGCCGCGACGGCACCTGGTGCCTGCAGCGGTGAAACGCCGCAAACACGTGCGAAGGGCGCCTTGTCCGCCGCCCCAGCGGAAAACTGACGGTTCGCTGATTTGACCCGGCAGCCTACAATAGAACGTGTGTGGGGCAGCCACATCGGTTGATTGAGAAAAATGGTTTACCGGCGCTCGCCCCGTCTTCCGATTACGACATCCGTCCGGGGATTGCAGCCGCATGTCAGACCGAACACTTCCAGTTGAGGACTCGATCAAACCACTCCTGTACGAAACCCATTCCCACACGCCGCTGTGCAAACACGCCATCGGGATGCCCGACGAATACGCCGCCGCCGCTGCCGCACGCGGGCTGAAGGGGCTTACGATCACCTGCCATAACCCGATGCCCGACGGTTTTTCGGCCGGCGTGCGGATGGCGGTCGATGAGTTCGATCAATATGTCGAGATGGTGGCCGCGGCCCGCGAGCAGTGGGCAGGCCGCGTCGATGTTCGCCTAGGGCTCGAAGCCGACTACTTCGAAGGCTACGAACCCTGGCTGGAGCGGCAACTGCAGTCGGCCGACTTCCACTACGTGCTCGGGTCGGTTCATCCGCAGTTGAGCGAGTTTCGTCGGCGGTACTGGCATGACGACGCCACGGAGGTTCAGCGAACGTACTTCAATTTGCTCGCCGACGCGGCGGAAACCGGGTTGTTCGACTCGCTGGCCCATCCCGACTTGGTCAAGAACGTGACCTCAGCCGACTGGGATCCGCCGCGGATCATGGACGCGATTCGCAGTGCGCTCGACCGAATCGCCGCCACCGGCATCGCGATGGAGCTGAACACCTCAGGCGTCAACAAGCTGATCGCGGAGATGAATCCGTTCCCAGAGATGCTCGTCGAGATGCAGGTCCGCGGGATTCCGGTGGTGATCGGCTCCGACGCTCACGAGCCGGGACGGGTGGCAGACGGTTGGGAAACGGCGATCGACTTGCTCGCCGCCAGCGGTTTTACAGACGTCTCGTACTTCCTCAACCGCCGCCGTCACGATGTGCCGCTGAGCATGGCCCGCGCCAGCCTGCGGGCGGCGGAAGCTGCTCAGATTTAGTAGCGATTGGGCAGCGCAGGCGATGGAGAACGCTGCTAGGGTCTCAGCCCCGGCCCTGCCTCACTGGATGCTGCCGTTTACATCGGTCTCGCCACGGGTGGCACGCTCAGAGCCCCAGCGATGGGCGTGAGCAGATACTCAGCCGAAGTGAGATCCCAAAATCACCCAACGACTCTCCGCAACACGCCCTTCGTTCCTCAGGGACGTGCCACCCAGGTAGGAGCGTGCTATGGCAGTTTTACGCCGGAATGCCATCCGCTTGCTGCGGCAAGCGGTGGGCGTCGATGATCTCGATCCCCTCGGCTTGCGGCGGCTCCCACTGCGCCCCGCAGTGCTCGCAGCGATCCTCATCGACGCGCCGCGGCTGTTGGCACTGCGGGCACGGTTCGCGCACCACGCGGCGATAGATCGCGACCACCGACAACGGCGCCGCCAGGCCTAACAACAACACCGACCATGACCAGTTCCGCACTTGAGAACGAGGTAGCCCGCGTCGCTGCGCCGCCCGCCGCATCAGCCACAACGACAGCAAGGTGATGAGTACGAAGGAAACTCCCGCTGTCGCTGCCATCACCGGATGCTCAGTTGCAGATTCCGCTAACGAATGGGCGCCTGGTTGAGTCGCCGATATCCGAATATCGATCGCGGCAATGACGAGAACCATGACGCCGGGCATCACACCAGCAATCACCGCCTCCACCTTCAATCTGTCGTTTTTCGGCGGGCTGGAGGTGCCCGGCTCGATTTGAAACTCAATCGTTTCTAGGTGACCCTGTGAGGTGAGGTGGAATACAGCCCTATTATTGTTAACGGGAGCGAGATACCATCCGGACAGCGATCTGGCAATCCTGAAGTGACTCAGCGTCATCAGTTGCATCGGCAGATCAATCGTAGTGATGAGTTTAGCGGAAAGTGGAAGGTCATAAAGTGACTGAAGACGCGTATTCAGCAACCGATTCTTGGGATCCGCTTTTTGAAACCATGTGTCTGAACCTAAATCGTCGAGCAGTTGATACTCGAGAAGTTGGTTGTCCGAGCAGATCACCAATCTAGGGGCATGTCCCTCACCGCTCTCCACCAATGCGACTGCATCGACCTTCCGGTCAATTAACTGGCGAATGTTCGATTGGGAACGATCTAAAAGGTACAGCCCATTTGCATCAACAAGCGGCGGCACGTAGCCCGCTTCCTGAAGTAACAAAAACCCGCTCCACATTGTGCTAATGGGATTGCCGATAAACGGTCGCCCGGCGAGAACTCCAGGCGGATACACGCCGTCAGCCGCAATGGTCGACTGCCAGCGCCTCTGAGGATAGGTCGTATAGCGAACGATATAGCCTCGTTCATCATATGCAACCCCGGATTGATCTGCGGACAAAGATACGAAGTTAGTGTAGAATCCATCGCTGTTGGAATGCATGCCGCTCGGCGCGTACAGATAAGCGAAGGACTGAGTCGAGTCGGGCAAATTTTCGCTCCGTAACGGATTGACCATTTTTCCAACTGCAACCTCATCGCCGCCTAATACCTGGGACTCCATGCCAAAGACGTCTGGGTTGTATTCCTGGATGGTCGTCATTAGCCACAGTGTCCCGGTCGACGAGTCGACAGCCAGGATATTGGAAGGCTGGGGTTTGTCCGTGAATGAACGATACCAAGACTCCGCGTTTACCAACAGTACTATGAACGCAGCGAATACGACGCATACGCATCCAGACACAAAGTAGGCTGGGAGCAGCCAGCGCCGCCGCAGTGGACGATTGATTCGTAATGCGGGCGGATTGGTCCAAAAACCATGCCATCCGTACCGTGCCGCAAAATAAACCCAGACGGCGAGAAGCACGGCTATGATCAAGCATAGGCCGGCTCCAATCATTCCACCGCTTCGCAGAAAAAAGGCAAGCGGCAGTAGCGCCATGGTGACAGGCACCAGTGGAAGAATGCGGGTGCCCCACCATGACGCTTCGCGGGCCAGCATCAACATCGCTGCCGGATGCAGCGCAAAAGTGGCTAACGCATATACCATTGCTGGAAGCACTTGTGCCGGCCGCATCGGCAACCACTGCATCCCCTGCAGTTCAATCCAACTCGCTAGCAGAAGCAGCGGAATGGAAACGGCAGTGGCATACAGAGCAAACCCGACAACGACCTTGGCGGTGAAGATCTGATCAGCGGTGACGCTGCGGTGGTTGAGGTAGGCAGCACCGGCTGGTTGCAAATCGCGATAGGCTTGCACGATGCCGAGTGCGAACGCCAGCAACGGCGCGACGATCGCCAACTGCGTCACCAACCGTGAAGCCAGCAGCGGATCGCTGTTGCGCCCGGGGGCCGCGAGGTAACAGACAGCGGCGATCACGATCAACCCGAGCGGCAGCCAGCGGACGTGCTCGCGCAGCTCTTTCCAAATCAAGGTTCTCATGATGCCTCTCCTCGATAGAACGAATGGCCAACGCGCGAGCGCGACAAATACGCCAACACCGCATCTTCAAAGCTGACTTCTAGACGTTCGACTGATGCCGCACCGAGTCGCTCAATGCTCGCGGTTGTTTCGGCATCGGGGTCGGCGACGGTGACGTGCCACCGCGAGCCGACCGGCCGGCTGTGCACCAGTCCCGGAATCATGTGATGAAGCGATGGGTCGTGCGGCAATTCCAGCGACCAAGCGGCAACGCGACTGCGGAAATCATCGAGCGTTGCATCGACCAGCACTCGCCCGTCGACCATCACTGCCACCCGGTCCGCGACGCGCTCGACATCATCGAGCAGATGGCTGCTGAGCAGCACGGTCCGCTCGCCGGACTCGCAGAACTCGATGATCGTCTCGTTGAGCGCCCGGCGGCTGACCGGGTCGAGCCCCAAGGCTGGATCGTCGAGGATCAGCAGTTCGGGCTCGGCGGCCAGCGTCGAGGCGATCGACACGCCGGCCCGCTGACCGCGGCTGAGCCAGGAAACTTTCGCAGCCGTGTCGATTCCGAACCGTCGCACCGCTTGTTCAAACAGCGCTCCATCCCAGTGGCGATGTGTTTCCCGCGCAAATCGCTCGCAGTCGCGCACCCGCATCCACGGATACAGAAAGTGCCCTTCGACCGTGTGGCCGATCCGCGAGCGATCTTCCGGGGTCAGTTCGCGGCTATTGCGCCCCAGCAGTTCGCTTCGGCCGCGGGTTGGATCGAGAAACCCCATCAGCATCCGGATCGTCGTAGTTTTGCCGGCGCCATTGAGCCCCAGCAGGCCGACGATCGAGCCTCGCGGGACGACGAAGTCCAAATCGCGGACCACCGCGCGGCTGCCGAAATATCGCGTCAATCGCACCGCACGAATCGCATACGGATCGGCCATCGTGACTTCCTACATCAAGGTATGAATCGAACACCGGCCAGGAAAAGGGGGCACTCAGGGTTTGGCAACATCGAGTCGGTCGAGCTTCAGCCGCAGCCGCTCGAGCGTTTCATCGCGATCGAACCCGAGCGTCAGCGCTTCGCTGATAACGGTGTCGAGCGCTGCATCAAGTCGCCGCAGCCGTTCGGTCTTCGTAAAAACATCCCGCCGCTTGGCGATGAATGCACCGCGACCGGCCTGCGTTTCCAGCACCCCATCGCGGACGAGTTCCGCGTACGCTTTGGCGACCGTGTTGGGATTGACCACCAGTTCTTTGGCCAACTGGCGGACGCTCGGCAGCGGATCGCCGACCGCGAGTTGTCCGGAGACGACCGCGCGGCGGATCTGGTCGGCGATCTGGCGATAGATCGCGGCATTGCTGCCCGGAATCACCCGAATCTGCATTGGATCGACCTCCCGCTGACGACTGTCTTCTGTACTACGGCAAATAGTACAGTAGGCGCAGTAGCGAATCAAGCTTTGATCGAAAAATTGCGAGAACCTGCCGCGGATTTAATTGCCGCTCATCGCCGAGTGGATCATGGGTGGCACGCCCAGAGCCCCAGCGATGCGCGTGGTATCCCAAAAAACAGACGCCGAGCCGACGCGACAGGCGCTGGCTGCCTGGCAGCACGCCCTTCGTTCCTCAGGGACGTGCCACCCAGTAGATCAGCGTCGCTATCTACAGCGATGAGCGACGAAATTCGTGGAACAGTTATCCAGGTTATTGACGTCCGCCGCCGCTCGGTGGTGCCGCCTCGCGGATCGTGGCGCCGAGTTCTGGATCGATCACCAAAATCGCCAACCGCTGTGTCGATGCCAAATCATCCGTGCTCAGGCTGACGTAATCGAAGCGGCCGCGGAGATCGGTGTAACCATCCTTATAAAACTTGACCGTCCCATCGCGATGCCGCGCGTACACCTTAACGTACGCTCCCTGGACCACCGTGCCGTTGGCGGTATTGCTGACCTGCACCTGCCCGAACCCTTCGGATACATAAGCGGTGAGCGTGCCGCCGAAATACAACGCCGTGGCCCGCGCTGGCCCAACCACGACTTCAACCATCAGCGTCTGACGGGCGAGCGGTTCGTCTAACCGAACTTGGGTGACCCCTTGGTTTCCAGGCCCGGTTGCCGCCGGGCCGAGCGCGATCGGCTGTGAGCGGGTTGGCTGCACCATCGTCATGCTCGCCAGGTCATCGCGAACGAACGGAGTCTTGCTGAACAGCAGTTCTGGATCAACCGCATACAGATTGAGCACCGCTTGATCCGCATTGCGATGGCGAATCTGGAGCGTGCGGCCCTCGATGGTGACCTCCACCGATGGTTCATCCTCCGCCCCGCGCGTGCCGCGGCGGTCGCGGTCGATCAGCGCCAGATCGGCGGAGCCGGGCGCGATCGCCGCGTCGCCGCCCTGTTCCGCAGCAGCGTCACCGGAAACCAGACGCGATCCGCTGTCGAGCGCCCGCCGCTGCTGCAACTGCTCGGCCATCGTTGCAAACCGTGCTCGCCAGCGCGGCACAGGGTGCTGCGCATGCCGCAGCGCCACTTCCTCGGCCGTTTCGCTGTCGCCGCGGTGCAGCGCGAGGTACCCAGCCAAATAGTCGTATTGCAGGCGGGTCGGCACCTGGTCGGCATCGACCTGGGCGAACGTCGCGATCGCTTCTTCAATACGGTTTTGCAACAGCAGGTAGTAAACCAACGCGAGTTTTTCCGTATCATCAGCGGTGGCTTGATAGGCGATCACGCGCATCAATTCACGGTAGTGAGCGAGAAACGTGGGGTTAAGGATCTCGTTCTGCTCGCGCAGCGGATGGATTCGCGGCACGACCAACGGCGCGTACTCCAGGTGCTCATACATCCGGCGCTCCACAGGATCGACGACCAGCAGATCGCTGTGCAAGATTGGGCCGACCGAACCGACCAGTTCTTCGCTGGTCGCCAGCAAGGTGCGGATGCCAGCCGGATCGCGGTGATGCAACGCATATCCCCACAGCGGCTGCAGGGTAATTCGGTTGGCGGCGAGCACCGCGGTGACCGCATCATAAATCGAGCGGTCCGTCAGGCGGTGGAGCACGAGGTTCCAGTCGATTTCACGCAAGTTGGCCGTTTGCAAGAAGACGGTGATTTGTTCAGCCGTGCCGGTGGTCGCGATCGACTGCCAGGAGCGTTCGTCGATCTTGCTCGGCGCCGCCAGAACGTGGAACGTCCGCTCGATGCCGCGCGCCGCCAACTTTCCGTCGGCTGCCACGCACACCGGATAATGCACGAACTCACCGGGCTGCGGGAAGTAAAACTGATACTCAATCTTTTCCACCTGGAACGGCTGGAGCGTCAGTGTGCGGCTGTCGGTCGTTTGGCCGCCAGCCAGCGGGACGGCGCCAGCGGGAATCTGCCACAGGACATCGACCTCCTGCTCTCCCGGCGTCGGATTAGTGAGGATGATTTGCCCGCGATAGGCGGTGCCGATGATGTATTCGTCAGGCGCCGGCTTGGCGTGCTTCGCTCGGTCGTGTGGGGAGTCCGTAGGCACAACCAACTCGAATCGCTGGCCGACCAGGGTCGTCTCTTCACGCTCGGCCATATCGAGTTGCCTCAGCCGCTTGGTGACCACCGCGACCGGATGCTCCGGTGCAAACGGAGTGGCATCGGTTGGCAGTTTGAACTCAACCGCCTCCAGCGGCAGCCCCGAGAACGCCAGCGCCAACAGCGCCGCATGCCGATTGGTCGCAGGTCGCAGCAGGTGTTCATTCACCCCAGACGATTCATTATCGCTCTCGGCCCAGGCGAGCCAGAACGGATCGATCGGGATCAGGTCTGCGCCGGCTGCTGCGACCCGCACGTGATCCCAGTGGCTCTCGGCCCATTGCTTGGTCGAATCGAGCTGCTGATAGAAAGCAAGTTGCTTGCCAAGCCTTTCCAGGTTGCGGCGCTCGAAAAAAAGATTCGCGGTCGGCTCGGCGGGCGGTGAGAAATCGCGCATTGCTTGCGCAATCTCTGCCGCCCGTCTCTGGCGATCCACCTCGTCTCGCGAACCACGGATGATCTTGATTCCCAACTCCGGAACCACCATACCGGACGCCGGCTCATTCTTTTGCTCAGCTCTGGATAATGTATCCATGCCAAATCGTGAGACGCTTTCCGCTTCTTCCAGCGCCCGGCCCGCCAGTGCGACATCGATCAATCGGCGGCGCAGATCGGCATCGTCGGGAGCCAGCTCAATCGTCTCGCGAAACTGACGCAATACCGCCGCCCGCACCTCGGGGACGCGACGCGCCAGCATCGCCTGCTCCGCCGCGTTCAGTTCGGCAAACCGCCACGGCTGTGCCCAAGCCGATAAGTCCTCATCTAATAAATAGTGATCGACAAACTGTTTTTCTTTCTTATTAGCTAAGTACGGTCGAACCACCTCATCAAAGAACTTCGCGTCGTGGGTTCGCAGAAAGACGTGCAGCTCATGGCAAGCCAACCGACCGTATAACTCGCGTTTGCCAGCATCGTCGAGTTTGTGCCACTGCCCGAGGTCACGAAACTCATCCAGCCGTGGATCATCGCTAAGGGTGAGGAACAACCCCAATAACTCGCCGACCGAAGAATAGACTTGCACGTGGGCCGAGCCGAGTGAAGTCAGGTCCAGTGGCTTGTCGGCCGAAGCGGCGATCACCGCGCGAACAAACGCATACGCTCGATCGGCATCGATCGCTTGAGCTAGCCGCAGGTCGCGAGCAGGCACTTCCGCTAACGAGCCAAACAAGGTACGGCGGACGATCGACAGCGGATCGCTGACGACGACCTGGATGATTGGCATGCCATCGATCGCATCCGCGGAAATGTTCAGCACCCCATCCGCATCTGGACGCAGATTCGTCAGGATCACGCCACTGTCGGCCAGAAAGTCAAAGTCGGGCGTGACCGCTGCAGGCTGAGTGCGACCGAGTCTTTCGGAATCCGCTCGCAGCGCAGGCTGATCAGTTGGCGGTGCCGACGGGGCCGGCGCGTCACCGGTCGCTGCCGTCTGGTTTTGATTTTCGGTCGTCTGAGTTTCCCACGGATTGAGAATCAAGCCGGGCTGCGGCAGCATCACACCGGGGTACTTCGTGGCATAACGGCGCCGCATCACATACTGATACTCATCACCGAGCCGCAGGTCGCTCAAATAGCCGTTGGTCGGATTCCACACACGCTCGTTGAGCAGCGCCGGCTGAGGCAGATGCAGCGCCGCGAAGGGGTCGGTGTCCGTGTGGTAACGGCTGGCCACGATGTGTACGCGGGTGTGCGGGCTAAATCCTGCTAATTGGATCCGCAGACCTTCCTGATTGCGTTGGAGCGACTCGATCCCGACCGGCTGGCCCGCCGGCAGCTCCAGATGCCGCACCCATCCGGCGGCTACGCGGCCGATCACCGGGCCTACGGTGACCGAAATCGCCACACTCTGCTCGGTTCGTAAATCCAATAATTGATATTCACCCGGTTCCAAATCTTTGGCCACGAGCAACCCGCTGCGGATCACTAGCGCATCGGAGCGGTCCGATTCGGGGCGCCCGGTGCGGAGCATCAGCAAGCGAAATCGTCCTGCGACCTCTGTCGCGGCCGACGGCAGCGGCACCCGCACCTCGTCACCGGCAGCCGCATGTAATTGCGATGGCCAGTGGGCAGCGGCCAGCGTCAGATCATAAGCTCGCGCAACGCCATTGACTGTTAATTGAACCGAGCGGACCGCGGCCAGCGGACCGAGTTGAATCCGGCCTTGTTCGTCGGACTGCAAGGTGACCTCGATCGGGTTGGTCCGGTACTCGCTGGTCAATGAAAGTGACACCATTGCGCCGGTGACCGGCTCGCCCGAGAGCCCCAACACTTCAATCAGCCACTGGTCTTGGTCGTGGGTCAAATAGGCATCATAGGTTTGCGAGCTGCCGCGGACCGTGGCCAAATTCCAGCTCTCGCTCGCCCGGACTTCCTGTTGTTCGTTCTTGGCGATGCTGCTCACCCGACCTGAAAGCGTCGCTTCGATCTTGGCAACGCGGGGTGGCACGCGAAACTCCACTACCAGTTCCGCTTGTTGATTGAGTTTCAAATCCTCATAACGTTTGGTCGTCGCAATCCCGTCCATATCGGTGGCGACGATGGTGATGGCCACATGCTTGAGTAATTCGGGATCGACCGCATGGTCTGACATGAGTAGCCGTGGCCGGACGACCAACTGAGTCATCTGGTGGGACTGGATCTTCTGCCGATCGAGGAACATTGCTGCCTGCAGCGCATAAGATTCCGCCGGATGTTGAAACTTAACGGAAACCGCCAGTTCCTCATCCTTCAGAATCGCGGTGCGGTTGGTCGGAACATCCATCGGCGGCAGTGTGATCATGCCGTTTTCGTCAGCGACCGCCTCGTGTCCGGTCAGGACCAAGCGGGCTCCGGGCACCGGTCGCCGTTGCCCATCGAGCACCACCAACTGCAAGCCGTTAGCTGAAGGCAAAACGGTGTACCGCAAGTCTCCGCGGCGGACCAATGCTCGGGCTCGCAAACCACCGCCCAGCAGATCGACAATCCACACCCCACGTCCGCTGATCTCTTCGAGTTCGATGGCTTCGCGGTGACGCACCACGGCATCTTGCGTGTATTGGATTTGCCGTTCGAAGGTCGGCACCAGGGCATCTAAATCGATGTCGGTATCAATCGTTTGATCGCGCGTGCGATAATAAGCCTCGGTGTTGATCTTATAGATGCGGACGACCAGCGTTGCCACATTCTTGACGTCTACCTTCAATTCCGTGGTCGCTTCCGCATCATGGCGCAGCGGGTTATCAGGAGCCAGCGTCAATTCAACGCGTTGGCGCAGCGTTTGCGCACGGCCCGGAGGCAGCATCTCATACCAGCGTTCTGCCGGAGCGATGCCTGCTAATAGTTTCGCTTCCGCAAACACCTGCTGTAGAAACTCGGGCCGCAGCAGTCCGTCGAAATCGGCGGTTGAAGCTGCGTCTTTGAAAAAGTGCTCCAGATACGCGCGCACCAGCGGCTGCTCGTCGCCAATCGGTGGCAACAGTGCGATGTCGGAATAATCGGTCGACAGATCGACCAGCGTGCCAGTAAACCGCGTGCGGGCTTCGCCAGGCCGAGGCACAGGGATGATGGGGCTGTTGCGCGGCAGCCGTAGGTACCGCAGCAGCGTCTCACGGTTAGGCCGGCCAATCGCCAAATCGGATTGCAACCGCTGGAACAGCGTGGCTGCTTTGAGTCCGTTATAAGCTTGCGGCAACGTGCTGACGTACTCATCGATGCGACGCAGATAATCAGCACGCACTTCGGGCTGCTGCCGCATGTCGGCATCCTCACCTGGACGCAGCCGCAATAAGATTTCGCTCACCAAACCACTGGAGGCTGCGACCTCGGGCACCTGTTGAGCGACACGCTGCAATCCTTCCAGCGTCAAAAAACGATGTGCCGGCCGGTCGCCAAAGTTGCGGGCCTCGGGGCGACGTTGTTGCAGTTCCGCAATCACCAGCGCGTCCAAACCGCTGATCCACGGGCCATCCATCCGCTGTAGCAGATGCTCCAACGCCGTCGCATCCATCTCTGCCTGACCGAGTTGCCGCGCCGCCAGATGTCTCAGTCCGGCGCGGGTCAACTGATTGTTGGCGACTTCGGTATCGGTCACCAACGCGTCCGCGGCGAGCGGTGCGTTGTCGAGTTGCGAGGGGTAATATCGCTGCCCCGCCGTGACCGGCGCTCGGTGATCGAAACGAATCCCCAACCGCTGACGCAGATAATTCACCGTGCGGTCCGGCGAGGTGGCGTAAGTCAAAATCCGCTGACGATCCTCGATGCCCTGCAAGTAACCGCTGCTGCGTGCGCGGTTGTCCTGTTTCCACTGGGCCAGCAACGCTTCTGCCTGCTCGAGTTGGCCGCTCACCTGGTAATGCAGGCAATGATAAAAGTAGTAATCCTCGGTTCCGGGCACCAGTTCGCTCAGCACCGCCTCGCGGTCAGCCGCTAAGGCATAGCGTTCAATGAAACCGATCGGCTCAGCCGCGGCAGGGGTCAGCGGCAGCGTGATCAGAACCAACAGCAACCCCACCTGCAATTGGCAAAGCTTGGCCATAACAGTCGATCCGCAGAGACAAGTGACGAGAAAGCAGCACACCGGCAGCAACCAAACGGTTGGGTGTGCGTTCTGCTAACGTCCAGAACTGCAGTATATTAGGTCAGCCCAGCCACAATCACGAACTTTTCCATCTCTGCCGACGGTTCATCCGCGACTTTCGTGGTCATCGCTTCGGGGATAGACGCTGATCATCGGGGTGGCACGTCCCTGAGGAACGAAGGGCGTGCTCGGAAGAGCGATCGGGAAACCACGGAATGTCTCAACGGCTCAGAATCTGATTCCGCTCCTCACGCCCATCGCTGGGGCTCTGAGCGTGCCACCCAAAGCCACGGGGCTCTAAGCGTGCCACCCAGTGCCATTCGGGACGCCGGCACGCGTTCGCGTCCGGTTCTCGCGAGCAAGCAGCCGCACAGCGGCGACCGATTTGCCCGAAAAAATGCCCCCGAGATGCTTAGCTGCTCCCCGGCGTCGTCAGCTCCAACAGACTGAGGATCAGCGGGAGAAGCTGCTTTTTGCGGCTGACGACGCTTTCGAGCTTATAGAGGTTATCTTCGACGTGCGGATAATTCATTTCGTCCCAGCCGGCAGGTTCACGGCTCATCAGCAATAAGCTGCTGTTGGTGGCGATATCGGTGATCATCAGTGCTGAAAACGCCAGCCGGTCTTGCTCGGCCATCTCGACCAATGCCTTATGCAAGTCGGCTTTGCGTTGCCAGAACAGATCGAATCCGATCTCTTCGATCTGGGAGATGGAAAACTCGATTCCGCTGTCTTCAAAGCGTTTGCAATCTTCGCGTACCACCGCTTCAGGAGAACAATTTCGCAGCGCCGAACCAACTTCAAAGAACTCGGCAGCGTACTGTTCCCAGTCGACCGAGCTGAACTGTTGCAGCCACGCCAGCAGCTCTTCATCGACTTTGGTGGTGGTCGGGGAGCGGAGGTACAGCGTGTCGCTGATCATCCCTGAGGCCATGCAGATCGCCATCGCGGGGGACGGATCGATTCCGGCGGCGCGAAACTTCTGCGCCACGAGCGTGCAGGTTGAACCGACCGGCTCGTTGACGAACCGGATCGGGTTGCTGGTCTGCAGCGAGCCACCCAGGCGGTGGTGGTCGAGCACCTCCAGGATCTCGGCTTCATCGGCGCCTTGAACCGCCTGAGACATTTCATTGTGGTCGACGAGCACCAACTGCGGCTTCTTGGGATTGGCCAAGTCGGTTTTACTGATCACGCCGATCAGCCGTTCGCCCTCGATGACCGGAAAGATCGGCTGATTGGAGCGAAAGATTTGTTGTCGCGCTCGGGCAACCGACATCCGCGCCGGCAACGACACGAACTCGCGGTCGACAACGGTTTCGATCAATCGGGCGGCCTTGATCCGCATCGTGGTCGTGGCGGTGTCAAACGGGCTGCTGATGACCGTAACCCCACGTTCCTTGGCCAGTTGCATCAGCCCGCTGGACAAGCGATAGCCGCCACTGACGACCAAGCCACGCACGCCCAGCTCGATCGCTTGCAACTGAATCGTCGGCCGGTCACCGCTGACGACCAGCAACTCTCTGGCCGGGAACATCTTCAGCCGCAGCGCAAACCCTTCGGCGCTCATCGCTCCGACGGTCACCACGAGATCATCGGTCTGGTCCGGCTCGACCGCGTATTCCAGCTCGCCGCCAAGCACGGAAGCGATCTTGGTCAAACTGCTGCGAATCCGCCGCGACTGGACCGGATCGACGCCGCCTTGAAACATCAATTCCATCAGGTCCAGCAGCGTCACAATGCCGACGAGCTTGCCGTTGCTCAGCACCGGAATCGCGCGCACCGAGTGCGCGTGCATCCGCTGGTAAACCTCGTAGAACACGTCGGTGTCGCTCGCCACCACGACGTCCCGCCGGCACACATCGTCCAACTCCGGGCGGATGTCCATGATGATCTTCGGCGGACTCAGGCCAGCGCGCTTGAGTGCGAACTCGGTCCGCTGGTTCGGCGGCCCGCAGCAGGCCGCCACGGCATTGGTCATGCCGGTGCGGCGAAGGAAGTCAGCATAGGCGATTGCCGAGCAAATCGCGTCCGTATCGGGATTGCGGTGTCCGAAGACAAAAACGGGCATAGCTCACTCAAGTAAACATGGTGCATCGAGCAACGGCGGAGGACAGCGACCTAACGCCTTGTTGTGGGAAATGATTTCCGCCTCTGCGGATCGTCGGCTGAATCCGTGCAAGTGGCAATCCCTGGGCGAGTGAAGTGCTTGCGATCGCTTCGTCTGCCCTGCCTGTTAGACCGGCAATACCGGCCTCGCCGAGGAAACTGCCCAGCGACTCGCTGGCCCTACAATTCGATCCCCGCCAGTTCACAGAGGTGCGCCGCAGCGACTGGCTGGGGGCAACTCCACACCAGGAAGAACAACGCCTCGCGGCACCAGCGGCCGACCGGATGCCCCTCGACAAAACCGGCGCCTTTGGCTGCCGTCATTGCCGCTTGCGTCGTCCGCATCACCAACCGATTGGCATCGCCGCGCAGGGCGCCGGGATCGCAGGCATCGCCCGCGGCCGCCGCGAGCAGACGAGCTTCCAACGCATCGACCTGAGCGGCGAGCGTCTGCGCAATCGGCAGCAGGTCGCTGCGTTTGATTGCTTCCTGGGCGATGAAATGGACAGCGGCTCGCGACAGCCCGATGGCCAACGTCGAAGTCTGCAGCCCGCCCGTGCCCGCTCCGCTGCCCGACCGCATGACATCCTCCAGCGGCCCGGCGAGGAGCATTTCCGGCGATACAGCGACATCCTGCAGCGTCACCTTGTCGGTGCAACTCGCCGATAACGCCACCAATTCCGCACCCGGATGGCACGTGATGCCGGGGCTAGCCGTCGGAACAGCGGCGAGCAACTGACGCCCATCAGCGGTTGTCGCCGCCAGCACAATCGCGTCGGCATGCGGTCCACCGGTAACCCAGGGCGACATTCCCGAGAGCCGGTAGCCGCCGGTTTGCGTATCGGGCGCTGCAGCCAGCACCGGTGCGGCCAGATGCCTGCGGCTGGTGGTCAAGTGACTGATTCCCACGGTTGCAAACGCCTGACCGCTGAGCAGCCGCTCCAGCCACTGCGACCTCGGCTGCGGGTTGTCGCTGCCAGCGATACGACGACAGGCGCCGACAAACTGCGTGATGATGAAGGTGGTCGTCAAGTCGGCTGCCGCCAGCCGCAGAAATCCTCGCGTCTGCTCCACCTCGCTCCAGCCCACGCCGCCGACCGTGTGCGGCAAAAACCAGCGGAACACTCCGGCCTGGGCGCACTCCGCCAAGGCCTCGCTGGGCCAGTCCCCTGGCGTCCGCCAGCGGTGGGCGTGCGCGGCCAACCAATCGCATAGCTGGTCCAACGCCGGGTCATCCGGGGAGAGGATCGACGCTGCGACGGGTGACGGGGCAAGCTGGAGCGACTTAGCAGCGGGTTCAGCGGCAGGCTTCACTTAAATGTCCCCATTTCAAACCCAGGTGTGGCAAGTATTGCTTCAGAAATAACGTGAAAACAGGCTTCAGCAATCGAAACACGCTAACCGCAACCAGGCAACTCCGCTATCCTTCTCGCTGTCGAAGTCGTGCCTTGCCCTGCTTCGAGCGTTGTTTGAATGCATCCGTTTCAGTCTCACGATGAACGAAAGCGACATGTCGATCACGTTTCCCAAGCCGCCCGCCCACGACACCGTCGATCCACAGATTCACGATGCCAGTGCGATTTATGACAAGTTGTGGGCTCTGGCCAGCAATCTCTGGTGGTCCTGGCACCCGGAGTGCGATCAATTATTTCGCGAAATCGACCCGATCCGCTGGCGCCAACTGGACCACAACCCGATCGCGCTGTTGCGTGAGATGACGCCGGAGGCCGTCGGCCAACGGGCCAGCGAACTCGTCCTGCAAAGCCGCACGAATTACCTCTACCGGCGGCTCAAGGAATACATGGAAGACTCCCATACCTGGGGGTCGACCAACGCGGGAGTCTTGGGTGCTAAACCGGTCGCCTATTTTTCTGCCGAGTTCGGGATCCACGAGTCGATCCCGATCTACAGCGGTGGCCTGGGGGTGCTAGCCGGTGACCATATTAAAAGTGCTTCGGGCCTCGGCGTGCCGCTGGTAGCGGTCGGGCTGTTCTACTCGCAAGGCTATTTTCGCCAGTATCTCGATGAGACCGGGATGCAGGGCGAAGACTACATGGACACCAAGATCGAGAACTTGCCGATGCGCCCGGCCGTCGGTCCCGATGGGCAGCCGATCATGGTCACCATCGATACTCGAACCGGAGACCTCAAAGCCAAGGTCTGGTTGATGCAGGTCGGACGGGTCCCCTTGTACCTGCTGGATTGCAACGTCGAAGGTAACAGCCCAGAAGAACGCGAGCTGACCAGCCGGTTGTACGGCGGCGACATCCGCACCCGCATCCGCCAAGAATTGGTTCTGGGCGTCGGCGGCGTGCGGGCACTGGCGGCGCTGGGGATTCATCCCGGTGCCTATCACCTCAACGAAGGGCACAGCGCTTTTGGTGCGTTGGAAGTAGTCCGTCAGCGGATGGTCGATGACGGGTTGTCATTCGACGACGCGGCTCGCCACACCGCGCGGATGAGCTGCTTCACCACCCACACACCGGTGCCAGCGGGTCATGACCGGTTTCCCGCTGACCTGGTCGAGGAGCACCTCGGGCCGCTCCGCGACGGGTTGGGGATTTCTCACGACCACCTGATGTCCTTTGGCCGGGTCGATCCGAGCAACGTGGATGAATCGTTTTGCATGACGGTCCTCGGACTCAAGATGAGCCACTACGCCAACGCGGTCAGCAACCTGCACGGCGTGATCAGCCGGCGGATGTGGGCCAGCATGTGGCCCGATCGTCCCGAAGAAGAGGTGCCGATCGGACACATCACCAACGGCGTGCACGTGCACTCTTGGCTCGCCCAGCAAATGCGCGCGCTGTACGACAAACATTTCCCCGTCGGCTGGGTGCGCAACGTTCAGTCGCCGGAAATCTGGCAGTCGATCCACAACGTCGATCCCGGCGAACTCTGGGAGACGCACAACGCACTGAAGAACAATCTGCTGACATTCGTTCGCCGCCGGCTGAGCCGCCAGTGCCGCCGCCGCGGGGAAAGCGATGCGGTGATTGAAGCCGCACGCAATGCGCTGGACCCGAACGTGCTGACGATCGGTTTTGGTCGACGGTTTGCTACCTATAAGCGCGCGAATCTGTTGTTTAGCGAACTCGGTCAGATCGCTGACCTGCTGGCCGACACCGACCGGCCCGTGCAGTTGATCTATGCCGGCAAGGCGCACCCGAAAGACGAGCCGGGCAAACGGTTCATCAAAGAAATCGCCAACCTGCGGCACGATCCACGGTTCGCTGGGCGGGTGGCGTTCGTCGAGGATTACGATATCAATGTCTGCCGGCACCTGATTCAAGGCGTCGACGTGTGGCTCAACAATCCACGCCGCCCGCTGGAAGCGTCGGGCACCAGCGGTCAAAAGGTCGTCCTCAACGGCGGCCTGAACTGCAGCATCCTCGATGGCTGGTGGGCCGAGGCCTACAACGGCAACAACGGTTTTGCCATCGGCTACGGCACCAGCCACGTCAACGACGACATTACCGACGCCCGCGACGCCGAAGCGTTGTACGAGACGCTGGTCAATCAGGTCATCCCCTGTTACTACGACCGCGACCACGATGGGCTGCCCAAAGCCTGGATCAAGCGGATGATGCACAGCATCAGCACGCTTGCCTGGCGGTTCAGCAGCCACCGGATGGTCGCCGACTACAGCCAGCACAGCTACCTCCGGGCCGCTGGCGGCGTGACCTGTGACATGCGTTTCAGCTAAACAGCACAGCATGCTGCTGGGTCAAATTCAATCAGCCGGCACGCGTTAGCGTCCGGTTCTCACGAACCACGAGCCGCACCGCGGCGACCGATTTGACCGAAAAGCTGATCCAGACCTGCTTAACTTTTCCATCAGCGGCCTGGGTGAGCACGCTCTTCCGATCCGCCGCTTTTCAAGCAGCGGCCGAGCCAGTAAGATCGTGCCTGCTGCGGCCAGCGCCTGCTGTCCCCGCAGCACCTTTGCGGGTGTAACTCAGTTGGCAGAGTGACAGCTTCCCAAGCTGTATGTCGAGGGTTCGAATCCCTTCACCCGCTTCACTTCTTAGGCATCTGTAGCGTCTTGACCGTTTAGCAGTCACATCTGTGACTGCTGCCACGACCTGGTAGCGGACTTGCGGAGTCCTTCTTATAGGCGGTCACTCTCAAGCTGCGTTCTCCGGGTCTCTCTCCTACAGACCTGCATCTTGGTGCGCTGTTGCATAGCTAGGCGATCACGACAGCTTCCCGCTGGCATGTCGGTTGCTACTCATTGTGCGGTGAACAGCATTCGTCTCGCTGATCCGTGGGCTCCAATACGTGAGACCAGGGGACAGCGTCGGGAACTTCTATCGCTTTCATCGAAGGAACTAGGTGATGTCGCGCAATCAATTACAAGGTAAGAAAATCGCGTTTCTTGCGACCGATGGTTTCGAGCAGGTCGAACTCACACAGCCGTGGGACGCAGTGAAAAAAGCCGGCGGTCAGCCGGTGTTGGTGTCGCTGGAGCAGGGGGAAATCCAGGGTGTTCATCATGATCAGAAAGGGGACACCTTTAGGGTTGATGTGGTGGTCGATGACGCCAGCGCCGAGGATTACGACGGGCTGATGCTGCCCGGTGGCGTGTTCAACCCCGACGCGCTCCGCCTGAATGAAACCGCCGTGCAGTTTGTCCGCGACTTCTTCAAACAGCACAAGCCGGTGGCAGCGATTTGTCATGGTCCCTGGATGTTGATTGAGGCCGATGCCGTGCGAGGACGGACCGTCACCTCGTGGCCGAGCCTGAAGACCGACTTGATCAATGCCGGGGCGCAGTGGGTGGACGAAGAGTGCGTCTGTGACGAAGGGCTCGTTACCAGTCGCAAACCGGATGATCTCCCGGCGTTCTGCGCCAAAGCGGTCGAAGAGTTCGCCGAAGGCAAACACGCCGGGCAAACCATCGGCTAGGCCAGTGGCCCACCGGCTGCTCCGCCGTTCGCAACGAGCGTCGTCTGCTCAATGCTGCGCTGATCGTCCGGCGATGAGCACGGATGCTAGCCGGCACTGCGATCGTTGTGGCGCGCCTTTTGCTCGGCAGAGTAACCGCTTGAGGGGAGTGGCTGAACGACGTGTAGGAGCTGAGGTGTGTTCAAACGGCAGGCTAAGAGGCCCGCCCCACGCACCGTCAGTCCGCTGTTCAGCCAGCACCGACTGGAGAGAAGGAATGCGAATTGAATTGAAGCCGTTGCGCGAACAGGTGATGGTGATCACGGGCGCCTCCAGCGGCATCGGGTTGGCCACGGCGCGGATGGCAGCCTCACAGGGTTGCCGCGTGGTGCTAGCCGCGCGCAGCGTCCATGTGCTCAAGGCGGTACAGAACCAGATTCGCGCTGCGGGTTCCGAGGCGGTAGCAGTGGAGGCCGATGTCTCGCGGCCCGAAGATGTCAGACGCATTGCACAAGTGGCGTTGGAGCGGTTTGGGCAGATCGATACCTGGGTCAATAACGCGGGCTTATCGATTTTTGGAAGGTTGGATGAGGTTAAAAACGAAGATCACCGCCGGTTGTTTGAAGTCAATTTCTGGGGAGTTGTCTATGGCTCCCTGACCGCGGCTGAACAGCTTCGCAGTCGCGGCGGCGCGATCATCAATTTGGGCAGCGTGTTATCGGAGGTGGCGGTGCCGCTGCAGGGGATGTATGCAGCGAGCAAACATGCAGTCAAAGGGTTTACGGATGCCCTGCGACTGGAGCTTGAAGAAGCGGGAGCACCGATCTCGGTGACGCTCATCAAGCCCGCATCGATCAATACACCGTTTCCCCAGCATGCCAGAAACTATCTCGCGCAGGAACCACGACTTCCCGATCCGGTCTACCCGCCCAAAGAGGTCGCATTGGCGATTCTCAAAGCAGCGCAACAGCCGTGGCGCGACATTCGCGTTGGCGGTTCCTCCCCCGTGATGTCGGCGATGGCGCACTGGACGCCTCGGCTGATGGATTGGATGAACGAGACGTTCATGACACGTCAACAAATGCGAAGGGAGCCGGCACGGCACGCTCGCGGCTCCTTATACCATTCGGATGCTGCCGGCCAGATCGAAGGCTCACATCCCGGGCGAGTGATGAACCGCAGCTTGTACACTCGCGCGATTACCCATGGCGTCGCTCGCGGCGCCGTGATCGCCTCGGTAGGGGTTGCTGCCGCCGCACTGCTCGGATCGATGAGGTCTCGCAAATGAACCCTCAACGTTCTGCTCACACAGGACATGATATTCGGCAAAATCCTATCAGCCGGCACGCGTTATCGTCCGGTTCCCGCAATCCACGAGCCGCATGGCGGCGACCGATTTGATTGAAAAACTGATCCATACCTCCTTATTGGCTTGAAACTCGTTATTAGAAGGATATGCAGCTATGTCAAGCGAATCGTTTTCCTCGACGGTCGGCCGGAGTGCCCCTTTAGCGTTCGGTCATTCCAGCGGCGCGCACCCTAATGTTGGAGATGAAGGGCGCGTGGTCTCCTTGATGACTGGACTGGGCTTTACACTTTACGGACTGCACCGCGGATCGTGGCTGGGTGCGGCCAGCTTTTTAATCGGAGCTTCATTGCTGCATCGCGGCTGGACCGGCTACTGCGCGCTGTATAAGCAACTGGGCATCGACAGCACTGACAACCAGCGCGCCCGCCCCGGTGTGCGGGCTCAACAGGGGCGGAAGATCGTTGCCAAGATCGAAGTCAACCGCGACCGGCGCGATGTGTACGACTTCTGGCGAAACTTCCAGAACCTGCCGCGGGTGATGCGGCACCTGAAGTCGGTCACGCCGATCGATGAAACGCGCTCTCGCTGGACGGCTCATGCGCCGCTGGGTCAGACCCTCTCATGGGAAGCCGACATCATCAACGAACACCCCGGCGAGTTGATCGCTTGGCAATCCGTCCCCGGTTCTCAGGTCGACACCGCCGGTTCCGTGCGTTTGAGTGACTCACCATCGGGCATGGGAACGGAAGTCACGGTCACGCTTAAATACGATCCTCCCGGTGGACATTTTGTCGACAGGCTCGCGCACCTGTTGGGGCAGGCGCTCGAAGATGATTTGAAGGAAGACCTGCAAGCGTTCAAGCAAGCACTGGAGGCTGATGGGACGCCCGCAGCGGAATCCCACTCGTCGACTGCCGAAACGCAATCCTAGTCTGGAATAGCCCCGGCGCTTGCTGACCATCTCGATCTAATGTTAGTGAGTGACGCATAACCTTAGGAAGTGACATCATGAATGCGATGATCAACAGGCGAGTTGGATACGCTGCGATCGGTGCCGCAGCACTGTTGGCCGGCCGCACGATCTATCGGCAATTGACGCAGTATCAATTTCTCGACCGCACGGTGCTGCTCACCGGCGGTTCCCGCGGACTGGGCTTGGTTCTAGCTCGTCAACTCGCCGACCACGGCGCTCGCCTCGTCCTCTGTGCTCGTGATGCGGATGAACTGGCGCGGGTGAAGGCAGAGTTCGCCGCCCGCGGGCATGGTGTCCTGACGATCGTCTGCGATGTGATGCATCGCGAGCAAGTTCATGCGATGGTTGACCAAATCACCCATCAAGGGATCGAGATTGATGTGGTGATCAACAATGCGGGCGTGATTCAAGGTGGCCCCATGGAAACCATGACCATTGACGATTATGAGGAGGCGATGAAAACGCACTTCTATGGCCCGTTGTTTATCAACGAAGCGGTCTTGCCGAGCATGCGTCAGCGCGGCGAGGGACGAATTGTGAATATCGCATCGATCGGTGGGCGAATCAGTGTGCCTCACCTGCTGCCGTACTCGGCCAGCAAGTTCGCGTTGGTCGGATATTCGCTCGGACTGCGTAGCGAACTGGCAAAAGACGGCATCGTGGTCACGACAGTCTGTCCGGGCTTGATGCGAACCGGCAGCCCGCGGAATGCTTTTTTCAAAGGCCAGCACGCGGCTGAGTATGCATGGTTTAAGATCAGCGATTCGTTGCCGATCCTATCAGCGAATGCGGAGCGCGCGGCGAGCCAGATCATCGCCGCCTGCAGCCATGGCGATTCCTTCTTAGTTGTCGGAGCGCCGGCGAAGCTAGCCGACAAGTTGTACTCCATGCTTCCAGGACTTGGCGCCGATGCTTTCGCCCTCGTCAACCGCGTGCTGCCCGGGCCCGGCGGGATCGGCCAACAGCGTGCTCGCGGGTATGAGAGCGAATCCAAATGGTCGGAGTCTCCCCTGACCACTCTGACGCAGCAGGCGGCCATCAACAACAACGAGATGTGATGCGTTACGCTCCAGACGCAGGAAGGCAGGAGATATGAGCTTGTCTGAGAACATCGACCTTGATCGGACCAGCATCCGCCAGCCCCCGAGCGGTTGGCCGTTGATGTATCAGACATGGGATAAGCTACTGTTCCTGCACTGGCCGGTGGAACGGGAGTCCTTGCGGCGACTGATTCCATCAGGTCTGGAATTGGATACTTGGGAAGGGACGGCCTGGGTCGGAGTGACTCCCTTTACCATCACCTCGGCTCGCCTGCCGCTGTCGCCTGCCGTGCCGTTTCTCAGCACCTCACACGAACTCAACGTCCGTACCTATGTCCATCGCGACGGTGTCCCCGGGGTTTGGTTTCTGTCGCTCGACGCTTCCAATGCATTGGCCGTCTGGGGTGCGCGGATCGGGTACTCGCTCCCCTATGTTCAGTCAACGATGGAGCTGCGATGCGACGAGGAACGGGTGAACTTTCATTCGGTGCGAGCCGACCGCGGGCCGGTTCCCGCTGAGTTTCACGCTACCTGGCGACTGGGGGAACAGCTACCCGAGGCTCAATTGGGAACGCTCGATTTCTTCTTGATCGAGCGGTATTGTCTCTATAGTTGCGATGGCGAGCGGCTCTATCGGGCGCGGATCTTCCATCGACCTTGGCCATTGAGGTCCGCGCAGGTGGAACGTTTGAGTTCTAACATGGTGGCATCGCATGGTCTCACAGTTGCCGATTCCAAGCCAGTGGTTCATGCGCAAGCCGCGGCACTGAAAGTGCAGATCTGGCCTCCCGTAGCGATTGGCTGCGCTGATGATCCGCCCACAACCCATCCTAAGTGATGGCAACCACATCGAGGAACTTTCCGATGCTAAATCAGTCGTTGCTGTCCTGCGCTCTGCGCGGCGGTGTTGCCGGAGGACTGGCCGCGGTGGGGATGACTGCCGCGATGCTGGCCATGCACCGCTGCCTGCCAGCGCGTCAGCGCTACGAATTGCCACCAGAACAAATTGTGGATGAAATGCTCGAGCGCGCAGACCTTGAAAATCAACTGACCGATCGCCAATTCGAGGCGCTGACGATGCTCGCTCACCATGGTTACGGGACATCCATGGGGGCTGTTTATGGGATGGTAGAACCTCATTGCCGGTCTGCCCCGCCGGTTGTCAGCGGCATGAGTTTCGGGTTCGTCGTCTGGGCGCTGAGCTATTTGGGCTGGTTGCCAGCGATGGGAATGGATGCCAACGCTACAAGAGAACCGCTGCAGCGAAATGCGATGACGGTCGTCTCGCATTTGATTTGGGGTGGTACCACAGGCTTACTCACTGCCGCCTCTCAAACCGCGCCGCGAGCTAATCGCTAGTTATTGATTCAAGTGGGATGGGTTTCCATCGCCTGCCGACCTCGATGGAAGCCTATCCCACACCCGTCTGCCTCGGGCCGCTGCAAATCTTGCTTTTTAACTAAGCCCCGGGCAGCACCGCGTCGAGTGCGTCCAAAATGGTCGTGACGCTCTCTTCTCGGGCGCCGTGGCCCATCAAGCCGATGCGCCAGCATTTTCCGGCGAGTTTGCCGAGCCCACCTCCGATCTCAAGTCCGAACTCATCGAGCAATCGTCGCCGAGTTGCCGCTTCATCCGTCACCCTCGCCGGGATGTTAACCAGGTTGAGCATCGGTAAGGAGTGCGCAGGATCCGACGCATAGGTAAAACCCCGGCTCAGCAGTCCCTGTTTGAGCTGTTCGTGAGCTCCCAGGTGACGTGAAAACCGATTTTCAAGTCCTTCCTCGAGTGCTAGACGGAGGGCCTCATGCAATGCGTAATTCATGTTGATCGGCGCGGTGTGATGATAAGCACGGCTGCCTGACCAATAATTGCCCACCAGTGTCAGGTCCAGATACCATGAATTGACCGGCGTGGAACGCTGCTGAACCTTGTCCATCGCCCGCTGAGACAGCGTGACCGGTGCGAGTCCTGGGGGGCAGGAGAGGCATTTTTGCGTTCCCGAATAGGCCCCGTCGATTTGCCACTGATCGATTTCCACCGGCAGTCCGCCGAGTGAGGTCACGCAGTCGATCAGCAAATAACCGTCATGCTTGTGAACCGCGTCGGCCAGCCGGTCGAGTGGCTGCAGGACTCCGGTCGATGTTTCCGCGTGCACGAAGGCAACGATCTTTGGCTTGATCTGCTCAATCTGCTCGATAATCGCGTCCTGATCGAAGACCTGCCCCCAGTCGGCTTGCAGGGTGTGCACGACGCCGCCGGCCCGACGTGATTTCTCGGCCAGCCGTCCGCCAAACACGCCGTTGATGCCGATCAGGCAGGTGTCGCCGGGCTCGACAAGATTGTCGATCAGCATTTCCGCGCCCGCCGATCCGGTCCCGCTGCAAGCGAGGGTCATCTCATTTTCGGTGCGGAACACCTGCTGCAACATCTCGCGGATTTCGTTCATAATTCGCATGAACGCCGGGTCCATGTGCCCGATGCACGGCAAAGACAGCGCCTCCAGTACCGAGGGAGCGACCGGTGACGGACCGGGACCGTGCAGATGGCGGGCGGGGATGTGAAGCATGCTCAGGTCTCCGGAAGATTGAAAATCACGTCCCTTCAGGATAGGTTCCGCACCATCCCGCTCAACGTTGTTCAAGGACAAACATCCTAACATGACGCTCCTGATCCGAAACGGCCACATCGTTACTGCGACCGATTCCTACGTCGCCGACATCCTCTGCCAAGGGGAGTCCATTACCGCGATCGGGCGGAATCTGGCTCGGCCGGACGGCGCCGAAGTGATCGACGCCGCCGGAAAATATGTTTTCCCCGGCTTCATCGACCCGCACGTCCACGTTTACTTGCCGTTCATGGGCACCTTCGCCAAGGACAGCTATGAAACCGCCAGCCGCGCGGCACTGGTCGGCGGGACAACGACATTGATTGAAATGTGCTGCCCAAGCCGTCAGCAAGATCACCTGGAGGCATTTGAACTGTGGATGTCTAAAGCCGCAGGTGCTTCGGCGTGTGATTATTCGTTCCATATGGGGATCTCGCGCTTCGATGATGCAACCGAGGCGGCGTTGCGAACGATTGTCGATCGGGGGATTGCGAGTTTTAAAGTTTTTTTGGCGTATAAGGAGTTTTTCAATATCGACGACAGCGAGCTTTATCAGACTTTGCGGCTGGCGCGGGAACTAGGGGTGATTGTCGCTGCCCATTGTGAGAATGCGACGCTCGTGGATGAGCTGCAGCGAAAACTGCTGAGCGAAGGCAAGGTGGGACCGGAGTGGCATGAGCCATCGCGACCGCCAGCGGTTGAGGCCGGCGGCGTTAAGCACCTGATGACGTTCGCCGAAATGACCGGCGCCCATGTCTATGTGGTGCATGCCAGTTGCCGCCAAGCGGTTCAGGCCGCAGCGTCGGCGCGGCGGCGCGGCCTTCCCGTTTGGATCGAAACCGTCGCTCCGTATCTGGTGCTCGACGACAGCTATGCTCAGTTGCCCAACTTCGAAGGCGCTAAATATGTAATGTCACCGCCGATTCGCCATCAATCGCACCAGCCGTACCTCTGGAAGGCACTGTGCGACGGCCAGATCCACACCGTCGCCACCGATCACGCTCCATTTGATTTTAAGGAACAGAAAGAACTGGGACGCAACGACTTCCGGCTGATCCCCAATGGGCTTCCCACGGTGCAACATCGCATCGACCTGCTGTACAGCTATGGAGTACGACAAGGCAAGCTGGACCTCTGCCGGATGGTCGATTGCGCCAGTACACAGGCGGCTAAAATCTTTGGGTTGTTCCCCAAAAAAGGGACGATTGCTGTCGGATCAGACGCCGACTTGGTGGTCTATGATCCAGAGTTTCGTGGCGAGATCTCGGCTGCTACCCATGAGATGGCGACCGATTACAGCGCGTTTGAAGGTTGGCAATTGGAAGGTCGCAGCGATGTGGTGACCGTCCGCGGACAGGTGCAGGTTCGCGACGGTAAGTTTGTTGGTCAGATCGGCCACGGTAGGTTCCTCAGCCGCGTGCCGACGCATTGAGGTCCCTTCTCCCCGGGTTGTTCTGCGAACTCAGTGAATCCTCATTTGCAGCCGGCGCTGGTCTCTTTTGTGACACCTCCTTGAAGACCCATTGGGTGGCACGTCCCTGAGGAACGAAGGGCGTGGTGTAGAGATCGGTACTGGGTGATAAGTCCCGGCCACCGTTCGTCGCCTGTTAAAATCTTTCGCTTTAGGAACCACTCATGAACGCTGATTGACGCTAATGGAGTGAGGCCGGGAGTGGTAGGCAGGTAAGCACCACAGGACATGATATTTGGCAAAATTCGATCAGCCGGCACGCGTTAGCGTCCGGTTTTCGCGAGCAATGAGCCGCTCCGCGGCGCCCGATTTGACCGAAAGAATCATCCCGAGTTGCTTATCAGCGTGGATCAGCGTTGATTAGCGGTTCAGATGGTGCCAGGCATCAGAAGAATCATTTCGACGACTGGCTGGAACGCTGCAGCCGTTTCAGAAACGCTTTCGCCGTCAGTGTGTTGAGCACATCGGCGCTGGTCAACGCAGCTCGACGAGCTTGTAGGATGCCATACTGCATCACGTCCAGTCCATCAATACTATGTGCATCGGTGCTGATCACGATCGGAATGCCATGACGTTTGGCGGCTGCGGCATGAATGTCATTCAGGTCAAGCCGCGACGGGTGAGCATTGATCTCGAGGAACGTTCCGGTCTCGACAGCCGCCTGCATCACCGCGTCCAGGTCAACCTCATAAGGTTCGCGGCGGTTGATCAGGCGGCCGGTCGGGTGAGCGATGCAGTCGACGTGCGGATTGTGAACGGCTCCGAGGATTCGCTCCGTGATTTGCTCACGGCTTTGGCGTTGTCCATAGTGTACGCTGGCGAGCACCCAATCGGCTTGTGCAAGGCAGTCGTCGCTCAGGTCCATCCCACCCTTTTCCAAAATGTCGCATTCAATTCCTTTAAGAATCAGCAACCGCCCTTCGTACTCAGGCCGAATCTCATCGATCATCCGCCACTGTTCCAGCAACCGCTTCTCATCGAGGCCCGCAGCCATCGAGACGCGTTTGCTGTGATCGGTGATCGCGATGTACTGTAGCCCGCGGGCGATTGCGGCATCCGCCATTTCGCGAATCGTCGCCGTCCCGTCGGTGGCGCTGGTGTGCATGTGCAGGTCGCCGCGGATCGCTTCGATCGTGATCAACTCCGGCAGCTTTCCCGACGCGGCCAGTTCGAACTCTTGTCGATCCTCGCGCAGCTCCGGTGGGATCCATGGCAAGCCCACTGCCTGATACACCTCTTGTTCCGTCGTCCCGGCCACGCGGACTTGGTCGGCTTCTCGAAACACGCCGTATTCGTTGAGCTTTAGCCCCTTGGACTGTGCCATTTTCCGCAAGCGAACGTTGTGCTGTTTGCTCCCGGTGAAATACTGCAGCGCAGCACCCAATTCTTGTTCGTCCACCAATCGCATATCGACTTGGAAGGCCTTGCCCACACGAATCGAGATCTTCTTTTCTTCACCGCGAGCGATGGTTTGCGACCGATCGGGATAGGCTTCAAAGTGGTCCATCGCTAGCTTGCGGTCCGAAGCCACGGCGAGCAGGTCGAGGTCGCCGACCGTTTCGCGTCCCCGGCGGTAGCTGCCGGCCCACTGCATCTGCTGGATCGCTTTACAGCCTTGCATGTGAAGGAGAATCGACTGCGCCAGTTCGTCCGCGGCCGACCAAAAGATGCGTTCGCCGGCGACCTGAGCGATTTGAATACCGGCGAGAATCGTCTCTTCCGTCTTCGCGCCGAATCCTTTGAGTTTGCGGACCTGTCCCGCCTCACACGCCGCACGCAGCGCATCGAGCGAATCGATCTTGAGCTCACGATGCAGGGCAGCCGCTTTCTTAGCACCTAGACCGGGTATGCGGACCATCGCGATCACGGCGTCAGGGATTTCCTGGCGCAGCGTTTCGAGTTGCGGCAGTGTGCCGGTTTCGACCAGCGAGCGAGCTTTGTCTGCCAGCGTTGAGCCGATTCCGGGCAAATCGGCGAGATCGCGCGACTCATCAGCCAGGATGGTAGCAACCGATTCATCCAGGTCGCGAATCGCGTGAGCACCATTGCGGTACGCGCGGACCCGGAACGGGTTTTCACCGCGAAACTCCAAGAGGTCTGCCAGTTCATCAAAGATGTCGGCGATGCGCGCGTTTTCCACAGACTCACCCTGGTGATTGCTTACCTGGCCTGCTCAACCTTCTTCACCGCCACTGAGTACGGCCATGAAGGCTTTTTGGCTGATTTCGACGTTGCCAACGGCCTTCATCCGCTTCTTGCCTTCTTTTTGTTTCTGCAGCAATTTGCGCTTCCGCGTGATATCGCCGCCATAACACTTCGCGGTCACATTTTTGCGCATTGCCGGGACGGTTTCACGTGCGATCACGCGACTGCCGATCGCCGCTTGGACGGCCACTTCAAACATATGTCGTTCGATTTCGGCTTTCAGTTTTTTGGCCACCGCGCGACCACGGCGGTCGGCGTCGGCGCGATGACAAACGACGCTCAGAGCGTCAACCCGGTTGCCATTGACCATGATATCGAGCCGACACAAATCGGCTGTCTCATATCCCACCATTTCATAATCGAGGGTGCCATAACCGCGAGTGGCGCTTTTAATCTTGTCATGCAAATCATAGATCACTTCCGCCAGCGGAATGTCGTAGATGAGCATTGCTCGCTGGGTGCCGATGTACTCTTGGCTACGTTGGATTCCGCGGCGCTCTTGGCAGAGCTTCATCAGCGGCCCGATGTATTCGATCGGCACCACGATGCTGCAGCGAACGATGGGCTGACGAAACTCTTGAATATCTCCGGCGTCAGGTACATCTTGCGGTTTATGAATCGTCAGCGTGTTGCCTCGCTTATCGACGACTTCGTAAGTGACGTTGGGTGCCGTTTGCACCAGATCGACGTCCGACTCCTGCTCCAATCGCTGCTGGACGATTTCCATGTGCAACAAGCCGAGGAAGCCGCAGCGGAAGCCAAACCCGAGGGCGTCGCTGGTCTCCGGTTCGAAATCGAAACTCGGATCGTTGATTGCCAGTCGCTCGAGCGCTTCGCGCAGTTCCGAGAAGTCTTGGCCATCGCTGGGGAAGAGTCCACAGTAGACCATCCGCTTGGGCCGGTCGTAGCCAGGCAGTGGCTCGGCGGCATGGTTGCCAGGGACGCTGACGGTGTCGCCGATGTGAACATCGCTGAGCGACTTGATGTTGCAAATCAAATAGCCGACTTGCCCGCTAGATAATTCATCGCAGGGCTTTCGCGCTGGCACAAACTGCCCCATCTCGATAATGTCGTGCTGCGACCCGGCGCGCAGGAACCGGATCTTTTGGCCCTTACGAACGGCGCCATTCATCATCCGCACGTAGGTGACGGCGCCGCGGTAATCGTCGTAGCTGGAATCAAACACCATCGCTTGCAGCGGTTCTGCAACGTCGCCGCCGGGCGAAGGGATCTTTTCGATGATCGCGCGCACCAGCCCTTCGATCCCGATTCCCGTCTTCGCGCTGACTTTGATGCAATCATCAGGATCGACCCCGAGCGTTTGGTGCATCTCTTCAATCACCTCCTCAGGCCGCGCGTAGGCCAAGTCGATCTTATTGATCACCGGGATGATCTTCAGGTCGTGCTCCATCGCAGCATACGCATTGGCGACCGTTTGCGCTTCGACACCTTGGAAGGCATCGACCAGCAGCAGCGCCCCTTCGCAGCATGCTAAGGATCGAGAGACTTCATAATGGAAGTCGACGTGACCGGGCGTATCGATCAGATTCAGTTCATATTCCTGGCCATCGAACTGGTGACGCATCGAAACCGCGTGCGCTTTGATCGTAATCCCGCGTTGTCGCTCCAGGTCCAGTGCGTCCAACAGTTGCTCTTTCATGGCGCGTTTGGCAACGGTGCCGGTGTATTCGAGCAACCGGTCGGCCAGCGTGCTCTTACCATGGTCGATGTGAGCGATGATGCAAAAATTACGTATATGCTGTGTCATGTTTGGTTTTTATAGGGAGGTCGTGGCAACGCTTCATCGTCACTTGCCACGACCGATCGCTGTGTTGAAATCGTCAACCGATTTGCTGAGGCGCCGCCGGCTGCACCGCTACTGAATCATCCATCGCTGGCGAGCATATCCAGCGGCCCCCAGGTACCCGGCGTCGGCTCCGAGCTTGGCGAAGCCGATGGTCGTGCCGGCGAAGACATTTTCGAACGTGCGGCGGCGGAACTCAGCCACCGCTGCCGCTAGAAATCGCTCGCCGACCGCATCGTTCTGCCCACCGAACGTCATCGCTCCGCCGATCACCACCATCCCCGGGTCGAGCACATGCACGATGGTCGTGATCCCGACACCGAGCCACCGCGCCGTCTCGTCGACAATTTCTAGTGCTAGAGAATCCTCATCCCGCGCCGCCTGATACACATCCAGTGCGGTGACCTGTTCGCCCCGGCCGCTGAGCGAACTGACGGCGCCGGCGTCTAAGCGTTCGCGGGTCCGTAGGGCGACGGCAGCAGCCGACGCATAGGCTTCAAATTGCCCTTGGCCGCCACCCCAGGCGCACAGTCTTGCGTCGGGTGAAGAATCGACCACCAAGTGGCCAGCTTCGCCAGCGAAGCTGTTGGCGCCGCCCAAGAGGCGGCCGTCCAGGATGATCCCGCTGCCAACACCGGTACCGAGCGTCAGCAACACCATCGAGTCGGCCGCTTCGCCGGTGCCGAGCCAGTACTCGCCATACGCCGCCGCGTTGGCATCATTGGTGAAGGCGACCGGTAAGCCGGTCAGCTCGGCCAAAACGTCTCGCAGGTTGACTCCCCACCACGAGGGCAGTTGCGGCGGGGCGACCAACGTGCCGGCAGCCAGATCCATCGGCCCCGGAGCACCCAGCCCGACGGCGGCCACCTCGCGGACGTTGATCTCCAGGCTTTCGCAAAAGTTCGTCAGCGCCGCGGCCACCCGCTGCATCGCCGCCTGCGCCCCGGCCGGTTCGTCCGTGGGTAGGCTGAGGAACGCTAGCACGCGGCCAGCATCGTCGACCAATCCGACTTTTATTGCCGTTCCGCCGACGTCAACGCCGTAGAAAAACGGGCGTTTGGCCTCAGAGATCGGGGTGGCGCTCACCGGTTGGTTCATTCGCAGGGTCGTATGGAGCTGTGGGCAGCGAAAATCTCGGCTTCGGGCAAGGAGCGGCCGATGGGTCAAGAAGTATAGGCACGAGCAAGCCAATCCCACAACGATCGATCGAGAGTCAAATCGCAGGTTTGGCGGTGATGGCTGCCGGTTTTAGCTCGACTTGTAACGCCAACGCGCCAGCGTGCAGCCTTACAGCTTCCTCGTGTTTCGGTTCGAGCGGCCGAGCGATCGACCACCTTGGCCATCGCTCTTGCGGGCCGAGTTCCCAGCGCCAAGGAGCTTCCGCAAGTTTCGCGGCTCAGCACCCCAAGCAGCCTGAAGGCTGAACTCCAACGGTGCCAGCTCGGCCTGGGCTCAATCCTGCGGCTCCCGCGCTTGGGCGGTCTGTTCGGCGGCCTTTTGACGCCACTTCACCGATTCAGCGAGATCGCCGACATTGGCGAAGGCATCGGCCACGAGGGTGTAGGCTTCGGCCAGCAAGTCGATTGAAGCGTCGCGGTGTCCACGCATGATCGGCAACTCATACCCAGCCGCCACAACGGTCATTCGCTCGCCGCCCAGAAATCCGGGGGCTTCCAGTGTACCACGCTTCTAAGCGAGCGGAGATAGCTTTTCGAGAATGACAACGACGGTGCCTGCTGAATCGTCAATGAGCATTCGTGCCCCACATCTGGGGCAATGGAAAGTTGCTGAGACTAAACGCCATTTCGGATTCGCACCATGAAATGCGCCGGAAACGTCCCTTCCAATCCAGTCTCGGCACTTCGGGCAGCGTAGAAATCGATCGTACCTTTTCCAGAATCGCCGAAATACGATAGCAGGCAGGCCTACCGCCACGACAACAAATCCGAGGACATAAATCGCTGTTCGATCGACGATTGGGATCAGCGAAGGTGCCAAAAGCGAGTATGCAACGAGGGCTGCAATGTAAATTGCTAGGCTCACCGTGAATCGCAGAGGTCGGTGTCGGCGATACCAGAACGCGTCGAACTCAGCTTGGGATGGCAAGTCGGAGGACATGGCTCAATATCGAACTCCACGGATTTGAAAGCTCACTCGTCGTCTTCCTCATCGACTTTCCAACACTCCGATTCGTCAATCATTCCATGCGTTTCAGCCGCCCTCGGATCCATTGTCACTAATTGCGCCCAGTCATCGCTCATTCCGTCATCGTCATCGAGTACGACTCCAGCTTGTTGCGTTTGCTCGAGGTGATCTGCATCGGAACGCAACTTGGCCACCTTTTCGGGTTTAGCGGGGCCGTTAAACTACTGCCATGGCAAAACGCCCCATCCAGAACCCGCATGATAGTTTCTTCAAGCAGACCTTTGGAAGCGTCGACTTTACCCGCGGCTTTCTCTCGCAGTATATGGCGAGCGACGCATCGCTGTGCCTGGATCTGAGTTCACTGGAAACGGCACACGAGTCATTCGTCGATGACGACCTGCGGCAGTCGCATTCGGACCTGGTTTTCACCGTTGCTCTGGTCGGCGGCGGACAGGCCGTGGTCTACCTGCTGTTCGAGCATAAGAGCCATCCCGATCCGCTGACGGTCTTTCAGCTGCTCAAGTACATCGTGCGCATCAATGAGCGGCGGCTGCGCGAGGGCCTGCCGCTGTGCTGCGTGATCCCGCTGGTCATTTACCACGGGCCGACCGGTTGGAACGTCGCCCGCAGCATCGACGAACTCGTCGCAGTTCCCGCAGCGCTGCAGCGGTACTTGCCGCAGTTGTCGATGGAACTGTTTGATCTGAGCGGGTATGACGATGAGCAGTTGCGCGGTGAGGCCTACCTCCGAGCGACGTTGTTGCTGCTAAAATACATCATGCGGGATAATTTGCCCGAGGAATTGGACAGGATCTTCAGTCTCTTTGCGGAGATCCGCCAGCAGCCACGTGGGCTGGACTGCATCAAGTTGCTACTCAGCTACCTTATTCGAGGCACGGACCGCGTCGATTCGCAGACGCTGCGTGTGGCGCTGGGGGCAGCTTTACAAACTGACGGAGAAACGTTGATGTCATCACTGGCCGAACAATGGACCCAACTAGGACGCGAAGAAGGACGGCAGGAAGGCCGACAAGAAGGAGAGCTGGTCGGACAGATTCGGCTGCTCCAGGAGGTGCTGAGCCTTCCGGTGGCGACGCAGGAAACGCTGTTGGAGCTGGACACCGAGCAGCTTCAGGCTCAGTTGGCGCAGTTGCGAAAGCGACTGGGGCGATCGTAACCATTCCGTGGCAAGTTCAGGGCGCTGCGCTGATCCAGACCATGGCGACGCCTGCGAGAAGCGCGAAGTCAACCAAGGTAATGCGGTGGCGGGAGGCGTCGCGGCGGACGTAGTCCAACAACTTTCCGGTCGGACAGCCGTGGCGGCAATACGCCATCGGCTGCAGACGGGCGAGCAGCAGCGACGCGCCCCAGAGGACGAGGCTGAAGCTCACGCCGACGCGGACGGCGTAGGCGTCGAACGGCTCCAGCCAGGCGAGATGGGTGGTCAGCGGGATCACGATCCCGAGCAGGGTCACCGCGATCACGCCTAAAGCTGAAAGTCGTAAAGCCTGCTGCAAGGGCTGCCACAGCCGCCGCGATCGCCGCGGACGAATCCACTGTTGCAGGATGCCGTGCGGGCAGAGGTGGTCACAATACAAGTTCCCTTTGCGGACTGCCGCGGCGAGGATCGAAACCGCGACCAGCGTCGCTAGCCCGGGAGCCAGTCGCCAGGGAACTCCGCCCCGCGTCCAGCCTCCCCAGAGTGCAACCGACAACAGATTGCCGCAGATCAGGCCGAGCAGAATCAGACTCGTCAGTTGCCAGAGCAAACGCGGGATGCGGCGACCGCGCAGCCGCGAACGACTCCACACCAGCGCCGCCAGCGCTAGCCCCGCGGTGATCAACTCCGTCACCGACCAATTCCACCGCAATGTCCGGCCGGCGACGTCGCCAGCCGCTAACTGAGCGGCCTCCGCATGCGCAACCTGTTGGCGATATTCCAACAGGGCCGCCGAGGCATCGCGAATGGTCTCGGCCACCGCGATTGAGGTCATGGTCGCGCCCGACACCCCGTCGATCATTTCCTCATACAAATCCAACTGTGCCAGCGATTCGAACGAACGCTCTTTGAATTTCCGCCAGAACGAGGCTTCTTGTTCGACGTAATTGACATATGGCTGATTATCAAAACTTTCGCCGAGCATTAAGTCGGTCACCAAACCGCTGTCATCAAGCCTTATGAAAACCTCGGTCGGGCCTTGATAACCGATCACGGTGTCGCACAGCGGTCCGGTGCGAATCAGCGTTCCTAATACCTGTCCTTGCGCGTCTTCAACCAGGTTTTGATAAATCGCATCGTCATCCTCGCGAACCTGCTGAGCCTCGGGAAACCACTTGCGCAATTGATCGGCTTCGATCACTGTGGTGAAACGCACACTGCGGCGGATCGGCGGCGGCCCCGTCTGCGGCGCACCGGCGGAGGCCATCCGCCAGGCGACCGCCTCGGCAATCGCCAGACTGGTCAAGGTCGCACCGCTGACGCCATCGACGCGGGTTTCTGCTGTCTCACCCCATTTCCAGCCGATGAACTGCTGCCAAAACGGCCGCCGGCTTTCGACTTTGCGGAGGTGTTCGGTGGTGTCGGGACAATGCAGCAGGTGAACCCCGATCACCTGCCACTGCTCGTCCATCACGATCGCGACGTTGCTTGGCCCGGCGTAGCCGACGATCCGTGCGGTCTGTGGCAGCGTCTGGGTCACCAACCCCAGCGACTGACCTGCGGCGTCGCGGGCACGAACCACCCCCGGATCGTGTGGGAGTGGTTCAACGGAATCGCTGTGCGGCAAGAGGGTCTGCACCGCTGCCAGGTCGATCGTCTCACCTGCGTTTAGCCCCGCAGCGGACGTCGGGAAGCGCGCCAGTCGGTGCAGCCCGACCAACAACAGCGCCACCAGAATCAGCCGCCCCGTGTGAATCCACGGTGCGAGCCGAGACTGGGTACGACGATTCGACGACAGTTCAACAACGGGGAGCGATCGCATGGCTCACTGCAAAGGCAGCAGTTGAGCCATGTCCGCATGCACATACCCGCCGGCACCTTCGGTCACCAAGCGAACGGTTACAACTTGATCGGCCTTGAGTGTTAAGCGTGTCAGTTCACACATCTGGTCAGGGAACGCTTGACGCATATCGACAGTTTTCCGTGCGACGACTTGATTGTCGACCAGAATATCGACCGGCACCGTCGCTCCACGATTCTCATGGGGTTGAACCGAAACTCGAACGGCAAAATCTCCTTCGCCAGGAACCTTCAAACGGAAATCGGCCAGCGCTCCGCTGTCGGCTCCGGCGTAGTGATAACCCCAACCGACGTAGCCCTTAAGTCCTTCACCATGCGTCCAGTTGCCGGCGAGTTCAGCCTGCGTTTCATCGACGACCACGCCGGTAAAGTCCGTTAATGGGCGTCCCGTTTCTGGACCGCGCGCACCCGGCAGCGGCAAGATGTTCTCGGGCATGACGATCGGATCGTCATAAGTTTCGCGGCGCGCTTGTCCGGGCAACTGCAACAAACTGAGCAATTCTTCTAGGTGTTGTTCATAGACGTCGCGCGGTGTGCACTCATTTTGCCGGCAGATGCTCGCCGCCTTGCCGACCACTTCGCCCATCATCCCACAGGTTTTCATCACCCGCACCGTACCCAGCGCCTCATGGGTGACGCTGATGCAGCGACCTGCCATGAACAGGTTTTCGATGTTGCGGGAGTAGAAGCAGCGGTAGGGGACCGGGTAGCCGTACAGCCGATCGACGCGGCGATCATGGACGGCGACTGCGATGAACGGGTTGTCGGGAAATTTTCCGGCGAACTCGCGTCTGGGATAGTGGAGATCGATCGACCAAGTCGTCGGCACGCAACCATCGATGAACTCGGTCTTCTGCACGATGTCGTCCTGGCTCAGCAGCACGTCGCCCAGCAGTCGGCGGCTTTCGCGCGGGCCACCGACATACGCCATCCAGGTCAGCACGGCATTGCGATGGTCAGCGGCGCCGTCACCATTCTTCATCGCATTGAACGCGCCGAAGCCAGCGCGGAGATTCCAGTCGCGGATCGCTTCGGCCTCACCGATCGGATCTTTGTCATAACCGCTTTCCCAGAACCACTGAGCATGATAATCCCGCGGATAAGGAAAATCCTCCATATTCAGTGGCAGCGCCCAGGGCGTTTCGGGGAACGCGGTCGGCCCTTCCGCTTCATCCCAAGTCCACATATTGCTCATGCCCATCCGGCCTTCAGGCGTCATATCCCAATCGGCTCCGGCCTTTTCACCGATCCAGCCATGGCCCGTGCAATCGACAAACAGCGGACTGGTAAAGCGGCGGATCTGGCTGGTCTTCACATCGAGCGCATCGATCGATTGAATCCGGTTGCCTTGCACCTGCACATCAAAGGCATGGTGGTTCAAGTACAGGTCGATGTTCTTTTCGGCGCGAGCGACTTCTTCTTTGAGATCGTCACCGAACTCTTCAGCGCGGCCGGGCGATTTGGTAGCGCGGTCGGCAAACTCTTCCACTATCTCACCGATGCGAGGAAATCGCCCGCGGCGAATATTGCCCATCGCCCACACGCGAACCTCGCTCGATCCGTTGCCGCCAAGCACCGGACGGTCCTGAATGAGCGCAACGCGACAGCCCATGCGCGCGGCCGAGATCGCGGCACCCATACCGGCATACCCACCGCCGACCACGACCAAATCATAGGGACCGGTTGGGGCGATGCTGTCTTCGAGTCCCAACCGTTTCCGCCGCCACTGCGGCAGCACTTCGCTGCTATTATCAGGCTCTGCATTTGCATCGGTCGTCAGGTAAATCGCGTCGCATCGGCCATTAAAACCGGTCAGATCACGCAAGGTCAGTTCGGCCTGCCCGGCCGCCAAATCGACTTCGCCAGCTCGGTGCCATTGCCAATCGGCTCCCTGCGTTCCCAGGTCTTCAGCAATCGACGAACCATTGATCAACAGGGCGAAGCGGCCCGGCGTTCCCGGGGCCTCCCAACGGGCGACCCAGTCGAAGGTCCGCACCCAGACGACGTATTTTCCCGGCTCTGGAACCGGAACGCTGGTCACAGCATCTTTCACCGGTTTGCCCAAGCCATGAGCCAGCAGATACGGCGAGCCCATTTGCTGGATGAACTGCGTGTCGAGTTGCCAGCCGCCGCGATCATCGAAGCTCTCGGCTTCGACGAACACTTCCGCGGCGGCGACCTGCTGCGCTGGCAGCGACAACCAACCGACGAATAGAGAGCCTAATAGTGGCACCGAACCGACCAAGCGGGAGAACATCATAAGTCGTTCGAAAAGCTTAAAGGTAGGATGAGGAACTCAGGGGACAGGTGGGTGACCGAATGGACCGAACCACCACCAAGAACGATAGCCTAAACGGAAACCGCCGGGTGGGCAACTTGCCGCCCTCACGGCCAACACAGCAGGCGATCGCCGTAGGCTTCAGGCCAAGATTTCTCGTACGACACGAGCCGGTTCGACTCCGGTCAATTTGAAATCGAGCCCCTGAAATCGATGGGTGAACCGTTCGTGATCGACGCCCAGCAGATGCAGCATTGTGGCATGCAGATCACGGACATGCACTGGATTTTCGATGACGTTGTAGCTGAACTCGTCCGTGGCTCCGAACGTGTGGCCGGGCCGGATGCCGCCGCCGGCGGCCCAAAGTGTAAAGCAGCGCGGATGATGATCACGGCCGCCCTCGGGACTATCCCACTTGCCCTGACCGGCGACGCCTCGGCCGAACTCGCCGCCCCAGATCACCAGGGTTTCATCCAACAAGCCGCGGCGTTTCAAATCCGTCACCAAGGCGGCGCTGGCTTGATCGGTGTCGCGGCAGCGGGCGGTGCACCAAGAAATCAGCCGGCTGTGATGATCCCAGTCCGGATGAAATAATTGCACAAAGCGAACGCCGCGCTCAACCAGTCGCCGAGCGAGAATGCAGTTGGCCGCGTAACTGCCAGGTCGCCGCGAATCGGAACCATAAAGCTCAAACGTTTCCTCCGGTTCATCGCTCAGATCATTCAGTTCTGGAACGCTCGATTGCATCCGCCACGCCATTTCATATTGTTTGATGCGGGTCTCGATTTCCGGGTCGCCAGTCTTCTGCAGTCGCTGGTGATTGAGCTCAGCAATCCCATCGAGCATGTCGCGGCGGAGGTGGCGCGGCAGACCATCGGGATCTCGCAAATACAGTACTGGCTCTTTAGCATTTCGGAGCTTAACACCTTGGTATTGTGACGGCAGGAAGCCGCTGCCCCAGTAGTGATCATACAGAGGCTGGTCGCTGGGCCGCTGCATCTTGCTGATCAGCACGATGTATTCAGGCAAGTTGCGGTTCTCACTGCCCAGTCCATAGCTGGCCCAAGCTCCGATACTCGGCCGGCCCGGCAACTGGTGCCCGGTGAGAAACTTCGTCATCGCCGGAGCATGATTGATTTCATCCGTGACCATCGACTTGATGAAGCAGAGGTCATCAACCACCTTGGCATGGTGCGGCAGCCAGTTGCCGAGCGTCGCGCCGCTTTGCCCATACCTGGCAAACGTCGTCCGCGGCGGCATGATCAACTGCTGCTGGCCGGAGGTCATCGTTGTTAAACGCTGGCCTTGGCGCACGCTCTCGGGCAGTTCCTGACCAGCCAGTTTCGCGAGGCCGGATTTCTCATCAAATAATTCGATCTGCGAAGGTCCTCCGGACTGAGTCAGGAAAATCACATTCTTGGCGCGAGGCTGGTGATGTGGCAGGCCCTCCAGACCGCGACCTGATCCCGCGACTCCTGCCGCTGAGCCGGCGTGTGTTGCCATGGCGTTGGCTTCGAGCATGCCGAGTGCAACAGCGCCAAGACCAACGCTAGAGCTGCGTCCCAAGAAATACCTGCGAGAAATGGCCAGTGCCTGCTGGTAAACCGAGTGACCGTCAGGCGCAAGTGCTGGATTATTCATGAGTCATCGCCTCATCGGTATTGAAGATCAAACTGGCCAGAACCATATAAGCAGCGATCTCAGCAGGATCGCTTGCCGAGTCATCGAACTCCGACTCGCCCACCGCAAGCAAGGCTGCAGCATCTGCGGGAACTCGCCGGTAGTGTTCTCGTGCGCTTTGTAAACGGCGTGATAATACATCTTGTTCGTCCGCACCGGGCAGCCTTGAAAGGATGCGGCGGAAGATGGCCGTCAGTCTTTCCGCCGACGAGTCCGTTTCTGCAATGGCCTGGCGAGCGAGTTCGGCTGAGGCTTCCAGCATCCCGGTATCGTTCATCAGGGTCAGCGCCTGCAGCGGCGTATTGGTGCGAGCGACGTTGACCTCACAGACACGACGCTGGGCACTATCGAACAAGAAGGTCGGGGCGCTGGAACGTCGCCAAAATGCATAGAGCGTCCGGCGGTACTGCGCCGGTCCTGGCGAGGGCTCATAAGTTAGCCGGCCCATGAAGATTTCTTCCCACACGCCGTCGGGCTGGTAGGGCAGAACCGGAGGCCCGCCGATGGCCGGATTGAGCAGGCCACTGGTTCGCAGCGCTGCATCGCGAATCATCCAACTCGGCAGGCGAAATCGAGCGCCGCGAGCCAGTAGCCGATTCTGCGGATCGAGTTCGAATATTTGCGGTGAAACATCGCTGGATTGCCGGTAGGTTTCGCTGGTGACGATCATCCGCAGCAGGTGACGCAGATCCCAACCGCTTTGCATCAGTTCGATCGCGAGCCAGTCGAGCAATTCCGGGTGCGTCGGGAACTCGCCTTGGAGCCCGAAATCTTCAGGTGTCCGTACCAACCCGGCTCCGAAGACGAGTTGCCACAGATGATTCACAACGACTCGCGGCGTGAGCGGATTTTCGGGATCGACAATCCAGCGGGCGAGATCCAATCGTGTCGCCGCGTCGGCCGCTGGGCCAGGGAGAATCGCTGCGGGTAGGCGTGCGGAGACGAGCTCACCTTTTTGGTCCCAAACACCGCGTTCCAGCACATGCGTCGGCCGCGGTTGTTGGCGCTCAGCCATTACCATGACGTTTAATTCACCAGCCGCCTGCTTGGCATTGGTTAACTGCCGCTGGGCGCGATCGGATCTATGTTTGGCGACTTGATACTCTGGATGATTAAACAAATATTGTTCGACCAGTCGTTTCCGCAGCGGCGCGCCGAGCCGATCTTCGATGGAAGACGAGCTGTTCGCCGCGCGAACATCATCGGCCCTCTCGGCACCGAGGCCACCGAGCGCCGCCGCCAGTTCTTCGAGCGGCATCTTGTCGAGACTGCGCACCGCTGCGCCCGGCTGATCGGTCAGTGTCAGTCGAAAGCGGCCGATGTTCGCATCGCCGTCGGTGGAGCGATGCAGCATCCAAAAGATCAATTCTTCGTCGTCAGCCAGCGTCAGCGGTTCCGCCAAGGCGAAGACAGCAAACGGGTGATCTGGCCGCGAAGCATCCCAGGGCGCTGTCCAGCCGTTGCGGGGGTCGTCGTCCAGCGTGTCTTTGACATTTCCATAATTACGCGCCTTGGCCGGATCTTCTCGGTTAGCGATCGCGCTGGCGATTTCGATTTCCCTGACTTGCGATTCACCCAATCGCCGGACCTGCAACTTGACATTCGTGAGAATAAAAGTTCCCGAGGCTCCCCGCGACCATTTACCATCGGTGTGAGATTCATGAGGCAGCACCTCCAATCGCAGGCCGGTGATATTTGAAAGCTCGCTACGGCCGGCGATCTGATAATCGTCTTGTCGTGGATGAGGACCGGTGGCCTGAATGCTGTTATCGGCAGCTTGGCTCAACACGGTCCCTTCGACGGCTTGCAGCGACGTAATCGAAAGCGGTTGCCACGGCGTAAAACCGGCTGCAATCCGAACCACTTGATCGCTTAGCCAATGGGAAAATTGCTGCTCAGCTCTGCTTCTCGCCGCGACTTCCCGCTGCTGACAGTGATCGGCCCAGCGGTTCGCTTCGTCAACGGCTCGCTCCGCCAGGGGCGACTTGTATTTCAGGTACGGCTTGGCATTGCCACCGGCTCGGCCATCTTCATCGATGCTATTAAAAAATGCAAAGAGGCTGTAGTAATCGTGATGGGAGATCGGATCGAACTTATGGGTATGGCACTGGGCGCAGCCAAGTGTCAAACCTAGCCAGACGGTACCGGTCGTGTTGACACGATCGATGACGTAATCGATCCGCGATTCTTCTGGATCGCGGCCGCCTTCCCCATTGGTCATGTGATTGCGGTGAAAGCACGTGGCCAGAATCTGTTCGGCCGTCGCATCGGGGAGCAGGTCGCCGGCAAGTTGTTCGACCGTGAACTGGTCAAAGGGCTGGTTACGGTTGAAGGCAGCAACGACCCAGTCGCGCCAGGGCCAATTGGTCCGCGTCGCGTCGCCCTGAAAGCCGTCGGTGTCGGCATAGCGCGCGGCATCGAGCCACCACATCGCCATCCGCTCTCCGTGATGGGGTGACTGCAGCAGCCGATCGACGACTTTTTCATAGGCATGCGGTGAATCATCCTGCAGAAACGAATCCAACTCTTCAGCGGTCGGCGGCAATCCGGTCAAATCCAAGGAAACCCGTCGCAGCAAGGTCGGCTTGTCGGCCGGCGGACTCGGACGCAATCCAGCGGAGGAGAGCCGATGACGGATGAAGGCGTCGACGGGATGGCCGGACACATCCGCTTCGTCGGCAGCAGGCAGCGGGGGACGAACCGGCAGCTCAAACGCCCAGTGCTTGCCCCACGGCGCTCCCTCGCTGACCCACTGCTGAAGGAGCGCGATCTCGGCTGGCGACAGCGGCGTGCGATGTGAATCCGGCGGCGGCATCAACAGATCGGCGTCGGCCGTGGTCACGCGTTCGATCAGCGCGCTGAGCTCCGGTTGATGCGGTACGATCGCCGCGTACCCGCCGCGGTCGGCCACCGCATCTTCACGCAGGTCGAGCCGCAAGTCGGCTTGTCGGTCGCTTTCATCGGGACCGTGGCAATGAAAGCAGCGATCGGACAACAGCGGCAGAATGTCGCGAGAGAATGGGACTCTCGCCACCGAAGGATCAGCCGGGTCGGGCTCCGTCGCCCATGCGGAAACGGGCAACATCCAGAGGTTGCAAGCGACAACCAAGGCAAACTGAGGGAAGAATAGCATTGCAACAAGCGTGGAGGCGGGGCGGCAGGCGGCAGGAGCAGCAACGGTGGGCTTACTAGCTTGATCCCGCGGAAGGTGGTTTGGCAAGCAAAACTTCGCGTTTTCCACCAACCGGTCCCGGAACCTTGCTGACGACCAGTCCGGCGGCGGCAATTGCGTCACGAACCGGGCGGCTGACGCAGTAGCTTACCAGACTCCCATCGGCGGCGAGCAGTTTGCGGAGCGCCGCGAAGATATCCTGCTGCCAAAGCCGCGGCGAGGTCGCCGGGCTGTAGGGATCAAAATAGATCGCATCGAACCGATCGGCCGGATCGTCAAAGCGGTCGCGTTGGCCGTGCAAACACCACTGCACCGCGTCGCCGAGTTCCAGTTGCAACGTCACGCACTCGAATTGAAACGTGTGCGACTCGGTTGGATGGCCTGGGGCTTCGGCCGCTGATGCGAACGATCCCAGCCAGCGGCAGTAGTGTTCCAGCAGCTCCGGCTGGCGAAGGTAGCGGCCCAGTTTGAGTTCGCGGATCACCGATTCCGGCGGCAACTGGTTTTCCAGGCCGACATACAGCAACGGCGCGGCGTGCGCAAGGGCCGCATCGGCCGAGAGCAGCCAGGCCATACCCGAGCCAAATCCCACTTCCAGCACGCGCGTGGGGCGGCCAGCGGCCAGCCGCTGAGCGACGCTGCTGCCTGCCAGGTACACGTGCTGGGACTCGGCGATCGCGCCACAGCCGCTGTGCATCGAATCGGCGGTCGCAGCCTGCACGAGGGTCGGGCTGTCGTCGTCGGTGATCCGAATTTGCCAGCGGCGGTCGGACGAGGCGATCGTCGGGCGGTCGGGAATCGGCATACGCGATCAGCGGCGCAATTACGAGTTGGTCGTCGCGATCTCGGCCGCTTGCATCGTTGCCAGCGCCGCGCTGATTTTCTCTCGCGAGGCGTCATCCAAGGGACTGACCAGCGGCAACAGCGGTCCGGTCTGGGCGATGCCGGCCAACTCCACGGCCTCATGCAAGATGCGAATGGGGTGGATGTCGTTGCGCAGGTCTTCCAGCGGCAGGAAGAACCTGCGGATCGCTTCGGCTTCCTCGAACCGTCCGGCGAGGATCGCATGGAGCATCTGCTGGCTTTTTTCCGGGGCGATGCAGACGCAGCCGCTGGTAAACCCGCCCAGACCGAAGTCGCGCAGGTGCACGATCGCCGGTTGCTCACCGATCCCGCTGACCATGCGTTCGGCCGGGAACACTTCGAGCAACTCGCGCAAGTAATCGTCGTCGCGCTCGTCTTCACGCACCACGGCGTACTTGATCCAGGAGATCACGCCATCGGCTTCCAACTTGCGGACCGTCTCGCTCTTGAGCCAGCGGTCGAACTTGAGGTAGACGACGAGCGGACGGCCAAGCTTTTCGGCCGCGTGGCGAATGCCCGAGGCGATGCCGGCGTCATCGGCGATGTCGCGCTGCGGCAGAACCATTGCCGTCGGAAAATCAAAATCGGCCAACACTTCGACCTGATCCAGCATCAGCCCATAGGCCGGACCGATCGAGGGGACGACGCTGGTCTGATCGTCTGTCAACTCGGTCAGCATGCTGAGACACGCGGCCAGGCGGCTTGGCCGAATGTGGTAGAACAGCGCGTTGCCGCCGTAGAGCAGATGCGAGACGCCACCGGCGGTGATGTGGCGGATGATCTTGGCATTTTCTTCGGGACGCACCGTACCATCGGCGTCCACAGCCAGAGGTGGAACTGCGATCACGCTTTGGCGGATTCGGGCGGCGTCGGGAAGGCGTTTGTCCATGTCTTTCTCGGTTGCGCAGGGCTGTTCTGCCACAGGTTGCCGCTGAGCCAATCAACGGTGGGCGAAGCAACAGCGCATGAAGGAGGTTGGCGGGTAAAGGTCCAGTCGACCGTGCGTGCGGTAAGTTAGCGAAGTTTCTCTTCCGCTGCACTGTCCCTTAGATAGTTCGGCCGCAGCACCAGCGGCGAGATGAAGTGACCGGACTCGGCCAAGCGGCGGCCAAGCTGGGCGACGTCCAGCGCCGAGGGCCACAGTGACATGATCTCCGGGAGTTCGCCCTGCACCGGTTCCTGGGAACGCGTTTGCCGGAGGGAGCGTACAACCGCGGGCTCAGCGGCCCAGACCGGATCGCTGCGGCCGGCGGCCGGCAGCGGCCACTGGTCGACCGGGCTGACTCGTGAACGAGTGGCAAGCGTGTTGTCCTCCGCTGCTGCCGTCCACTGATCGCGTGTCCAGTCAGCGACGAAGAGTTGTTGGCGGTAGGCGTTGATCGCCACCGACACCGACTGGCAATTAGGTCGCTGGCGGAACACCGCTCCAGCCATCGCCGCCAGCGTGTCGACCGCGACCAAGCGGCAGCCGAGCGCGTAGGCGAGCATTTTGGCTGAGGTGACGCCGATGCGGACTCCGGTGAACGAGCCGGGGCCGCTCGCCACGGCAACCATGTCGACCGAGCGGTGGAGCGCGCGGGCATCGGCCAGCAGTTCGGCAATCGCCGGGGCCAAGGTAGCGGTCGTGCGGCTAGCCGGATCGAGCTCGATTAACCTGGGCGGGTGCTGACCATCGCACCAGGCAACCGAACCGGTGCGACCGCTGGTTTCGATCGCGATCAGGCCGCATAACCGTTGCGATCGATCGGTTGGGAGCGATTGTGCGTGAGCAGTGACTTTTTCGGCCAAGTTTCTCGGCTACCGGTTCGAGTTAGCAGCTTTGGTTGGGTGTCGGTGCGCTGTAAATACCGTTAAACTTCCGCTGTCGCTCCGGTGCGCCACTCCGAATCTGTACGTCCACCCTCGCCCTGAGTTGTCAACAGTGAAACGCGCCGTCATCAGTGATATTCACGGCAATCTTGAAGCGCTGCAAGCCGTCTTGAAAGACATTGACGAGCAGCGAGCCGATGAAATCATCTGTTTGGGCGACATCATCGGCTACGGGCCCAATCCCTGCGAATGCCTCGACCTGGTAATCAAGCGGTGCAAGCGGACGATTCTGGGCAACCATGACCAGGCGGCGCTGTTTGATCCCGACGGCTTCAATCCGGTAGCGCTCAAAGCGATTTACTGGACCCGTGATCGCCTGGACCAAGGGCCCGGCGGCAGTTCGCAGATCGATCGCCGCTGGGATTTTTTGGGGGAATTGCCCCGCAGTTACAGCGATGGCGATTATCTGTTCGTACACGGCTCGCCGCGCGATCCGACCAACGAGTATGTGTTTCCAGAGTACATCTTTGACCAGCGGAAGATGGACCTGCTGTTCTCCAAGGTGCAGAAATACTGCTTCATGGGCCACACGCACTTACCCGGCGTGTTCACCACGGCGTGCGAGTTCATCACGCCCGAGGAGTGCGATTACGAGTTCAAACTCGGGCCGGAAAAACTGCTCGTGAATGTCGGCAGCGTGGGCCAGCCGCGCGATGATGATAACCGCAGTTGTTATGTCATCATCGACGATCAAGCGCAAACCGTAAGCTATCGCCGCGTGGCGTATGATTTCGAGACGACAAGCGCTAAGATCTACGCGCAGCCGGACCTTGACAACATGCTCGGCGACCGCATCAAGCACGGTCGCTAGTGCAGCGGGGCGGCATTAACGGAGCATCGATGCGCTCTCCGAGGTGGCGTCGTCGGGTAACTGGCCGATACGGCGGAGCGGGATCGGCCCCGTCGCTTCGCCTAGCCAGGACCGCACCTGTACGTCGTCGATCAACACTTCACCGGCGCCGATCAACTCGAACAGCACCTGCACCTCAGCGTCGCTGAGCGTTTGGCGGTAGAGCCGCACCGTTTGCCACTGCGGCGTGGCCCGCACGAGCACGCCGAGTTCGGGCCCGCCGATGCTGTCATAGACGAGCACGCCCTGATCCGGTCCACCAAATCCGAGCGTGCGAATCCTGGCATCGATCCGCAGCGCGGTTTTGGCGGCAGCGCGGATCGAGGGGCTGCGGATTTGCACCGCGGTCCCGGCATAGCCACCGGGCAGTGGCCCGGCTCCAGCGGACGCCACACTTGCCTGCAAGCAGCCTTCGCCCTGCACCTGTGGGCCGTGCACGATCGTGACGTCGGACTGCGTCGCCTGGAGCGGTTCGGGACGCCTGCCGACAACCCAGCCCGCTTCTCCGAGCAGGCGTGTGGAGTCGAGCGAGCCGCCGATCAGCAGGTTGTCGCTCCAGCCGTTGTCGCCCATCAGCGGCCACCAAAGCACCTGAGCGGCGACACCTCCGACGCTCAGCAGTGGCGGACAACTGGTGGTTTCCGAAAGTTGCCGCCCTGGCGAAAGCGCGGTCTGCAGTTGCCAGCGAGACTTCATCATCCAGGCATCGGCGCGGCGGACCAGCCGCAAGGTTGAACCGGCATCGCCGCTGCGGAACATCGGCTCGGCGTCGCGCAGCGTGCGGTCGGCGGCGGTAAGCATGTCCAGCGCCGAGCGGGAGGGCGGAGCGATCCGGGTCACGGTCGCTGCCTGCCAATCTTCGCGCACCTGCTGGACCGACTCCCGCGTCAATTGCCACCGATCGGTCGCGGCTTGGACAGCGACACGTCGCAAGGCGGTTGCCAGGCGGCCGCCGATCGCGGGATCGCTCGCGAGCACCAGCGTCTCCACAATGTCGGGCGAGATGATCTCAATTTGGGCGCCCTGCGGAGTCGATTGCACCGACACGCGCTCGGCCGTGAACTGCGTCACTCGCCACACAAACTTGTTGGCATCCCCGGGCGGCAACGTGATTAGCAAACTATCGCCATCACCGGCGAGCGTCAGCCCGCGGTGCTGCGTCGTCGTGGTCGCGATCAGCAACTGGCCGCCGGGGAACTCGATCCGGCCGCAGCGATAGGTGGAATCGGAGGTCGATAGCGGACTGAGCGCATTGCCGCCAGCCGCCAGTGTGCCGATCGATTCGAGATAGCAGTTGATGTAGCTGAGGGCCATCGAGCGGCGCTGGTCCTCGATCTTCCCACTGGTCAGCGAGCGAGTGGACCGGAACAAAATCGCTCGCGGCGACGCTTCCAGCGCCCGCGCGACCTGCAGCCAGATGGCGTGCCAGTAAACGTCTTCTCCCCGCGGGGCGCCGATGGCGGCGGTGATCGCGTCGAGCTGCCGAGTGAGCGCTGCCGGCGCTTCACTCTGCACTCCCACCGCTTCGGCCACGGCGCGGCCCACACGGCCACGGCGATCAGCCAACGCGGCAATCTCTTCTTCACTGCGCAGGTTGCGGATCGGCGGCGGCAGGTCGTGAACCAGTGCATCGGCGATCCCCGCGTAGCCGCGCAGCGATTCCGCCGGAGCAACGACGAACGGGCGCTGCCAAGCAGCCGGCCATGATCGAACACGATCGACTGTAGCGGTCGCCGCGGCAAGCTGCGCGGCATCCTGCGAGGTGCCCAAGTAGTAGCCGACTAGCGGTTGCAGCAGCGACGTGAGGTGCGGCTCGGGCGCCGTCGGCGGCGGAGCGTAAATGTCCATGCGGGCGCGGATCGCTTCGCCGAGAATTGCGTGATCGGCGGGATGAGCCAGCAGCACCGCGTCGAAACCGAGTGTCTTTAACCACTCCAGCGGCTCGCCGTTGTGTTGGAGGATCCGCGTGATCCGCCCTGGAGCAAAAGCCGCGCGGCTGTCCGAGTGGTCGGCAGTTGTCGATTCGATCGCAGCGGTCTCGAAGCGTTCGCCGTCAACACGAACCGGTGTCGTTCGCGATGCGCTGCGCGCTAACGCCTTCACCGAAGCGACCGGGACCATTCCATCAACGGTCAGGTTGTCGATCAGCAAGGTCGTCGGCCCCGGTCCGGTGTAGGCGTTGAGCACCACGGCTTCGACGAAGACCTCGCTCAAATCCGCAGCGGGACCGTATTCACGGCGCAGCGCGAGCATCTTTAACCGCAGCGGTTTTTCAATCTGACCGATGCTGAGCTGTTGCCACTGGCCCGCGTCCCGGTAACCGGCACCAAACAACGTTACCGTCACCGATTGTCCTGTGACCGGATCGGTCAACAGCGGAAACCGGACGCGCAGCCCGATCGACTGCCCGGCTTTGGACGATTTAACAAACACCCGAGCGGTCAATTCGTCGATGACCCGGGTCGGCTCGATGCGGTATTCCAACAGCGCCTGCGTGCCGGCGCCACACTGCAGCCCGACCGATTCGCAGCCGCTGCCGCCGATCCCGTCGCGCGGTTGGCTGCTGTGACGAGTCAGTTGGGCGTTGCAGTCAGAACCGGCCAGATGCCAGCGCGGCGGGTAGGCATCCAGTGGGTCGACCAACTGCGCCGCTGCAGGGGCTGCTATCAGGCTGCAGCAGGCGATGAACAGGATCGCGCTGAACAGTGAGCGGATGAACAAGGAGCGGTCGGTGAGCAAGGTGGTCGATCGCTCCGCCGATCGAACGCAGGCGTTAGGAACTCCGACCGACGGAGCGGTCGGCGACAAAACTCCGACCGGCGGAGCGGTCGGCGACAAAACTCCGACCGACGGAGCGGTCGGCGACCAAGGTGGTCGATCGCTCCGCCGATCAAACGCAGGCGTTGGGAACTCCGACCGACGGAGCGGTCGGCGACAAAACTCCGACCGGCGGAGCGGTCGGCGACCAAGGTGGTCGATCGCTCCGCCGATCGAACACAGGCGTTGGGAACTTCGACCGACGGAGTGGTCGGCGACAAAACTCCGACCGACGGAGCGGTCGGCGACGTTAGGAAGCTGTCGGCGCGAAACACTTTGCCGAAACGGGCTAAGCCTCAGTCGTTTGCTCACGTTTTGACAACCCATCGAATTCGCTTGTTGACCGAGCCGCTGTTGCCGCCCAAAATCGCTGCAGACCGACACCGCTGCTCCGATGCGAAGACTTGTGGCCGCCTGACGACGCACCCGGGCGACTCCGGTCCAAACGGACGCAAACCGCTGATTTAGCAAGTTTGAGCTGAGCGAGCCAAGCCGAGTCTGCGGTCACGCTGTAAGCTCATTAACCTAAACCGCTTAGACGTCCGAATCTGTGATCCGCAGGGAAGCGGCACCTGGAATGTTGTGCTTGAACGCAAGCCACATCAACTGTGTTTTTCACTTTCCTGCTCAAGAGCCCAATTCATGCTGAATGCCGCCAGCGACCGTCATAGCCGCTACGACGAGACCCCGATCGAATTGCAAGAGTTGGCCCAGACGATCGAGCAGTTGCCCGCCAAGTACCGCGACTTGATCGCTCCGGCGATGCAACGGGCGGTCGCCTGTAGCACCCGCCGACGACGGATTCTGAATCTCGTCCAAGAAGCGCTGTCGCAACTGCGACTGGATATGAAGTACTTGATCTTTGACCTCGAAGCGACCCGCCGCGAACGCGACCAGTACAAGGCGATGATCCAAGGCGACCAGAAGTAGTTCACCGCGCTCGGGGGTGAGCCTTCTCGTAGATCGCCCGCAGATTGGCCGTGCTGACGTGGGTGTAGATCTGAGTCGTCGCCAGGCTCTTGTGACCGAGCAGTTCTTGGACGCTGCGGATATCCGCCCCACGGTCGAGCAAGTGTGTCGCAAAACTGTGACGCAGCGTATGCGGGCTGGTGCGGCTGTCCAAACCGGCAGTAGCGATGTGCTTTTCAAGCAGCCGACCGACGCTGCGGGTGGTCAAGCGATTGCCGAAACGATTGACAAACACCGCCGCTTCACGCCCCTGCGCCTGCTCGCGAGGGTCGCGCTGGCGGATCGCCGCGTACTGCTTGATCGCCGCCAGCGCGTAGGAGCCCAGCGGGCTGATGCGTTCTTTGCGTCCTTTGCCCCGAACCCGAGCGATCTGCTCATCAAAGTCGAGATCGCCATCGCTCAGCCCGACCACTTCGCTGACCCGCAGCCCCGCGCTGTACATCGTCTCCAGGATCGCCCGATCGCGAACTCCCGCCGCATCTGCCAGCGGCGGTGCGGCCAGCAGCCGACCGACCTCTTCGCTGCTGAGCACATGCGGCAGCTTGCGCTGACGCCGCGGGTTACGCAGCGGCGTGGCCGGATTGATCTTGGCCAGCCCCTGCCGCTGGGCGAACCGGTAAAAGCTGCGCAGTGACGCTAATTTGCGAGAGATCGTCGTCCGCGCATAACCCGCTTCCTGCAGAGCCGCCTGGTAGCCGCGAAGTGTCTGCGGGGTCAGTTCATCGACGGCGGGCACCGTTCCGCCGGTCTGCTCCAGCCATTCCATCAACCCGATCAAATCTTCGCGATAGGCCTTGATCGTCAAGTCCGACGCGTTCCGCTCGCTGGCCAGGTAACGCAGGAACTGCGGAACGGACTTGCGCATGATTCGGCGATCCTGGAGCAGTGAGCAGAAAAGGGTGTCGCTTGCCGCGATTCAGTACCGGTCCGGCAAGGGCGAGTGCGAGCTGCGGTCGACCCGCGGCGGAACCGGCTGAATGTCATCATCTTGCGGAACGGCATCGCGGATCTTACGGCTGAGCGTCGCAGCGTCGTACCAGGAGAAGTCGATCTCCGGATCGGCGGCAAACTGGGCTAATTGCCGCAGGGTGCCATCGCGGTTGGCGTCGTCAAATAAGAAAATAAACCGTTCTTCGCCTTTGACGAGTGCCAAGACGTTGATCTCGCTATCCATGACGTAATCCGTCCATTTTGCATTGTCAGCCGGGTTTGCCTCGATGCCGGTATCTTTCCCGGCTTGCCTAGACTATGTATCGGCTAACAACGGCTGCAAAATGAGATCGGCTTGGGCATCGGTGCCCTTAGTTTCAGAAAATTCCTCTGGCAAACGGTGCAGGTAATGGCGGTTATGACGAAATGTCGAGCACGATCATGAGCACGATGAGCATGGGAGGCTGCCGGATCGAAACAGGAGCTCCTTGTTTGCGCCGGCGACTCGGCGATGAGACTTAGCGTGGCTGGCCGACCGGAGCGCCGATCAGGTCATATCCATCGGCGGCGACCATTTCGCACGGCACGAACTTGCCGGCAGTCAGTTCGTCGCCGGGCTGTGAAGTGACGTACACCAGGCCGTCGATGTCGGGCGCTTCGGCAGCGGTGCGGCCGATCCAAACCCCCGGCTGATCTTCCAGCTCGCTGTCCAGCAGCACGTCGGCCACCGAGCCGACGCGCGACTGCGTCCACTGAAAAGCGATCTGCTGCTGCAATGCCATCAATTCGTTGTGGCGGCGTTTGACGACTTTGGCCGCAACGCGGTTCGGCAATTTTTCGGCAGGCGTGCCGGGTTCCACGGAGTAGGTGAACACGCCGAGATGCTCGAATCGCTGCTGGTCGATGAACTCGACGAGCTCGCGGTGATCGGCCTCGGTCTCGCCGGGGAATCCGCTGATCATCGTCGTTCGCAGCACCACCCCGGGGATCGTCTCGCGGATTTGGCCGACGATCCGTTCGATTGCCGGGCGATCGACCCTGCGGGCCATTCGCCTGAGCATGGTGTTGCTGGCGTGTTGCAGTGGCATGTCGATATAGGGGACGATCCGGCGGGCTTGAGCGATCGTTTGCAGCAGCGGCTGGTCGATATACATCGGATAAAAATACATCAGCCGGATCCAGTCGAGCCCTTCGACCTCGTCGAGCTGCTCCAGCAATTGCCGCAAACGCGGCTCGCCGTAGAGATCCTGACCATAGTAAGTCGTGTCCTGAGCGACCACGACCATTTCGCGTACGCCTGAGGCCGCCAGCATTTTGGCCTCGCTGATCACCTGTTCGATCGACTTACTGGCGTGCTTGCCGCGCATCTTCGGAATCGCGCAGAACGTACAGAGCCGGTCACAACCCTCGCTGATTTTCAGGTAGGCGAAGTGCCGCGGTGTCACCGCAGCGCGGACGTTGTCGGCCAGCGCACGGATCGGCGCGGGGCGGAACACGGTGCGTTGTTCTTCGAGCCCGCCGAACAGGCGATCGGCGACGGAGACGATTTCATCGCGTCCGAACACACCGACCAGGGCGTCGATCTCCGGTCGCTGCTCCAGGAGCGCCTCGCGCGAGCGTTCAGGCAAGCAGCCGGTGACCACGACGCCGCGAATGCGGCCATCGCGTTTGAGCTGCAACATCTCGTCGATCGCCCCGAGCGATTCATCGCGCGCCGAGGCGATGAAGCCGCAGGTGTTGACGACGACAAAGTCGGCCCCCTCGACCGAATCAACCATCTGGTAGCCATCGGCATCGAGCCGGCCGAGCATCTGTTCGGTATCGACCAGGTTTTTCGGGCAGCCGAGGCTGACGACGGCATAGCGGCCGCGCGGGTGACGCCCTGCTTCGTCGGCTGGAAGCTCAACTGGACTGGGGACCGGACGAGGAGAGTCGGAGACGACGGGCAACTGCATGAGGAAACCGGACAGAATGTAGAAGGCAGCTTGTGGGGGACAGCAATGGGCAGGAAACCGCAGCGCGGCTCCGCAGGATAACTTCCGGGCGGGCCGGCAGCACCCGCGGTCGCGGTGGCGAGCAAGTTCCATCTGTGGCCGTGGTCACCGTCTCCGACAGGGTAACCGATCCGAGGAATTCGCAACAGCAATAAAAGCCGGCGACTTTGGCAAAGCCAGCAGTATCAGCCGGATGTTGCCGCCAATTCGCCGCGCGCCTGGTGAACAATCCGTAAGACTTCCAGCAGCACGTCGTCGGGCGACAGGCCATCGCTGTGCAAGACGATGGCATCGGGTGCCGGGCGCAGCCGACCGATCGGCCGCATGCGATCTTCTAAATCGCGGCGATTTTGCTGAGCCAGGATGTCTTCGAGCGGCACGAACCGACCGATTTCTGCCAGTTGCTGCTGTCGTCGCCGGGCGCGTTCTTCGGGCGATGCGGTCAGAAAGATCTTGCACTGAGCATCGGGAAAGACCTCGCTGCCTTGGTCGCGGCCTTCAGTGACGACGTGGCGGCCGGCGGCGAATTGCCGCTGCTTCTCGGTTAAGATTTCGCGGATCGCCGGCAGGTCTGCGATGTGCCGGATCACATCGGTCACCGACGGGGAGCGAATCAGGTCGGTGACGTCCTGTCCATCGAGCCACACGCGGCGATCACGAAACTCGATCCGGAGCTTGCGCGCCAAGGCGAGCAGTTGATCGGCATTGCGCCAGTCGACATCGGCGCGAATCGCTGCCAACGTCACGGCGCGGTACATCGCGCCGGTGTCCAGGAACTCGAATCCCAACGAGTCGGCTGCTTGCCGGGCGAGGCTGCTCTTCCCAGCGCCGGCCGGTCCGTCAATCGTGACAATCACGCGAAAAAATCCCGTTGCTAAGCGCCTATCCGAAAAGGGGTCTGACCTTTTGGAGGCGAGTCATTTAGATGGTGTGTTGCGCCTGGCCGGAGAGGGTCAGACCCCTTTTCGGATAGGCTTTAAATGATTCGAAAGCAGTCTGCTCCGGTGACGCCAAGAGGGTCAGCTCGCTTGACGGACCGGTTGGCAATCACCTAGCGATTCGAGCTGGCCTCGATCTGCTCGACCCGCTGGCGAACGCTGTGCAGTGCCGCTTCCACTGCCGCGTCATCCGGCCCGCGACTCGCCGCGTCGGCACTGGCGGCACCGCCAAAGCGCGTATGGTAGAACGCATCGGTCAGTAGACGCAACGGTCGGTCGAGCGAAGCTGTTCCGGCCTGATCCAGTGCCACAGCCGCTCGGTTGGTCAGTTCCAGCGGTGTCTGATTGGGCGTTCGCCGGATACCCGCGAGTTGCAGTAGACGCAACGTTTCCGCGAAAAACGCGACCTGCGGCGTCGCCGGCACTTCGGCCTGCTGCCGGCGCATGCTCGGCCAACTCCAAGGATGAGGCCGGCGGACTTGAAACGCCGCGATCACCGCCAGCGCCAGCACGCCTCCGGCGGCCGCTGCGGTCCAAGAGAATCTTTGTCCGCTGGACAACGCGCCGCCGCCAAGTTGCCCGGCTCGAATCGCCGACAACTTGTGCTCCAGCCACAAAAAGACCAATTGATACTGTGAGGTGATGCCGCTGACATCGTCGTCGCTCAAACCCTCCTGCCGCCGGACCGACGGATTGCGTTGGACCACATAATCGGACCACATGCTTTGCGCTAAGTCGAGCACTTCGGAGACGCGACCGCCCATGACACGATCAACCCCACCGCCGCCCGGCGTGGGATCGAATCGCACCCAGTACTGCTCACTCCAATCGAGCGGGTGAAACAGGTCTTCTGGATCGATCCATTTCGCATCGACCAACACTTCGACCCACGCATGGGCATGCAGTTGGCGCGCGGTGTAAAACCCACCGATCGAATTGAACTCATCGGTGTGGTAGCCGACGACCAGCCGCGCGGGAATCCCTTGGCTGCGGAGCATCAAGGCCATGGCTGAGGCAAAGTGCTGGCAATTACCTTGACGATCGATCGCCAGGAATTGCTCGATCGGATCGATGCCCGGCAAGTTCTCGCCGCTCAGGTCCAGGGTGTAACGGTAGCCGCCGCCGGAGGACAGGAATCTTTCGACCTCCGCCCCGATCTCCAGTGGGTTGTCGCTCGTCAGCGCTGCATCTTCGCGGATCGCCTCGGTGAGCAACTGCGCCGATGGCACGATGTACTCGTCATATTCCAAGCAGATCTGTTCGTAGCTGAGCGCGTCGGCACGTTCCAATTGGCTCTGGTGGACGAACAGTGCGTCCTCATCCGAAGTCCGGACACTTGCGCGGTCGTTCTCCGGCAGACGCGGAAAACGCGGGAGAAAACGCGTTTGCCGGCCACCATTGAACGCGCTGGTCGCGAACTGGTAAGTAAACCGTCCAGTCGGCATTTGGCCAAAGCCTCGCCGCCGCGTAAGCAGCCAGCGGTCGCGTTGATGTCCCACACCCTTTGGCGTGCCGAGCCGATGGTAGGGCGCCAAGGCAAATAACGCAGAACTGCTGGAAGGTTCCACGGTCACTCGCGCAAGGACTGGATCCGCAAGCGAAGCTTCATCCAACGCGGTGTGCGACGGCAACTGCTGTAAGCCGAAGCGGTTCTTGACTTCGCTGCCCGACCAGGTTCCAGGCTCGCTCCCATCGAGGTCATACGACTCCAGCACGGCACCGCGGAGATAGAGCCCATGGGTGGCGTAGTATGGTTTTTGCGACCTGCGTTCGATCAAGTCGATCCGCATCGCCGGCGCATCGCTCTGCAACATTTGTCCGAACTGCGCCAGCCGCACCGATTCGCTGAAACCGACCAGCACTCGGCCGCCGGAACCGCTGTTTGCGGCGATGTTCGTCCGCGGCAAGCCATAGAAGAAAAACAAGGCCACCAGCAGCACCGCCGGGGTGAGCACCGTGAAGGTCACCCGCGGTAACAGCAAACCGGCGCGAGAGAACGATGCGGCCGAACCCGTGGTCCAAGTCCGCACGCCCTGACTGCCGCTGGCGTCGGCCGCCGCAGGTGTAGCGTGTGCTGCGAAGGCCTCCTCAGACATCTGATAGGTCTGCAGCAGCGTCAGCGCTCCAGCACCGACGACGCCCAGCGGCAGTAACAGCAAGCCGTAGCTGAGCGCGTCGTTGAAAATGGCGGCGACGACCAGTTCCAATAAACAAAAGATCGACAACTGCTCAAAGATGCGGCGGTTCTTCCGCTGCAACATCAACACCGCTTGAACCAACACCAGCAGCTCCGCGACGATCTCCATCTGTTGATCATCCGCAATCGCCAGGCCGTTCTCGTTGAACCGCCCGATGCTGTACAACGCAATTGCCCCCAGCGCGATGTAGGCGATCGGGGGCGGCAGCGAGAACCACTTCAGCAAGTCGACAAACACCAGCCCAAAGATGGCAAAAAAGCAGGCGATCACCGGCAACATTTCGGTCGCCTGGTTGCCGGTAAGCGTTAACCCGCTGAGGCAGGTCGCGATGGCGAAATAAATACACAGCCGTACGCGCACCCGTTCCTGATCGGTGGTGGAGCTGACTTTCACATCGCCAGGGTGAGCCTTCGCCGTGGGCTGGTTCAATGCCTGCCACCGGCGCGCAGAACCAGCGTTAGGAGTTGTCGAGGAGGGCTGAGGGTTGGATGCTGGTGGCACGGGATGCTGATCGCATAGGTACGGCGGATTACAGGTTCCGCCAAACTGGATTTAGGTTAACGGGTTAAGAGTGAATTGTGCGAAGCACCCGAAGAGCCGCTTGCGGCAATTGACTCCTGATCCCTGAACCCACACGTGATAACCGGACGCTAACGCGTGCCGGCTGATCGAATTTTGCCGAATCTCATGTCCTGTGCTGCTTAGGAGCGGTGCCGACAGCGACCGCTCGTGGTGATTCTACGGCCAACGCTTCGCTTGGGGAACGTTCGGCCAACTGGTTGATCGAGCCATCGGCGGGGCTGCACCACTTCCAGGCCGTCCGGTTGCCAAGCAGTTGCAGTGTTTCTCGCCAGCCTTCCGGCAACGCTCGCGGACTGAGGATCAGCAGGTCGCGTGGCCGTCCTTCGGCCTGGATCATTAGTTTGACCGCTCCGGGTAAGTCGGGTTGGGGGCTACCTTGAAGCTCACTCAGATACCGCAGCATGGCCACGGTTTGTTCCCGTGTTCCGCCGCTGGGCAAGGCCACGGTTTGCCGGCCAGCGAGTGCCAAGCCAATTTTGCTGGTCGGCGTCGCCACCAATGCCGTGGCCAGCGTCGCCGCCACGCTGATCACGAACTCCAGCGGTGCGTTGTCGGCGGCCGGGGCCGCCCCGTGCAGCGCTGCTCCCCAACCGCGCCGCACCGTCGCCTCCGCGTCGGGCTGATGAGCATCGACGAGGATGCAGAGGTCAAAGCGTCGCTGCTTCTCGAACTGACGCACCGCGAGTTCGCCGGTACGAGCCGTGGTTCGCCAGTGAATCCAGCGGCGACTGTCCCCCGCTTGCCAGCCGCGAAGACCGAAAAAGTCGCCTTCCTGCAGGCCGCTACGCCCGGCGGTGGCCGATGTTCCGCCTTCACGACTATTGAGCACTCGTCGCCAATGGCGTTGGAGCGTCAGCCGCCGCGGATAGACGAACAGATCCTCCTGCTGGCGCAGCGTTCGATCCGCGACCATCAGACCGAGCGGCACCCCGGTCGACAACGTCGCCGGGCCAAAGGAAAAGCGGCCGCGGCGTGGGACCTCGCACTGGTACTGAGCTGTCAACGTGCGGCCTGGCGGCACCACACCGATGCCGCAACTCGCCCGCGTTACTCCGGACGACCGCCCCATCCAGCCCGCGATCCGCCGGCCTGCCGATCCGGAGAGACGAATGGAATCATCAATCCGCAGCAACCATGCAGGAAACCAGCGGGAATGATTGCTGATCAGAAACCGCACCGTGAATGGCTCGCCAGCGAACGCTTCGCTCGGCAGGCGCCGCTTGACGGTTACAGCGACGAGCGTTTGCCTCGCCCAGCGCCACTGCAGCAACAACGCCCCAATCAGCAGACCGGCAAGCACCAGCGGCAGGTTGTAGGCCCGGATCGCTCCGCCGAGCATCGCGAACACGCCGATGAACGCGAATTGCCAGCCCAGCCGGGAGAGGCGGAAACGGACCGGAGAATCGCGCTGCGGCATGCTGTGGTTGTTCCTGTGAATCGGCCGCCGATGCGTCACACCGGAACGGCAAGCCGCTCGACCAGTTCAACGATCTGCCGCTCGACCTGGCTGCGATCGGCAGTCCCCAGGACCGCATCGGGCACAATGCGGTGTGACAACACCGAGACGGCCAGTGACTTGATATCGTCGGGCGTGACGAAGCCGCGACCTTCGGTGATCGCCCGCGCCTGGCAGCCGCGGTAATAGCTGAGCGCTCCACGGGTACTGACGCCGACCTGGATGCCGGGCGTCTGCCGCGTGGCGTCGACGACCTCCAACAAGTACTCGATCAGCGCTGGGTCAAACTCCACTTGCCTGACCATTTCCTGCGCGTGGCGGACCTGGTCCAGCGAGACGACCGGTTCCAATTGATCGACTGGCTCACCATGGCGATGCGTCCGCAGCACGTCGCGTTCGACGTCACGGGCCGGGTAGCCGATGCTGGTGCGCATCAAAAACCGGTCCATCTGGCTCTCGGGCAGCGCGTAGGTGCCGTCGAACTCAAACGGGTTCTGCGTCGCGACCACGATGAATGGCTTGGGCAACGGATAAGTCGTGCCTTCGATCGATACCTGCCCTTCGCTCATCGCTTCCAATAGCGCGCTCTGCGTCCGCGGCGGGGCGCGATTGATCTCGTCGGCGAGCACCACGTTGGCAAAGATCGGGCCCCGGGCAAACTCAAACTCGCGGGTATCCGAGCGGTACAGCATGCTGCCGGTGATGTCGCTGGGCAGCAGATCGGGGGTGAATTGCAACCGCGTGAACACCCCGTCGAGGCTGCGAGCCAGCGCCTTAGCGGCCAAAGTTTTGCCGACTCCCGGGACGTCTTCCAGCAACACGTGATCACCTGCGAGCATCGCGATCACCAGCGAACGGACGACCTCCGGCTTGCCCAACACAACCCGTTCGATGTTTTCGCGCAGTACCCGTGCCGTCTCATACGCTTGCTGCATCTTGCTGTCGAAACTCTCGGTGCGTTGATGGACTCGGTGCGCTGATCGATATTTCGCAGTCTAGGCACCGCGGCGCCCCAATGCGAGCGGTGGAGTCATGGATCCCTTGGCAAGCAGGACGCGACCCAGACGCCAGCTCGCAACCGCCAGCTCACAACACGCTGGCGATGATCTGCTTGGCTTGCTCACACAACCGCTCGGCTGCGGCTTCACTGGGTGCTTCGGCGATCAACCGCACGATCGGCTCGGTATTGCTGCCGCGGACGAGCAACCAGGCGTCGGGCCAAGCCAGTCGCAGGCCGTCACTGAGGTCGGCGGTCGCGTCGGGATGCGCGTCGGTGATCGCCTGCAGAACGCTTGCTAACTGGAACGTGTCGAAGCTGACCTTGGTTTTGTGAATCGCCAATCGCGGCAGCGCGTCGGCCAACTCGGCGAGCGACCGGCCGCTGGAGGCCATCAGGTCGAGCACCTGCGACATGCCGACGAAGCTGTCACGGACCCATCCCACACGCGGGTCGATCGGGCCGCCGTTGCCTTCGCCACCGTACGTCGCGCCGGTTGCGAGCATCTGGTCGACAACATTGGCTTCACCGACGGCGCTGCGATGCGCGGTCTGGCCGGCAGCGGCCGCCAGCAGTTCGCTCATGCTGCTGGTCGCCCCGTTGATCACCACGGGCCCGCGCGTGCGCGGATTCGCCATCGCCCGCTGCACACACAAAGCCAACGTGTACTCTTCGCCGATGTAGCGTCCGGCGGCATCGATCAGCGCCAGTCGATCGGCGTCGGGGTCCTGGCAGAAGCCGACCTCGCAGCGTTCCTCCGCCACCCGTGCCGCGATCGCCTGCAGGTTCTCCGCAGTCGGCTCGGGCACGTGCTCAAACCGGCCATCGGGCTCGCCACCGACGACAATCACTTCGCAGCCGAGTTTTTCCAACAACCGTCGCCCAAGGATCGCACCCGAGCCATGGTTGCTGTCCAGCAGCACGCGAAACTTGCGGCGTGCGATCGCTTCGACATCGACGGTGGCGAGCACCGCCTCGAGGTGCGGCGCGTGCGCGTCGCCCGCCTCCAGCGTCATTCCGAATTGGTCGTGTGTCACCCAGCTCAAACGCCCTGCTTGGTAGGCGTCGCGAACCGCTGCGCCGGCAGCCGCATCGAGCACCCGACCGCTCGGGCCAAACAACTTGATGCCGTTGTAAGGCGGCGGGTTGTGACTGGCGGTGATCTGCACCCCGGCGTCGGCTCGCCGCTGCCGCACCAGCACACCGAGGGTCGGTGTCGCGATCACATCGGCGTCGATGCAGTCGCAGCCGCAGCCCCGCAGCGACGCGACCAACACGTCGCGAAGCACCGGTCCGCTGTCGCGACCATCGCGGCCGACGATCACCACCGGACGCGGCGACTGGCTGACGCTTTTAAGTTGGCCGGCAAAGGCGGTGATGTAGCGCGCGGCCACGTCGGGAGTCAGCGACTGGCCGACGACGCCGCGCAGGCCACTGACACTGATAATCAATTCATTCATCAAAACCTCTCACTGGCTCAAGCTGGCGTGCGGCATCTGCTCCGGTAGGCACCCGCGTCGAGCCGAAATAGAATCCCAGCAGTACGGCCTATCAAGTGGTTGTGGTTGGCCGCCCGCGATCCCCTCACTACCCACGCCGAATATGTCAGCTACCGATTCACCGGCCGTTTCCGCCGCCCTCGTCAAGATCGCCCAGGCTCAGGAGGCAGGATCGCTGAGCGCCTCGGCGGTCGAAAACATTCGCCAGTGGCTGACCGAAGACCGCTACGCGGATTACCGCGATCAGGTGATCGAGCACATCGACGCCGCCAAGTGGAAACACCTCGATGATGCGTTCTGGACGATCATTCCCTTTGGTACCGGCGGCCGCCGCGGGCGGATGTACCCGATCGGCTCCAACGCCGTCAACGACCGCACGATCGGTGAAAGCGCGCAAGGCCTCGCCGATTACGTGATCCAAAGCGGCGGCAGCGACGGCAACCTCTCGTGCGCGATCGCCTACGACACGCGGCACCGCTCGCGGCATTTCGCCGAGCTTTGCGCCGGGATCATGGTCGCCAACGGCTTTAAGGTCTACTTCCTCGACGAGTACCGCGCCACGCCGCAGCTCTCCTTCGCGGTCCGCCACAAGCAGTGCTCGTGCGGCATCATGGTCACCGCCAGCCACAACCCACCGAGCGATAACGCCGTCAAGGTTTACTGGTCCCACGGTGCTCAGGTCCTGCCGCCGCACGACGAAGGGATCATCCAACGCGTGCTGGAGTGTCAGGAGATCCGCTGCGTTCCCTTTGCCGATGCGCTGGCCGATGGACGTGTGGAAATCGTTACCGCCGAGTGCGATGCCGCGTATTTCGACGCGGTCGCCGAGTGCCAACTGCCTGGCCCCCGCGACCTGAAGATCTTGTTCACACCGCTGCACGGCGTCGGCGCCTTAGCGACGCTGCCGGTGCTGGAACGCGACGGATTTAAAGACGTGGAAGTCTACGGCCCACACGGCGATCCGAACCCCGATTTTCCGAACGTCCCAGGGCACGTTTCCAATCCTGAAAACGCAGCGATCTTTGACGAGCCGATTCGCTACGCGCAAAGCCATGGCCACGAGCTGATCTTAGCGACCGACCCAGACGCTGATCGTCTCGGCTGCGCCGCGCCGCTGACGCTCGATCCGGCCGGGCCCTGGGCGACCCTGACCGGGAACCAAATCGGCGCGCTGCTGACCGACTTCATCCTCAGCCGGCGACAAGCCGCTGGCGATCTGACGCCCGAGCATTATGTGATCAAGACGCTGGTGACGACGGAACTGGTCCGCAGCATCACCGAATCGTACGGCGTGCGCTGCGAAGGCGATCTGCTGGTCGGTTTCAAAAATATCGCTGCCACAATGGACAAGTGCGGCCCAGACCGGTTCGTGTTCGGCACCGAAGAATCGCACGGCTACCTTGTCGGCCAGTACGTCCGCGACAAAGACGCGCCGGTCGCCTGCATGCTGATCAGCGAACTGGCGGCGCAACTCCGCAGTGAAGGCCGCACGCTGCACGAGCAGCTCGCCAACCTCTATCGTCAACACGGCTACTACCAGGAAACCGTGATCAACCTCGTGATGGAAGGCAGCGAGGGGATGCAGTCGATGATCCGCTTGATGGCCGCGTTCCGCGAAGACCCGGTCCGAGAACTGGCCGGGATTCCGGTCGCATCGATCCGCGACTATGAAGCGTCGACGACGCGCGATCTGTTGGCTGAAGCAGCCGGCGGCGCCGGCGCTGTCTCGCCGCTCACGGGTCCAGTCGGGAACCTCGTGATCCTCGACCTCCAGCAACCGGGCAACTACGTCGCGGTGCGGCCCTCGGGGACCGAACCCAAGATCAAGCTGTACGTGTTCACGCGGCTCTCGCCCGCTGAATCGGCTGACCTGGATGCGGCCCGCGCGACGCTCGCCAAGCGGATCGCCGATCTGGAAGTCGACGTTCGCGCTTTCGCAGCCCAGCACGCGTAGCGGTTCCGACCCAGGCAACCGCTAACGCACTCCTGCAACGCGATAAGAACTTTCAAGCCGCTCAGAACATGACATTCGGTAAAATTCAATCAGCCGGCACGTGTTAGCGTCCGGTTCTCACGAGCAGGGAGCCGCACAGCGGCGACCGATCTGACCGAAAGAATGATCCAGAGTTGCGGCCGCACGCTAAACGGAAAACAGCGGTTGAACTCCCTGCGCATCGACGCTGGTTTCAGCGCGCCGGACGCGCGACCAGGCGAAGCGATCGATCAGCTCTACGGGGCGAACGGGCCGCGGTTCATCGCTCAGACCGATCGAGTGCGCCGCCCAGCCGACGATCTGCTCGGCCGTCACGCCGGCTTGACGGTACTGCGACAACCGAGTGTCGCCGTGACGTTTAGCCAGCCGCCGCCCGTCGGGTCCACGCACTAAGGGGACATGAATGTAGCGGGGACGCGGCAGTTGGAGGGCGTCGATCAGCGGCAGTTGGCGAAAGACGCTCGGCAGCAAATCGTCGCCGCGAACCACTTCGGTGACACCCATCCAAGCATCATCGACGACCACCGCGAGCTGATACGCCGCTTGGCCGGACTTGCGAGTCAGCGGGAAATCGCCGAGCTGTTTGGCGGGGTTCAGCTCAACCCTGCCGCAGATTCCATCGTCGATCTCGAGCACGCGGTCGGGGGCGCGAAACCGCCAACAGAACGTTTCCGGTTCCGGCAACGGGTCGCCACGGTGCCAGGCCGCGCAGTGGCCACCGTACATCGGCCCGTCGGTCGGTTCGGCCGCCGCGCCGGCAGCGCTGTTCAAACGCGTCTCGTGCGGCGCGCTGGCTGCCGCTTCGACATCTTTTCGCGTGCAGGTGCAGGGATATGCCAGATCGAGCTGAATCAACTGCTGCAGCGCCGCCTCATAGCGTCCGATCCGCTGCGACTGGATATACGGAGCGTGTGGGCCGCCGATATCCGGTCCTTCATCCCAGTCCAGCCCGAGCCAGCGGAGATCGGCTACCGCTTGCTCAGCGGCCCAGGATTTGACGCGCGGCGAGTCGATGTCTTCGATCCGCAGCACCACACGGCCGCCCGCCGCGCGGGCCGAAAGCCATGCTAATAGGTAGGTCCGCGCATTGCCCAGGTGCTGCGCGCCGGTCGGCGACGGCGCGAGCCGGCCGACCGACTTAGAACTCAGCATTTCCGGGCGTTCGCGGGAAGGGGATCACGTCGCGAATGTTGGCCATTCCGGTCACGTACTGCACGGCCCGCTCCAGACCGAGCCCAAATCCGGCGTGCGGGACGCTGCCAAACTTTCGCAGATCGATGTACCAGTCATAATCGGCCTGATCCAGTCCCGCCGCGGCCATCCGCGCGGTGAGCGTGTCGAGCCGGTCTTCGCGCTGGCTGCCTCCGATGATTTCGCCGACGCCGGGGACGAGCACGTCCATCGCCGCTACCGTTTGTTCGTCGTCGCTGAGCTTCATGTAAAACGGTTTGATCGCCGCGGGATAGTCGGTCAGGATCACCGGGCCACCGACATGTTTCTCGGTGAGATAACGTTCGTGTTCGGCCTGCAAGTCGGTCCCCCAGCGGACCGGAAACTCAAACTTTTCGCCACTTGCTTCGAGCGTCTTGATGGCGTCGCTGTAGGTCATGTGCGTGAACGGTTGATCGACGACCCGGCTGAGTTGCTCGATCACACCTTTCTGAATGTGCTGATCAAAAAACCGCATGTCCTCATCGCAGCGCTGCAGGCAGTCGCCGAGGATCCGCTTGAGGAACAACTCGGCGAGCTGCATGTTGTCGGCCAGATGGAAGAACGCCGCCTCCGGCTCGACCATCCAAAACTCCGCCAGATGCCGTGACGTATTGCTGTTCTCGGCGCGGAAGGTCGGCCCGAAGGTGTAGATCCGGCCCAGGGCGCAGGCGTAGGTCTCGCCTTGGAGTTGCCCGCTGACGGTCAGATAGGTCGGGCTGCCAAAGAAGTCCTGACTGTTGTCCAGCGGCCGTGAACCGCGGGCGAGTTTGGCCAGATCCAGTGTGGTGACGCGAAACATTTCGCCGGCTCCCTCACAGTCGCTCGACGTGATGATCGGCGTGTGCAGATAGAGGAAGCCCTGTTCTTGAAAGAAGCGATGAATGGAGTCGCAGATTTGGTTGCGGACCCGCATCACCGCGCCAAAGGTGTTGGTGCGGCCGCGGAGGTGCGCCCACTCGCGGAGCTTTTCGAACGAATGGCGTTTTTTCTGCAGCGGGTAGGTTTCGCTGTCGCACCAGCCGAGCACTCGGACCGAGTCGGCTTGCAGTTCGGTCGCCTGACCGGCTGCGGGCGACTCGACCAGCTTGCCGCTGATCACGACCGAGCAGCCGGCGGTCAACTTATGGATTTCATCCGCATAGTTGGGCAGTTGCGCACCGGCCACAACTTGCAGGTTCCCAAAACAACTGCCGTCATTGATCTCCAGAAAGCTGAACCCCGCTTTGGAGTCACGGCGGGTGCGAACCCAGCCGCGAACCTCGACGGATTGTCCTACGGAGGCCTGCTGGCGGGCGGAAGAAACAGGAATCCACGGCATGGCGATGGCTCTAGCGAAGAGATGGAGACGGCTGATTAACTTTCGACTTGCGGCAGATCGTCAAGGGAATCGAGGCCGAACAGTTGCAGAAAACGCTCGGTCGGATAATACGTCACGACCGGACGCGTCGCACCTTCGGGTACGCTGCGGCGCTGTTCCAGCAGCCGCCGTCGCACCAGTTGGCTGAGCAGACTGCCGCTCTCTTTGCCGCGTTGGTCCTGGACTTTGTCGGCGGTGATTCCTGGCTGATAGGCGACCAGCGAGAGCACTTCGATCGCCGGCTGCGACAAGCGGGTTTCACGGATTTTTCCGTAGAACGCTCGTCGCACAACTTCCATGTCCGGGGCAACCCCCATTCTCAACCCGTCTTCGTCGCGGTGGATCCGCAACGCCTGCCCATGCTGCTGGTACCCTTCGTTGAGCCGGTCGACATATTGGCTGACGTCGTCGGCCGTCACTCCTCGCATCAGCGCCGCCAGCTCGGACTCGCTCATCGCCTTGCCTTCCGGGTTGCCGATGAACAGCGCTGCTTCGATGATTGCCATCGGTGTGGGGACGGCATCGGTCTCCTCTTCCCAGGCGTCGTCCGGCTTCTCAGCAATCGCGGTCGCGGGGCCCTGCGCGGCGGAATCGTCCGCAGCAACGAGTTCGGCTTGCTCGTCCTGCTCGGCCGCCGTGGGTTCATCGGCCTGGGCAGCAAAGGCTTCGGCGTAGGCCAGACCGAGTTCTTCCAGCGAGATACCGTCCCAATCCTGATCGTCCTCCGGCGGCAGATCGGGGGTGTCGGGTCGGTTGGTGGAATCGGATGGCATCGCGACGAACTTTGGCCGAAGAGACGCTCACCACTGCGTCTAGGCATTGGTAAGCGATGTACTTCTGCAGCATACGGCATTGGTGCCGCGATGTCCTGAGGGGTTTCGGCGATCGTCGCTCTGGCGTCAGAAATTCATGGAACCAGAGCGACGGCCACAAGCCATCGCTCCCATCGCAGCGACGCGCTACAGGTCCGAGAATAGGTCGGTCGCAAGCGCTTCATCGACGCCGTCGGCCCACTGTTTGGCCGTGACATTGCTCCCGTCACTGCCGTCGGTCGGGTTTCTCAGCGACAATCGCGTGACCGCCGCGCGATCCGCTATATCCCAGTCGAAGACGCCCGAATCGTCCGGATTCAACCGATCGTCCAGGCGATCGACTTCGTCGCCAGTGGAAACCAACAGTCCGGGGGCCGTGGATGCGTTGGCAATCAGGATGTCGCTACCGGCAAGCCGGGCTATGGCCGCCGTTGGTTGCTCATACACCTTGATGTTAGCAAAAAAGCCTTCGCTGGTAGGACGCGAGACGTCGTGGTCATTGCCAAAGAACAGGTGACTGAAGGCGCCGGTATAAAACTCACCTACAGGGATCCGATAATGCTTCCACTGCGAAACCGAATCCGCGTAGTTCCGAAACTCGCCGC
>Ga0182745_1000202_pt1 | contig 76090 bp, 88 predicted proteins | sample eDN3rd30CKraftBY_FD_128523 | JGI IMG/M metagenome (GOLD analysis project Ga0182745, IMG submission 128523) | Enriched backyard soil microbial communities from Emeryville, California, USA - eDNA 3rd pass 30_C Kraft BY (version 2) (version 2) | ecosystem: Environmental > Terrestrial > Soil >...
GCCGTCATCTTGAGGTTCTTCTTCAGGAGCGCGATCTCGACCTGCGCTTTGCGGCCCGTGCCGTCCTCGTCGTAGAAGAGCTTGCCCGTCGCCTTGTCGTAGACGATGCGGTCGTCGCGGTCATGGGACGCCTTGCCGGCATGGAAGAAGCCGGCCTTCACCTTCACCGGCATCTCCGGCGTGCCCTTGCCGATCGTCTTGAACACCGCGTTGTCGAGCCAGATCGAATCGTCCTTGACCGAGAAATCCTTGATCGTGTCGACATTCGTCTTCTTGTTCGGCCTGGTGTCGAACACGAAGACGTCGCGGCCGCCATCGCCGCGCAGAATGTCCTTGCCGAGACGGCCCGCGAGGATGTCCGCGCCGGCCCCGCCGGAGAGCACGTCCGCCGCGCTGCCGCCGACGATGCGGTCGTCGAGGCCGCCGCCGGCGGTGCGCTCCGGGTTGACGTCCTCGACATTCACCGTGACGACGCGGTCGTTGAAGAGACCGCCGGCATCGGTGGCGCGGATGGTGAAGGTGTATGAGCGCGTCTGCTCGTAATCGAGCAGGATGCCGTTCTGCACCACGAGCGCGTCGCCGCTGATCGCGAACACGCCCTGCGGCGCGCCGATCAGCGAATAGGTGATCGTGTCGCCGCCGTTGGAGTCGTCCGCGGAAAGCTTGCCGACCGGAGTGCCGGGATCCGACAGTTCCTTGACGCTGGTGCCGACGAGATCCGGCACGGCCGGGGCGCGGTTGGCGGTGGCAATGTGGACGGTGAGTGTACCGGGCGTCGTTGCCAAGCCGTCCGACACCGAGATGGTGAAGTTGGTGGATTCGATGGTGCCGATCGGATCGCTGCGATCGCGCGCATCGAATTGCAGGCCCTTCAGCGCGTCGGTCGCCGCGCCGGCGCTGCCGGTGAAGGTGAAGATTCCCGTCTCGGCATTGTAGCGGCCGCCTTTGGTCGCGACGAGCACTCCCTTAGCCTTGTCGTCGAGGGTCACGGTCACCGTCAGCGTATGGCCGTTCGCATCGTTTACCGACGCATCGGCAAACAGCGACAAGAGGCCCGTGTCCACGCCGGTCGGAGCCGGCGGCAGGATCAGAGTCGGCGGCGAGTTCCCGAATTCGACGGTCACGTTCGATGCGCTCGCGCCGCCGCCTGCATTGGCAAGGGTAATCACGATGTCACGCGGGCGGTTCAGTGATGTCCCGTGATGCTCGTACGTGAGGACATGCAGGAGGGCCTCGACGTGCGCCGCCGTAGCACCCTCGTCGAAGGCGATTGACAATCCGGCAGCGCCACCATCGGCTGTGATCGTGCCGATCGCCGCCCCTTCGACCGATACCAAGCTGCCGATGGTCACGCCGTTCGAGAGCGTCACCGGCGAGCCATCGCCGACATCGATGCCGAGACCGTCCTCATCGGCGTCGCGATTGGTGATGATCACGGTCAGCGTGTCGAAACGCCCGGTGGCGTCCTGCACCGTCGCGTCTCCGCCGCGATCGAGACGCACTCTACCTCCGGCCACCACCGAGACTTCGTCGCCATTGAGTCCGCCGACATCCGGCGCGCCGGACCGGTAAATGACGCCATCGGCGATGATCACGTCGATACCCTGGCGGAAGAGCTGCAACCGCTCGTCCTGGCTGAACGCTCCGACAGTGAGCTCGACGGTCGTTCCGTCCTGCGTCGCATGCATCAGAAGCGCCATCGGAATCTCGTCGACGAGAACCCTTGCATTCGCCGCACCCAAGACAACGCGCCCGATTTTTTCGAGGGTCTTGGCCGTGAGGTCATATGATTGGAGGCTGCTGTTCAGTTCGAGCGTGTTCCGGCCGTCCCCGCCGTCGATGAGGGTGAAGCCGGCCAGGCGTGCTGCATCGCTGACGATCACATCGTCGCCGCTCGAGCCGATCAGCCGCTCGACGCTCTCGATGCTGATCGTTGCCGAGAGATCGATGCGGCCGCCCCGCATCACCTGCATCGTATCGGTGCCGCCATGACCGGCGATCACGTCGGAAGCGAGCCCGTCCGGGTCGACCTCGAGGATGTCGTCAACCGCCGTGCCGATGGCGTATTCCCATGACGAGGAAAGAGCCGCACCTCCGGCCTTCCGGAAGGTGCGCTGTGATATTCCGCTCGACGTGCTGGTATCGACGTTGTTGTCCTGCCATGTCACCACCCAGCCATCGGACAAGGCCGCCACGCTGGAATAGCGATTGGTGGTGCTGCCGTTGCGCGTCACGACGCGCAGGTCCGGCCCCATCGTCTCGCCCGACGCGTTGTAGTAGCGATGCACGACTTCAGCACCCGTGCTCCACGTGATCACCCAGCCGCCGTCGGCGAGGGCAGCGATGCCGGGCGCCTCTTGCGTGCCGGTCGTGTATTGCGACACGAGTTCAGTTGGGCCCCGCGCGGTTCCGTTGCTGCTGAACCGCTGCTGATAGATGTCATAACCATTGGCGGCGGTCCCCGTCTGCCATGTCAGGACGAAGTCGTCGCCGGTGAGCGTGGCCACCTTCGGGCGGTTCTGTTCGAGGCCGTCCCCAGCGCCGATGACCACGGGTGGGCCGGCGCGGTTGCGTCCGCTGTCGAAGCGCTGAACGATGATGTCCGCCTGGACGTCCCGATCGAAACCCGTGCTCCAAGCCACGACCCAGCCGCCGCCGGTGAGTGTCGCGATGCTGGAATAGTTTTCCCTGCGGTCGAAGGTCTGGTCCAGCGAGGTCACGATTCCCGGCGTGGCATTTGCCGAGCTGTAGTGCTGCTGCATGATGTCGACCGGCCAGCCGCCCGACCATGTCACCATCCAGCCGCCGTTCGGCAGGCCTGCGATGGCCAGGTTGGCGAAGCCCGGTGTCACCGGGTTGGAGCCGTAGACAGGTAATGTCGCCCCGGCGACGCCTTCAAAATTGTAGCGCTGCTGGGTCACCTCGTAGTATTTGAGATCCTGCCAAGCGATCACCCAGCCGCCATCCGTAAGCGCAGCAACGACCGGGGGATTTTGCTCGCCCGCCGTAGCGTCGTTCACGGGGACGTCACTGGCGTATAGGCGCGTCCCCTGCGCGTCGAAGCGCTGCATGTAGATGCCGGTGCCTTCGGAATCCTGGCCCTGCCAGGCCACCACCCAGCCGCCATCGTTCAGCCGGGCGACGCTCGGACGGCTCTGGTCGCCCGCGGTGATGGTATTGACCCGCGTTTCGGCCCCGGCCCGATAGATGGTGAAAGCCATTGATCCCCCTGATGCCTGGGGCAGGCAGCCCCATAAGTCCGGGAGATCGTTTGCACGCCTACCCGCACGTCATGGGCTCAAATTATTGGAAATATATATCATAACAAGCAGTAAGTGGCATCGATCCGGCGGGAGTGCGCGATTTGACCCCCCTGGGGGCGAAAAATGCGGGCGAGGCCTCACAACGGAAAAGGCCGCCCGAAGGCGGCCTGAACGCTGGAGGCGATAGGGCCCGAAGGCGCTTACCCGACGATCTCGTTGCCCGAGAAGAACTGGGCGATCTCGATCTTGGCGTTGTCCTGGCTGTCGGAGCCGTGGACCGAGTTCTCGCCGATGGACTTGGCGTAGAGCTTGCGGATCGTGCCCTCGGCGGCGCTCTCAGGGTTGGTGGCGCCCATGATCTCGCGGTAGCGCAGGACGGCGTTGTCGCCTTCGAGCACCTGCACGACCACCGGAGCGGAGATCATGAAATCCACCAGCTCGCCGAAGAAGGGACGCTCCTTGTGGACCGCGTAGAAGGTCTCGGCCTCGCGGCGGCTCATCAGGATGCGCTTCTGAGCGACGATGCGCAGGCCAGCCTGCTCGATGACCGCGTTGACGGCGCCGGTGAGGTTACGCTCGGTCGCGTCGGGCTTGATGATGGAGAAAGTGCGCTCGATGGCCATGACAGCTCGCTTTGAGGATTATGAGAAATGGTGAAGTGCGGCGCTTATAGCGGCGTGACCCTTAGGCCTCAAGCGCCTTTTGCCCCGGCTGCTTGGAAAGCTTAACCTGCTCCCCTAGTCTCTTGCCCGGTCGGTCTGGAGGAACGAGAAATGAAGCAAGCGATCCTGGCGGCGTTCGGACTGATCGCGCTCGCCCTGCCCGCAAAGGCCCAGTCGGCCGATCCGAGCGGCACGTGGCTGACCCAGAGCGGCGATACCCGTGTGCGGATCGCCAGGTGCGGCACCGTCTATTGCGGCACCATCGTGACCTCCACCTACCAGAAGGACACGAACAATTCGGATCCTGCCTTGCGCGAGCGCCCCATTGTCGGCGTCCGGATGATCTGGGATGCCAAGCCGGAGGGCGACGGCCTCAGCGGCCAGCTCTACAATCCGCAGGACGGGCGAACCTATACGGGCAAGCTCAAGGTGATGACCCCGACCACCCTGCAGCTCTCCGGCTGCGTCCTGGGCGGCCTGATCTGCCGGTCGCAGACCTGGACGAAGGTGAATTGAGCATGGGGCTGGAAAGTCGAGGCACTGCCCATCATACTGCCTCCCACGTCATCACCGGCCTCGTTCCGGTGATCCAGATCCAGAAAAGCGCCGTGCCTCGCAGAATCGGGATGGCCGGCACGAGGCCGGCCATGACGTGAAGGTCTCATTCCGACCTTGCCTACTGACGCGCCGGATCCTACCGCGCCCTTTGCCCGAACAGGATCGCCTGGACCTTCGGGTCCGTCAGGTCGGTCTTCTCCCGCTCCTCCGAACTCACCTTGATCCCGCGCTGGACCGCCGGGCGGGCGAGAACGGTTTCGAGCCACCGCTCGGCATGGGGAAACTCGTCGATGTTCTGGCCCTGGCGCTCCCAGAGCTTTGCCCAGGGCGCAATGGCCATGTCGGCGATGGAATACTCGCCCGCCACGAATTCCCGGTCGGCCAGGCGCTTGTTCAGCACCCCATAGAGGCGATTGGTCTCGTTGGTGTAGCGGTCGATGGCGTAGTCCACCTTCTCCGGCGCGTAGATGCGGAAATGGTGGGCCTGTCCGAGCATGGGGCCGAAGCCGCCCATCTGCCAGAACAGCCACTGGTCGACCTCGACGCGCCCTCGTTCGTCCTGCGGATAGAACTTGCCGGTCTTGCGGCCGAGATATTGCAGGATCGCGCCGGACTCGAAGACCGAGATCGGCTCGCCGCCCGGTCCGTCATGATCGACGATGGCCGGCATCTTGTTGTTGGGCGAGATCGCCAGGAAGTCCGGCTTGAACTGATCGCCCTTGCCGATATTGACGGGCAGGACGGTGTAGGGCAGCCCGCATTCCTCGAGCATGATGGTGATCTTCCATCCGTTCGGGGTCGGCCAGTAATAGAGCTCGATCGGCTGCTGCGGGGAAACCGCCATGGAACGCCTCTCCTTCGATGTCGCTACGGGGCTGCGCTGAGACGTTAGCGCATCGCGCAGAAAAATGGAGCCGGTTTTTCGCAGACGCAAAATGCCCCCCGCTCCCGACGAGGCGATGCTCTACGCATGAGCACCCAGGTGAAGCCGCTCCAGGGGCAGGAAGCACTTGTTCCTATGTTTCGGACAGGTTATCTTATAACCATAAAATTGGGTCTGTGGGGGATCAGTTCATGAACCGCGTTGTGAGTTCGGTCATCGCCGTGGCGATGGCCCTATCCATGGCCGGCGCCGTCGAGGCCGCCGGCGATACGAAGCCGAAGCGGGAACCGACACCCGCCCAGACCGCCGCGCGCGAGCGCATGGCCAAGTGCAGCCTCGAATGGAAGGATGCCAAAGCCAGCGGCAAGCTCGAGAAAGACGCCAACTGGCCGAAGTTCTGGAGCGCCTGCAACACCCGGCTCAAGGCCGAGACAAAGGCCTAGAGGCCCACCCTTCCTGTCATTCCGGGGCCGCGCAGCGGCGCCCGGGATCCATAGCCGCTGACGATGCAGAACGAAGTGCAACGCTGATCGCACTCCCTTGAAACGTCGTGTTTATGGACTCCGGGCTCTCGCTGCGCTCGCCCCGGAGTGACAGCCGATATCGGGCTCGCTGGCGCTCAAAGCTTCTTCTTGAAGCCCTCGTGGCTGCGGGCGAAGTCCAGGCGCTCGTAAAAGCGATGCGCGTCCTTGCGGGTCTTGTTCGAAGTCAGTTCCATCGCTCTCGCCCCCTGCTCGCGGGCGTAGCCTTCGGCGAAGGCGATCATCCGGGCGCCGATGCCTCCCGAGCGCCGCACTGCCTTCACCTTCACGCTCTCGACCTTGACCCGCAACGCTCCGCGCCCGGTGAGGTTGGGGATGAAGGTGAGCTGAAAGGTGCCGACGATCTCGTCCCCGTCGAGCGCGACGAAGAGCCGGTTTTCGGGACTGCGCGCGATGGCGGCGAAAGCGGCCTCGTAGGCCGGCCGCGTTTCCTCCGACCACAGGTCGCCGTGCGAACCCAGTTCATCCTCCTCGTGCAGGCGGATAATCGCTTCGAGGTCGCTTGCCCGGGCCTCGCGGATCGAGAGGTCGGTCATGCCGCCGCCCGCGATTCCATCGGCAGCAGCTCCGCCCTGGCCTTGAAGCCGGGAAGTGCCTCGATGCGCTGCGTGAAAGCCTGGATCTGGGGATAATCGGCAAGGTCGATGCCGGCTTCACCCGCGAAAGTCACGACCCCATAAACGTCGATATCGGCGATGGTCAGGCCCTCCCCGACCAGCCATTCGCGGCCGGCGAGATGGGTCTCAAGAACGCTGAGACCGGCCTTCGCAGCCTGGATGCAATCCTCGGCCACCTCGGGCGGCGCCTTGCGGAAGCCCAGCTTGATCACGCGTGCCTTGTACAGCGGCGCCGCGAGGCGGTCGAAATCCCAGTAGAGCCATTCGCGCACCTGCAGCCGCTCATCGAGATTGGCGCCGCCGAACTTGCCGGTCATGTCGGCGAGATATTCCAGGATCGCCGCCGACTGGCACAGGTGACGGCCGTTGTTCCGGTCGAGCAGAAGGGGCACCTGGCCGTAGCGCTGCCGGGAGAGATGGGGCGGCTGCTTGTGCTCGCCCGCCATCATGTTCACGTGCACGTAGTCGAAGGCCTCGCCCATCAGCGACAGGGTGAGCGCGACCTTGTAGGTCGGGCCCGAATAGGCAAACCCGTGCAGTTCGAACCGTGCCGTCATGATGGGCCCCTCCATGAGAAAATTCTGTGGCCCGGGAAGCTAGTCGATTGTGTCGGCTCCTGGAAGGAGCAAAATCCAGTATATCGTGCGGACTTCCGGCACCGCGCCGAATGATGCGCCAGCCTAGGGATGAGCATCGACAACCGATGCTTCAGGGGGATGTCATGCCCAGCATGGAACGCGAGCGAAAACTGCTGCAGCAGAGCGTGGCTATCGTCGCCGCCATCCCCGTCGCGACGGGGCTATACGGGGTGTTGTTCGGGCAGGCGCTCACGGGCGATGCGGTGTCGATCTCCGCCGAGAGCCATTTCCGGTTCCTGTCCGGCCTTCTCCTCGGCATCGGCCTGTGCTTCTGGAGCACCCTGCCCTCCATCGAGATCAGGACGGGCCGCTTCCGGATTCTGACCCTGCTCGTCGTCATCGGCGGCTTAAGCCGGCTGATCGGTCTCGCACTCACCGGATTGCCGTCCTTCTTCATGGTCGGCGGCCTGGTCGTCGAACTCTTCATCGCTCCCGTTCTCTGCCTGTGGCAGACCCGCGTCGCCAACCGCTACGCCGAGGAATACGGGGTTGCATAAGCGCCTGCTCGATCAAGACTGCGTCGAAAAGCCATCGCTTTATCGGAAGCCCGTACCTCGACAAACATAGGATACCTCCTTGTCCAGCGACATCGCCCTTCAGGGCCTTTGGAAGCTCGGCCTTTTCGCCTGACGACGCATTTCGAGGGCCCGAACGCAGAGCCCACCTTTCTAGCCGATACTCTAGAAGAACGTGCCTCGCCGCGCTGGTTTTGCTATCATAGCCGTCCTTTATCGGACGTAAGGGCCCGAAGGCCCGTGCCGTGGTCTGCTGAAATCCCCATGGCCTGACAGCGCCTCGAAGGAGGCCCCATCATGAGCGAAGACCAGAAACTCCTCGCCGTCCTGCGCCAATCCGCCGACGCCGAGATCGTCGACGCCATCGAAACGCTGATCCGTGACGCGCCCGATCATGAGCTGAACCGGATCAATGCGCTCTCCTTCGCCAGGAAGCGCGGGCTCGATGAGGATCGCGTCATCGCGGCGTTTCTCCATGCCGCCTGGCTCGGCCTGTTCGAGATGTCCTGGAATGTGCTCTGCCCCGGATGCGGCGGCGTGCTCGAGGCCGGGATGAGCCTGAAATCCGTCAACCAGAGCGAATATTGCTGCTCCCTCTGCGCGGCGGGCTACGAGCCGACCCTCGACGAAATGGTCGAGGTCACGTTCACGGTCAGCCCGCGGGTGCGCAAGATCGCGGCGCACGACCCGGATTCGCTGCCGATGCACGAATATATGCGCCAGATCTTCTGGGGTTCGGGCATCGACCTGCCGGAGGATTTCGATCGGATGATCGAGGAGATCGTGCTCGACGCGGTCGAGCTCCCGCCTGGAGAGCGCGCGATCCTGTCCCTGCAGCTGCCGGCGGCATTCGTGATCATCTTCGAGCCTGTCACCCATGCGGCGCAGTTCATCGACGTGAAGGGCGAACCGACCCGCGAGCGGCAGAGCCTGTCGCTCGTGCTCAACGAGACGCATCCGCAGAACCAGACCCTGACCATGCAGCCCGGACCTCTGCGGATCTCTCTCGAGAACCGTACGAACCGCCGTGTCCTTCCGGCGGTGTGGGTGGCCAGCGACGAGCTGCATCACATGATGAAGCAGCGCCGCCAGTTCCTGACCGCAAAGCGTCTTCTGACTAACCAGACTTTCCGTGACCTCTATCGCACCGATACGCTCGACATCGACCAGCGCCTGAAGATCACCAGCCTGACCTTCCTCTTCACGGACCTGAAGGGCTCGACGGAGCTCTATGAGCGCGTCGGCGATCTCGTGGCCTACGACCTCGTGCGCGAGCATTTTCGCGTGCTCCAGGACATCGTCGCCTCCGAGACCGGCGCCGTGGTGAAGACCATCGGCGATGCGGTCATGGCGACATTCCCCACGCCGGACCACGGAATCTCCGCCGCCCTGCGCATGCGCGAGGCCATGCGAAGCCTCAACGACCAGCGCGGCCAGGAAGACCTGCTCTTGAAGATCGGCATCCACGAAGGGCCATGCCTCGCCGTCACCCTGAACGACCGGCAGGATTATTTCGGCCAGACGGTGAACATCGCATCGCGGGTGCAAGGCCTTGCCATGTCGCGCTCGATCTTCGCGACCGATTCCGTGGTCGAGCATCCGGAGGCATCCCAGATCATCGAGACGCGGGGCCTGCAGCCGACCTTGCAGAAGACCGCTTTGCGCGGCCTCAACGACGAATATCTGGTTTATGAGATTCCGTGAGGGAACAACTTCGTCATCCCCGGCCTCGTGCCGGGGATCCATGCCTTCATGGCGTTAAAGGCGTGGGTGGCCGGGACAAGCCCGGCCATGACGTAGAAAATTACAGCACCTTCTCGAAACGATACTCCACCGACTGCGAAATATCCCCGAGCTGACGCTGCCCGTCGATCTGCACATATCCCAGGCGGCTGTAGAGCCTGTGCGCGGTGGTGAAGCGCGTGTCGGACCACAGGATCAAGCGCGAGGCGCCGCGCATGCGGGCGTGGGTTTCAGCCCTGTGAACGAGACGCGAACCCAATCCCTGTCCGCGCTGGCCGGGACGGACATAGAGCCGGTGCAGTTCAGCAACGCCCGCTTCCGGAAAATCGACGGCGACGCAGGCGCAGATCCGTCCGCGCTCATCCTCGACGGCCCAGAAGGCGCCGCCGGAAGCGGCATAGGAGATGCTCGGCGCGCGCAAGTCAGGCAGGTCGTCATGCGGATCGACGAAGCAGCCGGGATATTCCGCGTAGCAGATCGCGATCAGGCCGAAGATATCCTGCGCATCGGTGTCGACGACGGAGCGGATGATCGGGGCGGAGGAAGCCATTGCAAGGGATGGCGCAGGTTGGGACATGGTTGCGGGCAATCGATCTGTTGGCGGAGCGCGGGCGTTTAAATGGGTTTCGGGAGCACGGAGGTCGTGGCTCTACGCCCAAGAAGGAGATCGCGGACGGCTTCGGTGCGGCGCTCGGTGAGGAGGGCGAACGCAAAGGCCGCGACGATTGCTCCGAGTACGAGACCAGCAAAAGCAGCATAGGCAGATGCGCTGGGACGAACCAGAAGCGAGGGCCATCCGTACCACTCAAGAAGGCCGCCGAGGAAAACGGTGACCGGTACATGGATGAGATAAAGCGAATAGGAAAAATCCGCTCCTATGCGAACCGGGCCAGCGAGCGGGCACCAGGACAGCAAACGCCCGTTTGCGATGGCAAGTGCGGTTCCCAATCCGACCATGAGATCGGTCCCGTAGGGCGGCAGGATCTGCAGGCGCGAGAAGACGAAGCCGCACACCACCGCGGCCAATCCGATCAGGCCGACGATAAGCGGCAGATGGCGCTCTCTGACGACCTGGGCTGCCAGCGTTCCTGCGACCCAGATAAGAAACCACGGCATCCAGCTCAGAAAACCGCCCGCCAGAGTGGAGATCCCTAAGAACAGCAGCGCGACGGCACAGAGCTTGAGCACTTTCGGGAACGTCGCAAGACAAAGACCGAACAGAATGGGGGCGAGAAGATAGAACACCCATTCATAGCCGAGCGACCAGAGCGGCGGATTGGGACCGAGCGGCCTGCAGAAAATCCCCTGCACCGCCGCGACGTTGCAGGCAAGCTGCCCCCAGGTCCAGTCCGAAGTGAGGCCCATGGGCACCAGGGGCCGCTCGCCGAAGAAGCGCGTCTCGATCAGGGTGGATCGCCCGATCCAGTCGAGCAGGAATGTCAGCGCCAATGCCGGCAGAAGGACGATATAGATGCGGGCAAAGCGGCTGGCGAAATAGGTCTTCGCATCGAACCTCTTCCTATGCAGTGACCGCCAGACGCCACTGCCGACCAGGAAGCCGCTGACCGCGAAGAAGATCGCCACGCCTTCCCGATGAATGCCCGTCAGGAAATAGAAAGCCTTGGTTCCCAATCCCGCCTGCGGAATGTCCTGGAAACTGACGAAGAGCAGCCCGCGGGTATGCCCGAAGAGCACCAGCAACGCCGCACCCAGGCGCAGAAGGTCGAGAAACGGCCAATGCGCGCCGCTTGGTGACGCGGCTGAATTAAAGACGGGCTGACCGGCCGCGCTCATGGCCCCTCCACGCCGTCACTGCGGCAATCGTTGTCTCAAGCATGTCGTGCAGCAGGCGGTAGGCCTCCGCAGACAGATGGATGCCGTCGGTGGTGATCCCAGCCCGCGCGGCGCCGTCGGGATCGGCGAAATCCTTCTGCAGATCGAGGATCGCTGCAGCACGGCCGTCGACGATCCGCAGGATGCGGCGGCTCAAGGACTCCATGGAATCGGCGAGATAGAAGTTGGAAAGCCTCTTGGAGGGCTCGATCGGCGGCGGCGTCACCGCGACGAAGGGCACGCCCGCATCCTCGAAATGCCGCACGACGCGCTCGAAATGCTCGGCGGCGGCGGCGATGCTTTCCTCGGAGCTGCCCTTCTTGGCGTCGTTCGTGCCGACGAGCAGCACGCCGAAGCTCGGCTGCGCCGATTTCAGCAGGCGCGCCACCTTCGGCTCCAGCTCTTCCGTCCAGATGCCGAAATAGCCGGCGTTGAGCACCGGAAGGCCGCCGAGGCTGCTCCAGTAGAATCCCTCGACCAGCGAGTCGCCCAGAAAGAGCAGCCCGCCGGGGCCGACAAGCGTCCGGTGCGTCGCGATCGTGATGTCGCGGATCAACCAATGCGGTGCGAAGGGATTGGGCTGCTGGGTCACGAGATCAGCACCTGCAAAAGCCCGACGGAAACGATTGCTTCCGACGGTGGGCCGACGAGACTTACTCGATCCCGAGCTTCTGCTTCAAGATCTCGTTGAGGGCTTGCGGGTTGGCCTTGCCGCCGGTGGCCTTCATGGTCTGGCCGACGAACCAGCCGAGCAGGGTCGGCTTCGCCTTCGCCTGCTCCACCTTGTCCGGGTTCGCGGCGATGATCTCGTCGACGGCCTTCTCGATGGCGCCCGTGTCGGTCACCTGCTTCATGCCGCGCTTTTCCACGATCTCGCGCGGATCGCCACCCTCCGTGAAGACGATCTCGAACAGATCCTTGGCGATCTTGCCGGAGATCACGTTCTCGCCGATGAGCTCGATGATGGCGCCGAGCTGCGCGGCCGAGACCGGCGTTTCCGTTAAGTCCTTGCCGTCCTTGTTGAGGCGGCCGAAGAGCTCGTTGATCACCCAGTTCGCGGCCGCCTTGCCGTCACGACCCTTTGCGACGTCCTCATAGAAGTCGGCGGAGACGCGCTCGGCCACGAGCACGCCGGCGTCGTAGGGAGGCAGCCCGTAGGACGCCATGAAGCGGGCCTTCTTCTCGTCGGGCAGTTCCGGCAGGTGCCGGGCCAGATCGTCCACATAGGCCTGGTCGAATTCGAGCGGCAGCAGGTCCGGATCGGGGAAGTAGCGGTAATCGTGCGCCTCTTCCTTCGAGCGCATGGAGCGGGTCTCGCCCTTGCCGGGATCGTAGAGGCGGGTCTCCTGGTCGATCGTGCCGCCGTCCTCCAGGATGGCGATCTGGCGCCGCGCCTCGACCTCGATGGCCTGGCCGATGAAGCGGATCGAGTTGACGTTCTTGATCTCGCAGCGGGTGCCGAGCTCTTCGCCGGGGCGGCGGACGGAGACGTTCACGTCGGCACGAAGGTTGCCCTTCTCCATGTCGCCGTCGCAGGTGCCGAGATAGCGCAGGATGGTGCGCAGCTTGGTGACATAGGCGCGCGCCTCGTCGGCCGAGCGCAGGTCGGGCTTCGACACGATCTCCATCAGCGCGACGCCCGAGCGGTTGAGGTCGACGAAGCTCAAGGTCGGATGCAGGTCGTGGATGGACTTGCCGGCATCCTGCTCGAGATGCAGCCGCTCGATGCGCACGGTGATGGTCTCGCCGCTCTCCGGCACATCCACGATCACCTCGCCCTCGCCCACGATCGGGCTCTTGTACTGGCTGATCTGGTAGCCCTGCGGCAGATCCGGATAGAAGTAGTTCTTGCGGTCGAAGGTGCTCTTCAGGTTGATCTCGGCCCTGAGGCCAAGCCCGGTGCGGATCGCCTGGCGCACGCATTCCTCGTTGATCACGGGCAGCATGCCCGGCATGGCCGCGTCGACCAGGGACACGTGGCTGTTCGGATCGCCGCCGAAGGCGGTCGAGGCGCCGGAGAACAGCTTGGCCTGGCTCGTCACCTGGGCATGAATCTCCATGCCGACGACGATTTCCCAATCGCCTGTCGCGCCTTTGATGAGCTTCTTAGGGTTGACCGGAGCGTTCATGAGCCTTGCGCCTTTAATTCTCGCCTTATCCTGCCCGGAGTACGAGCGGCGTCGGAGCCGGTCAACCCCTTTCAAGATGAACGGACGTTCAGGTTGGTGAACCAATCGTTAAGATAATCGGAAATTTATGCACAGTTTTCAAAAATAATTGCCACGCTGCGATGAAACCGCTCTCCACATTCAGCGTTGTTCGGGAGGTAAAACGGTCAAGGAGTTTCAAAATGGCTATGGATCCTATGGATCGCGAACCCAATGTCTACAATCGCGAAACCAACGTCTACGATAACACCGGGCGTGGTTCGAACACTCTTGCCTACGTGATCGGTGGTCTTGTTGTCGCGCTTGGCCTGCTGGCCTTCCTCTTCTATGACGGCGGCAGCAACGAGCCGAGCACCACGGGCAGCACGGCGCCGACCACCCAGTCCTCGCCGAGCACCGCTCCGAGCGCTCCGGCGAGCCCGATGACCCCGGCTGCTCCGTCGGCCCCTGCGGCCCCGGCGACGCCGTCTTCCCCGGCCGCTCCGTCGGCCCCGGCCAATCCGCAGTAACCCCACGTCCCGCGTAACGCTGCGCATGATGGGTCTGACCTCCGGGTCAGACCCATTTTTCGTTTCACCTTCCAACCTTTCGGAACCAACCGGAATTGGGAGCGGTTACGCTTGAAACCGTTCGAGCGGGCAGCCCTTCAGGAGCAAAGCGATGGCCAGCAAGTCGACTTTCACCCCACAGGATTGGTCCCGCATCGTCGCGAGCCCTGTGGTCGCCAGCATGGCGATCACGGCTGCGGATCCGGGCGGGCTCTGGAGCCTGCTGCAGGAATCCATGGCAAGCGGCTGGGCCCTGCTCGAAGCGAAACAGGACGCCCAGGCGACGCCTCTGGTAAAGGCGGTCGCCGACGACATTGCCGATACCAACACCCGCAACGCCGTCCGCGAGGGCTTTCAGGCACAGTTCAAAGGCAGCCAGTTCGCCGACATCAAGAACAAGGCCATTGCCGAGCTTCATGCCGTCTCGAGCCTGCTCGACGCCAAGGCGCCGGAAGATGCGGCCGCCTTCAAATCCTGGCTATGGAGCGTCGCGCAGAAATCGGCCGAGGCCGGCAAGGAAGGCGGGTTCCTGGGCTTTAGGGGCGTCGCCGTCAGCGATGCCGAGAAGGCCACGCTGGGAGAGATCGCCACGGCGCTCGGCAACCCGGCTGGATCCGGCGCAGGGCTCGCCGAAACCTAGCGGTTCGCCACCCGCCGGGCGAGATAGGCACCGCTAGCCCAGAGAAGGGCCGCGACGAACCGCACCGGAAATAGGGTCAGCGCGTCGGATCGAACCGGGGCGATCCAGGGTATTCCTAAGCTGCTGATCACCCAGGACACGAGCACCGACACGGCCAGCGCGATCATGCCGACGATCAGCACCTTGCCGAACTGGTCGGCCTTCCAGCCGAGCCAGACCGCGATGATGACCAGAACCGGATCGAACGCGGCGGGCAGCCAAGCCCAGAGATGGACGACGGGAACGGTGGGATGCACGTGTTTTAAGCCCACCACGCCTGCGGCAGCTTGATGCGGCCGGCCGCATCCTCGATCGCCTGCGCGGTGGCGAAGAGCGTCTCTTCGTCGAAGGCGCGCCCGATGAGCTGCAGGCCGAGGGGCAGCCCTTGCGAATCGAGCCCGGCCGGCACGGCGATGCCCGGCAGGCCCGCCATGTTTACCGTCACGGTGAAGATGTCGTTGAGATACATCTCGACCGGATCGCCGGAGCCCTTCTCGCCGATGCCGAAGGCGGCGGACGGGGTCGCGGGGGTCAGGATCGCGTGCACGCCCTGAGCATAGACCTCCTCGAAGTCGCGCTTGATCAGGGTGCGCAGCTTCTGCGCGCGGACGTAATAGGCGTCGTAATAGCCCGCCGAGAGCACATAGGTGCCGATCATGATGCGGCGCTTGACCTCGCGGCCGAAGCCGGCGGCGCGGGTCTTCTCGTAGAGATCGACAATGTCCTTGCCGTTCTCGCGCAGGCCGTAGCGCACGCCGTCATAGCGGGCGAGGTTCGACGACGCCTCGGCGGGAGCGACGATATAATAGGCAGGCAGCGCATATTTGGTGTGAGGCAGGGAAACCTCGACCACCTCGGCGCCGGCGGCGCGCAGCCATTCGGCGCCCTGGTGCCAGAGCTGCTCGATCTCGGGCGACATGCCGTCGACCCGGTATTCCTTCGGAATGCCGATCTTGAGGCCCTTCACGCCGCGGGAGATGGCCGCCTCGAAATCCGGCACCGGCAGGTCGGCGCAGGTGGTGTCCTTGGCATCCGGACCGGCCATGGAGCGCAGCATGATCGCCGCGTCGCGCACCGTCCGGGCGATCGGGCCGGCCTGGTCGAGGGACGAGGCGAAGGCCACAGTGCCCCAGCGGGACACGCGGCCATAGGTCGGCTTGATGCCGACCGTGCCGGTGAAGGCAGCCGGCTGGCGGATCGAGCCGCCGGTGTCGGTGGCGGTGGCGCCGAGGCAGAGATGAGCGGCAACGGCGGCCGCGGAGCCACCCGAAGAGCCGCCGGGCACCAGATGGTTGCCCTCGATGGCGCCGGAAGTGCCGGCGCCCACGTTCGACCCCTCGCGCCGCCAGGGCGACACCACGGGACCGAAGGCGCTGGTCTCGTTGGAGGAGCCCATGGCGAACTCGTCCAGGTTGAGCTTGCCGAGCATGACCGCGCCGTCGTTCCAGAGGTTTCGGGTGACGGTGGATTCATAAGGCGGGTGGAAGTTGCCGAGGATCTTGGAGCCCGCGGTCGTGGTCGTGCCGTCGGTGCAGAACAGGTCCTTGATGCCGAGCGGAATGCCCTCGAGCGCCCCGCCCTCACCCTTTGCGATCCTGTCGTCCGAGGCCTTGGCCATGGCAAGCGCCTTTTCCGGCGTCTCGAGCACATAGGCATTGAGCGCCCTCGCCTTCTCGATGGCGGCGATATGGGCCTTGGCGAGCTCCGATGCCGAGAAGCTCTTGGCCTTCAGGCCGTCGCGGGCTTCGGCAATGGTGAGATGGGTCAGTTCGGTCACGGGACTGGATCTCTGTTTTAACGTCATGGCCGGGCATGTCCCGGCCATCCACGCCTTATTCTGCGGGAGATCCCCGGGTCGCACCGCGTTTGCCCGGGGATGATCGAGTAAGGGCGGAGCGCCCTTACTCGATCACTTTCGGCACGAGGAAGAAGTTGTCCTCGGTGGCCGGGGCATTTTGGACGATCTTGTCCGCATAGCCGCCATCGGTCACGCCGTCCTCGCGCTTCTTCATGATCATGGGAGTGACGGAGGTCATCGGCTCCACGCCCTCCACATCGACCTCGTTGAGCTGCTCGACGAAGGAGAGAATCGCGTTGAGCTCGCCTTGAAGGTGCGGCACCTCCGCATCCGTCACGGCAATGCGCGCCAGATGGGCGATGCGGCGGACCGTTTTCTCATCGACCGACATGAATGGCCTAACCTCTTGGAAATCTGCTGGCCGGCCTATAGCACCCGCCCGCCTCGGGGGGCAATGTTCGATGTGGGGAATGACACCCACCACGTCATGGCCGGGCTTGTCCCGGCCATCCCGCTCCTGAAAGGCACAGCGCTCGACCGCATCGGGATCACCGGCACAAGGCCGGTGATGACGTGGGGGATTATTATCAAACCGTCACGCCCACCGTCTTGTGCGGCACCACCACCTGAACGCCCTTGCCGTCGAGCGCCGCGACGAAGCGGTCGGCGTTGGGCACCAGCGGCGGGAAGGAGGCATAGTGGCAGGGGATGGCGGCCTTGGCGCCGCGGAAATAGCGCTCGACGGCGAGCGCCGCGACCTCGGGGCCCATGGTGAAGCGGTCGCCGATGGGGACGATCACCACATCCGGCTTATGGATCTCGGCGATCAGGGCCATGTCGCCAAAAATGTCCGTGTCGCCCATGTGGTAGATCGTCGGCTCGCCCGGCGCCTTCACGATAATGCCGTTGGCGTTGCCGAGAGGATAGTTCACGTCCATTTCCACGAGGCCGGCGGAATGGTCCGCCCGCACGAGGGTGACCGTGAAGCCGTCCTGGTCCGTGGTGCCGCCCGTGTTCATGGGATCGATATTCTGAACGCCCTGCTTGGACAGATGCATGCAGAGCTCGAAATTCGTGACGACCTTGGAGCCTGTCTTCTTCGCGATGTCGACGGTATCACCCACATGGTCGCCGTGGCCGTGGGTGAGCAGGATGTGCGAGATGCCCTCCGAAATCTTCGCCTTGTCGCCCTCGAAGGCGGGATTGCCGGTGAAGAAAGGATCGATGAGCACGGCCTTGCCGGCGAAATCGAGCCGGAAGGCGGAATGACCGAACCATGTGATTTTCATGAGAGCACCCTCGTTTTCGGCAACATCAGATGGGGCACAAGCGGCCCCGGACCACGTTTCACAGGAACAAAACGCTCATTGCGGCTTTTAGAAGCTAAGCCATAAAACTCAAGCCTGCAGGAGGAGAGTCATGTCCCGCCTCATCGCCAGCTTCGCCGCGGCCGCCGCGATAGCCGCGTCCACCAGCGCCCTAGCCGTCGAGATCTCGATCTCATGCAGCGCTCTCGGCAAGGAATACGAGATCTGCAAGCAGGGCGTCGATGCCTGGGCACAGCGCACCGGCAACACGGTCAAGATCGTCTCGACACCCAATTCCGCCACCGAGCGCCTCGCCCTGTATCAACAATTGCTCGCGGCAGGTGCCGGCGACATCGACGTGTTTCAGATCGACGTGGTCTGGACCGGCACCCTCGGCAATCATCTGCTCGACCTGACCTCGAAGGCGCAGAACATCATCGGCGACCATCTCCCCGCCATGGTCGAGACCAGCCGGGTCGACGGCAAACTCATGGCCGTGCCGTGGTTCGCCGATGCGGGCCTGCTCTATTACCGCAAGGACCTTTTGGACAAATACAAGCGCCCCGTGCCGCAGACCTGGGCGGACCTCACCGAGACCGCGCGCCTCGTTCAGGAGGGCGAGCGCAAGGAGGGCAGGAACGAGTTCTGGGGCTATACCTGGCAGGGCCGCGCCTATGAGGGCCTGACCACCAATGCCCTCGAATGGATCGCTTCCAACAACGGCGGCACCATCGTCGACGAAAAGGGCGAGGTCACCATCGAGAACCCGAAGGCCATCGAGGCGCTGAAGACGGCCACCGGCTGGGTCGGCACGATCACGCCGGAAGGCGTGCTCAACTACACCGAAGAGGAAGCGCGCGGCGTCTTCCAGGCGGGCAATGCCCTCTTCATGCGCAACTGGCCCTATGCGTGGGCGCTTGCGCAAGGCCCCGACAGCACGATCAAGGACAAGGTCGGCATCGCGCCGTTGCCGAAAGGCGGCGCCGACGGGCGCCACGCGGGCACGCTCGGCGGCCAGCTCCTCGCCGTGTCGAAATATTCCAAGAACGCGGCGGCGGCGACTGATCTCGTCCTGTACCTGACGAGCGAATCCGAGCAGAAGCGCCGCGCGGTGCAAGGATCCTTCAATCCGACCATCGTCACGCTCTACGGCGATGCCGACATCGCCAAGGCGAACCCCTTCATCGGCGATCTGGTCGACGTGTTCAGCAATGCGGTGGCCCGCCCCGCCACCGTGACGGGCCAGAACTACAACAAGGTCTCGACCGAGTTCTTCAACGCGGTGCATCAGGCCCTTTCCAAGCGCGCCGAGCCTGCGCAGGCGTTGAACCGCCTCGACCGTGACCTGAAGCGGATCAAGCGCAACGGCTGGCAATGATCATGAGCGGCGCCGTCGCCGAGGCTGAAATCCCCGTGCGGACAACCGCACGGGGAAAGCGCTCCTCGCTGACACGCTCCCGCATACGGGCGGCTTGGGCTTTCATCGCGCCGAGCCTGATCGTGCTCGCGCTGATCGCAGGCTGGCCGCTTGTGCGGACGATCTGGTTCAGCTTCACCGACGCCAATCTCAACGACTTGAGCGACTACAAGATCATCGGCTTCGAGAACTATCTCGCCAAATATGACGACGAGTGGTTCGGCGTGCTGACGGAGCCCGACTGGTGGCGCTCGGTGTGGAACACCGTGTGGTTCACCCTCGTCTCGGTATCCATCGAGACGGTGCTCGGCATCGTCGTGGCGCTGATCCTCAACGCGGCGTTTCCCGGCCGCGGTCTCATGCGCGCCATCATCCTCATCCCCTGGGCAATCCCGACCATCGTCTCCGCCAAGATGTGGAACTGGATGCTGCACGACCAGTTCGGCGTGATCAACGACATGCTTCTGCGCATCGGCCTGATCGCGGCGCCGATCACCTGGACGGCCAATCCGGACACGGCCCTGTGGACCGCCGTGATGGTGGATGTCTGGAAACATACCTCCTTCATGGCGCTCCTCATCCTGGCGGCTCTCCAGATGCTGCCGCAGGATATCTACGAGGCGGCAAAAGTCGACGGCGTCTCACCTGTCCGCGTCTTCTTCCGCGTGACCCTGCCGCTGATCAAGCCGGCTCTGCTGGTCGCAGTGATCTTCCGTTCCCTCGATGCCTTACGGGTGTTCGATCTCATCTACGTCCTGACCTCGAACTCGAAAGACACGGCCTCCATGTCGGTCTATGCGCGCCAGCAGCTCGTCGATTTCCAGGAGGTCGGCCTGGGCTCCGCCGCCTCGACGCTGATCTTCCTGATCATCGCGCTGCTCGTCGTGATCACGCTCGCCGCAGGGCGCGTGCGGCTCGGGGAGGATCCGCGATGAGGATGCTCGCCCGCATCGGCTTCTGGCTCCTCGTGGTCGTGATCGCCGTCTTCGCGCTGTTCCCGTTCTATTACGCCATCATCTCCTCGCTCCGCTCCGGGAGCGCCCTGTTCTCCGTGGCCTATCTGCCGGAAAGCTTCGATCTCTCGAACTATTTCGCCGTCTTCGAGCGCCAGCCCTTCGGCCGGAACATCCTGAACTCGATTATCGTGTCAGGCTGCGTGGTCGCCATCTCCCTCGCGCTCGGCATCACGGCGGCCTACGCCTTCGGGCGCATCGCCTTTCGCGGCCGTTCGCTTTTGCTCATGACCATCCTCGCCGTCTCGATGTTTCCGCAGGTCGCGGTCCTCTCAGGCATGTTCGAGCTGATCCGCGCCTTCGGCCTCTACAACACCCTGCCCGGCCTCATCCTCGCCAATCTCATGCTGACCCTGCCCTTCACGGTGTGGGTGCTCACCACCTTCATGCGCGAATTGCCGAAGGAGATCGAGGAGGCGGCCTTCGTCGACGGCGCGACACCCTGGATCGTCGTGCGGCGCGTGTTCCTGCCGCTGATGGCGCCGGCTGCCGTGACCACGGGGCTTCTCGCCTTCATCGTCTCCTGGAACGAGTTTCTCTTCGCGCTCACCTTCACGCTCACCAACGAGCGGCGCACCGTGCCGCCGGCGATCGCGCTGATGAGCGGCTCGACGGCCTACGAGCTGCCCTGGGGCACGATCATGGCAGGTTCCGTCATCGTCACCATTCCGATCATCGCCCTGGTACTCGTGTTCCAGCGCAAGATCGTGGCCGGCCTCACGGCCGGTGCCGTGAAAGGATAGTCCAGGGTGTTCTGCAATGGCTGATGTCGTCCTCAAGAACGTCCAAAAATCCTTCGGCCGGATGAAGGTCATCCACGGAGTCGATCTCGACATCCGCGATGGCGAATTCGTGGTCTTCGTCGGACCTTCCGGCTGCGGGAAGTCCACCCTGCTGCGCCTGATCGCCGGACTCGAGGACATCACGGCGGGCGATCTCTTCATCGGCAATGAGCGCGTGAACGACCTGGTGCCGGCAAAGCGCGGCATCGCGATGGTGTTCCAATCCTACGCTCTCTATCCGCACATGAACGTCTACGACAACATGGCCTTCGGCCTGGAGCTGGCGAAATCCTCGAAGCCTGAGATCGACGCCAAGGTGCGCGAGGCCGCGCGCATGCTGCAGATCGAGCAACTCCTCGACCGCAAGCCGCGCCAGCTCTCCGGCGGCCAGCGCCAGCGCGTCGCCATCGGCCGCGCCATCGTGCGCGATCCAAAAGTATTTCTCTTCGACGAGCCGCTCTCAAACCTCGACGCGGCTTTGCGCGTGCAGACACGCATCGAGATCGCCAAGCTGCACACCGACACGCGCGCAACGATGATCTACGTGACGCACGACCAGGTCGAGGCCATGACGCTGGCCGACCGGATCGTGGTGCTCAACGGCGGCCGCATCGAGCAGGTGGGCACGCCGCTCGAGCTCTATCACCGCCCGGCCAATCTCTTCGTCGCCGGCTTCATCGGTTCGCCGCAGATGAATTTCATCGAATGCCGGGTCGCCGGAACGGGAGCCGACGAGGTGCTGGTCGATCTGCCGAACGGCGTCACCCTCGCCGTTCCGGCACTGCCCGACGGCATCAGGCCCGGCGACACTCTCACCCTCGGCATCCGACCGGACCATTTGCGGATCGGTATGGAAGGCCCTCTCGCTGGCCGGGTCGAACTGGTGGAAGAGCTGGGCGAGAACCACCTGCTCTATGTCGATGTTGGCGGCGGCCGCCGCCTGACAATCCGCGAGCCGGGCGATGCGCGGCACATGGTCGGCTCGACCGTCACCCTCGACCTCGCCCGGGAGTCCTGCCACCTGTTCCGTAGCTCGGGCGAGGTGTTGCCGTCTCGATCCGGCACGGCACGTCCGGCCTCATCCTCTCCCGGTCTCGCCAGCGCAACATCGTAAAGCAGTGTCATCCCGGCCGAAGCGCAGCGGAGGGGAAGGGAATCTATTTGCCCTCCGCGCCATGGATCTCCTTCCCTCGCTTCGCTCGCCAGGGTGACACCCTCATACGTCATGGCCGGACTTGCTCCGGCCACCCACGTTTTGGGAACCGCAATGCTGCCAAGTCGTGGGTCCCCGGACCAAGTCCGGGGATGACGGCGGCGGAGGGCATGAACGGGAAGTGATGACGTCGAGGGAGGTGGAGGAGACCTCGAACTCCCGTCTCGACGCCGCTCCACTTCCTCTATACTGGCTGTAAGCCGGCAGAACGAGGAGGCCGCCCATGATCTCGCGGGACGACGAACTGGTCGGGTTCATCGACGGGCTGGCGCCGCGCGCGCGCCTCATGGGTCTCGATCTCGGCACCAAGACCATCGGCCTTGCCCTGTCCGACGTGGAGCGGCGGATCGCGACGCCGCTCGAGACGATCAAGCGGGTGAAATTCACGCCCGATGTCGAGCACATCAAGGACCTTGTCGCGCGCTATGAGGTCGGCGGCCTCGTCTTCGGCCTGCCCCTCAACATGGACGGCACTGAAGGCCCGCGCTCGCAGGCGACCCGCGCCTTCGTGCGCAACCTCAAGCCCCTGCTGCCTCTGCCCGTCTTATACTGGGACGAGCGCATGTCGACCATGGTGGTGACCCGCACCCTTCTCGATGCGGATGCCTCGCGCGCCAAGCGGGCCGACGCGGTCGACAAGATGGCCGCAGCCTACATCCTGCAAGGTGCCCTCGACCGCTACGAACGCATCGCCGCCGACGCGCAAGACGCACAGGACGAGGCGGACCTGCGCGCCGAGCTCGACATGGACACGCCGCCGGGAGGCGGCGCATTGGATGAGTGATGCAAGGTTCGGCCACGTTCCTCACGGATTCGGCGCTGCCGCGAACTAGAGCATCGGACCCAAAAGTGGACCCACTTTTGGGATCCAATCCGATGCTCCACTCATTGGAGAGCGCATCGTTGAACGCAGACCCGGAGGGCCGCGTCAGCGAAAACCGGGTCCACTTTTCACTGGCGTGGCCCTTCGGGTCGCTGACGCGGCCCTCTGGGTCTGCACGATGCGCTAGAAAATAATGAAGTCCTTGTGAGTGAGATTCAGGTTCGCATCGAGCTGAGCGAATTGCACGGCCGCTTTCGCTCCCGTCCCATCGGGATCGTAATAGAGACTTCCCGTCGCCTTGTCGTAGATGAGCCGATCATCGGCGTCGTGAGCGCTGGAACCGGTCCAGAACGCGCCTTCCTTGATTGCGCCCTTGGAGTTGGCGGAAACCTTGAAGATCTTCTTGTAAAGCGCGATCGTATCGGCCTTGACGTTGAAATCATCGATCACATCGACGTTGCTGCTCGACAGCTTGGTGTCGAATCCGAAATAGTCGGAACCAGCGCCTCCGACGAGGGTGTCCCGCCCCAGACCGCCACTGAGGAGGTCGTCACCGCTGTCACCGTAGAGCTTGTCGTTGCCGATCCCACCGTCGATGGCATCCGTGGCGCCCCGCCCGCGGAGGGTATCGTTGCCGCCCCCACCGAGCAGGACGTTAGCGCGGCTGTCCCCCAAAACGGTATCGTTGCCGGATTTCCCGACTGCGAGACCATCCTTATTGGCCTTGATCGTAGCCATTGACGCATTCCCCGATATTTCGCCTGACACAAAGTAAGCGCTGCCCGAATCTGCAATAGAATCCGCGCATTCGAAATGCAACGCTGTAATGACCAACCTCTACTTATTTGTCGAGGAGATCAATTTCTCACGGTGCCGAGCCTCTTCGATTCCCGATCTTTCAGAAGTGTGGCCACGCACATGGGAGACTTTTCCAGGCAAGAAAGCTTAGCCGAACCGGCAAAACCTGCTGGAGCCCGGGGCGAAACTCGCAGCTGGCCCTCCATTTCAAGGCTTGACGAGGCGTAAAAAGCCTCCTATCTCAGCGCCAACCGCGACGCCGGCCCCGAATTCCCGCCCCGGATTGAATCAATCTGAATAGGCGAAGGATTTCATTGGCTTAGTGGGGGATAGTTTAATGGTAGAACAGCGGACTCTGACTCCGCTAGTCTTGGTTCGAATCCAGGTCCCCCAGCCACTTGAAATCATTGGGCTTTCTCGATTGAGACTGTGAACAAACAAGCACAAATCGGCCCATTCGGGAGCTCATTCGGGAAGTTTCGTTCTCTTTTTGAGCGTCTCCTCAAGCCGTCTAACCTTGCGTGAAATCTCGAGCTTCCTGATCGCCGACTCACCGAGCGCAGGGTCGCGGCTCAGGTAGTGAGCATCGAGAATCGATCTCACGTCCCGGAGCGTGTGCCCGGAGATCGTCGCGATCTCCGCCTCGGTACAACCTGCGAGAGCCAACCGCGTGACTGCGGTACCGCGAAGATCGTTGAACGTGAGATCCTTGATGCCGGCCTTGATGCAGGCCTTCTTCCATGAGGAACGGAACCCGTTCTCGTTCCAGGGTACACCGTCGATGTTCACGAGGATCAACTCGTTCCGTCGCGGAGTGCTGTCGAGCACTGCCTTGAGCGGCGCCCCAACGGGGATCAAGACCCGGGTGCCGGTCTTCGACTGTCGCAACCGGATATGCGTGCCGTCGTAGGCGGACCAAGGTAACCGCAGAAGATCACCCTGTCTCTGCCCCGTCCATAGGGCCAGGGTGAGCGCCAAGCTCAGCCTGTCGGGCGCCACGTTGAGGAATGCCTCCTCGTCGGCCAGCGTCCAGACCTTGTCCTTCCGGGAACCCCGATAGAGCCGCCCTCCCTTCAAGCAGGGATTCGCATCGATCAGGCCGCGCCCGAGTGCCCACGAGAGAACGCGGGCAAGGACGGTCCAGGCGTAGTCGGCCTGCCGACGCGACCTAGTGGCAAGTCTGTCTCGCCACGCCAGGAAATCGCCCCGTGTCCGCTTGTCCGTGAGCGCGCTCAGGGGGAAGTCGATGAATTCAGCCTCGATCTTCTTGATCTGCTTCACGTAGCCATCGCGGGTACGCTCGGCCAGGTTCAGGAACTCGGCGCTCGCCTGGTATCCCTGGAGGATTGACAGCAGGGTGTCTGACGGCGGCGCGCGCTTCGCGCTCACGGCTGCATAAAAGGACGCCATGAACTCCGGAGTTCCGAATTCGCCTTTGACCCGGGGTCCGCCCTTCCAAGCCCAGTAGTACGTACGCTTCGTGCCGTCTGCCAGCGTCACCGTTTTCGAATTGATTCCCTTAAGACGTACGCGCATCGCGTTTTGCCCTCCATGCATCGTAGGCGGAAACGGGAGATGGGGCTTCCTGCCGGGCAGGATCGTCCAGCACGAGCACGAGCTGACCGTCGCCCCCGATCTCGACGCGGGAGACCTTCGCCCCCGCGGCGGCCGCGCCCTTCAAAGCGCGCGTGACGTCTGTCTTCTTAAAACGGGCGGGGCGGTTCATTGCGGGAACTCCCCTGCTGCTGGATTGGTCGTTCCAGGCTGCGGCGATCGAAACCGGGTCGGCGTGGACGCCTGCGCTCCCAATCAAGTGGGAACCCGAGATGCGGCGCGGGTGTGAGTCCTTTGCACGGCCAGTGGCCACCCGAGGGGCGCGGCGGCGCCATAATGCCGCCGTTCCGCATGATGTCGGTTCTTCGACGCATCGAGAGTCTCCCCGTCGCCGCAAGCTCTCGCTCGCGGATTGAGTCCCTCCGGAGAGGGCCGCGGATCATTCTTCGAAGGTTTCGATTCCATCGGTGCGGGATCACCCGCGCCGAATCACTTTCATACATTTTTTTGATTGATTTGCCCGGGTGCCTCCCGCGCGTCCCATGGCGCGTAAGGATTCCGCGAGTACTTGCAACATGACGGGGGGTCATGGCGACGAATCCTTCCCTTCGTCCAGGCGGATATCGCCGGCAGCGGCGTCGCCCGTGACGATTTCGAGGATCCCGTCGAAGGGGGCACGCCCTCCGCTCTCGAGAAGGTCGGCGAGTTTCACTAGCGCCCCACGGTCCCGTCGCAGCATCGTCCTCGCGCGTTCGCGGCACTTGGCGAGCGTCCGGTTCACCGCGCGCCGCAGCGCCGCATCGGACTTCAGCCTGTCCAGCAACTCCGCGTCGTCCCGCGCCGCCAGGTATGCGAGGTTGCCGCCGAAGCCGAGCGATGCCTCCATCGCCGCCGCGAGCATCGTCGCCTGGTGGAGGTCGCTGCGGTCCGAGCCGCCCGCCCCATCGGTATGTGCCCCCAGGACGAGTTCCTCGGCTGCCAGCCCCGCGAGGAGGCCCACGATCTCGGCGAGGTAGGCGAGCCGCGTCCGCATCACGCCCCCGACGCGATGGTATGCCGTCACCCCGGCGGTCCCGTCGGCAGGCACCTCCCGGAACACGCGCACCTCCGTCGGGACCTTGCCGGCGGCGAGCGAGAGCAGGGTGCCAATCACCGCGTGCCCGGCCTCGTGGATGCAGGCCCGACGGAAATCATCGTCGGACAGCCGCAGGCGGTTCGGGAGGGCGGCGCCAATGTCGCCGAGCGCGAGATCCCGCCGTCCGGTCCTCGCCCTACGCCGGGCATCCCGCACCACCTGCTCGATGACGGCGCCGGAGGCACCCTCCAGGCGCTCCGCCGCGTCCGACAGGTCCGCGTCGGCGAGATCGTCGCCGAGATGGTGGCGCAGGATTCCCTTGCGCGCCTCCGTGTCCGGCAGGGGAATGACGACATGGCGGTCGAGACGCCCCGGGCGCCGGATCGCGGCATCGATCTTGTCGGGCAGGTTCGTCGCGCCGACGACGACCACGCCCTCGCGTCCCTCGGCGCCGTCCATGCATTCGAGGAAGGCGGCGACCACCTCACGGCAGTACTGCTCGTGCTCGCCCGAGAACGTCTCGCGGTCGCCGAAGGCGTCGATCTCGTCGATGAAGAGGATGCAGGGTGCATCCTTCCTCGCCTCGTCGAAGGCCGCCCGCATCGCCTTCAGGAGATCGTCGAGATGACCCTTGGCCTGCCAGCGCGCGAGCGAATGCACGTGGATCGGCACCATGCAGGTAGTCGCCAGCGCCAGCGCGAAGGTCGTCTTTCCCGTGCCCGGGGGACCGCTGACCAGGATGCCCCCGTCCATGTCGATCCACGCGAGACGTCCGGCCCTGTAGTCAGCGAAGTCCCGCGCCATCGACCGACCCCATTTAGCCGCCTCGCCCAGGCCATGCAGCTCGTCGAGGCTCGGGTGCTCGCGGCGCTGCCGTGGCGAGGGCGGAGCTTCCGTTCCTCCCGCCCTGAACCGCCGCAGCCGCCGCACGACCTGACCGAGGTTCCTCCCGGGCTTGACCAGCATGCCGATGGTCTGGAGCGGCAGCCCGAGCGCGGCCTCGACCAAGGCAGCCGGCGGCTTGCGGCCGAACACGGCGTGCACGGCGCCCACGAGAACCCGCGCGTCGACCGGGTCGGGCGTCACGATGGCATCCGCCGCGACGCGGAGGACGGCCGGAAAGTCGGCCGGATCGCCCGCGATGGCGAAGACCCGCACATGCGATGCGAGCGTCTCCCGCATCGCGTCCTCGGCCACCTTCGGCCGCTTGGGCTTGCCGTCGAACGCGACGACCTCGTAGGCATCGTCGTACCTGTCGAACTCATTGGCGAGCGCATCATGCGACAGCGTGCGGAGCATGGCCTTCGCCGCCTCGATGAAATCCGGCCGGTCCTGGGGATGTGGCACCACGAAGCCGACGATGCAGGGCTGGCCGCGCAGCACGTGGTGCAGGTCGGCCCGCCGCAGGGCACGGACGATGAGGTTGCGGGCGACGGTCCGGCCGACGTCCGTGGGACGGCGCACGGTTTCCGTGCGGCGCGAGGTTGAAGTGAGTGTCGTGGTCATGATCCGTCCTCGTGATGCCTGCGTCAGAGGACGTCGGTGGCGAAAGCGGCGGGCCTGCCGAGGGCGTAGGTCCGCGACATGGTCCGTGCGTAGCCGAGATCGGGCGCCAGAACCCAGAGGCCCGTGGTGAGGCCGGGCCGCCCGTCCGTGATGCGCGGGTGGTTGAACATGATGCCCGTGAGGCAGGGATCGGGGCGCCGGATCACCTGCCAGTCGTGCAGCTTCGGGCAGGAGGCCAACGCCGCCTTGTCGGGATGCTTTCCCCGGCGGATGTCGTCGAGGGCCTGCACGAGACGGCTCAGGCGGACGATCTCGGCCTCGAGCTGGGGGGCCGGGCCACCGTTCTTGATGGTGAAGGTCATAGGACATGCTCCGTCGTCTCCGGTCACGAATGTTCGGACCGGACGGCTTGGATGGGTTGGGAAACGGAAGATTCAGTCGTGGCAGCGGGAGACGTACGTCTCCGGCCCGATGCGGGCCTCGTCGAGATCTATATCGACGAAGCGGCGCAGGGCCATGGCGGCGATCGTGCCTATCGGGTCGCGTCCGTCACGGATGACCTGGATGCAGGCGGCGAGCGGCATCGGTCCCTGCTCCTCGATCAGCGTCAGGAGCCGCACGCGGTCCCCGAGGGAAACGTGATGGTTGGCATAGCGCAGGAGGTCACGGGCGTTGTCGAGCCGGAAGCCTTCCGGAAAATCGGCCTCGGCGATGATCTCGTACCGATAGCTGGCTGCATGAGCCGCTTCCGCGAGCAACGGTGGCGGAGAGGTCTCGCTGTTCGATGGAAGCACGTCGATCAGCGTCGTGCCCGACGTTCGCGTGACCGCGAAATCCGGCACGTGCGGACCTTGCGCGTGATGCAGGACCAACGGCAGGCATGTCCATGAGATCACGGATGGATCGACGTCGAGCAGGCATCCGAAATCACGTGCCGCCCGATGCCGGAACATCGCGCGTCCCTCGCATCGGACCGTGCCGCGGGGACTGAAGGAGAGCGCCGACGTTTCCTCGCGGACGCGGGCCAGGACGTCGAGGGCATCGTCGATGCCGATGGCGAAAGGTTGGATGATGGACATGGGTACGCTCATCCCATTGCGGACGGCTGGTGCCGTCGCGTGAACCATAGGTCGGGTTCGGGAAGTCAGCGTATCGAGGCTATTCGGATGCCGCGCAGGCCAACCGTGCGCTGGAAGCGCAATCCGGTATCGGCGATGTGTGCGGGAGCCTTGGTCATGACGGGAACAAATAGAAAACATGGCCAAGGTTGTCAACGTGATATCCGCTACCCCTTTCGAGATCGGGCGGGATCCCCGACGGACCGGTTGCGGGCAGGATGCGGCACGGGCAGAATGTCCGGCATCAGGAGGCGCGGACGTGACAGCGAAGATCGGAAAGCCGGAGAAGCCGGAACCCGCTCCGGCCGAGAAGGCCGAGACGTTCGGTGAGGCGCTCGACAGGATGGGCTTCCGTCCGCTCGACCCGCCCAGGCAGATCACCATCCGTCGGGTCGGACGGACCAGGCGGCTGACGCGCTGGAGGAAACCCGAGGAGCAGGGCTGAGTTGGTATTCGTGCCCGCGGATTACCGCCGGGACTGGAAGACAGCAGTCAAAAAAACGTGTCATGGGCTGCGCCGCGCTCGCCCTTGGGCGCGCGGTGCAGCCTCCACATTGAGTCCGTCAAGGATGTGCCTGTTCAGTCTATTCCTTGAACACGGTCTTGATGACATTCCCTCCGTAGACCTTTCCCGTGTAAGCCGGGAGTTCCAGGGTGATCGGGTGGAACAGGGGCTCGGTGACGACATTCGATGTCGGGCAGGCGGCCTTATACCCGTTCCAGACCGCCTCGGTCATGAGGATCGCATGCGTCTTAGGTGTGCGGACGAACGTCCTTTCGATGGTGAACATGTCCAGGAATGCCGGATCCCTATGAACTAGCTTTCCCGTGTGAAGCTCCACGTCGAGTTGACTGACGAAATCGCCCGCGGAGATTTCCCGATAGCCCCAGTCGCCCGAGAGGATCCCGGGACCACCGGACACCGGCATGAAGGAAACGTTGACCTTGGTGTAGGTGAAGCTGTCCTCCGGCTTGTTTGCGAGGTCCGTGAGCTTGCTGGCGATGTTGGCGGGGCGTCCCAACCACACCAGGTTGCGGTAGTTGGACTGCTCCGACCCCTTGCGCCTGATGCCCGTCTTGGTGGCGAGCATCTTCCCCGTGTCGATGCCGATCCCGCAGGTGACCTCGCCGTTCCTGAAGTGCTTGTTGATCACGTACGTTGCGACCGAGTTCATCGTGATCGCGCATTCGACCGCGTTCCGGAAGCAATCCTTCCTGTCGAAGATGACCATCACGCGATCGCCGATGATACCGCGCACGTGACCGTCGTTGTGGCGCGCGCAGCGGGTCATGGCCCTGACGAAAGCGGAGTAGAGCTTCGCGACGGTCTTGGGCTTGTGCGTGAAGTTGAGCTGCGTCGAGCGCCGGATGTCGATGTAAAGGACGCAGGTGTCGATCAGCTTGGTCCCCTGCCTCTTCGCGTCGAGGTTCGGGAACGTGATCGCCCCGTCCGAGGAGTGCGGGACCGTGTCGGTCTCCACGACCTCGACCTGGAAGTCGGATGCGAGGATGGTCGAGACCTCCTCCGAGATCTCCTCCTTCAGTTCCTTCATGCCCATTACGCAGAAACTCCGATGTAGGGGAAGACAATGCGCCAGAGGAACCGGACGGCGGGCACGCCGAGGGCGACGAAGGCCAGGAGGACCGCATAGGCCCCGGCATTGAAGAACCTGAGCTTCCTCGCGGTGATCTGGCTGTTGACGGCGATCTGGATCGAGAGGTCGTCCAGGTAGTTGCGGGTCGCGCTCTCGCCGTCCGGCGGGTAATACCGCTCGCGAATCCTCTCCTTGTAGGCGGCCGGCGCGAAGGACGCCGCATCCCCGAAATACAGGAGCGCCTTCGCCTGCTCCGGATCCTTGTGGAAACTCGAGAGAAGAGTTTTCGGCAGGAACGAGAGGATGGCGATCACGGCCGCGGCAAGGAACAGCGGGAGAGCGAACGCGAAGCCCGTCTTCCATTCGTCGCCCAAGCCGGATCCGGTCAGGAGGGTCGTCGAGGCCAGAATCCACGCCGACGAGAACGTCAGCAGCGCCGCGTTCTTCGCTTCCGCGAACCTGAGGAAGTCGACCACCCTGCCCAGGACCGAGGACAGCAGCTTCTCGAATGCTTCCTGCTGATCGTTCTTGGCCATGGATTCCCCCCCGCCACCCGAATACCTGAGGCGAAGGGTTGCCGGTAGTGCGCGCCCATGGTCCCGGGCGTTGCAGACTCACGTATCCACAGCCCGCACCGCCTCACGGTCGGAATGGGGCTCCCGTTCAGTCGCTGCATCGGCATTTCACCAGGGCTTGCTCCGCGCCCTGCCGCTCGAATCGAGGTGATGGCCTGCCCCGTTCCGTGTCCGATCCTTGCCGAGGTCGGGAGTTCCGTGTCGAGCATCTCCCCCGCGACAGCCATCGTCCGCCCCCGTCCGACGGGGATCAATTGTCGTATCCACGCTTTTGCCGCTTGACCCTCCCATGATGGGAAGGATTACACCAGAACGAGGGACGGGGTTCGTCACCGCGAAGCAGGAGGGAAGGCCATGAACTTCGGACAAGCGGCCGCGGCATCGGGTGTCTCGGCCAAGATGATCCGCTACTACGAGTCCATCGGACTGATTACCAAGTCCGTCCGGACCGAGGCCGGATACAGGGTGTACTCGGGAAACGACGTCGCCACCCTTGGCTTCATCCGCCGCGCCCGCGACCTCGGCTTCTCCGTCGAGCAGATCGGGGAACTCGTCACCCTGTGGCGGGATCGGGATCGTGCCAGCACGGACGTGAAGCGGATCGCCCTCGAGCACGTCGATATCCTCGAACGGAAGGCGTGCGAGTTGCAGGAGATGGCTGCCACCCTCAGGCATCTCGCGAAGCACTGCCACGACGACGAGCGGCCCGAGTGCCCGATCATCGAGGGACTTGAGAGCGGCCATGAATTGGGATTGGTCGACATGCGTTCGACCCCGCAGTTCGGAGTTGTTGGCCTCCGCTCCGCACGTCGAGGCACCGCCCCATAGAGGGTACGCAATCAGCCCGGGGCTTCGCCGTTCAGGCCCCATCCGCTCGACAAGCGATGGTTCCGTCTCGCGACACCTGAACGAACACCACAGCCTTCAGGTACCATCCAAGGTATTCGAACCATGCTTCCGACGCCGAATGAGGTGAGGACGTCCGAATGATCAATCTCGTCGGTGCGGTGCCCTTCCTGGGCAAATTCGGAGCCGCGCCCCTGCCGGATCGCGTGGCCGCCTCCCTGCGCCTCGAGGAGCAGGAAGGGCTGCGCCTTGCCGCCAAGGTCCGCATGGGGCTTCTCGCCGTGGCCTTCGTCTGGCTCGGGCACGACCTGTTCCACGTCGGCTGGGCCGCCGTGTTCAATCTCGTGGCGGTGGGAACGGTGCTCGCCACCGGGTGGGCCGAATTCGCGATCCTGAAGCGACACCGCCATCCGCGCGCCATCGCCATGGCGTTCGCCCTGCTCGACAGCGTGATCCTCGGCATCGTCCTGGCCCTGCCCAACCCGTGGCTCGAGGGCACGATCCCGGTCACCGTGACCCTAAAGGGGGGATTGGTGCTCTGGTTCGTGTTCCTGCTCGCCCTGCGCGCATTCGCCCTTGATCCCCTCCTGCTGCTGTGGTCCGGGGTCTGTGCAGTGCTGGGCTGGTCCATTCCCCTCGCCATGGCCTCCCTCGACCCCGGCATCCGCGTCGGCGTCCCGAGCATGTCGGGCAGCATCGTCGCGAACGCCATCGAGGCGTTCCGCGATCTCGCCTTCGTGCACATCGGGCAGTGGTACACCGAGGCCCTCGTGCTGCTCCTGGTGGCGTCGGCGCTCGCGGCGGCGGTCGAACGCTCGCGCCGCCTGGCGCTCGCCCGTGCCGGCGCCGAGCGTCGGCACGCCAACCTCGCCCGCTACTTCTCGCCCCGGGTGGTAGAGCGGCTTGCCCGTTCCGACCAGCCGTTCGGCGGGGACCGGCGCCAGGAGGTGGCCGTGCTCTTCGCCGACATCAAGGGCTTCACCACGCTGTCCGAGCGGCTTGCGCCCGAGGAGGTCATGCAGCTCCTGCGCGGGTTTCATGCCCGGATGGAGGAGATCGTTTTCGCGCACGGCGGCACCCTGGACAAGTTCATCGGAGACGCTCTCCTGGTTACCTTCGGGGTTCCCGATCCCGCGCCGGACGACGCCGTCCGCGCGGTTGCGTGTGCCCGCGCCATGCTGGCCGAGGTCGAGCGGTGGAACGACGAGCGTGCGCGCAGCGGCCAATCCGCCATCGGGATCGGCATCGGCCTTCACTACGGCCCGGTCGTCATGGGCGACATAGGCTCCGCGCGCTCGATGGCGTTCACGGTCGTCGGCGACACGGTCAACACGGCCAGCCGCCTGCAAGGCATCACGCGTGAACTGGGCTGCGGGGTCGTCGCCAGCGAGGCCTTCCTGGCAAGGGCTCGCGAGGCGGCAGGTGACGTGTCCGTCGTCGATGCCTTTCGGTCCGTCGGTCCTCGCGTCCTGAGAGGCCGTAGCGCCCCCATCGAGATCTGGTGCGGGTAGGCGGGCGCTCCCGCGTTGCCGCGTCGGTCTCGGGAGCCGACGTAGGACGTGTGCACTTGCACTGCCAAGGTGATCGAATTTGGGTTTGAGCGATGCTGGCCGATCTTCATAACGGACTTTTCCGCCGGCACCCGGACGTGATCCGAGAAGCGATCACGGCCTCGTCCGAAGATAGGTAGCCCCAAGCCTCGCACCTTCAGCCGTGGCGCCGCTGCCAGCGGGTGAACACAAACCGCTGCCGCCCGCCTGACGGAGTCCGATGATCCTCCTCAAACGTCTCGAGGAGGTCGAAACCAGGCCCGAGAAGGGAGGCAATCGCATCGTGATCGGCGCGCAGGACGGGCAGCCCGCTGCACCGCTCGGGCCCGCTCGGAGCGAAGCCCGAGATCAGGACGAAGCCGCTTGGTTTTACCGCCTGCCTGACGGCGTCCGCATAGGCGGTCCGGTCCCGATCCTCCGTCAGGAAGTGCAGGACTGCCCGGTCATGCCAGAGGTCGACGGCAAGGTCGGGCTGCCACGCCGTGAGATCGGCCACGATGAAACGGACCGCAAGCCCCTTGTCACCGAGGCGTGCCTTTGTCCTCGCCAAGGCGGTGGCCGAGATGTCGAGCACGGCAACGTTGGTAAATCCCTCTTCAAGAAGGGCGTCAGGCAGGTGGGAGCACCCTGCCCCGACGTCGAGGATTCTTGCGTCCTTGGGAAGGCCGCAGGCGCGGATCAGGCGCAAGGAGGTTTCTGGCCTCCCCTGGAACCAGCTCACCGCCTCTTCGTCCTTGGTCGCGAAGATCCTGTCCCAGTGCTCCTGCCGCGTGTCAGACATCAGGGATCTCCCGAAGCGGTTGGAGAGGATGCGAGCGTTGATCATCCGTGAGGCTACTCCCGCACGAACAGAAGCTCCCCGCCGGCCTGAGGACCCGCCGCATCTCGGCGGGCGCTGTCCTTGCGTCCGGGATCGAGCACATCGTCCAGGTGGTCACGATTGTGTCCACGCTGCCGGTGTCGAGCGGGTTCGCCTCGGCCGATGCCGTCAGAAGCGACAGGGCCCTGTCATTCTCCCCTGCCCGCCGCGATGCCATCCCGATGAGACGGCGCGACGGATCGAGGCCGATGATCTCCGTCACGCCGGGGCCGTAGAACGGGAGGTTCAGGCCCGAGCCGAGCCCAATCTCCAGCACCCGACCGTGGGCCGCTCCGACCACCCGGCGGCGATAGCCAACAAGCTCCTCGTTCCGCATTGCGCGGTCGAGGAGGCGAGGCAGCAGGACGTCGTTGTAAAATCCCACTCTAAGCCCCTGCCTCGTTGCGGCCTTCATGGGCGACGGTCATACGCATGAGACGGCGGTGTCCTCCATGAACAGGGTCCCGTTCCGTCGCGAGATCGCAAAATTCTTTTCCAGTCCGCTGTCGAGCAGGATCGTGACCATGCCACCTTGAATGCGGTAGTGACCATGGTCCGTCCAAAGTCCGTCGTACGAGTAGTGTCCATCCTTTTGGAAAACGAACGTCGCACCGACCCGCGATGTGCAGACTTTTCCCTTCAGCGCGTGCGCAATTTCCGTCGCCGGCATCGAGCCGCTTTCCGGGTGCGCCGGCGTGGTGGCGCAGAACGATATCAGAATTGTCGTGACCACCTTTGATGCCGAAAACGAGGTTCTCATCGCCTCCTCCAGAAGCCGATACCCCGCACGCGATAGGTTTCGATCACGATTCCTCGATCGACCCGTCCCCCGGACACAGTCTTCCGACCAATTCGTTCCTTCGAACCAGATCCATCATACCACAGATCTCTAGCAGGCCTCGGGCTTGCTATGGCGAGTGCACCCAAAACCTCCTGCCTCTGAACCACCCCGAACCGCAGGACAATGCCTCCGGTCTTGAGGCATTCTCGGGCCCAGGACGGTGTTCGGATCACTCTGCGGCCAACTTGCGCTCCGTGGATTCCCTTTCGACCGCACCGGCTTCGAGGTCTGCCCGTTTGGGAACCCCGCGTGCCTTGGCGAGGCCGTAGATTGCCGGAATGCGCCTGCTGTTTCGGTGACCTGCCCTCACATCGGCAACCGCGCCGGCCGAAGTGATCGCCGGCCTCTCTCCGTTCAGCCGCGTCAGGCGCCCTTCTCCAATGGGCGGGAAAACCGCGGCTTGACCTTGCCACGATGGGAAGGTCCAGACCAACCGTGACCGAAGCGAATCGAGATCCCGACCATGCATCTTTTCCACGTGCCCGACCTGAAGTGCGGAGGCTGCCTGGGCTTCGTGGTCCGGGCCCTGCGGGACGTCGACCGAACGGTGCGTGTCACGGCCGATATCCCGGCCCGCACCCTCCGCGTCATCTCCGCACGCTTCGAGCCCGCCCTCCTGCGTGCCTTGCGGGACGCCGGCTATGCGGCCGAGCCGGTTCTCCAGCCGTGGGGCTGACCGCCATGCTCCCCCGACTTGTTCCCCCCGACTTGTTCATGCCATCGTTTCGTGGGACACGCCCGATACTGACGGACAGGAGCGATTTCCCCTTGCGGCTTATGGGCACCATCATCGTTGCTCTGCTTGCGTTCACCATGGCGATCTTCCCGATCTCCGTGCCGCAGGCGGCCGCGTCGGCCGGGCATCCGCACGCCGCGACAGTTGAGGCGGGGCACACGCATGCCGCCTGCGACGGGGATCACGAGCATCTTGGCGAGGTAGGACCTCACGGCACCGACCTGGGTGCTGCGGCCGATCACGGCCAGGGCCCGCAGGATTGCTCCGGCCCCGTCTGTTGCAGCATGGGTACGTGCCACGCCTTCCAGGCCAGCGTGCTGCCTGACCTCTCCTCCCCTGCGGCTTCCACGATCCCCGTGGCACTGCCCGGCGACGAGCAGGTCGAGGGCATCACCGCAGGCGGCCTCGACAAGCCCCCGCGAACCGTCTGAGTCAGGCGCGGGCCATTGGGCCCGCACGAACCGGCGCGCCTGCTCCTGAGAGCCGGCGGCGACCGTCCTGAAGCTCGAACCGGTCACCCTTCCCAGAACGCGATCAGAATGTAGGCCCGTCGTATCGGTTGGACTCCTTGTCCGCCCGGCCTCGGCCTCGATTCAGACCCGCCCTGCGGAGGTCCACCCGGAGACGGACCCCATGATGAAGCTCTTTTCCCTGGCAGGACTCGGACTGGGTCTGGCCGCCTGCATGCCGTCCCAACCCCCCTCCTACCTCGTGTCGGCGGCCGATCCTGCCGTGGGCGTCCGCCCGCCGGCCTACTCCTCCGTCACCGCTGGCGTGCGCGGCTACGACGTCGTCGATCCCCTCGACTGGCGCGAGCTCAACCGGCGCGTCACGCCGGGCGCCGCACCCGAACGGGACGACAGCAACGATGCCGCCCGACGGGGCCGGTAACCCATGCGCCAGGAAGGCCACACCATGACTGACACAAATCACGCGGGATCAACCCGCAGGCTGGGGTTGCTCGGGGGCGTCGCCGCCACCCTGATGCTGGGCGGCTGCGTCTCGTTCTCGCCCGATGCCGGGCTCACTCCGGCACAGACGGTCGCCTACAGCGAGCTGGGCAAGGACGTCGTCAAGATCACCAGCGAGGCCGAGGCCGTCGGCATCCAGCAGCGGGTCGAGGACCTGCTGAAGCGTCCGCTCACGCCGGACAGCGCCGTGCAGATCGCGCTGCTCAAGAACAGGGGCCTGCAAGCCGCGTTCAACGACCTCGGCGTCTCGGAGGCCGACTATGTCCAGACGAGCCTGCCGCCGAGTCCGACCGTCTCCCTGGCGCGCCTCGGCGGCAGCCTGGAGCTGGAGGTCGAGCGCCAGATCCTGATCGGCCTGTTCGAGCTCGCCACCCTGCCGGCCCGCACCGCGGTCGCCGAGCAGCGCTTCCGCGCGGCGCAGTTCCGCACCGCCGAGGCCGTGCTGCGGCTCGCCGCCGAGACCCGCCGGGAATACTATCGGGCGATCGCGGCCAACCAGCAGGTCGCCTTCATGCAGCAGGCGCTCGGCACGGCCGAGTCGGCCTCTGAGCTCGCCAGGCAGCTCGGCGAGAGCGGTGCCCTGAACAAGCTGGAACAGGCGCGCGAGCACGCGTTCTACCAGGAACTCGGCGCGCAGCTTGCTCGCGCTCGGATCGAGCAGAAGGTCGCCCGAGAGCGCCTGATCCGGCAGCTCGGCCTGTGGGGACGGGACATCGACTTCCGCCTGCCCGGTTCCTTGCCGCCCCTGCCCGCCCGCATCGCCTCAGCTCAGGACATCGAGCGCCGGGCGCTCGGGCGGAGGGTCGACCTCCAGGCCTTGCGCCATGACCTGAACGCCGTCGCGGGGCAATACGGTCTGACCAACGCCACACGGTTCGTGTCGGACATCGAACTCGCCGGCCTCTCCAGCTACGAGCGCACGACGTCCGCCTTCACCGAGGACGGCCAGGCCGTGGTCGAGAGCGAGAGGATCAAGCGGCGTGGGCTGGAGATCGCCTTCACGATCCCGATCTTCGACTTCGGCGCGGTGGGCGTCCGCAATGCCCAGGAGACCTACATGGCCGCGGCCAACCGCCTGGCGGAACGGGCCGTCAACGTGCGCTCCGAGGCGCGCGAGGCCTACCTGCGCTACCGCGGCAACTACGATCTCGCCCGCCATTACCAGGGCCGCGTCCTTCCGTTGCAGAAGACCATCCAGGATGAGGCGACCCTGCAATACAGCGGCATGCTCGTCGACGTGAGCCAGCTCATCATCGATGCCCGCACCCGCATCCTCAGCAACGTCGACGCCATCAACGCCCGCCGCGACTTCTGGATCGCCGCTACCGACCTCAAGGCAGCCCTCGTGGGCGGCGGTGCGGGCGGCGGTGGTGAAGGCGGAGGGGAAGCCGTGGCTGCCGCAGCAGGCGGCGGTGGCGGCGCACACTGACAAGGAGACACGCAATGACCGATCTCTCACGCAGAGGCTTTCTCGGCGCCGGAGGCCTGGCTCTCGCAGGCGCCTCAATGGTCAGCGGGCGCACGCAGGCCGCGAGCCTGCCCGAGGCGCCGATCATGACGGAAGCGACCATGCAGCCGCCGCTCTATCCGAAGAGCGGGCCGGACTACCAACCCGTCGTGACCCTCAACGGCTGGACCCTGCCCTGGCGCCAGAACGGCGACTGGAAGGAGTTCCACCTCGTCGCCGAGCCTGTCGTGCGCGAACTTGCGCCCGGCATGAAGGCGCACCTGTGGGGCTACAACGGCCAGTCGCCCGGTCCGACCATCGAGGCGGTCCAGGGCGACAAGGTGCGCATCTTCGTCACCAACAGGCTGCCGGAGAACACGGCGGTGCACTGGCACGGCCAGCTCCTGCCCAACGGCATGGACGGCGTCGGCGGCCTGACCCAGCCGCACATCCCGCCGGGCAAGACCTTCGTGTACGAGTTTATCTGCCAGAAGTCCGGCACCTTCATGTATCACCCGCACTCGGACGAGATGGTGCAGATGGCGATGGGCATGATGGGCTTCTTCGTCGTGCACCCGCGCGATCCGGCCGAGCGCCGCGTCGACCGAGACTTCGTGTTCCTGCTCAACGCCTTCGACATCGAGGCCGGCAGCTATGTGCCGAAGGTCAACACGATGCTCGACTTCAATCTCTGGTGCTGGAACAGCCGCGTGTTTCCGGGCATCGATCCGCTCGTGGTGCGCCAGGGCGACAAGGTCCGCGTCCGGTTCGGCAACCTGACCATGACGAACCACCCGGTCCACATGCACGGCTACGACTTCAGGGTCACGGGCACCGACGGCGGCTGGGTGCCGGAGACGGCGCAATGGCCGGAGGTCTCCGTCGACGTGGCGGTCGGGCAGATGCGGGCGTTCGAGTTCGTGGCCGACGCTCCGGGCGACTGGGCGATCCATTGCCACAAGTCGCACCACACCATGAACGCCATGGGCCACGACGTGAAGACCTACATCGGCGTCAACATGAAGAGGACGGCCGCCGCCATCAAGAAGGTGGCGCCGGGCTACATGCCGATGGGCGGCAGCGGCATGGGTGAGATGGGCTCGATGGAGATGCCGCTGCCCGACAACACGCTGCCGATGATGACGGGCTTCGCTCAGTTCGGCCCCGTCGAGATGGGCGGCATGTTTTCGGTCGTGAAGGTGCGGCCCGGCCTTGCCGCCGACGATTACAAGGATCCGGGTTGGTACAAGCACCCGGAAGGCACGGTCGCGTACGAGTGGACCGGCGAGAAGCTCGCCGAGCCTTCGCGTGCACCATCGCCCGACAGCGGCGTCAAGGCGACGGAGTTCCGCGCCGTCGATCCCCGCAAGAGGCCGGTCCGCACGGCCGGCGGCCACGACAATCACTGATCCCGTTCAGAACCACAGCAAGGAGCACTCAATGATGGTTCGTTTATCCACCCTCGTCGGCGCCGCGGCGGCGTTGGCGCTGTCGACCGGACTCGCGCTCGCCGGCCCCGGCGAACCCGGCCACAGCCACAAGTCGTTCGCGGCCGGCGAGCCGGGTGACGCGAAGAAGCCCGTGGCCAAGACCATCGAGGTCACCATGAAGGAGACCGACGACGCCAAGATGCTGTTCGAGCCCAACCAGGTCGAGATCAAGCGCGGCGAGCAGGTGAAGTTCGTGCTCAGGAACCACGGCAAGACCGATCACGAGTTCATGCTCGACAGCATCCAGAACAACGCCAAGCACAAGATCGCCATGGAGAAGAACCCGGACATGGAGCACGACGACCCGAACGGGAAGCGCCTTGCACCGAACGGCTCCAATGAGATCGTCTGGCGCTTCACCAAGCCCGGCACCTTCGAGTTCGCCTGCCTGATCCCGGGCCATTACGAGTCCGGCATGCACGGCACCGTCGTCGTCAAGTGACGGCAGAAATCCCCTCGTCATCACGACCCGAAAAGGAGTTTCCCATGAAGCGTATCGCCATCGGTCTGATCGCCGCCCTGAGCCTCTCGAGCGCCGCCCTCGCGCAGGGCCTGCCGACCGTGTCTGGCACGGTCGAGAAGGTCGACACCGCCCAGGGCAAGATCACCATCGACCACGGCCCGATCAAGAACCTGGACATGGAGGCCATGACGATGGTGTTCCGCGCCCAGGACCTGGCCCTGCTCAAGGGCGTCAAGGCCGGCGACAAGGTGCAGTTCACCGCGGACCGCGTGAACGGCCAGATCTCCGTCACCTCGATCAAGAAGGGCTCGTAACGGCCCCGCCGCCCCGCAGGCCGACTGCGGGGCGGTCCTCCCGATTCAAGAGGCATTCCAATGAAACGCTTGACCATCACCCTCACCGCCGTCGGAGCCGTCCTGGCCGTCCTCGCCATCGGCCCCGACCGCATCGCGCAGGCGCAGCCCGCCAAGGGAGCGCTGGCCGCCTACGAGCGGGTGCTCGAGGTGATGAACGGTCGCTTCAAGGACATGAAGCTGGTCGGCGATCCCGACAGGGACTTCGCCGCGCTCGTCGTCGCGCACCACGAGGACCTGATCTTCCTCGCCCGGACGCAACTCGAGCAAGGCGGTGACGAGCGGCTCCGTCGCCTCGCCCAGAGCATCGTCGACGAGCAGCAGAAGCAGGTTTCCGAGCTGAAGGACTGGCAGGTCCGCAACCGCCAGCCCGACTACCGCGCCAAGGCGGACCAGCCGCCGCACGGCTCCGGGCCGCTCGACCGGACGGCCGCGCCGGCCCCGCATGTCCAGGCGGCCGCCCCGGCACGACCCGCCGCGCAGGCTCCCGTCAGCCCGCTCCCCACGGTCTCGGGCACGGTGGAGAAGGTCGATGCGGGTACAGGCAAGGTCACCATCGACCATGGCCCGATCCCCAACCTGAACATGGACGCCATGACGATGGTGTTCCGTGCCCAGGATCCTGCCCTCCTCCAGGGCGTCAAGGAAGGCGACAAGGTGCGATTCCAGGCCGATCGGGTGAACGGGCAGATATCCGTCGTGAGGATCGAGACCGGCCGGGAGCAGTCGGCGTCCCTGACCCAGTCTTCGGCACAGCCGACCGCGGCGGCGAAGCTCCCCACCGTCGCGGGTACCGTCGAGAAGGTGGACACGGGCGCGAGCAAGATCACCATCGACCACGGCCCGATCCCGAACCTGAACATGGATGCGATGACCATGGTGTTCCGGGCGCAGGATCCAACGGTGCTCAAGGGCGTGAAGGCCGGCGACCGGATCCGGTTTCAGGCCGACCGCGTGAACGGCCAGATCAGCGTCGTGAGGATTCAGAAGGGCAAGTAGCCGGGACGACAGGCGACCGGCGGTGCCGGCCGCTTGACCTTCCCATCATGGGAAGCCTCAGGGTAGCCGCACTGCCTGTAAGCGTCAGTGGAGAACAGCCATGACCGACACCCCAGCCGCCAAGGGCCACGAGGGCCATGGGCACCATCATGACCATGGCGCCCACGCGGGACACCATCATCACCTGCATGAGCCCGCCGCGGATGCCGGGAAGGTGAAGGATCCGGTCTGCGGGATGATGGTCGATCCGCATGCGACCCCGCATCGGGCCCAGTACGAAGGCAAGCCGTATTACTTCTGCTCCCCGGGCTGCCAGTCGAAGTTCCAGGCAGATCCTGCAAAGTATACCGCGCAACAACCTGAGCTGAAGGCGGACGCCGTCCCCGAGGGCACGATCTACACCTGCCCGATGCATCCCCAGATCCGCCAGGTGGGACCGGGCTCCTGCCCGATCTGCGGCATGGCGCTCGAACCCGTGCTGGCGACGGCGGAGACCGGCCCCAGCCACGAGCTCGTCGACATGACGCGCCGCTTCTGGATCGGCCTCGCCCTGTCCGTTCCCGTCGTGGCCTTGGAGATGGGCGGCCATCTGACGGGCCTGAGCCACTACGTCGGCCAGCAGACCTCGAACTGGATCCAGATGCTGCTCGCGACCCCGGTCGTGCTCTGGGCCGGCTGGCCGTTCTTCGTTCGCGGCGGGCAGTCGCTGGTCACCCGCAACCTGAACATGTTCACCCTGATCGCCATGGGCACCGGCGTGGCGTGGGTCTACAGCATGGTCGCGACGCTAGTCCCCGACGTGTTCCCGGCCGCCTTCCGCGGCCATGACGGCGCCGTCGCGGTCTACTTCGAGGCGGCCTCCGTCATCACGGTGCTGGTCCTGCTCGGGCAGGTTCTGGAGCTCCGCGCCCGCGAGACCACGAGCGGTGCCATTCGCGCCCTGCTCGACCTCGCCCCCAAGACGGCCCGCAAGATCATGCCCGACGGAACCGAGCAGGAGGTCCAGCTCGACACCGTGCAGGTCGGCGACCGCCTGCGGGTGCGCCCGGGCGAGAAGGTGCCGGTCGATGGCGAGGTCGTCGAGGGACGCAGTGCGGTGGACGAATCCATGGTCACCGGCGAGTCCATGCCGGTCACCAAGGAGGTCGGTGCCAAGGCAATCGGCGGCACCATGAACCAGTCCGGCGGCCTCGTCATCGAGGCACAGAAGGTCGGGCGCGACACCATGCTGTCGCAGATCGTGCAGCTCGTGGCCGAGGCCCAACGCAGCCGCGCCCCGATCCAGCGTCTGGCGGATCAGGTCTCCGGCTACTTCGTGCCGGCGGTGATCGGGGTGGCGGTGCTCGCCTTCGTCGCCTGGGCGATCTGGGGGCCCGAGCCGCAGTTCTCGTACGGGCTCGTGGCCGCCGTGGCGGTGCTGATCATCGCCTGCCCTTGCGCCCTCGGCCTCGCAACCCCGATGTCGATCATGGTCGGCGTCGGCCGCGGCGCCGGGGCCGGCGTGCTGATCAAGAACGCCGAGGCGCTGGAGCACATGGAGAAGGTCGACACCCTCGTGGTCGACAAGACCGGAACCCTCACCGAGGGCAAGCCCGCCGTCACGTCCATCGTGCCGGCCGCAGGCTTTACCGAGGCGGAGGTCCTGCGCCTGTCGGCGAGCGTCGAGCGGGCGAGCGAGCATCCGCTGGCGGTGGCCATCGTGGCGGCGGCCGAGAAGCAGGACATTGCGACGGTCCCGGTGTCAGACTTCGACTCGCCCACGGGCAAGGGTGCGCTGGGCACCGTCGAGGGTCGGCACATTGTTCTTGGCAACAAGGCGTTCCTGGCCGAGCACGGCGTCGATGTCGCTCCTCTGGCGGAGCAGGCCGACAGGCTGCGCGAGGACGGCGCGACGGCGATCTTCGCCGGCATCGACGGCCGAGTGGCCGGCGCCATCGCCATCGCCGACCCGGTGAAGGCCTCGACACCGGAGGCACTCGCCGCCTTGAAGGCCGAGGGCGTGCACGTCGTGATGCTCACCGGCGACAATTGGACGACGGCCAAGGCGGTGGCCAAGCGGCTCGGGATCGACGAGGTCGAGGCGGAGGTCCTGCCGGATCAGAAGAGCGCCGTCGTGGACAAATTCAAGCGCGCAGGCCGGATCGTCGCCATGGCGGGCGACGGCGTGAACGATGCCCCGGCGCTCGCCGCTGCGGACGTCGGCATCGCCATGGGCACGGGCACCGACGTGGCGATGGAGAGTGCGGGCGTCACCCTGCTCAAGGGCGATCTCACCGGAATCGTGCGGGCGCGGCGGCTGTCGCAGGCGACGATGCGCAACATCCGCCAGAACCTGTTCTTCGCCTTCGTCTACAACGCGCTCGGCGTGCCGGTGGCGGCCGGCGTGCTGTACCCGTTCTTCGGCATCCTGCTGTCGCCGATCATCGCGGCGGCGGCCATGGCGCTGTCCTCGGTGAGCGTGATCGGCAACGCGATCCGGCTGCGGACCGTTGAACTCTGACGCATCAGGGCAGGCCTTGACGGGCCTGCCCTGCAAACCCTGCGGGTCAGTGCCGGATCAGGCGGTTATAGACCGGTACGAACAGGATCGCCGCGACCCAAGCGCCCGCCGCGCTGCCGATCACTCCCTCCGCGAATGTGCGGACGAGGTTGTCGGGCTGGGTCGCGAACAGCCCGACCCAGCCATGGGCAAGCCCCAACGAGGGCGCCACCAATGCCGCCAGATAGCAGAGAACGAACAGGCCCACGAGCGTCGTGGTCAGGGCCCAGCCAGTGGCCAGGAAATTCATCGGCGAGCCTCGCCGCGCGTCGATGGCGGGAAGGGTCTTGTGAAGCGTTGAGGCCGACATGATCGCCTCCTCGAAGTCCAGCCCTGGGATGCATTGTACACCTCTCGAGGCGAAGCAGGTTTGCGCGAGATCAAAGCGAGCGCGCCGGAGGTGGCGTAAAGTTCCAAGGGCTTACGGAAGGCTCCCGTCATGGACACCACACCCAACGGTCCGACTGCGGCACCGAGGAACTGGCGAACGGTTCTGATCGGCACACCCCTGGGCTGGATCATCACGCTCGCGCTGGCATTCCTCGGCCTCTACCTCTTCGCGACCCACACGGGTCACGTGCTGGCCGCCCTGCCCTACCTGATCCTGTTGGCCTGCCCGCTGATGCACCTGTTCATGCACGGGGGGCATGGCCACCATCACGGGAAGCGCGAGTGACCGTCGCCAGGCCTGACCGCCTGCGCTTCGCCGAGCTCACCTCGGGCGTCGGCGCGGTCGTCCTCGGCGTCGGCCTCGGCGCGCTCATGGCTAATCGATTGGCCGGGTTCGGTCTGGTGATCCTCGCCTTGGAGATCACGCTGCATGCGTGGGGCATGTACGACAGACACCGCCAGGAAAACCGCCGGGGCATCATCGATCCTTGATGGGCCACCGCCCTGTACTGGACCTGCTGGATCGGCCTGGCCGGAATGCTTGCATGGATCGTGATCCGCGCATGAGCCTTCGCTCGATGCAGTCGTGTCCGGACGATCCGGTGGCACGCGACCCGATCACGAGTTTGACATGGCGCAATGCCAGTCCGGGCTCTTGTGATAGAATCCTGAGCATGATGACGGTCCCGAACGCAGCGTCCTCGATCATCCGTGTCCTTCTCGCGGTGCTCCTGGCCGTCGCCGTGATCGGACCGATGCCCGGTGCCGCGGCGAAGGATTGGGCCGCTGATGGCGTTCACTCCATCCAGGGCACGTCGTCTCATGACTGCTGCGATCCGGGGCCGGCCGCACCGGACGGGAGCTGCACCCTCGTCTGTGCCCAAGCCCGTTGCGGGTGGACGGCCATTCCCGCCATGACGAGCTTGCCTGCGCCCGACAGGCAGGCGATCCGATGGGAGATCGTGTCCGTTCTCCCCGACGACATCTCTCCCGAGACGGCGACCCCTCCTCCCCGAGCCTGAGACGACTTTCCTTGGCCGGGCCGCCCGTTCCGACGGCGGCCGTCTTTCAGAAGCTCGAACGTTCTCGAGGAGAACCATCATGAAGTCATCCATTCTCGCACTCGTCCTGGCCGCCGGCCTGTCGGTTCCGGCCCTTGCCCAACAGACCACCCCGTCCGACGCGGACCACACCGCACACCATCCGGAGCAGGCCCAGGCACCGACCGCCGCGCCCATGGGCGGTGCCCAGGCCCAGACGGGCACCATGCCCGCACCGCAGGGCGGAATGTCCGGCATGCAGGGCGCCACGATGCCGGGCGGTCAGCGCCCGGGTGGCATGATGTCGGGCATGGGCCAGAACATGATGATGAACTGCCCGATGATGCAGGCCGGCATGATGGGCCGGCAGTCCGGCTCCATGCAGATGGACGGCCCGCGCGGGGACCAGGGCGTCGCCTCGCTGGCCATGAACGCGGTCAACGAGCGCATGCACCGCGAGATGGCGATGGAGTATACCGGCAATGTGGACGCCGACTTCGCGAAGAACATGATCGCCCATCACCAGGGCGCCATCGACATGGCGAAGGTCGTCGTGGCCTTCGGCAAGGACCCGAAGATCCGCGAACTCGCCCAGAACGTCATCAAGGCGCAGGAGGACGAGATCGCCATGATGAAGTCCTGGCTCGCCGCGAACGCGAAGCAGTGAGGTGCGTCTGATGCCATCCAACCCGACCATCAGCCGGCGGGCGCTGCTCGCTGGCCTTGCCGCCGCTACCGCCCTCCCCGCCTTCGCGGCGGAAGCCCTGCCGAGGATGACGGTCACCAAGGACCCGAGCTGCGGCTGCTGCGGTGCCTGGGTCGAGCATGTCCGGCAGGCCGGATTTGTCGTCGAGGTCGTCGAGTCCCCGGAGGTCAATCGCCTGAAGGTCCTCCTGGGCGTGCCCCAGGCGCTGGCGTCGTGCCATACGGCCGAGATCGGCGGCTATGTCATCGAGGGTCATGTTCCCGCGGACGCGATCAAGCGCCTGCTGGTCGAAAGGCCATTGGCAAAGGGTCTCGCCGTTCCCGGCATGCCCGTCGGATCGCCCGGGATGGAGGTCGAGGGCGTCGAGGACGACACCTACGAGGTCGTCCTGTTTGGGCCCTCGGGCCAGGCAACGTTCGGCCGTTACAAAGGGGCACGCCCGGCCTGATCCCTTGCGTCGGCCGGTCCGGCACCGACGAACTCCGTAAGAGCGAGCCCTCGCCGATTGCGGGGGCTCCGGTCGGCCGCGCTTCTTGACGGTTGCCGCACAGGAAGCGCTTGACCTTTCCATCGTTGGAAGCCGCACGGTCCGTCCATCGTCACCATGAAGCGGAGAAATGCGATGTGCGGATGCAGCACCCACCAGACCCAAGCCACCCAGACCGCCGAGCGTGATCCAGCGGCCCTGACCCTGCGGGTCGAGGACATGACCTGCGGCCATTGCGCCGGGACGATCAAGAAGGCCATCGAGACGGGCCTGCCTGGTACGAGCGTCAAGGCCGATCCGGCCTCCAAGCTCGTCTCGGTCCGCGGCGCCGCCGATCTGAGATCCATCCAGTCCCTCGTGACCGAGGCGGGCTATACTCCGACCGCGGCCTGACGAAGACCCTATGCTGGACCACCACCATCGCGAGGGGAATACTCCCGCTCGCGATGGCGGACCCGAGAGGTACGCCTCGGTCATGGGACGGCTGGCGATGCCCAGTAAGACGTCCCCTCGCTGACGCTCCGCAAGGCGAATCGGCTCAGTCGGGCGACGGGACGGCGCAGGGGTCCTGATGGCGCTCGAAGGTGCCGGAGACATCGTCCTCGAGGAGGCCCAGCACACCATCGGCAGAGAGGCGATTGCCGAGCAGACCGCCGGCGCCATGAACTCGCGCGCGCAGCCGATGGACCCTTGAGCGGGAGCCTTGCCTCCAAGGATTCGAAACGAACAGCACCCCGATTCTCAAAACCTGTCGTTTTGTCTCAGGGGGCTGTCGTTCAGCACCAGCGCCCTCGCGCCGTCCACGATGCCGCGCCGCTCGAACATCCGCCGATGGAAACCGTACACCGACATGGGCTTTCCCATGCGCTGCAAGGCGAGTTCCACCTTGGCCGCCTCGACCGACCCGGGCGACAGGATCGCGTTGTTGACCAGCCCGAGGCGCAGGTCCCGCGCGGACTGCATCAGCCCGTGGATGGCCTTCGCGGCGACCCGGCAGTAGGGGCAGTTGTAGTCGTAGAACTCGACCAGCATCATGGCCCGGCTCTCCGACCCGAGCCAGATCGCGCCCGGCAGGTTCTCGACCTCGGACGTGAGCTCGACGGGCAGGCGCGTGTTGGCCATGGGCCTGCCGTTGTCGCGGACGAGGGGAAACCACTGGCCCACGTCCTAGGCGACGGCGGGCATGATCCCCGATGCGGTCACGGCGGCAAGTCCGCCCAGGAACGATCGACGGCCGATCATCACGGCTGCCCTTCGATCGGCGCGCCGGCCTGGCGAAGGGCGCCGAAGCCGCCACCGACGTGAGCCACGTTCGTGATGCCCATTTCCGTCAGCACCTTCGCACCGAGGGCCGAGCGGTTGCCGGAGGCGCAGTAGAGGATCAGCCGCTTGCCGCCGCCGAGTTCGGGCTTGTGCGACGGACTCGTCGGGTCGGCCTGGAATTCCAGGAAACCGCGCGGCACATGCACGGCGCCCTGCACCTTGCCGGTCCTCTGCAATTCCTCGCCCTCGCGCACGTCCACGAACGTCACGTCGGGATTCCCGATGAGCTTGAGAGCGACATCCGCCGTCATCGTCTCGATCGTCCCGTTGGCTTCGGCCACTAGGTCCCTTGCGGTCTTCGTCATCATCATCTCCTTCGGTCACTCGTCCCACGGCGCGCCGTCGAGTGCATCGAGCGGAATCTTGAGGTAGCGCTTGCCGTTATCCTCCGGCTCGGGCAGGCGTCCGCCCCGGATGTTCACCTGCAAGGCATGCAGGATCAGCTTCGGCATCGGCAGCTCGCGGTCACGCGCCTCGCGCAAGGTCACGAACGCCTCCTCGGTCTGCGCCTTCACGAGATGCCTGTTCTCGCGCCGCTGCTGCCCGACCGTGCTCTCCCAGCGCGGCTCGCGGCCGCCCGGCATGTAGTCGTGCCCAGTGAACAGGCGGATGTCCTCGGGCAGCGCCGTGATCCGCTGGATGCTCCGCCACAACGCGTGCGCCGAGCCGCCGGGGAAGTCGGCGCGGGCCGTGCCGCCGTCCGGCATGAAGAGCGTGTCGTGGATGAAGGCGGCGTCGCCGACGAGGTACGCGATGGAGGCCAGCGTGTGGCCGGGCGTGAACATCACCTCGACATCCAGGTTGCCAATGGTGAAGCGCTCGCCGTCGGCGAAGAGCCTGTCCCATTGCGAACCGTCGGTCGGGAAGCCGTCGGGCAGGTTGTAGATCCCCTTCCAGAGCTTCTGCACGTCGACCACCCTCTCGCCGATGGCGGTCGGCACGCCCGTCCTGTCCCTGAGGTAGCCGGCCGCCGAAAAGTGGTCGGCATGCGGGTGCGTGTCGAGGATCCACTCGAGGGTCAGTCCCTCGCGCTCGACGTAAGCGAGCAGCTCGTCGGCGGAATGGGTCGCGGTCGCGCCCGACTTCGGGTCGAAGTCGAGGACGGGGTCGATGATGGCGGCGCGGCGCGTCTCCGAATCGGTGACGACGTACTGGACGCTGTTGGTGCGCTTCTCGAAGAACCCCGTCACGACGGGGCGCCCGCGCAGTGATGGCCTTGCGATGGACATGGTTTGCTCCCTTGGATGGCTTTGCGGACTCAGGCGGTCAATCCGATGAGGCCGCGCGAAACGACGTAGACCCCGACGGCGATGACGAGGCCGGCAAAGACGGTACCGAGCGCCTGCCTGCGCGATGCCAGCGCCTTGCCGAGGGCGGCCCCGGCCAGCCCGCCGAGCAGGCCGCCGGCGACGAACAGGCCGGCGAGTCCCCAATCGACGAGGCCCGAGACCGCGTAACTGGTGGCGGTGGCCGCCCCGAAGGCCGCGACGGCCACGAGGGACGTGCCGATGGCGAAGGTGAGCGGCATGCCCGTGGCGAGCATCAGCCCCGGCACGATCAGGAAGCCGCCGCCGATGCCGAAGAAGCCGGAGAACAGGCCGACCCCGAAGCCGATGTCGAGTAGCGGCGGCAGCAGGCGCCCCGCCGTCCGGGCGGTCAGCCGGACGGCCGCATCGCCGCCGGAGCCGCGCCGGCGCAGCATGACGATGCCGACGGCGATCATCACGAGGCCGAACAGGGCCAGCAGCCTCTGGCCGTCGACGGCCTTCGCCGCTGCCGCTCCCGCGAGGGCGCCGAGAACCCCGGCCGCCGCGAATACCGCTGCGCAGCGCCCCTTCACGTTGCCCAGCCGCCAGTGCGTGAGCAGGTTGCCGAGCGCGCTGGCCGACACGGCAACGGCACTGGTGCCGATCGCCACATGAGGCGAGGTCACGCCGACGGCATAGACCAGGAGCGGCACGGCGAGGATGGATCCGCCGCCGCCGACCAGCCCCAGCACGAGGCCGACCACTCCGCCGGACCCCATGGCCAGAGCGCCTGTCGTGAGATCAGGCATCATCCGTCGCTCCCACAGGTTCGCGCCGGAGGGTGACCCGGTGCCAAGCGGGCGTCACCATCCGGAACAACCCCATGCCGGCGATCATCGCGGCGACGAACACGAGGACCTGCCAGGGCCCGAACGAAACCGCGGTGAGCGCCGGGCCGGGGCACAGGCCGACGAGCCCCCAACCGATGCCGAACAGGGCTGCACCGCCGATCAGGCGCGGGTCGAGGTCGCGCCGGGTCGGGATTTCCAGGTGCGGCGCCAGCACGGGCACGCCGCGACGCTTGGCGACGAGATGGCCCACCGCCGACACCACGACCGCTCCGCCCATGACAAGGGCAAGGCTGGGATCCCAGGCGCCGAAGATGTCGAGGAAGCCGAGGACCTTGGCCGGGTTGACCATCTGCGAAACGATCAGCCCGAGGCCGAACAGGAGCCCGGACGCGAACGCGGAAACGATCAGGGGCATCGCTTACATCCCGAAGAGGTGGCGGGTGATGAACACGGTGGCGACGGCGGTGGCCATGAACACAGCGGTGGCCGCGAGCGAACGCGGCGAGCCGCGCCCGATACCACAGACGCCATGGCCGCTGGTGCAGCCGGCGCCAAGCCGCGTGCCGAAGCCGACGATCAGGCCCGCCACGATCAGGACGGGCAGGGAGGCATCGAGTTCGACGGGCGGCAGCACGCCGCCGAAGGCGGCATAGACCAGCGGCGCAATGAACAGGCCGGCAAGGAACGCCACGCGCCAGCCAATCTCGCTGCGGGCCGGGTGGAGCAGCCCGCCCAGGATGCCGCTGATGCCGGCGATGCGCCCGTTCAGCACCAGGAACAGGGCAGCCGAGGCGCCGACCATCAAGCCGCCGATCAGGGCAGAGACAGGGGTGAAGCTTTCCATGGTGGCCTCCGATCAGCGGGACTTTCTGGCCTTGGCTGGCTTGCAATAGAGCTCGTAGAGCGTCGCGAAGAGTTTCTCGACGCGCGGGTCGGCGATGCGGTACCAGATTGTCTGGCTCTCGCGCCGGGTGGCCACGATGCCCTCGTCGCGCATCTTGGCGAGGTGCTGCGACAGGGCCGATTGCGACAGGCCCACCGCCTCGGTGAGCGTGGTGACGTTGGCCTCGCCCCACTCCACCAGCTTGCACAGGATCATCAGGCGCCGCTCGTTGGCGAGTGCGCGCAGGATGTCCGCGACCTCGGTCGCCTTCTGTTCGAATGTGTCGAGGTCGAGTTCCACAGCGGGCATATGCACACCTACGTTAATGAGTTTTGTCTAATTTAGTAAATTCTTATGAATATGCAAGCCAATGCCCCGTTCCCGCCCAGGCCACCAACAGGATGACGCCTCTCCACCACGCGATCCTCAACGGCAAAACCGAGACGGCCAGGATGCTCCTCGACTATCAGGCCGACATCGAGCTAGAGACCGCCAACGGCGGCACGCCGCTCTACTTCGCGGCTTCGTATGGGGTAACCGACATGATCGAACCCCTTGCCGCCATGGGAGCCAGGCTTCAGGGCGCGCGTCGGTGGGACGGTACGACGCCTTTATCGGAAGCTGAACAGAACGGTCACAATGCAGCGGCTGAGCTGCTTCGCCGACTTGGAGCGACGCCATAGAGGTGAGGCCCTTTCGAAATTCAGAAGCAGAGCTGGGCCCCCCGAAGCAACGTGATTGACCTTGGTGGCTGTTACTGCCGAACGCCGGGAACATCGACCCCCGCCGGGTGATCAAGGTCCCCCGGCGGTCACTTCGGGGCGGTGATGGTCCCGCACGTTGGCGTCACGCCATCGGCGGGCTGAGCGGGTGCTTCCCGGCGAGAAAGGCCGCGCAGGAACGATCGACGGCGGATGGTCACGGCTCGCCATTGATCCAGATCGGGTCCACGGCTCCGTAACCGGTCGTGTGTCGGATCCAAAATTGCACGCCGAAAGATAGTGCCACATCAGGTGGCGTAGCGGGTTCACAGCCATCCCACACACTGTTGTCACGACGGCTTGCGGGTGTATTTGCGGGATGCCGGTCAGAGCACACGGCCAGCAGCGACTCTGGCAGTCCGTCCCGCCGCATGATCGAGGCGAAGGTTTGGACATTGGCCGAGGCCTCACGGCGCCCAGGGCCGACCGGATGGCAGGAGGCCCGGTCGTGGCAGAGCCACGGGAACAGCGGTGCCGGCCTCCAGCCCCTTGAGCGCCCTGCATCACGGTCCTCCATCTGGGGCGTTGACGATCCTGCCGGGTTGTCCTTCGATGGCGGCTCGTCCGCCGGAACATGGCCGCGGAGGAGGAGTCCATGGCCCGTCTCAGACACATGCCGATCCTTCTTCTACTGGTGCAAACACTCCCCCTGCACGCCCAGGAGGCCGGGGACACGCAGGCCGGCCTGCGGTTGGCCCGCGAGGTCTGCGCCGCATGCCATGCGGTGTTGAAGGGCGAGGTGAACTCGCCCCACCGACAGGCGCCGCCGTTCGAGCGGATCGCGCAGGTGCCTGGCATGACCACAACCGCGCTGACGGTCGCTTTGCGGACCTCGCATGAGACGATGCCCAACATCATGCTGGAGTCGCAGGACCTCCGGGACATAACAGCCTACATCACGAGCCTCCAGAGCCGTCCGTGACCCCATTCCTTCCCTTCGTCAAAGCGCCCTGAAGGTCCGGACCTCCATGCCGCCGGGCTGCGGACTCATCCGGTTGATCGAGATCAATGGGTTGCTCGGGATCATGCCGTAGCGTGGTTCGATTGGCTGCCCAGGGACAACGCCATGAGACGCCCCCTTCGCCGTGCCCTCATTCGGCAGTCCAACGGCGAGTAAGGAAGGTCGACGGCTCTTGGGGTCGAACCTGTCCAGCCACTTGATCAGCTTTCGGTCCGGAACACACCTCGACCCAAGGCAGCCCCGAACAGCCAAGGCAGGGCCAATTGCGAACCACGGCGTCGACGCTCGTCATCCTTCTCGTCACCAGCGCTCCATTGCTGCCGATGACAGCCGTTGCTGCCTCGCCCGCCCTGGAAGCGGCAAGCGAGCCGGCTGCCGCCGCTGCAATGCCCTCTGCGACCGACGCTGCGGCGTTTCTCGCCCGGGCCGAGCAGGAGCTGGCCGATGTCTCCGTGCTCCAGTCCCGTGCCGACTGGGTAAACAGCACGTACATCACCGACGATACGGATGCGGTCGCGGCCTATTTCGGATCGCTCGGAACCGAGATCGGCGTCCGCTTCGCCCTTGAAGCGGCCCGGCATCTCAAGACGGAAGGCCTGAGCGAAGACGCCAGACGCAAGCTCGACATCCTGCGCAGTGACCTCGATCTTCCGGCACCGACCAGCCAAGGCGCCGCCGCCGAGCTCAGCACCATCGCAACGCGCCTGACGTCGGCCTATGGCACAGGCCGCGGCAGCCTGCGCGGCCAGCCCATTTCCGGGAAGGACCTCGAGGTCGCGATGGGCACCACCCGCAACCCGGCCGAACTCGAGGAGATGTGGACGAGCTGGCACGACAGGGTCGGGGCACCGATGCGGGCGGACTACACGCGGCTGGTGGAGATCGCCAACCAGGGTGCACGGGAACTGGGCTATGCCGATGTCGGTGCGCTTTGGCGCTCGCGCTACGACCTCCCGTCAGCGACGTTCGTCGCCGTCACGGATCGGCTCTGGGCGCAGGTGAAGCCGCTCTACGAGCAGCTCCACTGCTACACCCGGGCCAAGCTTCACGAGCACTACGGCGACCCGGTCCAGCCGGCCATCGGCCCGATCCGCGCCGACCTTCTCGGGAACCTGTGGGCGCAGGAATGGGGCGAGATCTACGACATTGTCGCCCCCAAGGAAGCGGGCGATGTTGGCTACGACCTCACGGAACTGCTGGTCCGCCACGACTACGATGCCCGCCGGATCGTCAGGACGGCGGAGAACTTCTTCAGCTCGCTGGGATTCGCGCCGCTTCCCGCGACCTTCTGGCAGCGCTCGATGTTCACCAAGCCCGCCGACCGGGAGGTGGTCTGTCACCCCTCGGCCTGGAACCTGGACAACCGGGAGGACCTGCGGATCAGGATGTGCACCGCGATCAATGCGACGGACTTCGTGACCGTCCACCATGAGCTCGGCCACAACTACTACCAGCGGGCCTACAACCGGCAGCCCTTCCTCTACCGGGGCGGCGCGAATGACGGATTCCACGAGGCCATCGGCGACATGGTCGCCCTGTCGGTCACGCCCGAGTACCTCGTTCGGATCGGGCTCCTCGACAAGGATCAGGTTCCGCCCCCGGACAAGGACATTGGCCTCCTTCTCCGCCAGGCGCTCGACAAGATCGCGTTCCTGCCGTTCGGCCTGATGGTCGACCGGTGGCGCTGGGGCGTGTTCGACGGCAGCATCCCCGCCTCCTCCTACAACAGGTCCTGGGACGACCTGCGTCGGCAGTACCAGGGCATCGTTCCACCCGTGGAGCGGACCGAGGCGCAGTTCGACCCGGGCGCGAAATACCACATTCCGGCAAACGTGCCCTACACGCGCTATTTCCTGGCCGGCATCCTCCAGTTCCAGCTTTACCAGGCGGCCTGCGAGCAGTCCGGCTGGAGCGGACCGCTTCACCGCTGCTCCTTTTACGGCAATCGGGCGGTCGGCCAGCGGCTCGCCGCCATGCTCGCTTTGGGAGCCTCCAAGCCTTGGCCGGACGCGCTCGAAGGCTTCACCGGAACCCGCGAGCTGTCGGCCGACGCGCTGCTGGAATACTTCCGGCCGCTGACCGAGTGGCTTCAGGCGCAGAATTCACGACGGAAGTGCGGCTGGTGACGGCCGTTGGCATCCGCAAGCTCCGCAAGGGATAGCCCAGCCCTTCTCCCAAGCAGGAATCGCGTCGCGTTCGTGCCTGAGACCGTCGATTGCCTTCCTCATGATCCTCTCCCGAGAGGACGGTTGCTTGCATGTGGGCACCCGTGAGGGGCGCGCGTACGGCGCTCCCCTTGTTCATGCGGCCGTGACGGTGGCCGTCGGATGGGAAACCCATCATCGATCGCCCAGCGGCTTCCACTCCGGATGATCGAAGTGGCCGCCATAGGCGTTCAGGGCCTGCACGATGGCGGCGACACCTTGCTCCTGGCCGCCCTCCTCCTTCATGACGTTGATCCCGTCCATGACCTGCGCCAGCGCCAGATGGAGTTGGATGTCGGCCTCCTCGGTAAGCTTGCAGTTCGCCACCACGTAGTCGACCTGCTCCTGGACCCTGTCGGCGAGCGCGGAGAAATCCGCCGCGCCGTACCGGTCCGCATGGACCAGCGGCAGGGCCGCGTCGAGCGCATCGCGAATCCGACCCATCCCGGTCCGCAGGGCCTCGTCAGTCTGCCACTTGTGGCCGTTGTCGAGCCTCAACTCCATGGCGTGCCCGTCGGACCCGTGCGGAGCAGCCGCGGAAACGGTCGCGGGAAGCCCGACCGTCAGGCTGAGCGCGACGAGGGCGGCAAGGGACTTGTTCGTGACCATGATCGGATCTCCTGTTTCGTCATTCTCATGCGTGCTTTGTGTTCCGTTCAGCGAAGTCGTGCCTGGACGAGTTCGCCCGTGGCCCGGGCATAGACAGCCTTGATCGGGAAGCCGCTGTCATTCACCGCCCGCACCTCGTAGCAGCCGTGCTCGGCCTCGATCCGGTCCACGCGGTAGCCAAGGCCCTCGAGTCCCTTGCTCACCTCGCTTGCGGCAACGATCCGGCCGTCGCCGCTTGAGGCGCAGCGGTTGTCGGAATCATCGGCCATTGCCGGGGCGGCAAGGCCTATTGCGAGAAGGGCTGACGTCATGATGATCGTGCGCATGTCGGCCTCCTGTTGTCCTGACCCGAACGGCATGTCCGGATCGATGTGGACGACAGTAGCGACGTGCCACTTTCTGCCTGCTGTTGATCCATGTCAGCGAATTGTCAGGTGCGCAGGGGCATCCTCGCCTCATGAACAAGACACGCCGCGACATGATCGTTCTCGGCCTCGTCGCCGCCCTGCTGCCGTCGGGCGCCCAGGCGGACCGCGAGCGTGACTCTGACCAGGCCCGCCGCGCCGTCGAACGGGGCGAGGCGCTTGCTCTTTCCGACATCCTGTACCGGGTGCGGTCCGACCTCGGCGGCGAGGTGGTCGGCATGTCGTTCGAGCGCAAGCGCGACCGCTGGATCTACGAGTTCAAGGTGATCGATCCGGGCGGACGGCTGTGGGAGGTCTATGTCGACGCCGCCACGGCCGCGATCCTCAAGCGGGAGGGCCACTGATGCGCATTCTGCTCGTCGAGGACGACCCCCGCGTCGCCCGCAAGGTTGAGGCCGTGTTGGTGGGAGCGGGCTACGCCGTCGATCACGTCATGGACGGCGAGGACGCCTGGTTCCGCGGCGACACCGAGGACTACGATCTCGCCGTCCTCGACCTCGGACTGCCGAAGATGGACGGTCTCGCCATGCTCAAGAAATGGCGTGCGGCCGGGCGCGACCTGCCGGTGCTGATCCTGACCGCGCGCGGGGCCTGGGCGGAGCGGGTCGAGGGCATCGATGCCGGCGCCGACGACTACCTCGCCAAGCCCTTCGCGATGGAGGAGCTGCTGGCCCGTGTGCGGGCGCTCCTGCGCCGGGCCGCCGGGCGGGCCGCGCCGGTCTTCGTGTCTGGTCCGGTCGTGCTCGACACCCGCAGGATGCGGGTCACGGTCGACGACGTGCCGCTCAGCCTGTCGCCGCTCGAATACCGCTGCCTGAGCTACCTGATGCACCATGCCGGGCGGGTGATCCCGCCGACCGAACTGATGGAGCACCTCTACGCGCATGACCACGACCGCGAACCGAACGCCCTGGAGGTGCTGGTCGGACGCCTGCGCCGGAAGCTTGGCGTCGATCTGATCGAGACCCGCCGCGGCTTCGGCTACCTCGTGCCGGAGCGAGCCCCGACATGAGACAGGGTTCGCTCAGGCTGCGGCTGCTCGCCGTCGGCGCGGTGTCCGTCGTCCTCGCCCTCGCGATGGCCGGCTTTGGCCTGCTGCTGCTGTTCGAGCGGCATGTGGAGCGGCGCATGGCGGCCGAGCTCGGCTCGCACCTCAACCAGCTCGTGAGCGGCCTCGCCCGGGCGGAAGGCGGCAGGCTTGAGGTCGGCACCCCTCCGGCTGAGCCGCGGTTCCTCCAGCCCCTGAGCGGCCTCTACTGGCAGATCGCCGAGGAAGGGATCAACGTCGTGCTGCGGTCGCGCTCGCTCTGGGATGCCACCCTGACCCTGCCGTCCGACCTGCCGGCTGCCGGGGAAGTCCACCAGCACACCATCGCTGGTCCAGGGGGAGCCTCGCTGTTGGCGGTCGAGCGGCGGATCACGCTCCCCGCACGCCTGGGCGGGGGAACGATCCGCGCCGCGGTGGCCCTCGACCGCGCGGAGGTCCATGCCGCAGGCCTGGCCTTCGCCTCCGATCTTGTTCCGTCCCTGGCGCTCCTGGCCGCGGTCCTGATCGCTGCCGCCTGGGTCCAGGTCGGTATCGGCCTGCGCCCGCTCGACGCCGTGCGCGGCCGTCTGGCCCAGGTCCGCTCCGGCGCGGCGGACCGTCTGGGAGCGGCCTTTCCCGACGAGGTCCGGCCGCTTGCCGCCGAGGTCGACCACCTGCTCGATGCGCAGGAGAAGGCCATCGCCCGGGCAAGGGCGCGAGCGGCCGATCTGGCGCATGGCCTGAAGACGCCGCTCACGGTCCTGGGCGCCGATGCGGAGGAACTGCGGGCCCGCGGCGACACCCGCCTTGCCGACGAGATCGAAACCATCACCGCCGGGATGCGCCGTCATGTCGAGCGCGAACTGGTGCGGGCGCGAATTGGCCTTCGAGCGCGGAGCGGGCCGGTACATCCGGCCCGGCCCGTGGTCGAGCAGGTGGTCGGCGTGCTCCGGCGAACCCCGCAGGGGCAGAAGCTGACGTGGGAGATCGACGCGGCGGATGGTCTCGGGGTCCAGATGGATGTCCAGGACCTGGCCGAAATCCTCGGCAATCTGGCCGAGAACGCAGCCACTTGGGCCGCCGGCACCGTGCGGATCGTGGGCCAGCGCGAAGGCGAAACGGCAATCCTCCGGATTGAGGACGATGGACCGGGCGTGCCGGACGACCGGATCGATGCCGTGCTCGCCCGCGGTGGGCGGCTGGATGAGACCCGCCCTGGAACCGGGCTGGGGCTCGCCATCGTCGGGGATCTGGTCGAGGCCTACGGCGGCTCGCTGTCCCTGCGTCACTCGGAGCTCGGCGGCCTTCTCGCAGAGGTCCGGCTGCCGAGCGAGGCCTGAGAAGCGTCGGCTCAAGGAGCCCGCTTGCGGCCCGTGATCATCGCCTTAACGAGGTTCTCCCCATGCTCCAGGCTGGAGAGGATGATGCCCGCCACATGCAGGACGATGAGCCCGATCGTTGAGTAGACGAGCCCCACGTGAAGGTCCTCGACCCACTGCGAGCCCCAGAACGCATCGGTGGTCATGGCGAACCCGGTGGCCGCGATGCCGCCAATCATGACGAGCAGGGCTATGACCATGGCGCCGCCCGCCGGATTGTGCCCGAGATACCGCGGCGCCTTCCGTTGAGCCGCCTGGCGCAGGTAGGTGGCGGTGTCCCAGGGAGAGCGGACGAAGTCGCCGAAACGCGCGTGCCGTGAGCCGACGAAGCCCCAGACGATCCGCAGCGTGACAAGGGCGGCGATGGCATAGCCCACGCGGATGTGCAGCCACCCGACCTCGTCCCCGGTGGCGAAGGCGAGTACGAATAGGCCGAGAAGGCTCCAGTGGAAGATCCTGACAAACGGATCCCAGACGCGGACGGTCCTGGCTTGGGGTGAGGCAGCGGCCGCCGGCATCGCGCCGACGGCCTCGACCGCGGATTTGCTTGCGGTCATGGCGTCACTCCTTCGCGACGATCTCGCCCGAGGCGGGGTCGACGAACAGCTCGGTGCGGGTGTTGTTCCGGTCGAGGGCGTAGATCTCGCCGCAGGCCTTGGCGATCTTGGCCTTCTGGACCTTGTAGCCCTGGGCTTCGGCCTTGGCCTTGAGGGATTCCAGCGAGAGCCACTGGCTCTGCGGCGCCGTGGTGCAGGGACGCCCGAGGCTGCTCGCCTGGGCCGAGAAGGCACCGACGATGCCGACGGCAGTTGCAAGGGCGATGATGGTGGTGCGCATGGGTCTCTCCTGTTGCGTCCAGATCCCGGTAGAGGTGCCTGGAATACCGGGAGAGTGGCGCAAGCCGCCTGTCAGGCTGCTGTGGAACGCTGTCAGCGAGATGACAGGCGGGACGGTTTAGAGAGCCCCTTTGCTGAAGATTCGGGCTGATTCCGATCGGTTCCAGGGGCGGGATTGATCCAGCGCATCGCTGCGGCACGCCATGGGCCTACCGTGGCCTGGGTTGCCGGCTCGGAACCATCGCCAGCCCGCACGAAAGGACGATACGGATGCCGCGCTACTCGAAGACCCTCATCATTCTGCATTGGGGCATGGCGCTGTTGATCCTGGCGGCCTGGCTTACGGCCGAGGGCGGGCGTCAGGTCCGGCTCAACCCGCCCCTGTTGCATTTCTCGCTCGGGCTTGCCGTGCTGCTGCTCGTGCTGCCAAGGCTGGTCGCGCGCCGGTGGGGCAGTCATCCCCGCATCGAGGACCCGCAGGGTCCCTGGCTCAACTTGGCAGCCAAGGTCGGGCACGCCGTGCTCTATGCCTTCATGATCGGCCTGCCGCTCACCGGTTGGTACGCCGCCTCGCGCCTCGGGGTCGCGGTCTCGTTCTTCGGGCTGCCCCTCCCGGCCATTGCGGCATCCGTGCAGGGACCGCCTGGGCCGATCGCGGAAATCCACGAGACCGGAGGCACGATCATCCTCGTCCTCTCAGGACTCCATGCGCTGATCGCCCTTTGGCACCAGTTCGTGCTCCGGGACGGGGCAATGCGGCGGATGAACCCGATCCAGTCGGAATGAAGCCCGGTCGCCGACGTTACAATTCAAAGCCTTCCAATCCAATTCGGAGGCGAGCGACCGGACCATAGGCCCGCCCTATCGGAAGGGTCCGATCCATCGACCGTTCCTTTGAGTGCTCTCAGGCGTTGGCGATCGGTCGGCGAAACGGTGAAAGCCATTCTTGTGCGCATGCACCAGGCCCGCATGCATACTCGTGAACAGGGATCCCACCCCGACTCTTATGTCATGCTCTGTCTGACGCGGATGGGCGCCATGGCGGGCGCGAGCCTTGCGCGCAGAGCCTCCATCGCGGTCTCCTGGCGATCCGCGCGTCGGACATGCCGCGCGGTTGCCGTGCGCGATTTCCCTCTCTGTTCGCGTTGGCGTGGTCGGCGATTACGGCGGCTGATAATCATCGAACCAGAATGATGAGTGGCGTCGCGAGATCGTTCCCACCGACGGCAAGGGAAAATGCGACGTCATGACGATGCGGCCATTGTCCGTGCAAGCCTCCAGGAACGCCCACCGCGTCCGACGTGCCTGGTCAGGGTCCGTGTCGTATCGAAAGTTCCAGTCGGGGTATATGCATTGCATCGGCCAATGCATGAGATCGCCGGAAAACACTGCCCCGACGCCTTGAGATCTCAGTCCGATGGCGACGTGCCCCAGGGTATGGCCCGGCGTCGGCTCAAGCCACACTTCGTCATCGAGTTCATAGTCCATATCGACAAGCACGGCCCGACCCGCCTCGACGATTGGCAGTACATTGTCCTCATAGGTCCGTGTGGCATCGCCGGAGGCCGCCTGTGCGGCCTCGAACTCGCGCCGCGCCATGATGTAGCGGGCGTTGGGGAACGTCGGTATCCAGCGCCCGTCCACCAATCGTGTGTTCCAGCCGCAATGGTCGACATGAAGATGGGTGCACAACACATAGTCGATCTGCTCGGGAGCAACACCTGCATTCGCCAGCCGCTTCAAGAAGGTACTGTCATTGCGGCGATGCCAATGCGGGAAGTCTGCGATCGTCTTGTCGTTGCCGACGCAGCCGTCGACCAGAATGGTGTGATGTCCGGTACGAACCAGAAAACTCTGGATGGGAAGAATCACCCGGCCTGTCGCCGGCGATATCGAACGGGGCGTGAGCCAATGGAGATGCGGTTCGAGTGCCTCGTCGGTGCAGTCGGGGAACCATTCCGCGGGCGTCCGCAGAGGGTCGCACATCTCCAGAATCCTGGTGACCCGAATATCCCCGATCCTCCAGTCATCCATCGATGCGATCCTTCTGCGATCAGGGGACGGATCGATAGATATAACACTTGCAGCCAACTGGCATCAGACACCGGTCCGATAGGAGGAGGAGGTACTCGCGATGTTGACACGCTTATGATCGGGTACCAAGCGTTGGTTCTTGGACCACTGGGTCAATTCACGACGATCCCGGGAACGTCGGTCCATGTCAGGCCGAGGCTGAGCAGGCCGACGATCACCCGTATGGAAGCTCGGAACCCGAGCCCGCGTCAGTTGGCCGATTTGAGCTGAATCAAGGCGGTGCCGCAGGCAGGAGAGCTAGCATGGCGCATTGGAAGTCTCGCCATCCGGCATGGCGGTGAGACCGCAGGTAAAGTCGCCGCGGCCGCTTCCCGTCCTTGCACTGGATCACGAGCTGGCAAGGAGAACGTCCATGATGGAGCCGCGCAACCAGGTCGTTCAGGTCGGGCGCTTCGGAGGACCCGAAGGGTTGGAGGTGGTCGACAATCCCATGCCGTACGCCGGTCCTGGCGAGGTACGGGTGCGCGTGCTCGCCTCGGGCCTGGAATACACCGACGTCACGATCCGGCGCCACCTCTACCCGCAAACGATGCGCCTCCGGCCACCCTTCGTGCTCGGCTACGACGTGGTCGGGGAAATCGACCAGCTCGGCGAGGGAGTGAAAGACTATCAGCTTGGCGAGCGTGTGGCCGACATGGCTGTCGTCGGCTCGAACGCGGCCTACCGCACGCTTCGGGCCAACGACTTGGTCCGCGTGCCGCTGGGCATCGATCCGGCAGAGGCGGCCACGCTGATCCTGAGCTGGACGACCGCCTACCAGCTCCTGCACCGCACGGCCCGGGTGCAGCAAGGCCAGCGTGTGCTCGTGCAGGGAGCGGCCGGCGCTGTCGGCCAGGCGCTGCTGACGCTCGGCCGGATGGCCGGGCTCGAGCTGTGGGGCACCGCACGGGGCGAGCACGCCGGGATCGTCCGCGAACTCGGTGCCACGCCGATCGACTACCAGCGCGAGGACTTCACGCGCGTCCTGCCGGGCGGGTTCGACGTCGTGTTCGACGGAGTCGGCGAGGACGATTATCGCCGCTCGTTCGCGGCGCTCAAGCCCGGCGGTCTGCTCTGCGCCTACGGCTACTCAGCGAACGTGCAGGCGGAGCGTCGCCTACTGAGCCTCCTGATGTGGCTGGTGCGGGTGTATGTCTGGAGGCGGTTGCTGGGGTGGGCGCCCGGCGGCAAGCGTCTGCGCCTCTACTCGATCAACCTGATGCGGGCGCGCCATCCCGCCTGGTTCCGGGAAGACCTGGAGCGGCTGTTCGACATGCTGGCGACAGGCGCCATCCGGCCGCGCGTTGCCGAGCGGATCTCGTTCGACGAGATCGCCGAGGCGCATCGCCGTCTCGAGGCGGGCGGTCTCGCGGGCAAGCTCGTCCTGTGTCCGGACATCGGGTTGCCGCGTGACGACGCGCGCGCTGCCACGGCACCTGAGGCGCCGGTTCGGATTTCGCGCGCGCGATGACCGAGCTGCCGTGCGCAAGCATTCTGCCCGACAGGGCGCATCCTCCAGCGGATGGGGTTTTCGCCCTTCTGGTCCGTGATCGCCCTGATCCCGCTCGCCAATCCGGTTGGCTCGTGGATCGTCGCGATCGTTCCATGGCCCCGAGGCCGGGAATTCACCGGCCCCACCGGCACAAGGGCAACGAGAGCGATGTAGGTTGCCCCTCGCCCGCCTCCCTCATCCGCCATGTCTTCCTCAATGCTCCTTCACCGAGCATCGCGTTCGGAGACGGTCCCTCCGTCCCTGATCCGGTCGCTCGGATGCAGCGCCACCAGATCCCCGTCCGACAATCCGGACAGCACTTCGGCCTGGCGGCTGTTGCGGTGCCCGATCCGGACAGGTGAGGTGCGGGCACGGCCGTCCCTGACGGTGAACACGGCCCACTCCTCCCCGTTTCGGAACAGCGCGCTGACGGGCACCGTCAGGGCGTTGTCGGCGCTCCAGGTGGTCACATGGACAACGACCCGGAAATCGTGCCCGAGGGCGCTCCAGGACTCGGGCAGGTCGACGAAGTCGATCACCGCCTGGACCCGCTGCTCCTCGATGCCGAGCGCCGAGACCTTGACGAAGCCGGCCGGGTCCACGCGCGTCACCCGTCCGCGCAGGATAGGCCCGCCCCAGCCGTCGATCCGCACCGGCGCCCCCGGTTTCACCTGCACCGCGTCGGTCGAGAGAAGATCCGCCGCCACCTCGAGGTCGAGCGGATCGCCGATGGCGAGCAGCGGTGCCCCGGGCGGGACGACCGCCTCGCTCTCCTGGATGATCCGGAGGATGCGCCCTGTCACGGGGGCCCGGACCTCGATGCAGCAGTTCGGGTTCGTCGGCTCCGAACCGCCGGAGGGATCGATGAGCCGGGCGGCCGCGACCGCATGCTCGCTGCGGCGGACATCGAGCTGGGCCTTGGCGCTCGCAAGGGCGGCCTCGTTGGTGTCGACGTCGAACTGGGCCTTGTCCAGCGCCCGGGACGAGACCGCGCCCGTGCGGGACAGCGCCTGGGCCCTCCGAAGCTCGTCGCGCGAGAAGGTGAGCGCCGCCTCGATTCGGCGCACTTCCGCCCCCGCCAGGTTCACGGCCGCGTCGGCCGCCGTGGCCGCCGCCTGCAATTCCTCGCGCGACCGGATGTCGAGAAAGCCCGGCAAGGTCGGCTGCATGACCGCCACGACCGTCTCGCCCGCGGTGACCTGATCGCCGACATGGAGGGAGGTTTCGTGACGCCCGGCCGGGTGGGAGATGCGCAGGACCTTCCCGGCGACGGGCGCGGAGACCGTATAGACGTGGCGCACGCGCGTCCGGGCGTCGTCGTCGACCGTCACCTCCATCGGCCCGAATGCAACCCGGGCGAGATCGACCGGGGTCGGGCGGGGCAAGGCGAACCATCCGATCCCCGCCGCCGCCGCCGCGACGATGACTGTTCCGGCCACGCGTTTCAGCCAAATCCCGCGCATGGGTCAATCCCGGGTCTTGAGGACGGCCACGAGGTCGAGCCGGTGGACTCGCCGGCGGACGACGAGGGCCGACAGGACGGCGGCGGCCAGCATGATCCCGCTGGCCAGGATGTAGGTGGAGGTCTCCACCACCAGACGGACCCGCATGAGCTCGCCAGCCAGGTTCGTCCTCATGACCCACGCCAGGCCATAGCCCATCGCCCACCCCGGAGGTTGCGCGACCAGCGCCAGCAGGGCCAGCTCAAGGAACAGGATCCGCAGGACCTCGGCCTGGGTGAAGCCGAGGACTCGCAGGCTCGCCAACTCGCGGGCCCGCTCCGACAGTGAGATCCGGGCGCTGTTGTAGACGACCCCGAACGCGATGATGGCGGCCAGTCCGGTGTAGATGCTGGCCATCGTGGTCACGAGCACGGCCAGTGACGCCCGAAAGTTGGCGAGCGAGACGCGCTGAAGCGCCAAGCCGCTCACCGAAGGCAGCTCCTTGACAGTGTCGTAGAGGGAATCGAGCCGGCTCTCGTCCAGCGCCAGGTGGACGCTGTTGACGGCCGGTGCCTCCCGCATCAGCCGCGACAGGGCGTCGGCGTTCATCATGCCCCGAATGCCGAAGTAATCCTCGACCAACGCGGCGACGGGCAGGGTCACGGTCCGGCGCTGTCCTTCGAGCAGGTCGACCTCGACGTCATCGCCGGCCCGCACGCCGAGGATTCGCGCCAGCATGGCCGAGATCGCCAGCCCGCTCTCCGGCAGCACCACGGGACGCAGGTCCTCATCGATAATCCGGCTGAGGTCCGCATCGGCCGGCCGGCCGCTGATCATGATCCGGCGCTCGACGTTGCGGTGCCTGATCCGTACGGGAATCTCACGATTGGGTTCGGCCGTGATGACGCCCGGCAGGCGGGCGACCTGATACGCCACGTCCCGCGGGCGCTTCTCCGTGAAGCTGACCGTTGCGTCCTGCCGGTCGGCCAGGAAGTACGTGACGTCGATCAGTTGCTCCATGGTGTCCCGGGTGAAGAGCGACACGATCAGGATCGCCGTGGCGAGCGCCATGCCCAGCACGGTGAACCCCGCCCGGAAGGGATGGTGGGCGATGCCGCGCAGCATCATGATGGCAGGCTGCGACAGCACGCGGTTGATGCGGAAGCCCAGAGGGAGCAGGTGCCGGAACTGCGGCGGCGCGGGCGGCTGCATGGCGACCGCCGGCGCCAAAACGACGACACCCCAGAGGGCTCGGGCAGCGCCCAAGGTTCCCGCGGCGAGGCTCGCCACGGCCGCCATGAGGTAGACGTCAGGACTCTTGCTGAAGAGGAGGAACGGGAAGCGGAAGTAGTCGCCGAACAGACTGGTAATGAGGCTCCCGAGCCAGGTGCCGGCGAGACTGCCGATGACGACCCCGATCAGCACGAGGGCCATGACGAACTTGAGGTAATGCGAGGCAACCGCGACATTGCCGTAGCCCAGGGCCTTGAACAGCCCGACCTGTTCGCGCTCGAGCGCCACCAGGCGGTCGAGCGTCAGGTTGACCAGGAACGCCGCCACCAGCAGGAAGATCGGCGGCAGGGTCCGGCTCATGTTGCTGAGCATGTCAAGCTCATGATCGAGGAAGGCGTGCGAGGTCTGGTCCTTGCGCCCGTAGGCCGCCTGCCCGCCGTAGCGGTCGAGGAGCGCGTCGAGCTGGAGGATCACCTCACGCTCGGAGGCATTCCGCAGCAGTTTCACGGCGACCAAGGAGAATGCGCCGTCGAGGTCGAAGGCGCCGGCCAGCGCCTTCTCCGGCATCCAGACGATGCCGAAGCGGCGGTCGTCCGGCATGATGTCGCCGGGGCCGATCGCGTAGACGAACTCGGGCGACAGCGCGATCCCGACGACGGTGAGCTCGCGCTTGCGGCCGTTCAGGACCGCCGAGAAGCGGGCACCCGGAGTGAAGCCATGGGCGGTGGCGAAACTCTCGCTGATCGCCACCTCCCGGATGCTGCCGGGCTCCGGCAATCGGCCCGACCGGACGTAGAGCCGGTCGAGATGGGACCGCCCCTCCTCCGGCAGGGAGATGAACTGACCTGTGGCGGGCTCGCGGAAGCCCGGAATGTCGAGCAGGGCGAACTTCGCGATGCGCGCGTCGACGGCAGCGACACCGGAGATTTCCGCGATGCGGCCGACCAGGCTCATTGGAGCCCGCCTTACCGAAGCGAACACGTCGGCGAACTGGTAGCGTTCGTAATAGGCCGTGCGGGTCTCGTCGAGGGATCGGTACGAGCCCACGGACATCACGAGCGTTGCGACCCCTCCGGCGATCACGAGGCCGATGGCGAGCGCCTGGGCCCAGAGCCGTCTCAGGTCGCGCAGCAGCTTGAGGTCGAGGGTCCGCATCGGATCACCACGTGAGCTCGGCCGCCGCGCGGCGGCTTTCGTTCCTGACCTCCCGGGAGATCCGACCGTCGGCGAAGAAAAACACCCGGTCCGCGACCTCCTGGATGCTCGCATTGTGCGTGATGACCAGGGTCGTGGTCCCGAGCTGGGCGTTGATGCCCAGCAGGGCCTCGATCACCCGGATGCCGGTCCTGGAGTCCAGGGCGCCGGTCGGCTCGTCGCACAGCAGGACCTCCGGCCGCTTGGCAATGGCCCGCGCGATGGCGACGCGCTGCTGCTCGCCGCCCGACAGTTGGGCCGGGAAATGGTCCATCCGCTCCTCGAGCCCCACTAGCGCAAGGGCGGCCTCCGGGCGCATGGGGCTGTCGGAAATCTCGGTCACCAGCGCCACGTTCTCGTAAGCCGTGAGGCTCGGGACAAGGTTGTAGAACTGGAACACGAAGCCGACATGGCGCCGGCGGTAGGCGGTCAGGCCTTGATCATTGAGCGAGGTGAGATCGATGTCCTTGAAGAACAGACGCCCGCTCGTGGCCTGGTCGAGCCCGCCCATGATGTTGAGCAACGTCGACTTGCCGCTGCCGGAAGGACCGAGCAGGACGACCACCTCCCCGGCCGCGATCTCGAAGGTGAGTCCCCGCAGGGCCCGCACCTCGACCTCGCCGGTTCGGTAGACCTTGGTCAGGTCCTGCGCAGTGAAGACGCTTGCAGCCATGGCTCCCGCCTCAAGACCGGGTCACCGGAGCATCCAAGACCTTCAGCCCCCGGCCTGACGGTGGCAATCCGCTGCCGAGCCATTGGTGAAGGCAGTATACTCCATCGCGGCCCTGCGAAGGAGGGGCTCCCGGCACCGCGTTCGATGCGAGCTAGGCTTGATCCGGGTCACTGTCCCCCGGCAACCCGCAGCCAGGGCGCCTGCCAGGAGATCAGGCATCATCCGTCGCTGCCATGGGTTCGCGCCAGAAGGTGGCCTGGGGATGGTCGGGCGGCGCGATCCGGAACAGGGCCAGGCCGGATCCCATCGCGGCGACGAACAGGGGTACCGAAGCCGACGGCCAGCCCAACGATGATCAGAAGCCAGATCGGCGCATCGAGGACGACGGGCAGCAACGTGCCGCCGAACGCGCGGTAGAGGAACGGTGGCCAGGAGACCGACGAGAAAAGTGGCACGCCAGCCGATCTCGCCCCGGTCAGCGTGCAGCATGCCACCGAGGATGCCGCTGATGCCGACGATGCGTCCGTTCAGCACAAGGAGCACCGCCGCGGACGTGCCGATGAAGACGCCGCCGATGAGGGCCGAAACGGGGGCGAAGGTTTCCATGGACGATTCCGATAAATGGCGGCGGCCGACCCCCAGGTCCGCTCAAGCGCTTGGTGAGCACGCGAGAGAACCCCGATGCGCGGGCGCGCCCGTATCTTCTGCGAATGAGACCCGTTCCGCAGGCAGTGGCCTGAAAGCCATCATCCCTTCGGTCCGGATCCGCCGTTGAAGGACCTGGTGCAGATGGTCATCAGCTTGGTCAACTCGCTATTGTAGTCTCGCAGGGTTTCCTCGACCCAGCGGGACTGGATGGCCGCGACGTCCGTCGGGTTCTTGCAGCCCATCATCTCGCGGGCGGTTTCGCCATCCTTCCCAAGTCGCATGGACACGAAGTCAAACATTTCGCGCTGGCATTCGGCAGCCGCGGTCAACCACGTTTCCGCAGCGTTCGACAGGGCGCGGCCCCGGTCTCCGGACAAGGCAAACGCGTCACTGCCGTGCCGCGTGTCGGATACTCCTGATGCCTTCGGCATGGTCGTCATCGCTCGTTCTCCCTGTATGAGACTTTCTTTCGGATCGAAAGGGTTGCCCTCGCCTGTTCCAGGCGGCTGATGGCAAAGTCTGCCCGACCGGGGCAGGCGCGGGTAAAGGCTCTCATCCCTGGTGATCCCTTGCAGGCGTCAGGCCAGGCTCGTTACCGACGAGATCAGTATGGCCGAAGCCCTTTCGGTAATCGAGGACAGAGATCACCTTCGGGACGACCTTGAAGAATGCCACTCCCTCAAGTGCGCCAGAGGCATATTCCGCGATCCCCTGCGGGAATTTTCGGAGCAGGAGCTGCCCTGCCCGTTCGATCTCCTGCGGGTCCGTGAGGCAGTCCGCGAGACCGCCCGCCGAGATGCCGCGGATCGCACCCCAGTCCGCATAGGGCAGGTTGATCGTCAGGGACACCTTTCTGTTGCGGTTGATGTTCCATGCTTTTTGGGAATCGGCCGCACATCCGAAGTAGATGTCCAACCCGTCATTGGCAAAACTGACCGTCGTGGCCTGCGGGTATCCGTCCTGGCGGACCGTCGCGATCGTCATGTCGTTCGCACGGTCGAGAATGGACAGGATCTCTTCCCGAATGCTCAAATCCATGGTGACGCCCTCACGGCGGGCGGACCTCCGCGGTCCATCGACCCAGAATGGCTTCATTACCGCGCGGCGGCCTTGATCTGGATCAATGCCACGTTGGGCAGGGGGACGCATGATCCGAGCAGGCTCGCTGAGAAAGATTCCCGGTCAATGCCGGGCTGCCGCATGGCTCCAACCGCAACCGGCCTGATCTTCGGGTATGATCGGTGGCGAGCGGGCTTCTCACGAACCGGAACGACGGCGGAGGGCTTCATGATCGTCGATGATGAGCGTTCGCAGGCTCCAGGCAAGCAGAAGGATGACCGCGTCCATGAGCCGGACACCCTTCCGAAGCTTCAGTCGCTGCTCGCAATCCTCGCTGACATCGATGTCGCCCATGGGAGCAATCTGATCGTCATCGAAAGCAGGCCGATGGATGATGCGTCCAAGGATCGACTGATCGCCGATCTTTGTGAGTCCCATCGTCGGCAGCGCCCGCCCTATCTTCGGGAGATCGAGGCGCTCAGGGCGCGGATGGACGCCGGGTTTCGCTGAGGCGATGTCATGAAGGCCATGGTCCTTCACGACGTGGGCTCCCCGCTGAGGATGGAGGAGCGTCCGCTGCCGTCACCCGGGCAAGGCGAAATCCGGGTCGCGGTGGATGCCTGCGCGGTGTGCCGAACGGACCTCCATGTGATCGACGGAGACCTGCCGCATCCCAGACTTCCTCTCGTCCCTGGTCACGAAATCGTGGGACGGGTCGATGCGACCGGATCCGGAGTCAGCAGCCGCAAGCTGGGCGCACGCGTGGGCATTCCCTGGCTCGGCCATACCTGCGGGCATTGCCCCTACTGCGTCTCGGGACATGAGAACCTGTGCGACGAGCCCCTGTTCACCGGCTACACCCGGGACGGCGGCTTTGCCTCGCATGTGATCGCCGACGCCGCCTACGCATTCAGTTTGCCGGAGGGTGATCCCGTCGCCCTGGCCCCGCTCCTCTGTGCCGGGTTGATCGGCTGGCGTTCGCTGGCGGCCGCTGGCCCCGGCGAGAGGATCGGCATCTTCGGCTTCGGTGCGGCGGCCCATATCATCACCCAGGTCTGCACCTGGCAGAAGCGGCGTGTCTTTGCCTTTACGCGTCCGGGCGACGTCGCCGCTCAGGATTTCGCCCGCTCGCTCGGCGCCACCTGGGCCGGCGGGTCCGATCGGGAGCCGCCCGAGCAACTCGATGCGGCAATCATCTTCGCGCCCGTAGGCCAACTCGTGCCTGTCGCCTTGAGGGCCGTGCGCAAAGGCGCCCGCGTCGTCTGCGGCGGGATCCACATGAGCGACATCCCGCAATTTCCCTATCGGCTTCTCTGGGAGGAACGGCAGCTCGTCTCCGTCGCCAACCTGACCCGCCGGGACGCTCTGGATTTCCTGGCAATCGCTCCGAAGGCAGGAGTCAGGGCACAGACTTTGCGCTACCCGCTGGAGGCCGCCAACGAGGCCTTGGATGACCTGCGATCGGGGCGACTCCAGGGAGCAGCCGTGCTGGTGCCCTGATGCAGGACGGAAACAGAAATCAGCCTGTCACGAAACCGAACCAGATTCTCAAAGGAACCTCCATGCTCCAGAACATTCGCAGCATTCTGATCGGGATCACGGAAGAAGGGGATGCGGAGGAACGCTCCTTCGCCCTGCCCTACGGATTGTCGCTCGCCCGCCAGGCCGACGCCCATGTCACCGTCCTGGCGGCGGCCCTAACCCTGCGCATTCGCCAAGCAACTCGGCGCGTTTCCGCTTCAGTTCCTCTTCAACACTCACGTTGTCCCGCTCCAGAAATGGAGCCGGAAGTTACCGGACGGGCTCAATCAAGTCTGGTGGTTCTTGCTCCTGAATGCCGGATTCAAGCGGCATCGGTACCGCAACTGCCCTCAAGCTTGCGGTCGCGGGTGAAAAGGTTGGCATCGCTGCCCGGCGCGCCGACAAGCTCGTCTTGCCCTGGCGGCAGGTGCCGCAGTAGAGATTGGTTTTGATGCAGACGATGCCTCCGAGCTATAGGATCGTATTGAAATCGATATCCATTCGTCCTAAGGCCAACATATTCGATCCAGCTACCAAGCAATAGATCGTGTTAAGCTCGAAATTTTCGCGATAAGAGCGATATTGTACACGCAAGCGCTGAGCCAAAGCAGGACTGAGGGCTTTGATCAATCTGAGCCCCACTCGACGTAAACCCTGTGGCGCAGTCACCTTTGCTGAGGTGAAAATAAGCTGTCTGTAGATCTCAAGAATCTCGGCCAACTCGAACTCGTAAGGAGAATTGCAGAGCTTTTCACCGAAATAAGTATGTCTAAGCTGGCATCCCATGGAGATGATGCCTTTGCTCTTGAAGTAGGACAATAGCAGGTAAGTCAGTCGCATCTTTGCGTCGATGCCCATGGACGAGAAACCGGTACGATGGAGCTGCACGACATCTACGCAATCGTCGATGATGATTGTACCATGTGGGACTACTCTGTTGAAGAATTCGACGAAGTCCCGGTCGATGCGGCCGTCTGCATCGAGCATGAGCACGGAGATTTTAGCATCGGGGAGGACTGCGCTCGCAGTTTCGCCAACGTCTCCCGTGACCACCTCCACAAGATGTTCCACACCGAAATCCCGAAGGTTGCGTTTGACAATCTCCGAGCGCCCTCGGCCAAAGGTTACCACCCGTCCTGACCTTCCGGAGTCTCGCAAGCCCAAGGCAAGGGCAACAGTTGCTGCGCCGTGTGCCGTTCCGACTTCCACCATCAGCCCGCCCTCGGAAATAAGAGCGGTCTCGTAGATGTGCTGATAGATTGCCGGTGAAAGCATGCCATCGCATTGGATAGCGATTTTTTTGAAGTTCGGTGTTGAAGTCACCTCGACCTCCACTCGATCTATTGGTCGATTCTCTTCGGCCTTACACCAACTAGCCCTCCGTCGTGGAGGGCCGCATCTGCCAACGCTCACACTGTTTAAGTTGCACTCTTTGACGGCCAAATCATCTTAGAGGTTAGCCAGGCAAAAAGATTCGGTTGAAGTCAATCAAGCAAGTATTCTAACGCGAATTTCGTATGAAATGCTGTAGATCCTTAAAGCGCCTTAATAATCGGCCCGGACCTCAACTGCTCGTCACCTGTCAAAAATGATCCTTATTAACGACCCGGAAAGACCTCTAAAAGGCTATTGATATCGCATTCGAATGTCGGCTTGACTCGTCAACGTGTCAAGTCTCTGGACGAAGCCAGGTAGCGCGGTAGATTGTGTTTCACGAAGTTGGCGCAACCGAGCCCCGGCAAGTTGCACATCGGACAGGCAAGCAAGCCAATCTAATTTATACTCCGGTGGACACTCGGATGAGAAACCACCGGGGTGCTGAATAAATTCTGGAAACTCCGGCTAGCAATCACCTGCCTTCAATCGGACCGGACTTTCCGTCTAGCTAGTTTCCGCTCACAAGCGGCAAACATCTGATTTCATTAAGTTAATCATAGCTTTGCGCGAGCAAGGCCCGGGGGTTCAGGTATTATGGATCATGCCCACTGAGTCCAGATCCTACCACCGCCGGAACAGACAATGCGCCAGGAACAGATCTTGCGCTGACCCCTCTATGCTCACGCCCCTAACCGACAGGGGGTCAGATCTTCCGATTCCGTTCAACCCCAAACAGCTCTGGCGATGTTTGCTACGGAATAGCCCTACCCGGCAGACTGATCGAGGCCGTGCTCATGGACAGCGGCCGGCCTCTCCTCGTCGTGCCGCAGGGCCGGGAGGTTTTTGCGGGCGACCGGATCATCGTGGCATGGGATGGCAGCGCCAAGGCGGCGCGTGCGCTCAACGACGCGCTGCCGTTGCTGCGGGCCGCGACGCAGGTCGAGCTGGTCAGCGTCACCGGCGAGAAGGGCCTGGCCCATGCGGTGCCCGGCGCCGAGATCGCGCCGCATCTCGCCCGCCATGGCGTCACGGTGAATGTCCTGGCGCTGCCGGCCATGGACGGGGATGTGGCCGAGACCTTGCGCAACCATTCCCACCTGACCCGGGCCGACATGGTCGTGCTGGGTGCCTATGTCCATTCGCGCCTGCGCGAAACGATGCTCGGCGGCACGACCCAGTCGCTGCTCAAGGACGCACCGGTGCCCCTGTTCCTCTCCTACTGAATCGAAGGGGCACGGCATTCGGGGACGCTCTTCACCGAGGGAGGCCTGCATGTACAGGAACATCCTGATTGCCACGGATGGCTCGCCCCTGGCGGCCCGTGCCGTCGAACACGGATGCAGGCTCGCGAAGTCCTTGGGGGCCAAGGTCCTGCTCCTGACCGTCACCGAACGCTTTCATGTCTTCACGCTTGATGCCGACCAGGTCGAGGAAACGCCAGCCTCGTTCGGCGAGCACGTGCAGAAGCAGGCCGAGCGCGCCCTGGCGGAAGCGTCCGAGATCGCGCGCAACCTGGGCGTCGAGGCCACCACGCTTCAGATGGAGGGCGACGCTCCCTACCGGACGATCATCCGCATGGCGGAAGACTACGTCTGCAACCTGATCGTCATGGCTTCGCACGGTCGCGGCGGTGTCTCGGCCTTGCTTCTTGGCAGCGAGACCATGAAGGTGCTCCACCACTCGAACATCCCGGTCCTGGTCGTGCGGCAATGATGCCGGACCTCAGCCCTGGACGGATTGCAGATAGGCGAGCAGGTCGTTGATCTGGGCGGGATCGAGCTGGAACTGGGGCATCGAGGGGTGGCCCGTCGTGATGCCCTCCGCGAAGGATTCGGCCAGATCCTCGACGGGGTAGCGCGTGTGCAGGGTCCGGAAGGGCGGCGCATCCGGAATCGGGCTGTCGCCGAAGCGGCCGATGGCATGGCACTGGGAGCAGTTCGTCTGCGCGAAGGTGAAGCCGCGCTGCACCCGTCCCGACTGCGCCACTGCAACTGTCGAGGCCGATGCGAGGGCAAGGCAGACGAGCGTGAGTCGCCTCATCATCGATGCTCCCCTGCTCCGCCGGGTTCGGCCGGCGACACCGCGACGACCTGGAACGTGTAGGGCTTGCCGTCATCGTGCTCGATGGTCACGTATTCTCCTTCGGCGAAACGGTGCTGATGCAGACGATAGCCCGCCTCCTCGTCGCCGGGGCGATCCTGGTCGTAGTCGATCATCCAGGTCGCTCCGCCGGCCCCGCCCGGCCGATGAACCAGGATGCCCTGCCGCTTTGCCTCGTCGGCCCAGAAGCGGCGGACCAGACAGTGAGCCCGCCTGTCCAACCATTCCTCCCAATCCAGATGGCCCTGCCCGTCGAGCGGCGCGGTGATCTCATAGCCGTAACGGGGACTGCCCTCCGTGAACTGCTTGCTGTGGGCCAGATGGAGCGTGATGCGATGGAGCATGGGTCCCTCCCGAAAACCGCTGCGTCACTGACGGGGCAGGCCACTCTGGCACAGCATAGGAGGAGGCTCGCCCTTCGACATTGATCCCGATCAACACGGACCTCGACGCAGATCGTGAAGCACGACCCGGGGTCATTCGCGCCTCCCGTGACCCAGGGCATTCGTGATGCGCCGGATCATGACGCCCTTCGCATTCCTGCATGATCGTTGTGCCAGTCCCGACGGCCGGCGCTCGCGGCGAAGCGGCAAGGGAGCCTCCTGGATGCGAGGAAGCGTCGAGCGTGGGGTCACGCACCTTGGTACGCCATCGCCGAGCCGTTAGGTTCGGTCCATGCCAAACCAGCGGAACGGCGATCATGACCTCCCACACAGCGCCATCACAGCGCATCGCATAGGAGTGTCGTGACGGACCTGAGGCAGGCCGCGCCTACGGGTTGCATCGAGACCGCACCCCAGATCGGGTGCATCCAACCCGACGGCCCGACCTGATCAAGTCAACTGCCCATCGCATCGATCCCGCGGGTTCTTTCCCCAAACTCCTCGAGCCTTATGGATCGGGCGGCCGTGCGCTGCCCGAAGCCTCCCGCTCGGAACAAACAGGGATCAACCAACACGATGGAAGGATTCGTGAATGGCTACCCGTGGCCAGAAGGCCCCACGCACGTCCGCAACGGATGTCCCTGCCCCTACATGGATGCGCAACCTATCTCGTGATGCGCCAAGCGACCGCCTTGCCGCCGGCAAGGCCTGCCAGCAAGCTACTCACGGCAGGCGCACACAAATGGAGCATGGACAATGGCCACGATCTCGGTCGCGACCGACCGCATCTCGGACCGGGACTTCCTTTCCTCGATGCACCTCGCCGAGGCGATGGGCCACATGAGTTGCCTCGGTTCGATGTTCGAGGGTCACCGGAGGCTTGCGACATCTCCCGATCCGGCGGTGCAAGCAGAGTATACCCGCCTGAGGACCGCCCTTGATGCCGGACGGGCCATCGAGGCGGAGCATGGTCGCGGCTGCTTGCTCAGGCTGGATCACCCGACGGTCGCTCGCTTCGTCGAGAAGGGCGTCATCGATCAGGGCGACCGAACAAACGCGGTCCGTTATCGGGCGTGGATCAGCGACCGGGACGCCGCTCGCGCGTAACGCTGGCCGCGAAAGCAAGGGCCTCGTCAAGATTGGCCGTCACGAGTTCCTCGCCGCCAGGCCCGATCACGATGTAACCGATGCACCGGTTACCCAACCAAATGCCATACAATGCGCAGTCGCTGGGCACGTCCGCGTCCGAAAGTAATCTGATTTCCGGCAAGGCCGGAAGGTCATCATTGCGGCATTCGGTTGCAAGGACCACCACGCATCAGGTAAGTAGTCGGCCCTGAACAACCCACAACTGATTGAGGTTGAAGGATTCTTCGTCTTCACGAAGCATTGTAGAATGCCAGCATCTGGGAAGTGCCCCGCTCAAAACCGGTGTTTTGCCATGGGACC
>Ga0182745_1000204_pt1 | contig 75887 bp, 78 predicted proteins | sample eDN3rd30CKraftBY_FD_128523 | JGI IMG/M metagenome (GOLD analysis project Ga0182745, IMG submission 128523) | Enriched backyard soil microbial communities from Emeryville, California, USA - eDNA 3rd pass 30_C Kraft BY (version 2) (version 2) | ecosystem: Environmental > Terrestrial > Soil >...
CCAGGCCACCGTGCCGGGCGTGGCCGGCACCTGGAAGGACCTCACGGACAACGTGAACTCCATGGCCAGCAACCTCACCGGCCAGGTGCGCAACATCGCCGAGGTGGCCACGGCCATCGCCGGCGGCGACCTGTCGCGCAAGATCACGGTGGACGTGCGCGGGGAGATCCTGCAGCTGAAGGAAACCATGAACACCATGGTGGACCAGCTGCGATCCTTCGCTTCGGAAGTGACGCGCGTCGCGCGCGAAGTGGGTACGGAAGGCAAGCTCGGTGGCCAGGCCATCGTGCCCGGCGTGGCCGGCACCTGGAAGGACCTCACCGACAACGTGAACTCACTCGCCGGCAACCTCACGGCGCAGGTGCGCAACATCGCCGAGGTGGCCACGGCCATCGCCGGCGGCGACCTCTCGCGCAAGATCACGGTGGACGTGCGCGGGGAGATCCTGCAGCTGAAGGAAACCATGAACACCATGGTGGACCAGCTGCGATCCTTCGCTTCGGAAGTGACACGCGTCGCGCGCGAAGTGGGTACGGAAGGCAAGCTCGGTGGCCAGGCCATCGTGCCGGGCGTGGCCGGCACCTGGAAGGACCTCACCGACAACGTGAACTCCATGGCCAGCAACCTCACCGGCCAGGTGCGCAACATCGCCGAGGTATCCACCGCCATCGCGCGCGGTGACCTCTCGCGCAAGATCACAGTGGACGTGAAGGGCGAGATCCTGCAGCTGAAGGAAACCATCAACACGATGGTGGACCAGCTCAACGGCTTCGCGGCCGAGGTGACGCGCGTGGCGCGCGAGGTGGGTACCGAGGGCAAGCTGGGCGGCCAGGCCATCGTGCCCGGCGTGGCCGGCACCTGGAAGGACCTCACCGACAACGTGAACTCCATGGCCAGCAACCTCACCGGCCAGGTGCGCAACATCGCCGAGGTGTCCACCGCCATCGCGCGCGGCGACCTCTCGCGCAAGATCACGGTGGACGTGAACGGCGAGATCCTGGAGCTGAAGAACACCATCAACACCATGGTGGACCAGCTCAACGGCTTCTCCGCCGAAGTGACGCGCGTGGCGCGCGAGGTGGGTACCGAAGGCAAGCTCGGCGGCCAGGCCATCGTGCCCGGCGTGGCCGGCACCTGGAAGGACCTGACCGACAACGTCAACACCATGGCCAACAACCTCACCAACCAGGTGCGCGGCATCGTGAAGGTGGTGACGGCCGTGGCCAACGGCGACCTGCGCCAGCGCCTTCTGGTGGACTCGCGCGGCGAGGTGGCCGCGCTTGCCGAAACCATCAACAGCATGACCGACACGCTGGCCACCTTCGCCGAACAGGTGACCAGCGTGGCGCGCGAGGTGGGCGTGGAAGGGCGCCTCGGTGGCCAGGCCAACGTGCCCGGCGCTTCCGGCACCTGGCGCGACCTCACGGCCAACGTGAACCTGCTGGCGGCCAACCTCACCACGCAGGTACGCGCCATTGCGGAGGTGGCCACGGCGGTGACCAAGGGCCAGCTGACCCGCACCATCCAGGTCGAGGCCCGCGGCGAGGTGTCCGAGCTGAAGGACAACATCAACGCGATGATCGGCACGCTGAAGGTCACCACCGAGCGCAACACCGAGCAGGACTGGCTGAAGACCAACCTGGCCAAGTTCAGCGGCATGATGCAGGGCCAGCGCGACCTGGTGACGCTGGGCAACATGCTGCTGGCGGAACTGGCGCCGCTGGTGAACGCCCAGCACGCCATCATGTACGTGATGGACAACGATTCGCGCGGGCCCTTCCTGAAGCAGCTGTCCAGCTACGCGGATACGCGCGATGGCACGGCGCCGCGCCGCTACCAGCTCAACGAGGGAATCATCGGCCAGTGCGCCGTGGACGGGCGCCGCATCCTGATCGACGTGATCCCGGAAGACGTCGTGCACGTCACCAGCGGGCTCATCTCCGCCCGTGCGCGCACGGTGATCGCGCTGCCGGTGCTGTTCGAAGGGCAGGTGAAGGCGGTAGTGGAGCTGGCCTCGCTGCATGAGTTCACAGCCTCGCACCTGGCCTTCCTCGAGCAGCTCACCGGCAGTATCGGCGTGGTGCTCAACACCATCGAGGCCACGATGCGCACCGAGGGCCTGCTGCGCCAGTCGCAGGAACTGGCCGGCGAGCTGCAGACCCAGCAGCGCGAGCTGCAGCAGACCAACGAGGAGCTGGCCACCAAGGCGCGCCTGCTGGCCGAGCAGAACGCGGAGGTGGAACGCAAGAACCAGGAGATCGAGCTGGCCCGCCGCGCGCTGGAAGAGAAGGCCGGCGAGCTGGCGCTCACCTCGCGCTACAAGTCGGAGTTCCTGGCCAACATGTCGCACGAGCTGCGCACGCCGCTCAACAGCATCCTGATCCTGGGCCAGCAGCTGGCGGAGAATGCCGACAGCAACCTCTCCCCGCGGCAGGTGGAATTCGCCAAGACCATCCACGGCGCCGGCACCGACCTGCTGAACCTGATCAGCGACATCCTCGACCTCTCGAAGATCGAGTCCGGCACGGTGACGGTGGAATCCGAGGACCTGCTGTTCACCCACCTGCGCGAGACCGTGGAGCGCAACTTCCGCCACGAGGCGGAAGGCCGCAAGCTGGCCTTCTCGACGGACTTCGATCCGCGCCTGGGCCGGCACATCACCACCGACTCCAAGCGCCTGATGCAGGTGCTGAAGAACCTGCTGTCCAATGCCTTCAAGTTCACCGCGCAGGGCAGCGTGCGGCTGCATGTTGGCCTGGCCGATGGTGGCTGGTCGCCCGATCACCCGGTGCTCAGCCAGGCGCCGGGCGTGGTGGAATTCGCCGTGACCGACTCCGGCATCGGCATTGCCCCGGAAAAGCAGAAGATCATCTTCGAGGCCTTCCAGCAGGCCGATGCCGGCACCTCCCGCAAGTACGGCGGCACTGGCCTCGGACTGGCGATCAGCCGCGAGCTGGCGCACCTGCTGGGCGGCGAGCTGCGTCTCACCAGTGCGCCCGGCGTGGGCAGCACCTTCTCGCTGTACCTGCCGCTGGCCTACATGGGGCCCGCATTTGCGCCCGCACAGCAGCCCTCCAGCACGGCCACCACGTCCGACACCGGCCGCTTCCGCACCATCACGCTGCCGACCAACCGCGCTGAAGAGCTGGTTGATGATGCGGCAGGGCTGCAGCCGGATGATCCGGTGCTGCTGGTGGTGGAGGATGACCCGCACTACGGACGCGTGCTGCTGAACCTGGCGCGCGACTGCGGCTTCAAGGTGGTGGTCGCCAAGACCGGTGCCGAGGCGCTGGATCTGGCCCGCCGCCACCGGCCGACGGCCATCACGCTGGATGTCTTCCTGCCGGACATGCTGGGCTGGACGGTACTCAACCAGCTCAAGCACAACCCCGTCACGCGACACATCCCGGTGCAGATCCTCACGGTGGAGGAGGAACGGCAGTACGGCCTGGAGCGTGGCGCGTTCTCCTTCATGAACAAGCCGGCCACCACCGAGGGACTGGAGGTCGCACTCCGCCGCATCAAGGAATTCGCTTCCACGCGCGAGCGGCGCCTGCTGGTGGTGGAGGACAACCTTGCCGAACAGATGAGCATCACCGAGCTGCTGGGATCCGACGACCTGGCCATCACCACCGTGGGCAGCGGCGCGGCGGCGATGGAAGCCCTGCGTGCCGGGCAGTTCGACTGCATGGTGCTCGACCTGCACCTGCCGGACACATCCGGCTTCACGCTGCTGGCGGAGATACAGCAGCATCCTGAGCTTCGCGACCTGCCCATCGTCGTGTTCACGGGGCGGGAGTTGACTGAAGAGGAAGACGCGCAGCTGCGCCTGAAGGCCAAGAGCATCGTGCTGAAGGGCGTCCGCTCACCCGAGCGGCTGCTGGATGAGACGGCACTGTTCCTGCACCGTGTGATCGCGGACCTGCCGGCCTCGCGGCAGCGGATGATCGAATCGCTGCACCAGGGCGATGAATCGCTGGCCGGACGCAAGGTGCTGGTGGTGGACGATGACATCCGCAACATCTTCGCCCTCAGCAGCCTGCTCGAGCGGCACAAGATGCAGGTGGTCAGCGCCAACAACGGCCAGGACGCCATCAACATCCTCGATGGCACTGGCGACCTGGCGCTGGTGCTGATGGACGTGATGATGCCGGAGATGGATGGCTACGAGACCATGCGGCGCATCCGCTCGCGGGCGCAGTTCCGGCGCCTGCCCATCATCGCGCTCACGGCCAAGGCCATGAAGGGAGACCGCGAGAAGTGCCTGGAGGCGGGCGCCTCGGACTACGTGGCCAAGCCCGTCAACACTGAACAGCTGCTTTCGCTGGTGCGCATGTGGCTGCACCGCTGAGACGGATGTCGCAATTGAGCGAGTCCGCGGAAGACCGCGTGAACATCCTGCTGGTCGATGACCAGCAGGCGCGCCTGCTTTCCTACCAGTCCATCCTGGAGGAGCTGGGGCAGAACCTCATCAGCGTGCATTCAGGTGCAGAGGCGCTGGAGCGCCTGATGGACACCGAGTTCGCGCTGATCCTGCTCGACGTGAGCATGCCGGGCATGGACGGTTTCGAGACGGCCGCGATGATCCACGATCATCCGCGCTTCGAGAGCACGCCCATCATCTTCGTCACCGGTGTGCACGACACCGAGTTCGACCGCCTGAAGGGCTACAAGCTCGGCGCCGTGGACTACGTCTCGATTCCCGTGGTGCCGGAGATCCTGCGCGGCAAGGTGTCGGTGCTCATCGAGCTGCACAACAAGCGGCGCGCACTGCAGGTGTCGAACCAGCAGCTCGCGGTGGCCAACAAGGCCCTGGCCGACGCCAACCTGAACCTGCAGCTGGAAAAGGCGCGCGAGCTGGAGGCGCTGAACCGCGACCTGCAGTCCAGCAACCGCGAGCTGGAAGCCTCGAACGTCGCACTGCAGGCCCAGGTGGCCGAGCGCAACCGCGCCGAGCAGGCGCTGAAGGAGGCGGACCGGCGCAAGGACGAGTTCCTCGCCATCCTTGCCCACGAGCTGCGCAACCCGCTGGCGGCCCTGTCCGCCTCCGCGCGGCTGCTGGGTGCGCAGACACAGAAGCCCGAGTACGCGGCCATGGCCAGCGGCGCCATCCAGCGGCAGGTGACGCACATGGCGCGCCTGCTGGATGACCTGCTGGACGTGTCGCGAATCTCGCACGGGCTGATGCAGCTGCAGCGCGGCCGAGCCGAGATGGCCGACCTGGTGCGATCGGCCATCGAGATGGTGCGGCCGCAGCTCGAGGCCAAGCAGCAGACGCTGGATGCCGTGCTGCCGGCCGAGCCGGCGCCCGTGATGGCCGATGCGGTGCGGCTGATCCAGGTGCTGGCAAACCTGCTGAACAATGCCGTGAAGTACACGCCCAGCGGTGGTCAGATCGACGTGCGGCTAGGCGTGCAATCCCGGCTGCTGTCCGTTTCAGTACGTGACAATGGAATCGGCATCCCCCCCGCCATGCTCGACCAGGTGTTCGGCATGTTCTACCAGGCAGGCAAGTCGCAGGGCGGACTGGGCATCGGCCTGGCGCTGGTGAAAGGCCTGGTTGAACTGCATGGCGGCAGCGTGAAAGCGCTCAGCAACGGTGAAGGGGAGGGAACCGAATTCGTGCTGACCCTGCCGCTTGCTCCGGACGTGCCCAATGCAGCCCAGGACCCGGCCGACGCACAGGATGCCGGCATAGCACCGATGCGTGTGCTGGTGGCCGATGACAACCGCGACAGCGCCATGAGCTGGTCCATCCTGCTGGAAAGCATGGGTCACCGGGTTCGCGTGGCTTATGACGGGCGCTCCGCGCTGGAGACAGCCGAGGAGTTCCGCCCTCAGCTGGCGCTGCTGGACATCGGCATGCCGGGCATGGATGGCTACGAGGTGGCCCGGCGCATCAGGGCCCGGGACTGGGGACAGGAAGTGTTCATGGTGGCAGTCACCGGCTGGGGCCAGGCGCGCGATCGTGCCCAGGCGCAGGAAGCCGGCTTCAACGAGCACTACACCAAGCCCATGGATCCGGCGCAGCTGGAGAAGGTGCTCGCCAGCGCGCAGCGCGCCGCGACGACGGAGCTCCCCGCGCTCAATCAGGACGCTGCACGCATCGCGTGAAGTGCGTCGCCGGCGTACCGGCGGCGCATGGTGCACGCCTCTCAACGACCCGGCGCAGGCTCCAGTCCCTCAAGCCTGGCTTGCAGCGCCTGCTGTCGTTCAGCGCTCGTCGGGTGCGAGGAAAGCCAGGGCGGGGGCGTCGCGCCGGCGGCCTTTTCCATCGTGCCGAAGAAATCCACCATGCCCCGGGGATCGAAGCCGCGCGCAACCAGCGCATCGAATCCGCCCGCGTCGGCCTGTAGTTCAGCCGCACGGGAAAAACGCAGTGAACCCAGTTGCACGGCGGCCTCGCCGGCCAGGGTGCCGCCCGCGTCCCCGGTGAAAGCGGCCCAGAGTCCGCGCAATCCCAGCTGTTTCACCAGCCCCTTGAGCCCGTGGCGCAGTTCAACATGCTGCACCTCATGCGCCAGCACGCCCGCCAGTTCATCGGGGCTGCGCGTGGCTTCGATCAGCCCGGTGTGCACGACGATGATTCCGCCAGGCAGCGCAAACGCATTGATGGCCGGATCTGCGGCGACGTGGAATTCGTAGCGGAACCTGGATTCGCGCGTGAGGCGTTCGCCGAGGCTGCGTACCAGCAGCAGGGATTCGCCTTGCTCCTGCAGCTTCAGCGAGTCACGCATGCGGGCGAAGACCTGTCGCCCGAGCTGCTGCTCGCGCGCCACCGGAATGCGCCCGGCGATGGCCCCGGCGATGCGGTCGGCCTGCCAGAGGAATGCCAGCAGCGCGAGTACCGGCAGCAGCACGAACAGTCCCAGCAATGCCACCGCCACCGTTCGCCAGGCACGGCTGCGCATCCGGCTGGCGCGCAACCGCGCCATCTGCGCCATCTCCCGCAGCAGGGGATGCGAACGCAGGCGCGCAATCGCGGCTGGTGAAAACACCTGCAAGGCACAGGATCCGCCACGGGCGTCCCAGGAGAGTTCGAGTCCGGCTTCGGCGCTGACCACTTCGCGCGCTCGCAAGATGGCCAGCGGCACGCGCTGCACGCCGCGTGCAGAGCGCACTTCCACCTGGCTTGACCAGAAAGTGAGCTGCGCTTCTTCGCCGGTGGGTGGCGTACCGCAGCCGAAGAGCCGTGCCGCGATGGGAGCTTCGGCGCTGCCGCCGCTAGTTGTTGTCGCCATCCAGCAGCCCTCCCAGCCCGCCCAGCAGCGAACCCTCGCCCCTGGAGCGGCCGCCCGCCGCGGGCGCCATGGCGATGATGCGGTTGGCCAGGCGCGAGATCGGCAGCGACTGCAGCCACACGCGTCCCGGGCCGGTGAGCGTGGCGAAGAACAGGCCCTCGCCGGAGAACAGCGCGCTCTTGAGCTTGCCAACGTACTGGATGTCGAAGTCCACGCTCTGCTGCAAGGCCACCACGCAGCCGGTGTCCACGCGCAGCCGCTCGCCGGGCGCAAGGTCCCGCGCCATCAGCGTGCCGCCAGCGTGCACGAACACCAGCCCGTCGCCGTCCAGCCGCTGCATGATGAAACCCTCGCCGCCGAACAGGCCCACGCCCAGCCGGCGCTGGAAGGCAATGCCCAGCGACACGCCACGCGCGGCGCAGAGGAAGCTGTCCTTCTGGCAGATCAGCGTGCCGCCCAGCTCGGCCAGGTGCACGGGGATGATCTTGCCGGGGTAGGGCGCGGCAAAGGCCACGCGCCGCTTGCCGGCGGATTCGTTGTGGAAGATGGTCGTGAACAGCGACTCGCCGGTGACCAGCCGCTTGCCGGCGCCCAGCAGCTTGCCGAACAGGCCGCCCTGTTGCGTGGAGCCGTCGCCGAATACGGTGTCCATCTCGATACCGTCCTGCATCATCATCATCGCGCCCGCCTCGCCGATGGCGGCTTCGCCGGGGTCGAGCTCGACCTCGACGTACTGCATGTCGTCGCCAAAGATCTCGTAGTCCACAATGTCCATCGGCATGGGTGAGGCTCCGTGAATCAGGTCGGGCGCGTATGAGACAGGGAAGGGTCGCAGGCGGCAGTGGTTATTTGACATAACCCAAGGACCGGACCGCATTCCGCCCGTATCAGTCCGCCGGCAAGGTCCTCTCTTACCACTGCCGAAGGCAGCCTCCGGTGTCACTTCATTTGCCCCAAGCCGTTGATCTGCGTAGAATCCCGCGCTCTTTTCGGTAGCCCTAACAGACTTAGGCCAGGACCCGATTTATGGTGATCATTCGTCTTACGCGGCGCGGTTCGCGCAATTCCCCCTATTTCCACGTGGTCGTGACCGACCATCGCCAGCGCCAGGGCGGCAAGGGCCTGGAGCAGGTGGGGTTCTTCAACCCCAAGGCCCGCAAGTCCGAGCCGAAGCTGCGGCTCGACCTGGCTCGCATCGACGACTGGGTGTCCAAGGGCGCCCAGCTGTCCGAGCGCGTGAGCCACCTGGTGCGCGACTACCGCAAGCAGGCGGTCGCGGACGCGGGCGCTGCCGCGGCCTGAAACCATGACAGGTGAGCACACCGGGCCGGCGCTGACGCTCGGCCAGGTGGGAGCACCGCATGGCATTGCCGGGTGGTTGCTGGTCCGGTCGTTCACCGACCCACCCGACTCACTGCTTGACCACGAGGAATGGCAGCTGAGCGCGCCCAACGGCGCGACAAGAACGATCAGGTTGCTGGAAGGCGTGCCGTACCGTAACGGGCTGCGGGTGCGCTTTGAAGGCATCACCGACCGGACAGCGGCGCAGGCCCTGACCGGCTGGTGGGTGCGCATCGCGCGGGAGAACCTGCCGCCACTGGCGGAAGGGGAGCACTACCGCGACGACCTTGTGGGCTTCACGGTCCGCAATGTCGAGCAGGTGGAGCTGGGCAGGGTGGACTATTTCGCCGACCTGCCCGCCGGCGCGGTGATGGTGGTGAAGGGTGAACGCGAGCACTGGCTGCCGGTGTCGAAGCAGTACCTGCTGCACATCGACGCGGGGCAGCGGTTGATCGAAGTCGACTGGCCGGCCGAGCTGTGAAAGTCGAAGTCGTCACGCTGTTCCCCGCCATGATCCGCCAGGCACTGGAGTTCGGCATCACGGGGCGGGCAATCCGCCGCGGGCTGCTGTCGGTGGGCACGGAGGATCCGCGCGACCACACCACCGACGTGCACCGCACCGTGGATGACCGGCCCTATGGCGGCGGTCCGGGCATGGTGATGAAGCCCGAACCGCTCACCGCGGCCATTGCCGCGGCGATGCAGAGGGTGCCGGCGGGCAGCCGGCGGATCTACCTCTCGGCCCAGGGCCGGAGGTTCGATCAGGCCAGGGCCGAGGCGCTGAAGGGCGAGCCGGGCGTGGTGCTGGTCGCGGGACGATATGAAGGGATCGACGAGCGCGTGATCGCGACGTCGATCGACGAGGAGCTGTCGGTGGGCGACTATGTGCTCTCCGGTGGCGAGCTGCCGGCGTTGATCGTGATCGACGCGGTGGCGAGGTTGATGGAAGGCGCCTTGAACGACGCGCGTTCGAGTGTCGAGGAAAGTTTTGCGGATGGTCTGCTGGACTGGCCGCACTACACCCGGCCCGAGGAGTTCGCGGGGCTCAAGGTGCCAGAGGTGCTGGCCGGCGGCGACCACGAGCGCATCAGGCGCTGGCGGCTGCAGCAGGCCCTCGGCAGGACCTGGCGGCGACGCCCGGACCTGCTGGTGGCGCGGCGGCCCGGCACCGACGAGGAGATCGAGCTCTTGAACGGATATTTGCAGGAAAGGCAGAACGAACCATGAACCACATCATCCAGCAGATCGAAGCCGAGCGCGCCACGCGCGAGGTGCCCGATTTCCGCACCGGCGACACCATCGTGGTGAACGTGAAGGTGAAGGAAGGCGATCGCGAGCGCGTGCAGGCCTACGAAGGCGTGGTGATTGCGCGCAGCAACCGCGGTTTCAACTCCTCGGTCACCGTGCGCAAGATCAGCCACGGCGAGGGTGTGGAGCGCGTGTTCCAGCTGCACAGCCCGTCGATCGACAGCATTTCGGTGAAGCGTCGCGGCAACGTGCGCCGCGCCAAGCTCTACTACCTGCGCGACCTGTCCGGCAAGGCCGCCCGCATCGAAGAGAAGGTCTGACGGCTTTCCGCTGACCGATGGCATCGGCAGGCGGATTTTTCCGGGGTGTCTGGCGCGGCCTGGATGTGCTGCGCCGGATCCTGCACCTGCTGCTGCTGCTGCTGATCTTCGGGTTCATCATCGGGGCGCTGCGTGGTGGCGTGCCCCAGCTGCCGGCGCGCGGCGCGCTGCTCATCCAGCCCTACGGGGAGATCGTGGAGCAGCGCACCGGCGATCCGCTGACCATTGCCTTCAACGAGGCCCGCGGCGCGGGCCAGTCCGAAACCCTGCTGTGGGACCTGACTGACGCCATTCGCGCTGCGGCCGGCGACGATCGCGTTGCAGCCATCGCGCTGCAGCTGGATTACCTCACCGGCGCCGGCCAGCCCACGCTGGAAGAGGTCACCGCCGCGATGCGCGAGTTCCGCGCCAGCGGCAAGAAGATCATCGCGTGGGGCACCTCGCTGACGCGCGCGCGCTACTACGTCGCGGCGCATGCGGACGAGATCTACCTCGATCCCATGGGCGAGGTGCTGATCGACGGCTACGGCCAGTTCCGCATGTACTACAAGGGCCTGCTCGACAAGCTGGCCGTGGACGTGCATCTCTTCCGTCCGGACGACAACAACTTCAAGACCGCCGCTGAAGACCTGGTGCGGCAGAACATGTCCCCGCAGGACCGCGAGGCAAGCCTCGCCTACCTCAACGCGCTTTGGGATGCCTACAAGAAAGCGGTGGGCGAAGCGCGCGGGCTCGACCCGGAGATGATCGAGCAGTACGCCTCCGGTTACGTGGACGCGCTGCGCAGCAATGGCGGCGATTCGGCGCGTGTGGCGCTGGAGGCGGGCCTGGTCAACGGGTTGCGCGACGCCAATGGCATCACCGAGCGCCTGGCCGAGCTGGCCGGCCCCGACCACAAGGGCCAGGACTACTCCCGCATCAACTACGGCGACTACGTGCAGCTGAGGCATGCCGCGCGGCGGCTCGCACATCACGGCGCCGGCAGCGTGGGTGTGGTGCTGGCCAGCGGCACGATCCTCGACGGGGAGCAGCCTTCCGGCACGGTGGGCGGCGCGACCATTGCCGGCCTGCTGCGCCAGGCGCGTGAGGACAAGGACATCTCCGCGGTGGTACTGAGGGTGGACAGCCCCGGTGGCAGTGCGCTCGCCTCCGAAGTGATCCTGCGCGAGGTGGTCGCGCTGCGCGGCGCGGGCAAGCCGGTCGTGGTGTCGATGGGCGACCTGGCCGCGTCCGGCGGCTACTACGTGGCGGCGCCCGCCGACCGCATCTTCGCCAGCGCGACCACGCTCACCGGGTCGATCGGCGTCTACGCCGCCATTCCCACTTTCAACCGCACGCTCGACAAGGTGGGCGTCGGTGTCGATGGCGTGGGCACCACGCCGCTGTCGGGCACGATGCGCATCGACCGTCCGATGAGCCCTGAGCTGCGTGACTACGCGCAGCTGTCCGTGCAGCGCATCTACGACGTGTTCCTGGGCCATGTGTCCGACGGGCGCGGCAAGACCCGCGAGGAGGCACAGGCGGTGGCGCAGGGCAGGGTGTGGATCGGCAGCGAGGCACACCGGCTGGGCCTGGTCGACACCATCGGTGGTTACGAGGATGCCGTGAAGGCCGCCGCGGAACTGGCGGGGCTCAAGCCCGGCTACGGCGTGCGGCGCATCGAGCCGCGGCTCACCTGGGCCGAGCAGCTGGCCATGCAGCTGCGCATCCAGGGCGCGCGGGTATCGGGAGCAGTGCTGGGTCCTGCCGTGCGCGAGGTCGAGGTGCAGGCGGCGCCGCTGGCGCTGCTGCAGGAGCAGTTTGACCGCATCGAGGCCCTGATGTCCGACGGGCGCCCGCTGGCCCACTGCCTCTGCGCCGCCGAGTAGCGATCCGTGCCACCGGCGCAGGCAGCAGCTCCGGCACACCTGGCTGATTCGCGCGCCACGCGCCTGTTCCTGGCGCTGGCCGGTTTCCTGATCACCGACGCGCTGCTGGCCGAGTTCGTCGGCGTGAAGATCTTCTCGCTCGAGCGCACGCTGGGCACGGACGAGGTGCAGTGGAGCCTGTTCGGTGTCTCCGGCACGCTGTCGTTCACCGCCGGCGTGGTGTACTGGCCTCTGGTGTTCGTGCTCACCGACCTGATCAATGAATACTACGGACGGCGTGGCGTGCGCCTGGTGTCCTGGCTGGCAGTGGCATTCATCGCCTGGGCGTTCTTCGCGGCCTGGGTGGCCATCCGCCTGGCGCCGGCCGGCTTCTGGGTGGAGGCCAATGCCGAACTCGGCGTGCCGGACATCCAGCGCGCGTATGCGCTGATCTTCGGGCAGGGCATGTGGACCATCGCCGGATCGATCACCGCCTTCCTGATCGGCCAGCTCATCGACGTCACCGTGTTTCACCGCATCCGGCAGGCCACCGGTGAGCGCTGGCTGTGGCTGCGCGCCACCGGCTCCACTGCCGTCTCGCAGCTCTTCGACAGCTTCATCGTGCTGTACATCGCCTTCGTGATCGGGCCGCAGAAGTGGCCGGTGGCGCAGTTCCTGGCCGTGGGCTCGGTGAACTACGCCTACAAGATGCTGGCGGCGGTGGCGATGATTCCCGTGCTCTACCTGGTGCACGTGGGTGTGCGGCGCTACCTGGGGAATGCGGAAGTCGAAAGGTTGCGGCACGAAGCCTCGCAATGATTCCCGGGACAGGCACTTCCTCGCCGGCACCGGTAACATCACGGGGCAGAAGAACGGCGCCGGTCCGGCGCACGGGGGAAAGATGACCAAGAGGTTCGCAGCCACGGCGATCGCCGTTACCGCCATGTTGCTGGCTGGTTCCTGCGCCACGAATTCCCACGGGGACGTCACCCGCGCGCGCATGGAGGTTCCCGATTCCACCGCCAATGAAGGCCAGTGGATGTCCTATGGCCGCACCTGGGACGAGCAGCGCTTCTCCCCGCTCACCGCCATCAATGACCAGAACGTGTCGCGCCTGGGCCTGGCCTGGTACGACGACCTGAACACCTTCCGCGGCGTGCAGTCCACCCCGCTGTTCGTCGATGGCGTGCTCTACAACGTCTCAGTGTGGAACGTGGTGACGGCCTACGAGGCCACCACAGGGAAGAAGCTCTGGAGCTTCGATCCGAAGGTGGATCGCCAATGGGCGCGCCTGGCCTGCTGCGGTCCCACCTCGCGCGGCATCGCGATGTGGAAGGGCAAGCTGTACATCGGCGCGCTCGACGGGCAGCTCATCGCCGTCGATGCCAGGACCGGCCGCCAGGTCTGGTCGGTGCAGACGCTCGAGCCGGACTGGCCCTACTCGATCACCGGCGCGCCGCGCGTATTCGACGGCAAGGTAGTGATCGGCAATGGCGGCGCGGACTACGGTGTGCGCGGCTACGTGAGCGCTTATGACGCCGAAACCGGAAAGAAGCTGTGGAAGTTCTACACCGTGCCGGGTGATCCGGCGAAGGGACCTGACGGCGAAGCCTCCGACAGCGTGATGGCCATGGCGGCGAAGACCTGGAGCGGGGAGTGGTGGAAGTACGGCGGCGGCGGCACTGCCTGGGACTCGCTGGTGTACGACCCGAAACTGAACCTGGTGTACATCGGCACGGGCAATGGCTCGCCGCACATCCAGGCCTTCCGCTCGCCGGGCGGCGGCGACAACCTCTTCCTGTGCTCCATCGTGGCCGTGGATGCCACCACGGGCGAGTACAAGTGGCACTACCAGATGGTCCCCGAGGAGCAGTGGGACTTCACCTGCACACAGCCGATGATGCTGGCGGACCTCGACATCGGCGGCCGCAAGCGCCAGGTGATCATGCAGGCACCGAAGAACGGCTTCTTCTATGTGCTCGACCGCGCCACGGGCGAGCTGCTCTCCGCGAAGACCTATGTGCCCAACCTGTGGGCCACCGAAATCGACATGAAGACCGGGCGTCCCATCGTCAATCCCGGCTCGTACGTCACCGAGACCCCGCAGCTGATGACGCCTACCTGGATGGCCGCGCACAGCTGGCATCCCATGGCCTATTCACCACTCACGGGGCTGGTGTATTTCCCGGCGCAGGAGCAGTGGGTGGTGCAGGCACGCGTGCCCGACGGGCAGTTCCGCTTCGTGCCCTGGCGCTCGAACACAGGCAACTCCTTCACGGCGGATCCGGCGCGCCGGCGCGAGCTGCAGCAGGTCGCCGACAGCCGCGAGAAGGGGTATCTGCTGGCCTGGGATCCGGTCACGCAGACCGAGGCGTTCCGCGTGCCCTACAAGTACCCCGGCTCCGGCGGCGTGCTGGCCACGGCGGGCAACCTGCTGGTCCAGGGCACCATCGACCGTACGCTGGCCATCTACAAGGCTACCGACGGGACCAAGCTGTGGGAGATGGACACGCAGACCGTCGCCATCGCAGGGCCCATGACCTACATGGTCGATGGCGTGCAGTACATCGCGGTGAACGTGGGCTGGGGCGGATCGCCGGTGGCCGGGCTGTCGGCCGAGCGTCCGCCCGTGCGTTTCGGTCCCGCAAGGCTGCTGGTGTTCAGGCTCGACGCCAAAGGGGTGGAGCTGCCGCCGCTGCCGCCGCCGTCGGAAATTCCCGCGCCGCCGCCGCTGCGTGCCTCGGAAGAGCAGATCCGCGAGGGCCGCCGCCTGTTCGGTGAAACCTGCTCGCGCTGCCATGGCGAGAACGCCGTCGGCGGCCTGAAAGACCTGCGCTGGATGACGCAGGAAACCCGCCGCGAGTTCAGCAACATCGTGCTCGAAAGCACGCCGGCGCTGCGCGAGAAGGGGATGCAGCCCTTCAAGGACATCCTCAAGCCAGCCGACGTGGAGGCCATCAACGCCTACCTCATCGCGCGCGCCAACGAGGATTACCAGGACCACATCGCATCCGGGAGCGCGCACCCGCAGTAGCCGCGCGACCCGGAAGACACAGCAAGGGGGTATTGCACATGCAGTTCGCATCGATCCGGCTGCTGCCGGCACTGTGCCTGGCGCTCGCGGCCGGCATCGCCGGCGCGGCACAATCTGATGACGCGCGCCTCGCGGCGCTGAAGAAACGGCTGGCCGCGATGGCGGAACAGACCGCGCAAGTGGAAGCCGTCACGCAGTTGCAGCGCATCGGCCGGTCCTTCGGCTACTACGTGGACAAGGGCTACTTCGGCGAGGCGGCTGATCTTTTCGCGGACAACGCCACCTTCCGCTGGGGCAACGATGGCATCTATCGCGGCAAGTCACGCATCCGCGAACTGCTCACCCGTCATGGTGGTGGCAGCATGAAGGAGGGGCCGGGCCTGCCGTTCGGCCGCCTCAACCTGCGCATGCAGCTGCAGCCGGTGATCACCGTCGCGGCAGATGGAAAAAGCGCACAGGGTCGTTGGCGGGAGTGGGGCCTGCTGGGCCAGTACAAGAAGGCCGCCATCTGGGGCGACGCCATCATCGAAGACCGCTATCTGCTGGAAGGTGGCGTCTGGAAGATCGCCGCGCGCGACTACTACGTGAACTTCGAGGCGCCGTACCAGGGTGGCTGGGCAGTGCTGAAGCCGGGCACCTTCACGGCGCAATCGGCGGTGGCAAAGGAATTTGCGCCTGACAGTCCGGTGCCGTCCGCCTATCCGGCATTTCCTGCGGTCTACGTGCCCCCGTACCACTTCGCCGGCAGCACGCCGGCGGCCATCCAGGGCCGTCCGCCCGTCCAGTCCTCCCCGAAGCGTGCGGATGACGCCCTGGGCAGGCTGGAAGCCGAGGCCGACGCCAGGGAACTGCAGCTGGCACGCGCACAGTCACTGCGCGCAGTGGAAAACCTGCATGGCATCTATGGCTATTACGTGGACAAGGGCCAGTGGAAGCAGGCGGCCGCGCTGTTCTCCCGCAATGGCACGTATGAGTTCGGCCAGAGCGGCGTCTACGTTGGTCCGGCCAGCATCGAGCGTGGGTTGTCACTGATGGGTCCGGCTGGCCTGCAGGAGGGGCAGCTGAACAACTTTGTGATGGTGCAGCCCATCATCCACGTCGATGCGCAGAACCGCACGGCCAGGGCACGCTGGCGCAATGATGTGCTGCAGTCGCGCGCAGGGCAGGGCCGCTGGGGCGGTGGCATCTACGAGAACGAATACGTGAACGAGAACGGCACGTGGAAGATCAGCAAGCTGCATTACCACGTGACCTTCTGGGGCGAGTACGAGCAGGGCTGGGGGGCAAAGCCCATTCCCATGGATCCGCCCAGCACCACGCTGCCGCCGGACCGGCCACCCACGCTGGTGTACCAGTCCTTCCCGAAGCTGCAGGTGGTGCCCTTCCACTTCGATCATCCCGTCACCGGCAAGCCGCACGAGGTGCAGTAGTCATGGCCACCAACAAGATTGCTTCGACGGTCCTCGCGCGCGGACTGGTGCTGTTGCTGGGGCTGGCAGGCGCAGGCGGGGCGGCGGCTGCACCGTCGGCAGCCGACATTGCCGCAGTGGAAAAGGAACTCAGCGCACTCGCCCCACGCATCGAGCGGCTTGAGGACCTGCACGAGGTGGAGATCGTGCAGCACGCCTACGGCTATTACGTGGACAAGGCGCAGTGGAAATCCCTTGCCGACCTTTTCGCCGACGACGCCACGCTGGAGATCGGCGGCAAGGGCGTGTTCCTCGGCAAGCAGCGCGTGTACCAGTACATGAACGAGGGCATGGGCGCCCCCGGTCCGCGCGATGGCCTGCTCATCGACCACCAGCAGTTCCAGTGCCTGCCCACCATCCTCGAAGATGGCGTGACCGCCCGGGCGCGCTGCATCGCCTTCGTGATGAGCAGCGGTGGCTGGGGCCATGTGTACTACGAGAACGTGTACCGCAAGTACGACGGCAAGTGGAAGGTCCAGACGCTCCACGGTCCGTTCAACATGTATTCCGGCTACCGCCAGGGCTGGGTGGACAACGTCACCGTGAATACCTACCCGGAGAAATTCGCGCCCTGGCCGGACCTGCCGCCCACGGTGGTGTACCTGACCTATCCGAGCTACTACGCCGAGCCTTTCCACTATGCCAATCCCGTGACCGGCAAGGTGGCGCCGCCGCCCAGTCCGCGCGCGGGAGGCGAGGCCTTCGGTCGATAGAGGGGAGCCTACTCGCTGCGGCGCAGTTCCAGCACGCGACGCGAGACGGTGCGGATGGCGGAGTCGCCTTCCGCATTGGCCAGCGCCTGGGCAAGTGCGGGCGTGAGAGCTGCGGCCAGCTGCGGCGCCCCGGTGAGGTAGCCCTGCGCCACGTCGCAGCCCAGGTCGGCGAGGATGCGCCACTGCTCCTCGGTCTCCACGCCTTCCGCCACGGTGCGCAGGCCCAGTCCATGCCCCAGGTCCACGATGGCGCGGATCATCGCGCCATCCTCTGCGCCCTGCGCCAGGTCGCGCACGAAGGACTTGTCGATCTTCAGCTCATCGGCAGCCAGCGCACGCAGCTGCGACAGTGACGAGTAGCCGGTGCCGAAGTCATCGATGGAGAACCGCACGCCGGCGATGCGCAGCATCTCGATGTTGCGGCGGGCCGAATCCGGTTCGTGCAGCAGCACGCTCTCGGTGATCTCCAGCGTCAGCAGGCCCGGGGCGATGCGGGCGTCGCGCAGTCCACCCAGGATGAAGCGCAGCAGGTCGGGATCGAGTATGTCTGGCGCCGACAGGTTCACGGCCACGCCCACGCCGATGCCCTGCTGCTGCCAGGCTGCGAGCTGCGCCAGTGCCTCCTTCAGCACCCAGCGCGTCAGCAGTCCGGAGGCGCCGGTACGTTCGGCGATGGGAATGAATTCGACAGGGGATACCTCGCCGAACTCCGGGTGCTGCCAGCGCACCAGCGCTTCCACGCCCACTGGCCGGCGGTCGCGCATGCGGTACTTGGGCTGGAACCGCAGGTGCAGCTGGCTGGATTCCATGGCCTGCGGGAGATCCGCGCCCAGTTGCAGGCGCCGGCGCTGCGCCTCGTCATTGGCGGGTTCGAAGAAGGCCTGCGGCTGGCCGCGTTGCATGGCGGTTTCAACGGCGGCTTCCGCGCAGCGCAGCAGTTCGTTGGCCGTGGTGCCGTCGGTGGGTCCCACGGCGGCACCGGCGGTGATGGCAGCCTGCAGCGTGATGCCCGCGGTATCCAGCGGCGTGCGGGCCCGCGCGCGCACTTCCTGCAGCAGGATGCCGATGCCATCGGTCGAGATCCTGCGGCTTGCGACCAGGAAGTTCGCCGCGTCGATCCGCGCCACGAAGCTGCCCTCGCCCTGCCAGTCAGCCAGGCAGCGGGCGAGGTGACGGGTCAGCTGGTCGACCATCCCGTGGCCGAGGCTGGCGGAAATTTCCGCCAGGTTCGTGACCGTGACCAGCACCACCCCGAGCAGCTTTTCCCGGGGGAGCTGCTGCAGCTGTTCATCCAGCCACTGCTCCGCGAACAGGCGGTTCGGCAGGCCGGTGCTGCTGTCATGTCGCGCCAGGTGCAGCAGGCGTGATTCGCGGTCGGCGATGCCTTGCTGCATGGAGTTGAACGCGCCGGCGAGATGCGCGAGTTCCTGGCCGCCGGATCCCTCGACCTGCTGCGAATAGTCGCCGGCCGCCACGCGCGCAGCACCAGCGGCCAGGCGCTGCACCGGGCGGGCTGCGCTGCGGCCCAGGTAGAGGCCGGCGATGACGGCGGCTGCCAGCGTGAGACCGATGATCCAGCCGAGGTCCATGGCCAGCCGGCGGTAGGGTGCCATCACGGCGCGCATGGGCTTCAGCAGGACCAGGTCCAGCTGTGAGGGCACGCCTGGCAGCGCGGTGAGTGTCGCAAGGTAACCTTCGCCGTCGATGGCGATCTCGGCAGGGCGGGCATGCGCCTCTGCATTGCCCGTGAGTACTTCTCCGCGCAGTGTGGGGATGGTGCTGGCTATCGCGGACTGCGAGGGCTGTCCGTGCACCAGGAAGGCGACCTCGACGCCCAGCTGGTCGCTGAGTTCGCGCGCGAGCGCGGTGTCCACGGAAAAGCCGAGGGCGACGTAGCCGATCTCATCCAGCAGCGGCGAGACGAATATCTGGTGCGCGCCGCGGGAAGTGGTCACGAACTGGGCATGATCGGAAGCCGCGCCATCGATGGCGCCGGTCACCACGGCCTCCAGTTCCGTGTCGAGCAAAGCCGCATCACCGCGGGCGATCACCCGGCCGTCGAGGTCCAGTGCCATCGTCAGCGAGGCGCCGATGCGTGCCCCGTGGTTGGCCAGCGCGGAGGACACTGTCTGCCCGTCGCCCTCGGCCACGGCCGCGCGCAGGGCCCAGTCCCTGGTCAGCACCGCCACGGAGTTGGTGAGCAGGCGCTCGCGATTCTCCAGCTGCCGGAGCGCATTGCGCGCGCCATCCACCAGCTGCTGGTCGGCGCGTGCACGTTCCGTTGCCTTGGTGCGCGCCAGGGCTGTGAACAGCGTCACGGTCTGGGCGCCCACCACCAGGCCGATCAGCAGGACGAGAAGTCGGTTGCGGAAGCTCCACATGGTCTCGTCTCCAATATCTGGTAAATACTAGGTCCCGAAGCCGGGGCATGCGACCTTGCGAAGCCGGAAATGAGATTTGTCTTCCACACCCTGCTGGCGTTGTGCCCCGCAGCCGTGCTGGCCGCCCCGCTGCAGATCCAGTTCCTGGCGGTGGATGGCAAGCCCGTCAATGCCAGCGTGGTTACGCTTCGCAGCGTCGATGCATCGCGCCCGCTGGCGCGGCCAGTCCCGGGAACCATCGCGCAGGATGACCTGGCGTTCATCCCGCATGTGCTGGTGGTGCCGGTGGGATCCACCGTCTCCTTTCCGAACAACGACAAGGTCAGCCACCAGGTCTATTCGTTTTCCCCGGCGAGGAGTTTCAAGCTGCCGCTTTACCGCGGCACGCCGCCGCCGGTCACCTTCGATCGCGCGGGCGTGGTCACCCTGGGGTGCAACATCCATGACCAGATGCGCGCCCATGTGTTCGTGGTCGAGGCGCAATACTTCGGCCGCACCGATGCCGGGGGACGATGGTCGGCGCCGGATGTGGAACCCGGCGAGTACCAGCTGGAGATCTGGCATCCACTCTCGCGCGTGCAGCGGGCAGTGGTGGAGCAACACGTGACCGTGGGAACCGCAGGCGCGCAGCTGGTGATCCGCGCCGCTGCTGCGCTGAAGTTGCGCAGCGAATCCCAGGTCCCGGCCAACTGGGATGCCTACTGATGCTGCGAGCAGCAAGCCAACGGACCCTCGCCCCGCTGTTGCTGGCGCTGCTGCTTCCGCTGGCAGCGCGTGCCGAAGTGGAAGCCAGCCTGGACCTCAGGCTGGCCCACACCGACGGGCGCGACAGCTTCCTCGACGGCGGACTGGGAAAGCTGCGGTACGACGAGGGGGATGACCTGCTGCAGCTGGGCCGCGCGCGGCTGGCATGGCGCGATGCCATTGCAGGTGACTGGCACGCTGCCATCGACCTTTCTGCCTGGAGCCTCGACGACCACAATCCCGTGGATGTCACGGAGGCCTACCTGGAGTGGCGCCCCGTGCCTGTCTCGTCGTGGCGCTCCAACCTGAAGCTGGGTGCCTTCTATGCGCCGGTGTCGCTGGAACACCGCGCTCCGGGCTGGACCAATCCCTACACCATCAGCAGTTCCGCGCTGAATACCTGGGTGGGGGAGGAACTGCGCACCATCGGCGCAGCCTATTCGCTGGAGCACCTGGGTATCGCCGCCGGCGGACGCTTCGACTACGGCGCGCAGCTGGCTGCCTATGGCTGGAATGATCCGGCCGGCGTGGTCATCGCATTGCGCGGCTTTGCGCTGCATGACCGCCAGACGCCGCTGTTCGGCCGCATCGGCACCTTCGCCTACGGCGGGCGCGAGCAGCGGGTGATCTTCTCTGAGATCGACAATCGCCCCGGCGTGCATGGCTCGGCCTGGCTGCGCAGCGACCTGGGCCTGGAGCTGCACGCACTGCGCTACGACAACCGTGGCGACCCCACGGCCGAGAAACACTCCATCGACGATTACGCATGGAACACGCGCTTCAATTCGCTGGGCCTGCGCTACGACGGACCGCGCAGGACGGCGGTGATCGCGCAGTGGCTGGATGGCGTCACGCGCGTCACGGCCGATCCCGCCAGTACATGGCATTTCGACGCGTGGTTCCTGCTGCTGGCCCAGGACCTGGGGGCGCACCGTCTTGCTGCCCGCTACGATGATTTCGCCACGCGCCAGGCCACGCAATATTCCCCCGCACCGTGGTCCCGCGAGGGCGGCAAGGCCTTCACCCTGGCCTGGACGTGGAAGTTCAACACTCACCTGGAGATGGTCACGGAATGGCTGCGCGTGGACAGCAGCTACAACGTGCGGCCAATGCTGGGTGAGGCGCCGGAGGCTGTGGAACACAGCCTGCAGATGGCATTCCGGCTGTCGCTTTAAGCCACGGGATGGCAGGCAACCAGGCCTGACGGATCAAACCTCCGCCAGGATCCACTTCTTCCTGGCGGAGGTTCTTTCCGGTGCCGGCGTCGCCTGGGCGACGCGTCCGCATGCTGCTGGCAGGTCTCGTGCCGGCCGGATGCTCCTGCACGCCTTCGAGTCTATTTGCGGTCCGCCGGGAAGGAATGCGGGGTAGCCCCTACGGGGAAAGCAGGCTGGCGGCAGCGGTCTTCCGCCGCTACTGTCGCCGCATGTCGCGATGGTTCATCGCCGTGCTTTACATGCTGGCCTACGTAGCCCTGGACTGGATCAGCTACGTACAGCCTGTACTGAAGCTCGGCATCACGCCATGGAGTCCGCAGACCGGGCTGACCGTGGCCTTCCTCTTCTGGGCCGGGCCGCGCTGGGCGCCATGCACGGCCCTGGCGGCATTCCTCGCCGAAATGCTGGTGCGCGATGCGACGGCCGGCTGGCTTCCGCATGCCCTGGCATCGCTGTGGATTGCCGCCTGCTACGCGGGGCTGGTGGCCATGCGTCCCGGTGGGGCAGGGGACGTGCCGCTGGCGCTGGCCTCCGCCGTGCGTTTCCTGCTCGCGTCCCTGGCAGCCGCGCTGGTGGCGGCCACCGGCTACGTGGGTTGCTTCCTGCTGACCCAGACGCTGCCGTGGGATACGGCCATGAGCAGCGTGGCGCGCTACTGGATCGGCGACGTCAACGGCATCCTGATGCTGGCGCCGCTGCTGCTGGCACTGCCGCGCCGGAACGAGGCGCTGCGTGCGCTGGCGGCGGGCCGCGCCGTAGCCGCGGTGCAGGCGCTGATCATCGTGCTGTTCGTCTGGCTGCTGTTCGGCATCGATGACAAGCTGCGCTTCTTCTATCCGCTGTTCGTGCCGATGATCTGGATCGCAGTGCGCTGGGGAGCAGTCGGGGCGCTGCTCGCGGCGCTGGCCATCCAGGTGGGCATCGTGGTGGCGATGCGCGAGCCTTCGTTCGTTGCGCCGCTGATCGACCTGCAGATCCTGATCTTCACGCTGACGGTCACCGGCCTGCTGCTTGGCGTGGCGGTGACCGAACGTGCACTGGCCCGCAGCGAGGCGCAGGAGCGTGACCGCCAGCTTGCGCGCGCCATGCGCTTCGCAGTGGCCGGCGAGATGGCCTCGTCGCTGACGCATGAGCTCAACCAGCCCATCACTGCGCTGGTTTCCTACCTGCAGGCGGCACAGATCATGTCTGCGCCCGCGGTTGTGACGGACAAGCGCGTGGCCGAGACGCTGGGCAAGGCGGCCAACGAGGCCATCCGCGCTGCCGAGGTGCTGCGCCGGCTGCGTGATTTCTACCAGGGCACGGGGCCGCCCGCGCCCGGCCCCACCGATGTGGTTTCCTGCTGCGGCTCCGTGCTCGAGCTGCTGGAACCGCGGCTCAGGCGGCAGGGCGTGCGCGTGCGCCAGGCACTGCCGCAGAACCTGCCGCAGGTGTCCATCGACCGCACGCAGGTGGAGATGGTGCTTCACAACCTGGTTTCCAATGCCATCGACGCGCTGGCCGTGCGGCCGCCAGGCAGCCGCGAGATGCTGCTGGAAGCGCGCGTCGAGACGGGGCAGGTGGTGCTCACCGTCGAGGACTCCGGCCCCGGCGTTGCCAGCGATGCCCTGGGAGAGCTTTTCGAGCCCTTCAACACCACCAAGCCGGATGGCATGGGTCTCGGCCTTGCCATCAGCCGCAACCTGATGCGCGCGCACGGTGGCGAGCTGTCGCACCGCGGCGCAAGGCAGCTCGGCGGCGCAGCTTTCGAACTTCGTCTGCCAATGGTCCAGTAACATCCAGTCATGCAACCCACAGTCTATTTTGTCGATGATGATGCGGCGGTGCGCGATGCGATCTCGCTGCTGCTTTCCCTGAAGGGTTTCCTGTCGCAGGTCTTCGCCAGCGCCGAGACCTTCCTCGAGACTTACCGCCCGGAGTGGCGGGGCGTGCTGCTCACCGACCTGCGCATGCATGGCATGAGCGGGCTCGACCTGCAGCGCGAACTCGCGGCACGCGGCGCCACGCTGCCGGTGGTGATGCTCACCGCGCACGGCGACGTGAACACCACGCGCGAGGCGATGAAGGCCGGCGCTTATGATTTCATCGAGAAGCCGGTGGATGACGCGGTGCTGGTTGACGTGCTGCGCAACGCCATCCTGCACGATGCTCGCAATCACCAGGTGCAGTCGGAGAGGCAGGCGCGCCGGGAGCGCCTGGACCGCCTCACGCCGCGCGAGCGCGATGTGGCGCGCCTGCTCTCGCAGGGCATGCAGAACCGGCAGATCGCCGCCGAACTGGGCATCAGCCCGCGCACCGTCGAGGTCTACAAGGCGCGGATGATGGAAAAGCTCGACTGCCGCAACCTGGCGGACGTGCTGCGGGTGATCGCCGGCCTGGAGACCGAAGCGCCCTGATCAGGCGCGGTGGGCTGCGCCGGTGGATCGCGGCTGCGCGTTGCCGCCGCCGAGGTTCAGCAGGCGCCAGTGGCCGGGCGCGAAGGGACGGAAGGCAGGATCCCTGCCCAGCCGGCGCGCCAGTTCGGAGATGCCGGGATTGTGCGCCACCAGCATCACTGTGCCGCCTGCGGTTGCGGATGCCCCGCGCAGCTCGGCTTCCAGTGTCTCGGCCGAAGCGTTGTACAGGCTCTCGACCAGCACGATCGCGGATACATCCAGGCCCAGCCCGTGCGCGATGATGGTGGCAGTCTGGCGGGTACGCAGGGCAGGGCTGACAAGCAGCACCGCCGGGATGTTGCCCGCGGCGCGGATGGCCTGCGCCGCGGCAGCCGCGTCCGCCTCGCCCTGGGGGGTCAGCGGCCTGTCGGCATCACAGCCGTTGAAGTCCGGCCAGTCCGCATGCGCGTGCCGTACCAGGATCACAGGCCGTGCCGCGCCAGGGCTCACATCATCCCCGTCTGCAGCTGCGCGGCAGGCGACATCATCTCGCGCCGCCATGGCGGATCGAACACCAGCTCCACCTGCGCCTCGCGCACGGTAGGAATCTGCTCCAGTTTGTCTTTCACGTCCTGCACCAGCACTTCGCCCATTCCGCAGCCGGGTGCGGTAAGGGTCATCTTCACGTCCACATGCCAGGTCGCGTCATCGTTGGGGCTGACCTCGCACTCGTAGATGAGGCCCAGGTCCACGATGTTCACCGGTATTTCCGGATCGTAGCAGGTCTTCATCTGCTGCCAGGCCAGTTCGCGCACGTCGTCGCGGGTGGCATCGGGCGGCAGTTGCGGCGCCCGCATCGGCTCCTTGCCGATGGCGTCGGCCTCGGTACCGGCGAGGCGGTAGAGATTGCCCTCGATGTACAGCGTGAAGCTGCCGCCCAGGGCCTGGCTGATGAAGCCGGCCAGGCCGGGTTGCAGGCGGATGGGTTGCCCGGAGGGGACCATCACCGCGTCCACCTCGCGCTGTATCACGAAGGATTCGTGGTTGTGGGCCATGGGGTTTATTCCGTCGAGACGGTTGTATCGCCGCTGGCCAGCGCGGCATTGAGCGTGTGCCAGCAGAGGCTCGCGCACTTCACGCGGGCAGGGAACTCGCGCACGCCGGACAGCGCGGCCAGCTTCCCGAGGTCTGCACTGCCGGCGCCCGGCTCGGTGAGCAGCGCGTGCACGCGCTGGAACAGGGCGTCGATTTCCCCGCGGCTCTTGCCCTTCACGGCCTCGGTCATCATCGAGGCGGAGGCCATCGAGATGGCGCAGCCATTGCCCTCGAACTTCAGGTCCGTGAGCCGCTCGCCGTCACGCAGCAGCGTCAGCGTGAGCCGGTCACCGCACAGGGGATTGTGGCCCCTGGCCTCCGCGTCATGCGGATCCAGCCGCCCGAAATTGCGCGGGTGCTTGTTGTGGTCGAGGATCACCTCGCGATAGAGGTCGGTGAGCTGCATCAGCGGAAAACCTCCACCGCGCGGCGCACCGCGGCTTCCAGCTGCTGCACCTCGGCCAGTGTGTTGTAGCAGGCGAAGGAGGCGCGGGCCGTGGCCGGCAGGCCAAGCAGGTCCATCAGCGGCATGGCGCAGTGGTGCCCGGCGCGGATGGCCACGCCCTCGTGGTCGAGGATGGTCCCCACATCGTGCGGATGCACACCCTGCAGCGTGAAGGAAAGGATGCCGGACTTCTCCTCGGCCGTGCCATGCACGTGCACGCCGGGAATGCGCATCAGCGCGGCCGTGGCCGCCGTGAGCAGCTGGTGCTCGTGCGCGGCGGCCTTCTCGATGCCCAGCGTTTCCAGGAAATCCATGGCTGCCGCAAGGCCAATGGCGCCGCTGATGTTGGGCGTGCCGGCCTCGAACTTGTAGGGCAGGTCGTTCCAGGTGCTGCTCTCGTAGGAGACCGTGCGGATCATGTCGCCACCGCCCATCCAGGGCGGCATGGATTCCAGCAGGGCCTCGCGGCCATACAGCACGCCGATGCCGGTGGGCCCGTACATCTTGTGGCCGGAGAAGCAGTAGAAGTCCGCGCCCAGCTGGCGCACGTCCACCGGCAGGTGGGCCACGGCCTGGGCGCCGTCCACCAGCACGGGCACGCCGCGGGCATGCGCGGCCTCGATCACCTGCGCCACCGGGAGCACGCTGCCCAGCGCATTGGAGACATGCGTGACCGCCACGATGCGGGTGCGGTCGTTCAGCAGCGACGGCAGGGCACCCAGGCGCAGCTGGCCGGTTTCATCGATGGGCGCCACGCGCAGGCGCGCGCCGGTGGCCGCTGCCAGCATCTGCCAGGGGACCAGGTTGGCGTGGTGCTCCACCGCGGTGACGATGATTTCGTCGCCGGCGCGCACATTGGCACCCCCCCAGCTCTGCGCCACCAGGTTGATGGCCTCGGTGGTGCCGCGCGTGAAGATGATCTCGCGCGTGGAGGCGGCATTCAGGAAACGCCGCGCGCGTTCGCGCGCTCCCTCGAAGGCGTCGGTGGCGAGCTGGCTCAGCGTGTGCACGCCGCGATGCACGTTGGCGTGCAGGTGCGTTTCATAGTGCGTGACGGCATCGATCACCGATAGCGGCCGCTGCGTGGAGGCGCCGTTGTCGAGGTACGCCAGCGGCTTGCCATTGACCTGCTGGTCGAGCACGGGGAACTGCGCGCGCAGGGCCGCCACGTCATAGCCATGCGAACCATGCAGGCGCACGACGCTCACGCCGGCACCACCAGCTGGCGGGCCACGTCGCTGCCGAGGGCGCTGGCCGCAGCGTTTTCGGCTGCTGCACGCAGCTCCGGCGGGGCAACCCCGGCCAGGGCATCTTCCAGGAAGGCCCATTCCAGCAGGGCCCTTGCCGTGGCTGCATCCACGCCGCGCGAGAGCAGGTAGAAACGCATGTTCTCTTCCAGCGCGCCGGTGGTTGCGCCATGGCTGGCCTTCACGTCGTCGGTGTGGATTTCCAGCTGCGGCCTGAGGTCGATCTCGGCCCCCGCGTTGCCCAGCAGGCCTTTCAGGGACTGGGCGGAAAGCGAGCCGGGAGCGGCCTGGCCGATCTCGACGCGGCTGCGGCAGGCGATATGGGCGTGGTCACCGGCGATGGCGCGCAACACCTGGGTGCTCTGGGTGCGCGAGGCGAGGTGATCCACCAGCAGCGAGTGGTCCAGCGTACGCCGGCCCTGCGCCAATGCCACGCCGTGCAGGCTGAAGGCCGCGCCCGCGCCGAAGAGCGATGCGCGCAGCGAAGTGCGCGCCGAGCGGGCACCCAGCTGCAGCTGCACCAGCTCATAGCGTGCGTCGCGGTCCATGGCCAGCTGCACGGTGTCCAGCAGCTGTGCATCCGCGTCCAGCGCCTGCCAGCGCAGGTGGTTTACCTGGCTGCCTGCACCAGCGAACACCTGCACAGCTGCATTGATAGTGCCTTCAGAACCCGTGGTGCCCACATGCCGTTCCACCAGCACCAGCTGCGTGTCGGGGGACAGCTGCACTTCCAGCCGCGGATACACGGCCTGGCGCACGGCGCCGGGTGTGGCGGCGAAAACCACTTCCACGCGCATTGGCGCATTGACCTTCAGCCGCGCGACGCCCGTGGCGAAGGCGTCATTGAGCCAGCCGAAGCGCTCGTGGCGGGTGCGCTCGGGCACCAGCGGCGGCAGCGCGAGGTCGAGTGCGTCGCTGGCATCGGAGCCGGGCTCGTACAGCCTGCCGTTGGCGAACACCAGCCGCGTGAAGCCGGACAGTCGCGGCGGCAGCAGGGGATCGATGGCGGCGGAAAGCAAACCGGGCGCATCCGGCGCCACCGGCGCCAGTGCCGCGGACGCCAGGAAGCGCAGGTCGGCATAGCGCCACAGGTCATCGCGCAGCTGCGGCAGGCCGGCGGCCAGCGCGCGGTTCAGCGCCGCGCTGCGCACGCTTACCGGCAGCAGCCTCGCATTCAGCAGGGCGGCCGCGTCCATCACGGCATCGCGCAGGCGCTGCTCGTAGGCCGCATTGCTCATGCTGCCGGGAACGGGAGGTCGGGCGACGGCGTTCATGTGCTGCTGCCCCTGGCGCCGGCGATGTTGCAATGCTGCGGCATCACGCCGCCTCCAGCAGCCAGTCGTAGCCGCGCTGCTCGAGTTCACGCGCCAGTTCCGCGCCGCCGCTCTTCACGATGCGGCCACCGGCCAGCACATGCACGGCATCGGGCGTCACATGGTCGAGAAGGCGCTGGTAATGCGTCACCAGCAGGATGGCGCGCTCCGGCGAGCGCAGCGAATTGATGCCGGTGGCCACGACCTTCAGCGCATCGATGTCCAGCCCCGAATCCGTTTCATCCAGCACCGCAAGCTGCGGCTGCAGCACCAGCATCTGCAGGATCTCGTTGCGCTTCTTCTCGCCGCCGGAGAAACCCTCGTTGACGCCGCGCGAGAGGAAGGACTCATCCATCTTCATCAGCGCCATGCGCTCCTTCACCAGGGTGAGGAAGTCGAAGGCATCGATCTCCGGCTCGCTGCGCTGGCGGCGACCCGCGTTGAGGGCGGCGCGCAGCAGGTAGGCATTGTTCACGCCGGGGATTTCCACCGGGTACTGGAAGCCGAGGAACAAGCCGGCACGGGCACGTTCTTCCGCCGGCAGCGCCAGCAGGTCGGTGCCCTTGTAGTTCACGCTGCCGCGCGTGACGGTGTAGCCCGGCTTGCCGGCCAGCACATGCGACAGCGAGCTCTTGCCCGAGCCGTTGGGTCCCATGATGGCGTGCACCTGGCCAGCGGGCAGTTCCAGGTTGATGCCGCGCAGCACCTCCCGTTCTCCCACCTTCACGTGCAGGTCCTGAATGCTGAGGATCGGCGTACTCATCCAACGGCTCCTTGGCGACTTGGCGGGCGCATGGCGGAGACTGGCTTGCTCATCCGACGGCACCCTCGAGGCTTACGGCCAGCAGGTTCTGCGCTTCCACCGCGAACTCCATCGGGAGCTCGCGCAGCACGGTGCGGCAGAAACCACTGACGATCATGTTGACCGCGTCCTCCTCGGAGAGGCCGCGTTGCAGGCAGTAGTAGAGCTGCTCCTCGCTGATCTTCGAGGTGCTGGCTTCGTGCTCCACCACGGCCTGCGGGTTCTTCACTTCGATGTAGGGCACGGTGTGCGCGCCGCAGTTGCCGCCGATCAGCAGCGAATCGCACTGCGTGAAGTTGCGCGCGCCCGTGGCGCCGGGCATCACCGACACCAGCCCGCGATAGCTGTTCTGCGCATGGCCGGCGGAAATCCCCTTGGAGATGATGGTGCTCTTCGTGTTGGCACCGATGTGGATCATCTTGGTGCCCGTGTCGGCCTGCTGGCGGTTGTTGGTCACCGCCACCGAATAGAACTCGCCCACCGAGTTCTCCCCGCGCAGCACGCAGCTGGGGTACTTCCAGGTGATGGCCGAGCCGGTCTCCACCTGCGTCCATGAGATCTTCGAATTGCGCCCCCGGCACTCGCCACGCTTGGTGACGAAGTTGTAGATGCCGCCGCGTCCCTCGGCATCGCCGGGGTACCAGTTCTGCACCGTCGAGTACTTGATCTGCGCGTCATCCAGCGCCACCAGCTCCACCACCGCGGCATGCAGCTGGTTCTCGTCGCGCATGGGCGCGGTGCAGCCTTCCAGGTAACTGACGTGGCTGCCCTTGTCGGCGATGATCAGCGTGCGCTCGAACTGGCCGGTCTTGGCCGCGTTGATGCGGAAATAGGTCGACAGCTCCATCGGGCAGCGCACGCCAGGCGGCACGTAGACGAAAGAGCCATCGGTGAACACCGCGGAGTTCAGCGCCGCGTAGAAATTGTCCGCGTAGGGCACCACGGTGCCCAGGTACTGCTCCACCAGCTCCGGATGCGTGCGCACGGCCTCGGAGATGGGGCAGAAGATCACGCCCGCGGCCGCCAGCCGCTCCTTGAAGGTGGTGGCCACCGACACGCTGTCGAACACCGCATCCACGGCCACGCCCGCCAGCCGTGCGCGCTCGTGCAACGGCACGCCCAGCTTCTCGTAGGTGGCCAGCAGCTTCGGATCCACCTCCGAGAGGCTCTTCGGCGCATCCTTGTTCAGCTTCGGCGCGGAGTAGTAGGAGATGGCCTGGTAGTCGATGGGCGGGTAGTTCACCCTGGCCCAGTGCGGCTCGCGCATGGTCAGCCAGCGCTCCAGCGCACGCAGGCGCCAGTCGAGCATGAACTGCGGCTCGTTCTTCTTTGCCGAAATGAAACGCACGGTCTCCTCGTCGAGGCCGGGCGGAATGGTGTCGGACTCGATGTCGGTGACGAATCCGTGCTGGTAGCCACGGGCCAGGACATCGGAAAGCTGCGGGTCGGTACTCATCTGTTCACTCCGGCAACCACGCCGTTGCGCAGCTTCACGTCGAACAGCGCGAAGTGGCGGGGGTTGCTCTCGAGCCCCGCCAGTTCGGCGAGGCTGATTTCCTCGAGCGACTGGCGGATGGCCTGGTTGATACGTTGCCAGCTGCCACCCACGCTGCAGCTGGCCTGCAGGTCGCAGCGGCTGTGGGCGCCGGTGGCGCATTCGGTGAGGGCCAGAGGACCCTCCAGCGCGTCGAGGATGGCCGCGGCGCTGATCTGGCGGGCAGGGCGGGCAAGCTGGTAGCCGCCGTGCAGGCCGCGGGTGGACTCCACCAGCCCCGCGCGGTGCAGCTGCTTCAGCAGCTTGCTCACGGTGGGCAGCGCCAGGTGGCACTCGCGCGCAAGGTCGGCGGCGGCGCGGCGGCCGGCATCGTCGCGGGCCAGCGTCGCCAGCAGCACCGTGGCGTAGTCCGTCAATTTGCTGATCCGAAGCACGACAGGTCCGGGGGAGGGTGAATACAGGACGATTTTAGTCCTATATGCCGTGGCTGTCACTGTGATCTGGCCGCGGAAAGCCACCCGGCTGGTTTGCCTCGGCTGGTGGGGCACCCTAACATGCGCTTCCCCCGTGCCAGACTCATTCCAAGGACATTCAATGAGCAATTTCGAGCAGCAGGCCGCCCGCATCCGCAACCAGGCCGGTTTCATCGCCGCGCTGGACCAGAGCGGCGGCAGCACCCCGAAGGCACTGAAGCTCTACGGCATTGCCGAGGGCAGCTATTCGGGCGAGGCGCAGATGATGGATCTCATCCACGCCATGCGCTCGCGCATCATCACCAGCCCGTCCTTCGGCGGCAACCGCATCCTCGGCGCCATCCTGTTCGAGGCCACCATGGACCGCGACATCCAGGGTGTGCCCACCGCCGAGTTCCTCTGGACACGCAAGCAGGTGGTGCCATTCCTGAAGATCGACAAGGGCCTCGCTGACGAGGCCAGCGGCGTGCAGTTGATGAAGCCCATGCCCACGCTCGACGCGCTGCTGGTGAAGGCGAAGTCCAAGGGCATCTTCGGCACCAAGGAGCGTTCAGTCATCAAGCAGGCCAATGCCGATGGCATCCGCGCGGTGGTGGCGCAGCAGTTCGAAGTGGCGCGCCAGGTGCTGGGCCACGGCCTGGTGCCCATTGTCGAGCCGGAGGTGGACATCCACTGCCCGGACAAGGCCGGCGCCGAAAAGATCCTGAAGGCCGAGCTGGTCCAGCAGCTGGACAAGCTGCCCTCCAGCCAGCAGGTGATGCTGAAGCTCACGCTGCCGGAGGTGGATGACTTCTACAAGGACCTCGTGGTGCATCCCCGCGTGCTGAAGGTGGTGGCATTGTCCGGCGGTTATTCGCGCGATGAAGCAAACGCCCGCCTGGCACGGCAGCATGGGGTGATCGCCAGCTTCTCGCGCGCGCTCACCGAGGGCCTCACCGCCCAGCAGTCCGACGAGCAGTTCAACGCGGCACTCGACAAGTCGATCGAGGGCATCTACCAGGCATCGAAGACCTGACGCCCGTGAGTTCCAGCCAGGCGCCAGCGGCGCCGCCAGTGGTCGAGGTCCGCGGGGTCGCCTACAGCGCGGGCCCGCGGCGGATCTTCGAAGGTCTCAACCTGACCGTGCAGCAGGGCGCCATCACCGCGGTGATGGGGCCCAGCGGCACGGGCAAGACCACCTTGCTGCGCCTGCTGACGGGCCAGGCAGAGCCCACTGATGGCACCGTACGCGTGCTGGGCCAGGAAGTGCCGGGCCTGAACCGCAGGGAACTGTTCGCGCTGCGGCGGCGCATGGGCATGCTGTTCCAGAACGGCGCGCTGCTCACCGACCTCGATGTGTTCGAGAACGTCGCCTTCCCCGCACGCGAGCATGCGCGTCTGCCCGAACCGGTGCTGCGCCGGCTGGTGCTGATGAAGCTGGAAGCCGTGGGCCTGCGCGGCGCCGCGAAGCTGATGCCGCAGGAACTCTCCGGCGGCATGGCCCGCCGGGTGGCGCTGGCGCGCGCCATCGTGCTCGATCCCGAGCTGCTGGTCTATGACGAGCCCTTTGTGGGACTCGACCCGGTCTCGATGGGAGTGGTAGTGCGGCTGATCAAGCACCTGAACGACGCGCTGGGCATCACCAGCATCGTCGTTTCGCACGACGTGGCCGAGGTCGGCAGCATCGCCGACTACAGCTACCTGCTCGACGGGGGCAGGGTGGTCGCCGAGGGCACCACCGCGCAGCTGAACGCCAGCGCCGATCCGGCAGTGCGCCAGTTCATGCAGGGGGCCAGCGACGGTCCCGTGTCCTTCCACTATCCGGCTGGTGACTATGCCGGTGAGCTGCTCGCATGAACGCGCTGCGCACCATCGGTTCGATCACCCTCTTCTTCCTGCAGGTGCTGGCTGCCTGCCTGCCGGCGCTGCGCCGTCCCGGCCTCATCATCCGCCAGGTCTACAACAGCGGTGCGCGCTCGCTGATCATCATCATGCTCTGCGGCCTGGTGGTCGGAATGATCATGGGCCTGGCGTTCTCCGACATGCTGGCGCGTTTCGGCAGCGAGTCCGCGCTGGGCGTGGCGGCGGGCCTGGCGCTGCTGAAGGAACTTGGCCCGGTGCTCACCGCGCTGCTGTTCGCCGGGCGGGCCGGCACGTCGCTGGCCTCCGAGATCGGCCTGATGCGTGCCACCGACCAGCTCACCGCCATGCAGGTGATGGCCGTTGATCCGCTGCGCTACGTGGTGGCGCCGCGCTTTCTCGGCGGGCTGCTGGCCATGCCGCTGCTGGTGGCCATCTTCAACATCCTCGGCCTGTTCGGCACGCAGCTGATCGGCGTGTCGGTGATGGGCGTGGACGCGGGTACCTTCTGGTCGCAGATGCAGAACAGCGTCGACGGCATCGATGTGTACGAGGGCGTGGTGAAGAGCCTGGTATTCGGCGCCTCCTGCACGCTGCTGGCGGTCTATTACGGCTACCACGCAGCACCCACGGCCGAGGGCGTGGGCCTTGCCACCACCCGCACCGTGATCGCCTCCTCGGTGCTGGTGCTCATTTTCGACTACATGCTGACGGCAGCCTTCCTCTGACCGGGTTAAGCCCCGGTTCAGTGCTTCTGACGGAGAATTTGCACGGATGAAAAACGAACGCAGCCTTGAAATCGGCACCGGCCTGTTCGTGTTGCTCGGCTTCGCGGCGCTGGCCTTCCTGACCACGCAGCTGCCGGGGAGCAAGCTGGGTGTGCTGGCACAGGCCACGGGCTATGTGGTGACAGCACGCTTCGACAACGTGGGCGACCTGCAGGCCGGAGCGCCGGTGAGCATGGGCGGCGTGAAGGTGGGCAGGGTGACCTCGGTGGGCTTCGACTCCACCGACTACAAGGCCGTGGTGGGCCTGAGCATCGATCCCGCCTACGACCGCATCCCCGACGACACCTGGGCCAACATCGAGACGGCGGGCCTGCTGGGCGCCAAGTACGTGGGCCTTGATCCGGGTGGCTCGGAAACCTTCCTGGCGGCGGGAAGCCAGATCGAGAACACCCAGTCCGCCATGGTGCTGGAGAAACTGATCAACCGCCTGTTCTCGGCCATTGCCGGCCAGGGCAGCAAAGAGGAGCAGTGACATGAAGTCGATCAACATCGCCCGCCGGGCCGGCCTCCTCGGCGCGCTGCTGGCCCTGGCCATGCCGGCTGTCGTGCTGGCGCAGAACGCCGTCGACAACAGCACCCCGCAGAAGCTGGTGGAGACCAGCGCCCGGGTACTGCTCGCCGACCTGGACAAGAATCGTGCGGTCTACCGCAAGGACATCACCGGGCTCTACAAGGTGATCGACACGCAGTTCCTGCCGCACGTGGATGTGCAGTTCGCTGCGCAGCAGGTGCTGGGCAAGCACTGGCGCACGGCCACGGCCGAGCAGCGCAAGCGCTTCGTCGATGCGTTCTACCGCTCGATGCTCACCACCTATGGCAATGCGCTGCTGGAGTTCACCGCCGATGACCTGCGCATCAAGCCCTTCCGGGGCGATGCCAATGCGGAACGCGCCAGCGTCGACACCGAGATCAAGCGCTCCAATGGCGCCTCTGTGGCCGTGCAGTACAGCCTGCGCAAGACGCCGCAGGGCTGGAAGGTATGGGACGTCGTGATCGAGGGCATCAGCTACGTGAAGAGCTTCCGCGAGGACTTCGGCCTCGAGATCGACCAGAAGGGCCTCGATGCGCTGCTGGCCCGGCTCGAGAGCACCAAGGGCGCCGCGAAGTGACCGCGGAGCGCGGCATCTCGCAGCTGGCCGATCGTGGCCAGGGACGCTGCGAGCTCTCCGGGCCGCTGACGCTGGAGACCGCGCCCTGGTTGTGGAAGGAACTGGAGACCACGGGCCTGCTGACCCAGGCGCGCGATGCGGACCTCACCGGCCTCGCCGCCTCGGATAGCGCCGGCCTGGCATTGCTGCTGGCCTGGAAGGCCGAGTGCCGCCGGAACGGCAACACGCTGGAGTTCCGCGGCGCGCCCGCGCGTCTGCGGGCACTGGCGGCACTCACGGGCGCCGAAGTGCTGCTGGAGACGGCTGCCTGACTGCGGCTGAGGCCGCTGTTCCTCCTGATTTCGAAGCGGTGCGCGCCGCGGCCGCGGGGCTGCGGGGCATCGCGCATCGCACACCTGTCCTCACCTCGCGCCTGCTCGATCGCGAATTCGGCGCCAGCCTGTTCCTCAAGTGCGAGAACCTGCAGCGCGCGGGTGCGTTCAAGTTCCGTGGCGCCTACAACGCGCTGTCCAGGCTCGACACGGAGCAGCGCCGGCGAGGTGTGGTGGCCTTTTCCTCCGGCAACCACGCGCAGGCGGTGGCGCTGGCAGCGCAGCTGCTGGGAATTCCCGCCACCATCGTGATGCCGCATGATGCGCCGGCACTGAAACTGGCGGCCACGCGTGACTACGGCGCGAGCATCCGGCTGTATGACCGCTACCGTGAGGATCGCGCCGCCATCGCCGCCGGGCTGGCAGGCCAGGAAGGCCTTGCAGTGATTCCACCGTTCGATCACCCCGATGTCATCGCGGGACAGGGCACCGCTGCCCTGGAGTTGTTCGAGGAGGCAGGTCCGCTGGACATGCTGCTGATGCCGCTGGGAGGGGGAGGTCTGCTGTCTGGCTGCCTGCTGGTGGCGGAGGCCCTGCATCCGGACTGCGGGGTCTACGGGGTGGAGCCGGAAGCGGGTGATGATGGACTGCAGTCACTCCAGCGGGGAGAGCGCGTGCATATCCCCGTGCCCCATACCATCGCCGATGGCGCACAGACGCAGCAGCTGGGTGCGCTGACCTTCCCGGTGATCCAGCGTGCCGTTGCCGGCATCCTCACGGCGACAGACGCGGCGCTGGTGGAATGGATGCGCTGGATGGCCACCTGCATGAAGCTGGTGGTGGAACCCACGGGCTGCCTCGGCCTGGCTGGCGCGGAGCGGTTGCGCGATCGCCTTGCCGGCAAACGGGTGGGAGTGATCCTGAGTGGCGGCAACGTGGATCCACGCATGTTCACTGGCATGACCTTGAGTTGACCGCGCCGCCTGTTCTGGCAAGCTGGCAGCAGGGCCCGCCACAACACCTGAACACCGGGCCGGGGAGCAGGGAATGCGCACACTACGCTGGACCGGGCTGGGCTCTCTGTTGCTGCTGACCGCTGCCCACGCGCAGACGCCCACCATCGGATCAGACAGGCAGCTTTCGCTGACGGTCTACAACACGGACCTCGCGCTCATCGAGCACGTGCGTCCCGCAAACCTGCCGGCGGGACGCCACCGCATCGAATTCAAGGGCGTATCGGCCCGCATCCTGCCGCAGACGGTGAGCTTCGGCGCCGCCGGACTCGAGCTGATCGAGCAGAACTTCGACTACGACCTGCTCACCCCCTCGAAGCTGATGGAGAAGGCGGTGGGCCAGACCGTGCGGATCGTGCGCACCAATCCTGGCACCGGCGCCGAAACCACCGAGACCGCGGAAGTGCTCTCGGCGGTGGGCGGAGTGGTGCTGCGCATCGGCGAGCGCATCGAGGTGCTGCGCGATGACGGCATCCCCGCGCGCGTGATCTTCGACAAGGTGCCGGAGAACCTGCGCGCCAGCCCCACGTTGTCGGTGCTGGCCGAGTCGCGTGCGCCCGTGAACTCGGATATCCGGCTTTCGTATCTCTCCCGCGGGCTTTCCTGGGCCGCGGACTACGTGGCGGTATTCGATGAGACAGCAGCGCAGGCCTCGCTGCAGGGCTGGGTCACGCTCACCAACAACTCCGGCACGGGTTTCGCCGACGCGCGTATCCAGCTGGTCGCCGGTGACATCAACGTGGTGAACAACGAGGCGCAGTGGCTGCAGCGCTTCAACAACCGCCGCAATGCCACCACGCGGCGCGGCGGCACCGAGAGCACCGAACGCACCCAGCTTGCCGACTACTACCTCTACCCCATTGCGCACCCGACCACGCTGGCCAGCAACCAGACCAAGCAGGTGAGCTTCCTGGAGGCGCCGCGGATTGCGGCGACGAAGGGGTATGAACAGTCCTTCACGGATTTCTCCACCCTGGAGGAACCCGTGTCCGCCGAGGTGCGCGTGAAGTTCTCCAACTCAAGGGCCGCGGGGCTGGGCGAGCAGCTCCCCAGCGGGGTGGTGCGCGTCTACGCGCGGGATGGGCAGGGCCAGCCGCAGTTCGTGGGCGAGGACCGGATCGACCACACCGGCGCCGGCTCGGAGCTGGCCTTGAAGATCGGCGAGGCCTTCGACGTCACGGTGCAGCCGACGCTGGAATCCACCCGGCGGGTGAGCTCCCGCCGCACCGAATACGAGATGCGCTACGTGGTGCGCAATGCGCGCAACGCGCCGGTCACCGTCACGCTGCGCCAGACCGGAATGTGGCGCTTCAATGAAGTCACGCAGCAGTCGCGTGAGGGCCGGCGTACCGATGCGCGCGGATTTGCCTGGGATGTGCCGGTGCCCGCAAACGGGGAGACCGAGCTGAGGTTCACCATCGCGCAGTGGCTGTGATCGCCGTGCGGAGGCTGTGGCTCCTGGCATGCGGATGCCTGCCGGCGGGCATGGTGCTGGCCCAGGTGAGTGTCTTGTCCCCGGCCCCGGATGCCGTCTCGCTGACAATCTATCGCGACGACCTGGCCCTCGTGACCGAGACGCGCCAGGTGGAACTTCCGGCTGGCGAGGTCACCCTGCAGCTGCAGGGCGTGGTGGAGTCATTGCTGCCGCAATCCGCAGTGATCAGTGGATCCGGGCGTGCATTGGTGGAAACCGACTACCGCTTCGAGCGCCTCACGCCGGCGTCGCTGCTGCGACGTTCGGTCGGCAAGCCGGTCACCCTGGTACGCACGGCGCCTGGCAGCGGTGCGCTGACGCGCCTGCAGGCCATCATCGAGTCCGTCGGTGAAGGCGTGGTACTGCGTGCAGCGGATGGCAGCGAGGCATGGCAGTGCTCCAGGTTGCCGGAGAGGCTGGAGTTCAGCGAGGTCCCCGGCGAGCTCAGCGCAGCGCCCACGCTGTCGGTGCGCCTTGCCGGTGGCGAGGCTGGCCCGCGCACCGTGACCGTGAGCTACCTGGCGCGTGGCTTCTCCTTCGAAGCCGATTACGTCGCAAAGCTGAACAGCAGTTCCACCCGCATGAACCTGGAGGGCTGGATCACGCTGCGCAATGACACGGGCGCATCCTTCCGGCAGGCAGCCGTGCAGCTGGTGGCCGGCCGGCTCAACCTCCTCTTCGAGGATCAAGGCGGCAGCAGGGCGATGCCGGACGACTGGGAGTTCGACGATGACCCCGACCCGGACACCGGACTGCCGCCGAGCCGCCAGGACCAGCAGCGCGCCCGGGAAGAGGCACGCATTGCCGGCGAGCTTGCCTTGCTGCATGGCTGCTGGCCAACAGGTACCTCCACCAGCGAGCTGCCCTCCGGGCTGATGCTGCGCATGGACGTGGTCACGGGCGGGGCAAGCGCGGCGGGCTTCGACGACGGGGTGTTCCTGGAGGAGGTGCAGGTGACCGGCTCCCGCATCGTGAGCCGCGAGCAGTTGGGCGACTACCAGCTGTACCGCCTGCCCTGGCCTGCGGACCTGAATCCCCGGCAGAGCAAGCAGGTGGCTTTCCTGCGCAAGGAGGGCGTGCACGTGAAGCGCCTGTACCGCGTGGTCGTGCCCTGGTACGACGCCGAAGAGACCTCTCCGCCGGACAAGGCCTCCGTGCTGCTGCGCTGGAACAACGACCGGGCCTCGAAAATGGGCGAGCCGTTGCCTTCCGGCACGATGCGCGTGTTCGAACCGCAGGGAGACGGCCATGTCTTTGCGGGCGAATCGCGCATCGGGGACACGCCCGTTGGAGTACCGGTGGAGGCCCGTTTCGCCAACGCCCTGGACATCGATGCGGACTTCACGCTGCAGGACGAGGAGGATTACCGCCGCAGTGGCCGGAACGGGGTGCGCATCGCGGCCTCGCATGGCTTTGCAAGCCGGAAGGACGTTGCGGTGACCGTGGAAGTGCGGCGCCGCGCCTCCGACGGTCAGTACGAAACGCCGGTCGTGGTGCGCTCCAGCTTGCGCGTGCGCCGCGAAGACGGAAACCTGGTCTGGCGCTTCAGGCTGCCCGCAGGGAAGGGACGACGCCTGGACTATGTGCTCGAAGCTGCGGAACTGCGCTACTGACGGCGGCTACTGCGGAGCAGGCGCCTCTGTTTCTGCAGGCGGTTCCTCGTCGAGCTCCTCTTCGTCGAATTCGAAGATCTCGAATTCTTCCGCCTGCGGCGAGGCCGCACCATCGCTGACCTGGAACTCGCGCCGCTGCAGGTAGGCATTGCGCATGAACACATAGGGATCGAACGAGCTGGCCAGTACCTCGTCAGTACCCAGCAGCCCTGCGCGCGTATCGAGCAGCGACACCACGGTGAGGCTGGCATTGATCCAGAACTTGTCGATCAGGTAATACTTCGGATCGGTGAACTGGTCACCCACAAGTCCCACCGTGTCGCGTGCGGTGGAAGGTCCCAGCACAGGCAGTACGATGTAGGGCCCGCTCTTCACGCCCCAGCGGCCCAGTGTCTGCCCGAAGTCCTCGTCACCTGACGGCAGGCCCAGCTGCGTTGCCGGATCGAACAGCCCGCCGATGCCAATGGTGGTGTTCACCACCAGCCTTGCCGTCTCGGTGAAGAAGCCCTTCGGCTTCAGCTGCAGCAGGTTGTTGGCAATGACGGTGGTGGAATTCAGGTTGCGGAAGAAATTGCTCACGCCGGTGCGCACCGGGGCAGGCGTGACCTTCACATAGGCCTTGGCGGCAGGCCGGGCCACACCCCGGTCGAGCGCGTCGTTGACGCGGTACATGGAGCGGTTGAAACGCTCGAACGGATCGCGTGGATCACGCTCACCGGGTGGCAATGAGGCGCAGGCGGGCAGCAGTCCTGCACAAAGCAGGACCAGGAGAATCTGGCGGAATCGCATCAGCGGATATTAGCAGGGGCGCGGCCAGGGCAGCCTGGCCAGCGTCAGGAACCGTCGTCGGGCTGGGACCGGCGCCGCGGCCTGTTCTCGTCCAGCACGTCACGGATCTCGTCCCGGCGCGCACGGAAGCGCTTGCGCTGCACCTCGGTGATGCCCGGTGAGGCCAGCGCCAGTTCGAGCTGGGTGGTGGCCAGGGCCAGGTCGCCATTGGCCAGGTGGTACTCGGCCATATAGGAGTAGGCGTCGCCCGTGTCGCCAGCGCCGCTGGCCGCCAGCGCGATCAGCCGGATCTGCTCGGCCGTGGGCGTGACATTGTTGAACAGATCAAGCAGCACGCGGTGCGCCTGTTTGGCGTGCCCCAGGGACAGCAGGGATTCCCCGTAGCGCACGGTCAGCGGCACATTGCGCGGGGACAGCTGCAGGGCATGCTCGAATGTGGCCAGGCCCTCCTTCTGCCTGCCGGCGGCGAGCTGCGCCTGGGCCAGCGCGGAATGCAGCAGCGGCAGCTGGGGCATCTCCGCCAGCAGCGGCTTCAGGATGTCCAGGGCGGCGGCAGCCTTGTTGTCGCGCAATTCGGCGAGGGCGGCACCGTAGCGCAGGGCACGGTCATCGGGCCTGGCTGCCAGCTCCCGCTGGTAGTACTTGCGCATGTCGGAGCCTGTCTGCGCCGTGAGCACCCGCACACGTTCGCGGATGAAGGGATAGCTCGCCGAGTCAGGCCGGCGCGGCATCTCGGGCATCGCCTGGATGCGCGCCCGGGCCTCCGACAGACGCACGGTGTCGACCGGATGGGTCAGCAGCAGGGCGGGGATGTCGTCACCGGAAAGCCCGCGGGCGCGCATCATCGTGGTGAAGAAGCTGGCCATGCCGTTGGGATCGAAACCCGCGGCGGCCAGGTAGCCGATGCCCACGCGGTCGGCCTCGTGCTCTTCCATGCGGGTGAAGTTGATCTGCTTCTGCATGGCCGTGCCCTGGCCCAGCGCGATGACGCCTGGAATGGCGTCCGCATTGCCCGTGGCTGCGCCGATGAGGATGCCGCCGAGCATGCCGGCCAGCGTGCCCAGTCCGATGCGACCCTGCGCTTCCACCGCGCGGGCGATGTGCCGCTGCACCACGTGGCCCGCCTCGTGCGCGATCACCCCCGCCAGCTCGGCTTCATTGTTGGTCAGCGTGATCAGGCCGGTGTGCAGGCCAATGAACCCGCCCGGCAATGCGAAGGCGTTGAGGGATCGGTCCTGCACCGCGAAGAAGGTGAAGCGATGCTCCCCCTCCTGTGCCTCGGCGGCGATGCGCGAGCCGAGGTTCTGCAGGTAGTCGGTGGTCTCCACGTCGTCCAGCAGCGCATTCTCGTTGCGCAGGTCGCGCACCATCAGCCGCCCGACCTGGTATTCCTCGGCGCGGCTGAGCAACGAATTGGCGGTGCTGCCCAGGTTCGGCAGCGAGTTCTGCACCGGCTGCTTCGGCACCAGGATGGGCGCGGAGCGCTCCTGTGGCCAGGCCGTGGCCGCGGGCAGGGCCACCAGGCAGGCAAGCAGCATGGGCAGGCGGATGGGTCTGCGCATCACCCCATCTCACCACAGCCCGGCTTCCCGGGCAGCCTTAAATTTTCGATGGGCGGGTGGCCGCCGGGCCGGCCGCCAAGGGCAGGGCCCTAGAGGATTTCCGAGGCCTGGTCGGCGAGCCTGGAGCGCTCGCCCCGGCGCAGGGTGATGTGGCCGGCGTGCGGCCAGCCCCGGAACCGGTTCACCACGTACGTGAGTCCCGAGGTGGTTTCGGTGAGGTAGGGCGTGTCGATCTGCGCGATGTTGCCCAGGCAGACCATCTTGGTGCCGGGGCCGGCGCGGGTGAGCAGCGCCTTCATCTGCTTGGGCGTGAGGTTCTGCGCCTCGTCGATGATCACGAAGCGGTTCATGAAGGTGCGGCCGCGCATGAAGTTCAGCGAGCGGATCTTGATGCGGTTGCGCAGCAGGTCGTTCGTGGCCGCGCGACCCCAGTTGCCACCCTCGGCGCTCTGCGTGAGTACCTCCAGGTTGTCCATCAGCGCGCCCATCCAGGGCTCCATCTTCTCTTCCTCGGTGCCGGGCAGGAACCCGATGTCCTCGCCCAGCGGGATGGTCACGCGCGTCATGATGATCTCTGCGAACAGGCTTGCGTCCAGCGTCTGCGTGAGTCCGGCCGCCAGCGTGAGCAGCGTCTTGCCGGTGCCCGCAGGACCGAGGATGGTGACCAGGTCGATTTCCGGATCCAGCAGCAGGTTCAGTGCGAAGTTCTGCTCGCGGTTGCGGGCCACCACGCCCCACACGCTGTGCCTGGCGTTGCGATGGTCCTGGATCAGCTCCAGCCGTGCCTTGTCGCCATCGACGGCGCGCACGATGGCCTCGATGCCGGCCTCGCCTTCCTCGTAGACGAACTGGTTCACGCGCCAGTCGCCCACGGCCGGCCCGCTCAGCTCGTAGTGGGTACGGCCGCCTTCCTTCCAGGAACGGATGTTCTCGCCATGCCGCTGCCAGAAATCCCCGCCCAGTGCGCGCGTGCCGGAATCGAGCAGGTCGGCATCATCGATGGTGCGGTCGCTGTAGTAGTCCTCGGCATGCACCCCGACAATGGCGGCCTTGATGCGCAGGTTGATGTCCTTGGACACCAGCGTGACGCGGGTGCGCGGCATCTCTGCCTGCAGCGCCAGCGTCTGCGCCAGGATGGCGTTGTCGGCGGCGGTGCCGGGCAGTTCGGCCGGCAGGTTGCTCTTGAGCGTGCGTGTCTGGAAGAAGATGCGCCCGGACACTTCGGTCCTGGCGTCGGATTTCACCGTCAGCGCCGAGGGGATGGGCAGGCCGCCGTCGATGCCGTCCTTGTCGGCACCGTGCATGATCTCGTCGAGGAAACGCGACACCTGGCGCACGTTGCGCGCCGGCTCGGAGGTGCCCTTCTTGTTGTGGTCGAGTTCCTCGAGCACCACCATGGGCAGGTAGATGTCGTGCTCGGCGAAGCGGAACAGCGCCGCCGGGTCGTGCATCAGCACGTTCGTGTCGAGCACGTAGATGCGCCGCGCGGGCGCCTGGTCAGCCGCTGTCGCGGAGGGCGTCAAGGACTTCCTGGGCATGGCCTGCAACCTTCACCTTGCGCCACTCCTGGCGCAGTACACCATCGGCATCGATGAGGAACGTGCTGCGCTCGATACCCATGTACTTGCGTCCGTACAGGCTCTTCTCGCGGATCACGTCGAACTGACTGCACAGCTTCTCTTCCGGGTCGCTGAGCAGGTGGAAGGGCAGCGCCTCCTTCTCGCGGAATTTCGCGTGCGACTTCAACGAGTCGCGTGAGACGCCGAGGATGATGGCGCCGGACCTCTTGAAGCGTGCGGCGAGGTCGCGGAATTCCTGCGACTCCGTCGTGCAGCCGGAGGTCATGTCCTTCGGGTAGAAATACAGCACCACGGCCTGGCCGCGCGCATCCGACAGGCGGAACGGCTCGCCGGCGGTGCTTTCGGCCGTGAAATCCTTCACCTTCGCGCCGACCTTCGGGCCGGCCATCAGTTCTTCACCGGTTCGAGGATGGCGTCGAGGTTCTGCGAATCGCAGTACTCCATGAAGTCCTCGCGCAGGTGGCCGATGGCCAGGCGCGAGGGCACGTTGATCATCATCTGCACCGCGAACATCGCCGCGCCGGTCTGCGCCGCGGCGTAGGCGCGCGAGAGCACTTCTGCGATCTCGATGCCGCGCGCGGTGAGGAAACCGGCCAGGCCGGAGACGATGCCCGGCTGGTCCGGCCCGATCACGTCGATGGAGTAGGGGATGTGGTCCTCGCGCAGCGGCCGGGGTTCGGTGCGACGCAGGTTCAGTGACAGCCCGGCGGCCTCGGCCAGGCGGGCGAGCTCGGATTCCACCCGGGCAATGCCATGCCAATTGCCTGACACCAGCAGTTGCATCGCGAATTCCCCGCCGAGGGGCAGCATGCGGCTGTCGTTGATGCTGGCCCCGCAGTCGGAAATGGTGCGGACCAGGTCGTGCGCGAGGCCGGGCCGGTCTTTGCCTATGGCCGAAACGGCCAGGAACTGCTTCATTACGGGGAAGTCAGGATGGAACGGCCCCCAGTTTAGCCGCGCTTGCCGGGGATAGCACGCGGCCCGTAACATCGCGCGCCCAACAGCCTGATTTTGCATTCCGGGAACCGCCTTGCCATCCAGCATGACTTCGCCAGCCTTTGCCGGCGCGCACGTTGCCCTGGTCACACCGTTCCGCGACGACGGTGAGGTGGATTTTTCCGCCTGGGCCCGCCTGCTCGACTGGCATGTGGCCAGCGGCACAGACGGCGTGGTGGTGGGCGGCTCCACTGGCGAGTCCCCCACCGTCACCGAGGCCGAGCTGCTCGAGCTCGTGCGTCGCGCCCGCGCGCAGGTCGGTGGCCGCATGCAGGTCATCGTGGGCTGCGGCAGCAACAGCACCGCCACCACCGTGGCGCGCGCGCGCAGCTGGTCGGCAGAGGGTGTCGATGGCCTGCTCATTGCAACGCCGGCCTACAACAAGCCCACGCAGGAAGGCCTGTTCCGCCATTTCGAAGCCGCGGCCGAGGTCGCCGCCGTACCCGTGATCCTCTACAACGTGCCCAGCCGCACCGCAGTGGACATGCTGCCGGAAACCGTCGCACGCCTGGCGCGCCTGCCGCAGGTCCGCGCCATCAAGGAAGCGGTGCCGGAGATGGCACGCATCGATGCGCTGGTGGCGCAGTGCCCGGCGGGCTTTGCCATTCTTTCGGGCGACGACGCCACCGCGCGCGATGCCATCGGCCATGGCGCCTGCGGCGTCATCTCGGTGACGGGCAATGTCGCACCGGCGCTGATGAGCCGCATGATCGCCGCGGCGCGCGCCGGCGACGCAGCGCAGGCCGCCGCACTGGACGCACAGCTGTCGGGCCTGCACGAGAAGCTGTTCGTCGAATCCAACCCGATTCCGGTCAAGTGGGCCCTGGAGCGCATGGGAACAATCCGTGGGCGGTTGCGCCTGCCGCTGACGCCGCTGTCGCAGCGGCACTTCACCACCGTCGAAGCCGCATTGGTTCAGGCCGGCGTAGCGCTGGCGGCGGCTGCCTGATGCGACCGCATACCGGCCTGCTGTTGTCCTCCGCCGTGGTCGCGCTGCTGCTGGCCAGCGGCTGCAGTACTGTCGTGGGCGGCGCCTGCCACAAGGTGCAGCCGCACCAGACGGCCGGCAACCTGCCGCCGCTGAAGATGCCCGCCGGGCTCGATGGACCAGACACCGCCGAGGCGCTGGCCATTCCCGAAATCAACCAGCCGGAGCTGCCGCTGGATCCGGACGGACCCTGCCTCGATGCGCCGCCGGCCATCACGGCACCGCCGCTGCCCGCGACACCCGAGTACGACCTGACGGACATCGAGCGCCTCAGTCGCACGCCGCAGCAGGCCGGGGAAGAAGGGCAGGAAGAGGAGTCGCGGCGCCGTCGCCGGCCCCCGTCGCGGCCCCGTTGAGGGCCGCCATTCAGGTAGAATCCTCCCGGCTTTCCCAGGGGGCCGGGCGGGTCTCGACTCCATCGAGAAAGCTAGCGTAAGTGTTTGAACGGAGAGATGGCCGAGTGGTCGAAGGCGCTGGACTGGAATTCCAGTAATACCTTCACGGGTATTCGTGGGTTCGAATCCCACTCTCTCCGCCAGATCGGGTTTCAATGGTGGCCCGCATTGGCTCCTTCGCGACGGTCCGCCGTGAATCCCGCCAGGCCCGGAAGGGAGCAACGGTAACGGATGGGCCGGGTGCCGAAGTCCCGGCTGATGCGGGTCGCCTCCTCGCTTCGAGTCGGCACCATATGAGCTATACCGCACTGGCCCGCAAGTGGCGCCCCCGGACATTCGCCGAGATGTCGGGGCAGGAGCATGTGCTCAGGGCCCTCACCAATGCGCTGGACGCGGGCCGTGTGCACCATGCCTTCCTGTTCACCGGCACGCGCGGCGTGGGCAAGACCACCGTGGCGCGCATCTTCGCCAAGTGCCTGAACTGCGAGCAGGGGATCTCCGCCACGCCCTGCGGCGTGTGCCCCACCTGCACCGACATCGACGGCGGCCGTTTTCCGGACCTGCTGGAAGTCGACGCCGCCTCGCGCACCAAGGTCGAGGACACGCGCGACCTGCTGGAGAACGTGCAGTACCTGCCGGCACGCGGCCGCTACAAGATCTACCTGATCGACGAAGTGCACATGCTCTCCACGCATTCCTTCAACGCGCTGCTGAAGACGCTGGAGGAACCACCGCCGCATGTGAAGTTCCTGCTGGCCACCACCGATCCGCAGCGGCTGCCGGTCACCGTGCTGTCGCGCTGCCTGCAGTTCAACCTCAAGCGGCTGCCGGTGAGCCTGATCCAGGCGCGCCTCGCCTGGATCCTCGAGCAGGAGGGTGTGGCTTTCGAGCCGGCGGCGCTGCGGCTGATCGCCACCGCCGCCGATGGCTCGCTGCGTGATGCGCTGTCACTGCTCGACCAGCTGCTGGCCTTCGGTGGCGCACGTGAAGTGCGGGAGGCGGAAGCGCGCGCAATGCTGGGTACGGTGGACCGCTCGCAGGTGCTGCAGCTGGCACGGCTGCTGGCCACGCAGGATGTGGCGCAGGTGCTCGACTATGCGCGGCAGCTGGAGCAGTTCTCGCCGGACTACGTGCAGATGCTCGATGCGCTGGTGAGCCTGCTGGCACGCGTGGCGCTGTACCAGGCTGCGGGCCAGCCCTACGACGAGGATGATGACGTTTCGGCGGAAACCATGGCCGAGCTGGCTGCGGCGATTTCGCCCGAGGACCTGCAGCTTTACTGGCAGGTGGGCGTGCTGGCGCGGCGTGACCTGCCGCTGGCCGGCGACCAGCGCAGCGGGTTTGCCCTGGCGCTGCTGAGGATGCTGGCCTTCCGGCCGGGCAGTGAGCCAGCGGGTGAGGGCGGTGGTGCTGCCAGCGGTGGCGCCAGTGCGCGACCGGCATCGCGCGGAGTCGCGCCGGCCGCATCGGGCACGGGCATTTCAGCTGGAGCGCATCAGCGTCCCGCGGCTGCAATCGATGCTGCTGCTGCAGGTGCCGGTATCGCGGCTGTGGCTCCCCAGCGCGCTGCGACTTCGCCAGTGCTCGAATTCATCCCCGCCAACTGGTCGGCCATCATCGATGCCCTGGGGCTGGGCGGCGCTGCCCGCCAGCTCGCGGCCAACTGCGCGCTCGGCGGCAGGCAGGGCTACAAGGTGAAGCTGCTGGTGGATGCGCGCGCCACGCGCACGGCCGGCAGCGAAGCCAAGCTCACCGATGCCCTGTCGCGCTACCTGGGCGAGAAGGTCCAGGTGGTCTTCGAAACCGCAGCGGCAGAACCCCCGGTCACGCCCGCGCGTGAGCTGCAGCGGCAGGATGAGGAACGCCTCGCGCAGGCGCGCGCGGCGCTGGCCTCCGATCCGAACATCCAGGCCATGCAAAGACACCTGGGCGCCACGATCTTCCCGGATTCCGTGCGTCCGTATTCCACCGAGGAGAACTGAAATGCGCGGCAACATCGGCAATATCCTGAAGCAGGCGCAGGCTGTGCAGGAAAACCTGAAGAAGGCCCAGGAACAGGTCGCCCTGATCACTGCCACCGGCGAGGCCGGCGGCGGCATGGTGAAGGTCACGCTCAATGGCAAGCACGAGGCCGCGCGTGTCGAGATCGACAAGGCGCTGCTGACCGAAGACAAGGAGATGCTCGAGGATCTCATCGCCGCAGCCATCAACGATGCCACGCACAAGGTCGGCGTGGCCGTGAACGAGAAGATGGCCGGCGCGATGGCGGGGCTGTCGCTGCCGCCGGGCATGAAGCTGCCGTTCTGAAGACTGCGCGGCGATGAAGCATCCGGAAGCGCTGTCGCGGCTCATTGATGCGTTGCATGCCTTGCCCGGCATCGGTCCGAAAAGCGCGCAGCGGCTGGCCTTCCGCCTGATGCAGGACGGGAGGGGGGCGGCGCGGGAGCTCTCGCAGTCGCTGCAGCATGCGCTGGACAACATCGGCCGCTGCAAGCGCTGCCGCATGCTGGCCGAAGGCGAGCTGTGCCCGCTGTGTGCCTCACCGTCGCGCGATGATGCCCAGCTGTGCGTGGTGGAGTCGCCCGCCGACGTGATCGCGGTGGAGAACTCCGGCGCCTATCGCGGCCGCTACTTCGTGCTGATGGGGCACCTCTCGCCGCTGGATGGCATCGGTCCGGCCGAGCTGGGCCTGCATGAGCTGGACCTGCTGCTCTCCGGCGGGGCGGTGCGCGAGGTGATCCTTGCGACCAACTCCACGGTCGAGGGCGAAGCCACTGCGCACTACATCTCGGAGATGGCGCGCGTTCGAGGTCTTTCCGCCACGCGTATTGCCCAGGGCGTGCCCTTTGGCGGCGAGCTGGAGTACGTGGACGGCGGGACGCTGGCCGCGGCACTGGCCGGACGGCACAGCGTGTCGTAGGAGCGGGCCCCGGCCGGTGGCCCGCCGTCCACTCAGAAGCGGTAGACCAGGCCCAGCACCACGCTGGAATCCGACACCACGCTGGTGCGCTGGTGCAGGGCCTCCGCCAGCACTTCTACCTGCCAGGGCGTGCGGTAGGTGACGCCGACGCCGGCCATGGCGCCCAGCTTCGATTCGCTGTCGGTGACGCGCGAGAACTGCTGGTCCGGGCCGTTCTCCAGGTCGAGAGAATGCGAGCGCACCAGCTTGTAGTCGCCGTACAGCAATCCGGCGCTGAGGCGCAGCTCGGCGCGGCCGGACATCCGGTGGTGGAACACCGGCGCCAGCGACAGGTGGGTGCTGCGGATGCTGCTCTCCCATTCTTCATCGTCGCCAGTGCCCAGGTCGGTCTCTTCGATGCTGGTCTCCAGGGTGGGACGCTGGAACGCCGCCTCCAGCGCCCAGCGGTCATTGAAACGATGCCCGGCGAGCACGCGAACGCTGCTGACTGACTCGTGGCCGGACTGGTCGAGGGCGCGTCCATCCACCATGGGATCGCGCAGCGAGTTGCGTTCCACGCGTTGCGCGCCGGCCTGGTAGCCGACACCGGCGTAGGGTCCGGCGGCGGCCGTGGTGGCAAACGCGATCACGGCCACGGTGGCGATCTTCCTGTGCATGTGTTGAATCTCCGTTGGTTGAAAATCAGGGCGTGGCAGGCTGGGCGGGTTGCTCAGGCTGTGAGGGCTGCGCCGGACGCGCGGCGTCCGGCTCCTGCGCCACACGCAGTGCCTCCACTTCCACGCGCGGCTCGCGCAGCAGGCGCGTCTCCACTTCACCGCTGAGCTGCACACGCACCTCAGGGCCAACCGGCTGGGCGGGAAAATCCTCCGCGTCGATCTCGACGGTGATGCGACCGGTGTCGTCGCTGAACACGAAAGTCTCGCGGCCGGTCTGCTCCAGCAGGGTGCCAGTCAGTTCCACCTTCTGGTCATCGACGGGGCTGCGGAGTACCTCCGCGACGGTGCGGCCCACGGGCCGCGAGGCAGCACCGCGTGCGCCGGGTCCGGTGTACTGCGCCGCGGCGTTGCCGGCCACCAGGCCGGCGATGAGCAATGCCAGCATTCTCTGGGTGCGAAGTGGTTGCATGGGGCTCTCCAGGTGTGGATGTCTGTCCTGATGGGGTGAGTCTTGCTTCCCCGGCTTTAACGGCGAATGATTTCGGCGTTAACGGGTTGTTCATGACCCGCTGCCTATATGGTGTGCATGTACCGCGACCTGAGTTGCCTTCCCGCCTGCGCGCTGGTCCTGGTCCTGGGGCTGACGCCGGGCTGCACGAAAAAGGAGCCGCATCTCGAGGCGGCCGGGATCGACCTGGAGCGCGCACCCGGCAAGGTGCTCCCCCTGTCGGAGATCCTCGCAGCAACGCGCAGGATCGCGCCGGGCAAGGTCATCGAGGTGGAGCTGGAATCCGACGTGGGGTTCGACGACGGTGGCCGTGACACCCGCTGGGTCTACGAGATCGAAGTGCTGACCGGGGACAACCGCATCGTCGAACTGGAAATCGACGCACTGACCGGCAAGCTGCTGGAGATCGACGGTGCGCCGTGGCCCTCAGACATCCCGCAGGAGCCTGCGCCTTGAGGGTGCTGGTGGCCGAGGACGATGCGCCACTGCGCGAGCAATTGCGCGCGGCGCTCACCGAGGCGGGCTACGTGGTCGACGTGGCAGGCAACGGCATCGACGCAGCACATCTGGGGGCGGTCGAGCCGCTGGACGCCGTGGTGCTCGACCTGGGCCTGCCGGAGCGCGACGGTCTCACGGTGCTCAGGGAGTGGCGCGCCGCCGGTATCCGCATTCCTGTGGTGGTCCTCACTGCCCGCGGCACCTGGCAGGAGCGGGTGCTGGGCATCGATGCCGGCGCGGATGACTACGTGGCGAAGCCCTTCGAGATGGAAGAGCTCATCGCGCGCCTGCGCGCGGTGCTGCGTCGCGCTGCCGGCCATGCCAGCACCGAACTGGTGCTGGGCCCGCTGCGGCTGGACACGCGCCGCTGCAAGGTGAGCGTGGACGGACGCGATGTGCCGCTCACCCCGCATGAGTACCGCCTGCTGGCCTACCTGATCCACCACCAGGACCGGGTGGTGTCGCGCAGCGAGCTCACCGAGCATATCTACGCGCAGGACCAGGATCGTGACAGCAACACCATCGATGTATTCATCGCGCGCCTGCGCCGCAAGCTCGGCGCAGAAGCAATCCGCACCGTGCGGGGCCTGGGCTTCCAGGCCGCCGTGCCCTGATGCGCGGCCTGCGTTCACTGGGCGCGCGGCTGGTGGCCGTGTCGCTGCTGTGGACAGTGCTGGCGCTGGGCGCCGCTGCCTTCATGCTGTCGAAGCTGTATCGCGAGCACGTGGAGCGCGAGCATGCCGAGCGCATCGGCGGTTATCAGGATGAGCTCGCGTCGGTTCTCGAGGTGACCGCCGACGGCCGGCTGGTCCTGCAGCGTGATCTATCCGATCCGCTGTTCCAGCGGCCCTACTCGGGACTGTACTGGGAAGTGTTCGCCGACGGCCGATCCCTGCTGCATTCGCGTTCGTTGTGGGAGCGGTCGCTGGATGTGGCGGCAGGCGAGGGCAATGCGCCGGTGAAACTGGCGGGCCCGGAAGGACAATCACTCACGGTGTGGACGCGCACCGTCCGGCATCCGGATTTTCCCTCACCGCTGGTGATGCGCATCGCCGCCGATGACGCGCGCACCGGCCGCATGACCGCATCGTTCACGCGCACGCTGGCCATTTCCCTGGCGTTGCTGGCCATCGGGCTGATGGCCATCGTGGTGGCACAGGTGCACTTCGGCCTTGCGCCATTGCGCCGGCTGGGGCGGGCGATGACACAGCTGCGCAGTGGCGAGGTGGATGGCGTGGAGGGCGACTATCCCTCGGAGATCCGTCCGCTGGTCGAGGATCTCAACGCCGTGCTGGGCGAGAACCGCGAGCTGCTCGACCGCGCGCGCGCGCAGGCGGGCAATCTCGCGCACGCGCTGAAAACCCCGCTGGCAGTGATACGCAATTCACTGGCGCCGGACGGCAGCCCGCCGTCGGCCGCCGCGATCGGCGCCGAGGTGGAGCGCATGCATCGCGCCATCGAACGCCACCTGGTGCGCGCACGCGTGGCACCGGCGCAGTTGCGCGGGCGCTATGTGCGGATCCGCGAAGCACTGGAGGATGTGATCCGTGCCATCCGCCATATCCATGGCGAGCGCATCCGGATCGACGTGGCCATCGACCCTGAGGCACGCTTCCGTGGCGACGCAGCCGACCTGCAGGAGATCTTCGGCAACCTGCTGGACAACGCCGCCAAGTGGGCGCGGACCCAGGTGCGCGTCGAGGCCCTGGAGTCGGACGCGCGGCTTTGCATCCGTGTGGAGGATGACGGCCCCGGAATTGCGCCGGACCGCAGGGCCGAGGCCATCCGCCGCGGCGTGCGTCTGGACAACAGCCGTCCCGGCAGCGGGCTGGGCCTGCAGATCGTCGATGAACTCTGCCAGGTCTATGGTGGCAGCCTGGAACTGGGCAGCGCTGCGCTGGGCGGCCTGTCGGCCAAGGTGAACCTGCCTTCGCGCTGAGGGGCCCGTTCAGCGCGGCCGCGCGGCTCGCTCACGCTCGGTGCGCTGATCCCACAACTGCGCGAAGAGCCGCCGCATGCGGCGATAACTCTCGTAGCGCCGCGCATCCATGCTGCCGTCTTCCACCGCGGTGCGCACCGCGCAGCCGGGCTCGTGCATGTGCTGGCAGTCGAGAAAGCGGCAACGCGGCGCAAGCTGCGCCACTTCGTGGAAGCCGAGGGTGGCCGGCTCCAGGTCATCGATGGCGGGCGCGAAGTCGCGCACGCCCGGGGAATCGATGATGCGGCCGCCGCCCTGGCACTCGTAGAGACGTGAGGCCGTGGTGGTGTGGCGGCCTTCTTCATCGCGCACCAGCGTGCCGACGTCGATGTCCACTGCCTCGCTGGTCAGCAGCTTTGTCAGCGAGGATTTGCCCACGCCGGACTGTCCGGCGAGGATGGTAGTGTGGTCTTGCAGGGCGGCGCGCAGCGGCGCAATGCCGTGCTCGTCCACTGCGGCAACTTCGAGCAGTGGATAGCCCAGGGCCATGTGCGCGGCCAGGGCCTCGCGCAACGCTGCCGCGCCGGCCAGGTCGTGCTTGTTGAGCACGATAAGTGCGGCAAGCCCGGCGCTCGCAGCCGTGCACAGGTAGCGATCGAGGACGAACAGGTCAGGTGCAGGCACCGGCGCCAGCACGATGGCGAGCTGCGTGAGATTGGCAACCAGTGGTTCGCTGCGTCCGCGCAGGTTGGTGCGGCGGAGAAAGCTCTTGCGTGGCAGGACGCGCGAGACCAGCAATTCCGCGCCCTGGAATGCGCATTCTACCTGATCGCCGCAGACGATTTCGAGCTTCCGCCCCAGGGGCCGTGCCCGGTGACGCAAGCCGGCGTCATCCTGCAGCAGCAGATGCCTTCCGTACGTGGCGATGACTTCGGCGATCACGAACCCTAGAATGCCACAGGCACCTTCCATACGAGGCATCCGTGCAGCATCGCGACAACCTGATCTGGATCGATCTGGAAATGACGGGCCTGAAGCCCGAGTCCGACACGATCATCGAGATCGCCACGGTGGTCACTGATGCGCAGCTGAATGTGCTGGCCGAGGGCCCGGTGCTGGCCATCCACACCAGCGACGAGATCCTCGCCGGCATGGATGAATGGAACACCCGCCAGCATGGCGCCAGTGGCCTCGCCGCGCGCGTGCGCGAGAGCCGCATTGACCTGGCCCAGGCCGAACGCCAGACACTGGAATTCCTCAGGGACTGGGTGCCCGGCGGCACCTCGCCGATGTGCGGCAACAGCATCTGCCAGGACCGGCGTTTCCTCGCGCGGCTGATGCCGCAGCTGGAGCGCTACTTCCACTACCGCAATCTCGACGTGAGCACCGTGAAGGAGCTGGCGCGCCGCTGGGCGCCGCAGCTGGCCGCGGGCTTCGAGAAGCAGGCCGCGCACCTGGCGCTGGCCGATATCCACGATTCCATCCGCGAGCTGCTGTTCTATCGCGGGCGGCTGTTCGTCGAGGCGGCGCAGGCGCCGCAGCCGGTGGCATGAGCCAGCTGGTGCGTAACGAGACGCTGCTGCCGGCCAGCTGGCGGGCGCGGCCACGTGGCTTCGCGGCGCTGATGTCCCTCTACGAGAGCAATTACCTGCGCCTCACGCAGCTCACCGGCGACCCGACATTGCTGCAGGGCGAGATGATCTCGCGCGTGGCCGGCAGCTGTGACCTGAAGCTCACTGTGCTGGAGCAGTGCCCCTACACGACCACCATCGGCCTCACCCACCTGTTCCACGACCCGGCGGCCGCAGCCCCCGGCATGGATGCGCTGGTGACCTACCCGGACGTGCGCATCCGCATCTATACCGATGCCCGCATGGCCCAGGCCCAGCACTGGCCGGCCGGCCAGCCGGAGCCCTGCTCAAGCGATCCCAGGCAGGCAGAGCGTGAACTGCAGCAGCGCTGGGTCCATAACAACATGTTAAACAAGTGGCTGGAATACTGCCTCGAACTGGGGCACAGGCTGGCCTGAAGGGAAAGTCTCTCGCTTGTTTACCGCCGACTACTCAAGCTGGTTCGGAAAGCTCCTGCGCACCCGGGTGAAACTGCAGCACCCGGAGGCACCCGAGGATTCGCGCATCATCCAGCTGTTCCGCAACCGTGCGGAGCTGAAGAAGACCCTGGCGGACGCGCAGGACGAGGTCCATCGCATGAAGGACCGCGTGAAGCTGCAGGAGGCGGCCACGCAGCGGGTGCGCGAGCAGCTGCAGCGCCTGGAATCCTTCCTCGGCCAGCCGGTGAGCGGGCTGCACTGCCTGGTGCACTACCAGCTGCGCGACCTGTGGGCGACGGGCCACACCCAGATCGCCTCGCTGGTGCAGGAGTTGGCCAAGGCGCGCGAGGAGCGCGAGCGCAAGCAGTTCCTGGCCGACCTAAACCGCCAGCTTTTCGAGCGCCAGCAGGTGGCGCGGGCGGGCGCCGCACGTGCCGAGCATGCCGCTGCGGATGTGCGCTCCCGCCTCACGAATGTGCAGTCGGCCCTGGCCGCCTCGCAGCGCTGGTGGCAGTACTTCCGCCGGCGTGAGCTGCTGCGCAAGCGCGTGGCGGTGGAATCGCAGATGGTGGCCGCCGAGGCCGAGCTGGCTGCAGCGCGCGCGGAACTGGTGAAGATCGAGGAGGCGGGTGGCGCCCGCTATCCCGGCCTGTCCCTGGATGCGCGACGCATGCTGAACCTCACCGTGATCGCAGCTGCCCAGGCGCTGGCGCTGAAGCTGGCGCCCGTGTCGCTGATGGCGCGCATGATCGATGCCATGTCGCGCTCCGAGGCGCGCATGGACGGCGGGCCCGAAGCAGCCATGGCCGCCATGCAGGAGATCGCGCGTGCCCGCGCCAACATGACCCAGAACGTGCAGGCGCTGGCCACCGATGCCAGGCGGCTGGCCGACCATCTCGCCTCGCAGGTGCAGTACAGGTTGCCGGCCGAGACCCTGCCGGCGGAAGAATCCGTGCGCAGCGCCCTGCGCTCGGCGCTCACCCGCGGTGAGCAGATGACCTGGGACCTGTTCGGACATGACCTCTGGGGCCTGTCCGAACTGTTCTACCGCACGGCGGAGTGATCCACCGCGCGGCGGGCCTCAGGGCTTCGCCGCGGGCTTTTCGGAGTCCGCCGGAGTGCGTGCAGCGGTGCGGCTGCTGCGCGGCAGGCCCGCCACGATGTCGCCCATGATCTCGGCGGTACGGTTGAGCAGGATGTCCGGCGCCTTGTCGCCGCTCACCTCATCGCTCTTTTCCATTTCCTCGAGAGTGGGAAAGGGCTTCTTGCCCAGCTTCGTGCGGCGTTCGTTCTCGCGCTTCAGGCGATCGGCATCCAGCTGCTCGCGCTCGGCCTTGCGTTCGGCGAGGCTCAGGGAAAGCACCTTCTGGTCGCGCAGCCGGTCGTTGGCGGCGATGGATTCCACCAGCCAGCGGTAGTCCGGATCATTGGCGGCGCGCGCCGCTTCGGCCTCTTCCAGCGCCGCAGCGCTCGGCTGCGGTGTGGGCAGTGAGGTGCGGCGGAAGCTGGCGGCCACGATGCGATCCCAGGGCAGGGCGGCATCCAGCGCGCTCTCACCGACTTCCTCCATGTTGATGGCCGAAGGCAGCACGATGTCCGGCTCCACGCCGCGGTGCTGGGTGCTCTCGCCCGTGACGCGGTAGAACTTGCCGATGGTGACGGTGAGCTGGCCTTCGACCGGCGTCTGCGTCCAGCGGTCCAGCGGCACCAGGTTCTGCACCGTGCCCTTGCCGAAGCTGCGCTGGCCGATCACGTAGCCGCGCCCGTAGTCCTGGATGGCGCCGGCGAAGATCTCGGAGGCCGAGGCGCTGTAGCGGTCGATGAGCACCACCAGCGGGCCGTCGTAGAGCGCGCCAGGGGAGGGATCATCCAGCACCTCGACCCGGCCATCCGACGTCTTGAGCTGCACCACCGGGCCGCGGTCGATGAACAGGCCCGTGAGGGCCGTGGCCTCGGGCAGGAAGCCGCCGCCATCGCCGCGCAGGTCGAGCACCAGGCCGTCCATGGGGCCTTCGGCCTGCAGTTCGCCCAGCAGCCGCGCCACATCGCGCGTGGTGCTGCGGAAATCGCGGTCGTTGCGCGCCTCGGCGTCCACGTCGCGGTAGAAGGTGGGCACGTTGATCACACCGATGTTCACCGGCTTGCCGTTGCGCGTGACCTGCACACGCTGCTTCTTGGAGGCCTTGCTCTCCAGCGTGACCTTGCCGCGCGTGATTTCGACCACCTTCTCGGTGGAGCCCGGGGCTGCACCCGCCGGCAGCACCTGCAGCCGCACCACCGTGCCGCCCTTGCCGCGGATGAGGTCGACCACGTCATCCAGGCGCCAGCCGATCACGTCCTGGAAGGGTTCCGGTCCCTGCGCGATGGCGGTGATGCGGTCCTTGATGCCCAGCGTGCCGGCCGTGGCCGCGGGGCCGCCGGGGAGCAGGTTGACGATGGAAGCGTAGTCGTCCTCGGACTGCAGCGTGGCGCCGATGCCCTCGTACGACAGGCTCATCTCGATGCGGTATTCCTCCGAATTGCGCGCCGAGAAATAGCTGGAGTGCGGATCGAAGGTGCGCGCATAGGCATTCATCAGGTTCTCGAACACCTCGTCAGCCGTCACCTGCTCGGCACGCTTGAGCACACGTTCGTAACGCTTGCGCAGTGTCTCGGCGTTTTCGGACCAGGGCTTGCCGGTGAGCGCCAGGGTCAGCGCGTCGTTCTTCACGCGCTTGCGCCAGAGTTCATCCAGCTCTGCCTTCGTGGCGGGCCAGGGTGCCGTCTTGCGCTCGAACTCGAAGGTCTCGGTGCGGGTGAAGTCCGGTTCGGTTTCCAGCAGCTTCAGCGCGTACTCGATGCGCTCCCGGTTGCGTTGCTGCAGGCGCGCATACATGGCGAAGGCCGGCTCCACATTGCCGCTCTGGATCATGTTGTCGAACTGCTGCTTCCAGCGGTCAAACTCGGCTACGTCGCTGGCGAGGAAGTAGCTGCGCTGCCCGTCGAGGGAGTCGAGGTAGCGCTGGTAGATCTCCTCGGACATGCGGTCGTCGATGCTCACGCGACGGTAGTGCGTGCTCTGCAGCATCGTGCCGATGCGCTTGGCGGTGCGCGCGTGCCGTTCGCTGGGCGCCAGCGCATTCTCCGGCAGGAGGCTCTGCGCCTGGCCGGCCGGTGCGCCGGTGGAGCCGGCACCGATGAGGGACAGCACCAGCAGGGCCGAGAGGCCGAGGGTGCCCAGTGGGCGGCGCGAGCGTCTCGCAAGTTCAGTTACAGTCATGTTCCCAAGTCTGGTTGGAGGTACCGGGTAGTGCAACCGCTCGCAGCGTTGATCGGAATCGTGATGGGCTCATCCGTCGCGCTGCTGGCCGGCCTGATCATGACATTGTTGGTGTTCCTGCTGCTGCCGGAGTTCCATGAACGTCTGTCAGGCGAATTCCGACCCCTGCTGCAGGCCATTGCCTGGGCAGTACTCCTCGTGGCCACTTCCGCGGCTGCGTTCCTGGGTCAGGTGAGGAGGAAGCCCTGGAGGATGCCGGCCGCGCTGGCTCTGGCCGCAGCGGTAGCGCTGGTGGCATGGAATTACTGGCCCGCCTGAGGCGGGCGGGGCGGCCGCAGGGCCTTCAGCGGCTGCGGCGCCGGGTGCGCCAGGCGTCGCCGCTGGCCATCCTGGGGTAGACACCGCTGTTGTAGGGATCGGAGCCTTTATCCGTCTCGATGGCGATCTTGTTGGCCAGCAGGGCCGCCTCGATCTGCGCGAGCACGGTGTTGCGCCGGTCGATCCGTGCGGTGTCTTCCAGGTCGTCGGGAGAGTCCGGATCCATTTGACGATGATTGGCCGTTTTGTGCACTACGTCAAGCAAGTGCCTGATTTATGTCAATTTTGGCGCCCCGGGGCCGCAGGTTTGCGCACCAGTGCCGCGAGCAGCCGCCAGGCCACCAGCAGCACCCAGGGCCCCAGCAGCACCACCCAGTGTCCGAACGAGCCGCTGAAGATGCCCCGGACATAGTCGGTCCAGAACGCGCCAAAACCGCCCACCGGGCTGCCGGAGGGGTCGCGGGTGTACTCGCCGAGGAATATCTGGCCCGCTACGAAGATGGCCACAGGCAGGAGCGAGAGCGCCAGCAGCAGCATCAGGCCGAAGGTGACGAGTTCGCGCGGCAGGGTCGGCAGGGCGCGGTAGCGCCGCCAGTGTTCAGCCAGTGCTTTGCTCACAGACTGGCATGATACCGTGAAGGCATGTCCAGCCGACAGCCGATCACGCCCCGGCATCTGGAGCGGGCGCCCCGCGTGATCACCGTGGCCGCCACGCAGTTCGCCTGCTCCTGGGATCGTGCCGCCAACATCGACCGCGCCGAGCAGCTGGTGCGCCGTGCCGCCCGTGATGGGGCGCAGCTCATCCTGCTGCAGGAGCTTTTCGAGACGCCGTACTTCTGTATTGAGCAGGATTCCAGGCATCTGCGCCTGGCCACCACCGTGGCGGGGAATCCGGCCATCAGCCGCATGCGCCAGGTGGCGCGCGAGCTGGCCGTGGTGCTGCCAGTGAGCTTCTTCGAGCGCGCCGGCCAGAGCCATTTCAACTCGGTGGCCATCATCGATGCCGATGGCGAAGTGCTGGGCACATACCGCAAGGCGCACATCCCCAACGGTCCCGGTTACCAGGAGAAGAACTACTTCGCCCCGGGTGATACGGGCTTTCGTGTGTGGAACACGCGCTACGGGCGCATCGGCGTGGGCATCTGCTGGGACCAGTGGTTCCCGGAAACCGCGCGTGCGATGGCGCTGATGGGTGCGGAGGTGCTGCTGTATCCCACCGCCATCGGCACCGAACCGCCGCCGGCGCCGCCGGTGAATTCACGTGATCACTGGCAGCGCACCCAGCAGGGCCATGCCGCGGCGAACCTGATGCCGCTGGTGGCTTCCAACCGCATCGGCGTGGAGCGCTCGCTGCAGGCGCCCGATGACCTGCACATCCGCTTCTACGGCTCCTCCTTCATCGCGGACTCCCTCGGTGCGAAGGTGGCCGAGGCGGATGACCACAGCGAATCGGTGCTGCTGGCGCAGTTCGATCTGGCCGAGCTGGCCGAGGTGCGCGACAGCTGGTTCGTGTTCCGCGACCGGCGACCTGATCTGTATGGCGTGCTGACGACACTGGACGGCAGCGTGAGGACGTCGCAGCAGCCGTGAGGATACTGTTCGTCTGCCTCGGGAACATCTGCCGTTCCCCGACTGTTGAAGGCGTGGCGCGGCAGCTGGCCGCGCGCGAGGCTGCGCATCTCGCGCTGGAGTTCGATTCGGCTGGAACCGCCGGCTACCACATCGGTGATCCGCCGGACGGTCGCAGCCAGCGCGCCGCACTGGAGCGCGGCTACGATATCTCCGGCCTGCGCGCGCGACAGGTGGAGCCGGCTGATTTCCAGCGCTTCGACCTGCTGCTGGCCATGGACGAAGACAACCTGCGCGACCTGAGGGCCATCGCACCGCGCAGCACAGCGCAGCGTGCGCAGCTGTTCCTTGCCGGTTGCACCGAGGCCGGCTGCATGGCCGTGCCCGATCCCTACTACGGGGATGGAAGGGGATTCGAAAGGGTGCTGGACCTGGCGGAGATGGGTGTGCGCACGCTGTTGCGCAGCGTGGAGGCAGGGCGCCGCCAGGGGCGTTGATTGCAGCGGACGCTCAGCGCCGCTTGTCGTGCCCGTCCTGCCATTCCCCGCGGATCACTTCGCCTTCGATCACATCGCCTTTGGGAGGAGGCGCTGCCCCGGGTGGGGTCCCGGAATGAGACTGATAAGCCTGGAAGCGTGGATCCTGCCGTGCCTGTCGCAACGCGCGGCGCACCTTCCACCACAGCCACCCGAAGACGATGAGTCCGAAGGCCAGCGCGATGGCGAACACAACCAGCGAGAACATCAGGCCAACCACCATCGCGGCCAGGGTGACGACCGCGGCGATGATGCGCCCGAGAAGGCCTGGCTGCCTCCTGCGGGCGCCTTGCTGCCCCCCGAGTTCGGGGAGCACGCGCTATTCCTCGCGCTGGCTGTGGTCTGCGCCGCCGGATGAGCCGGCAGGAGCGGAGGACCACACCACCGTCGGGCGTTCCGGCGGGGGCGGAGGAGGGGGCGCAGCCGCAACGGGCGGAGCGCTTTCTGTATGCGGCGCGCTTTCCGGACGCGGCTGGAATTCCTGTCGCGGCTCGGATCGAGGCTGATCGGTGCGCGATGCATCGCCGCCGAAGTCATCCCCGCCACCGCCGCCTTCGTCCCAGGCGGCGCCATGGCCATTCACGGAACCTGCGGCAGCCATGCCGGCGCCTTCGCCACCACGGCCACGACCGCCACGACGACGGCGACCACCGCGGCGCGAGCGCTTCTCGCCCGTTGCTGCGGTCGAACCAGCCTCGACACCCACCGGCGTCATTGCGCCGGCGTTGCCACTTTCATCAGCCGCAACTGCCGCGGCCTGGTCCTGCGGAGGACGCGGCGCCGGCGGAGCCTGCGGCTCGCGCTTCGGTCGCTGCTCGCCACGTGGCTGCTGCTGTCCGCCCTGGGCGCGGCGCTGCTCCTCGCGGCCCTGCTCGCGTTGCTTGTCGCGCGGCTGCTGGCGTGCGGCGTCACCGCGCTCCTTGTCCTTGCGATCTGCGTCCTTGCGGTCACCGCGCTCACCGCGGTCACGATCCCGCCCACGCCGGCTGCGATCACGATCCCGGTCGCGCCCGCCGCGATGCTCCTCGCGGCCCTTGCGCTGGCGGGGGTCGCTCTTCTTTTCCTCGCGCTCGTCATTGGCGGGCGCCTGGTCGCCAAACAGCATGGTGCGGATCGCGCCGAACAGGCCCTTGCGGGGCGCTGGCGCGGGAGGAGGCGGCGGCGGCGGTTCCGGCGCTGCCGGGGCCGGTGCTGTCGGAATGATGGTGGTGACCGCAGCCACGGGCGCTGCCGGCCGCTTGGCCTGCAACGCGGTGACATCCGGCGCCTCGGGCGGTGCGGGGATCTTGTAGGAAGTCTGCGCGTTCTCCGGCAGCCCCAGCTCATCCGCACGCACGCGACGGATGGAGAACTCCGGCGTCTCGATGTTCGGGTTCGGCACCAGGATCACATCGACGCCGCACTTCTCCTGGATGTCACGCAGCGCATTGCGCTTCTCGTTCATCAGGTAGGTGGCCACGTTTACCGGCACCTGGATGATCAGGCGGCCGGTGCGGTCCTTGCGCGCGTCCTCACCCGCCAGGCGCAGGATGGCCAGCGCCATCGACTCCACGCTGCGGATGGTGCCCAGGCCCGCGCAGCGCGGGCAGGCGAGGTGGCTGGAATCCCCCAGCGAGGGACGCAGCCGCTGGCGCGACATCTCCAGCAGGCCGAAGCGCGACAGGCGCCCGATCTGGATGCGCGCGCGGTCCTGCTTCACCGCATCGCGCAGGCGCTCCTCCACGTCACGCTGGTTCTTCGAGGACTCCATGTCGATGAAGTCGATGACGATCAAACCGCCGGCGTCGCGGATGCGCAGCTGGCGCGCGATCTCGTCGGCCGCCTCGAGGTTGGTGTTCAGCGCCGTGGCCTCGATGTCCGACCCGCGCGTGGCGCGCGCGGAGTTGATGTCGATGGACACCAGCGCCTCGGTGTAGTCGATCACGATGCTGCCGCCGGAGGGCAGCTGCACCTTGTGCGCGTAGGCGGACTCGATCTGGTTCTCGATCTGGAAGCGCGTGAACAGCGGCACGTCTTCCTGGTAGAGCTTCAACCGGCGCTGCGCCTCGGCGGGCATGAAGCGCTGCATGTATTCCTGCGCCTTCTGGTAGGCGGCCGGGTCATCGACCTGGATCTCCCCGATATCCTCGGAAAGGTAGTCGCGCAGCATGCGGGTGACCGCATCACTCTCCTGGTAGACCAGGAAGGGCGCGGAACGGGTCTTGATGCCCTCGGCAATGGCCTCCCACTGCGTCTTCAGGTTGTCCAGGTCCCACTGAAGTTCCTCGACCGAGCGGCCCACGCCGGCGGTGCGGATGATGGCGCCCATGCCATCGGGGATCTGCAGCTGGTCCATGGCGTCGCGCAGCTGGTCGCGGTCCTCGCCCTCGATGCGGCGCGACACACCGCCGGCGCGGGGGTTGTTCGGCATCAGCACCAGGAAGCGGCCGGCCAGGCTGATGAAGGTGGTCAGCGCCGCGCCCTTGTTGCCGCGCTCCTCCTTCTCGACCTGGACCACGATCTCCTGTCCCTCGGACAGCAGCTCGCGCATGCCGCGGTTGCCCTGCGGCTGGCCATCTTTGAAATATTCCCTGGAGATTTCCTTCAGCGGCAGGAATCCATGGCGTTCGGAGCCATAGTCCACGAAGGCTGCTTCGAGCGAGGGCTCGATGCGCGCGATGCGCGCTTTATAGATGTTGGCTTTTTTCTGTTCCCGGGACGGGATGTCGATGGAGAGGTCGTAGAGTTTCTGGCCATCGACCAGGGCCACGCGCAGCTCTTCCTGCTGCGTGGCGTTGACGAGCATTCGTTTCATGAATTCCACTCAAAAGCGTAGGGATGGCAGGCCGCGAGGGCGCGCGCACGAAGGCGGGCGCGTGATCGAGCCGTGGAAGGCAGAGGATTGCGCCCAGGCGCGCCAGCAGGCTGGCCACCAGAAGCTGGATAGATGCGTGCACTTTCTTCAACAATGCCGCCTTCGTCTCTGACTACGAAAGCGTGCGCAATCCTTAGATACTGCTGCCGACCTTCAAGGACCTGGCTCACCCGTAGGCGGGGAACCGGAGAAGCCCTTTCGGTCTGCCACGATAATGCGACGCCATGCGCCGCAATTGTTCCGTGCCGCTCGTGCGGGTGTGGGGCGTGAACGCCTTGATCCGTCGCGGTTGGGGCACGTGAAATAAGTATACTGCAAGTTGCTTGTAAAACAAGGCGTTAGCCTTCCGGTGCTGAGAAAGTGAGCGAAAAATCACAGGAAACTGGCGGTAATGACGAGTCAACGCCAGGTGCCCGCACCGCGGTGCGCCACGAGACGGTGACCGCCGAAGACGCCGGCAGCCGGGTCGACAAAGTGCTCTCGCGCCTGCTGCCGGGCATGCCCCACACACGCATTTTCCGCCTGCTGCGCAAGGGCGAAGTGCGCCTGAACGGCAAGCGGGTCAGCGGCGAGGCGCGGGTGGCCGAGGGGGATGTGCTGCGCGTGCCGCCCGTGGCGGTCGAAGCACCGCCGCCGCCGGACGATGCCATCAGCTCGCGTGCATCCCCGCGGCTGGTACAGCAGGTACAGGCCGCCATCATCCACGAGGACGAGCGCCTGCTGGTGGTGAACAAGCCTGCCGGCATTGCCGTGCATGGCGGCAGCGGCGTGAGTGCCGGCGTCATCGAGGCGCTGCGTGCCGCGCGGCCGGAAGAGACACTGGAACTCGTGCATCGGCTCGACCGCGACACCAGCGGCTGCCTCCTGGTGGCCCGCAAGCGCGCCACCCTGCGCAGCCTGCATGCCCTGCTGCGTGAAGACACGGCCGGGGAAGAGGGCGGCTTCGACAAGCGCTACCTGGTGCTGGTGCGCGGCAAGTGGGAACTGGGCAAGAAGCGCATCGATGCCCCGCTGGCCACGCACACCCGCGTGGGTGGTGAGCGCACTGTGAAGGTGGCCCCTGGCGGCAAGCAGGCGTCGAGTGAGTTCTCCGTGGTGCAGTTCTTCGGCAACCTTGCCACGCTGCTCGAGGTGAAGCTGCTCACCGGGCGCACACACCAGATCCGCGTGCACGCGGCCTATGCCGGTCACCCCGTGGCGGGCGACGAGAAATACGGTGACATCGAGTTCAACCGGCAGCTGCGCCCGTTCGGCCTGCACCGGCTGTTCCTGCACGCACACAGCGTCAGCTTCGAGGAGCCGGAGCGGCGAGTGACCCTGAGCGTGAGTGCGCCACTGCCACCTGAACTGCATGCGGTGATCGACGCGCTGACTGCGCGGGCAGGGCGGCTGCGACCCGCAGGCACCACGCGTGCCGGCGTGGCTGATCCCCGTTTTGTCAGCGAACGCCCTGTCGCGCCTGCCCGTCCGGCGTGGCGCAAGCCCAGGCCCGAAGGCAATCCCCGACGCGAAGGCAGGCCCGGTTCCGCGCCCAAAGGCAGGCCCCGTCCGGCGGGAGGCCGTCCTGCACCAGCGGGCCGCAAGCCCGGTGCGTCCCGCAAGGGACCGCGCCGCAGCCCGTGATGCCCGCCGCCATCAGGTGTAGTCTCGCTGCGTTTTCGTTTTCCAGGAGGATGTCCACGTGAAGAAGACCCTTGCCCTGTGCCTGCTGCTGCTGGCGCCCGCAGCATTCGCGGCCGCCCCGCCGCCTGCCTGCGATCGCGAGTGCCTGCGCGGGCTGGTCACCCAGGTCCTTCACGCGTTCATCGAGGATGACGTCACCAGGCTGCCCGTCACCGACAACCTCCGGGTCACCGAGGACGCGGTGGAGAAGAAGCTGGCTCAGGTCGGTCTGATCCGCTCCGTGACCAAGCTGCGCGGCTACCGCCAGGACGTCATCGACGAGCGCGCCGGCCAGGCCATTGGCACTGCAATGGTGGAAGAGGGCGGCGCGCCCGTCATCCTCGTAGTGCGCGTGAAGGCCGCCGGTGATCGCATTTCCGAGCTGGAGCTGGTGGCCACGCGCAGCAAGGCCGACGGCATGCTGTTCGTGGTAGACAACATGTCTGCACCCGCCAAGGCGATGAACATCGCGCCCAAGCCCTCGCAGCTGGCCTCGCGCGAGGAGGCCATCCGCATCGCCATGCACTATCCGCGCGGCCTGAACTCCGCGAAGAACTTCGACTCCGTCGGCACGCCCTTCTCGAAGGATGCCTACCGGTTCGAGAACGGCTCATACATGGCCGGGCCCAAGTGCACCTTCACCCCGGGCTGCGAGAACATCGGCCAGCAGTCGCTGTCCGTGTTCAACCGCCTGGGCAAGGTCACGCTGCGCGATGTCTACGTGGATGAGCGCATGGGCATCGTGATGATGCGCCTGTCCTGGAACCGCAGCGGTCCCGGCTCCGACAAGCTCACCGCCTTCGAGAACTTCAAGGTCTACGACGGCCAGATCCACATGGTCGAGGCCTACATCCGCGTGTTCCAGCCCGAGCAGGAACTGGGCGGCTGGCCGATCAACGTAGCCAAACAGCCGGACTGAACGACTACTCCAGTCACACCCGCAAGCCCAACCCGCGCAGCGCCTCGCAAAGCCAGATCAGTGGCAGGCCGACCAGCGCTGTCGGGTCGCGGGTCTGCATGGACTCGAACAGGGTCACGCCGAGGCCTTCGCACTTGAAGCCCCCGGCGCAATTGAAGGCTGGCTCGCGATCCATGTAGTGCTCGATCTGCGCGGATGTGAGCTGGCGGAACCGCACCAGCGTCGGCTCGCTGTGCACGAGTTCGCGCGCGCCCAGCCGTACTGCCACCGCCGTATCGAAGCGCGCCACGTTGCCGGACATGGCGGCCAGCTGCACCCGGCAGGTGCCGCGGTCACCCGGCTTGCGCAGTACCCGGGCCGTGCCTGCGGCCGCCAGGCTGGCCACCTGGTCGCTGCCGATCACGATGGCGGAGGGATGCTGCGCCGCAACCGCGGTTGCCTTGGCCCGCGCCAGCCGCTCCGCGCGGCCCTCCGGCAGCTCCCCCTCCAGCAGGGATTCGTCCACCGCCGGCCCCAGCGCCTCAAACGGCAGCCCCAGCCGCTCCAGCAGCATCTGGCGGTGAGGGGAGGTGGAAGCGAGGATCAGGCGTGGTGCTGCGATCATGAGCCTGTCTAAACAGGAACTTGCGCCCTCAAGGGGGGCTACCTATGATACGCGCCCCATGCCCGAGGACGGCCTCAAGCTGTGCAATGTGGCGGTGCTGGCCGACGAGGGCAGGCGACTGGATATCGCCGTTCCCGTGGCGCGCCTGCCCCGCATTGCCGCGCAGCTCGCCAGCCCCGAGGGCATGCTGACAGGCAGCATCGGGCTTTCGCGCGAGATGAAGCACATCATCGCCGACGTGAGCTTCGAGGCGGAAGTAACGCTGTTATGCCAGCGTTGCCTGGGACCGATGCCGGTGCGATTCGCGGGCAATTCCCGCGTGGCACTGCTGGAGTCCGAAGCCGCCGCGGCCGATGTGCCGCCGGAGCTGGAGACAGCGCTGGCGCCCGAGGGGCGCGTAGCGCCGGCCGAGCTGGCCGAAGAGGAATTATTGCTGGCGCTGCCCGCAGCGCCACGCCACGCGGAAGGGCAGTGCCCGGCCGTGCGGCAGCCGGAGCGGGAGAGTACAGCACCGCCGGTGCAGCGGCCGTTCGCCAACCTTGGCGAGCTGCTGGCGAACCGGCCGAAAGACGGAATCTGACGGAGAGATAGCCATGCCAGTCCAGAAGAGTCGCAAGACTCCCTCCAAGCGCGGAATGCACCGCTCGCACGATCGTGTCGCCCAGCCGGCGCTGTCGATCGACCCCCAGTCCGGCGAGACGCACCTGCGCCATCGCATCACCCCGGATGGCTTCTATCGCGGCAAGCGCGTGATTGAAGCGCCTGCCGACACGGCAGAAGACTGAGGAACCGCGCGGCGCGGTGAGCGCGCGCCTGCGCACCCCGCAGGGCGGTGCGCAGGCCGTTGTACCGCGCACTGCTGCATGAATTCCCGAATCATCGGCACCGGGTCATATCTTCCCCAGAGGGTGGTGCACAACACCGACCTCGAGAAGATCATGGATACCTCCGACGAGTGGATCCGTGAGCGCACGGGCATCGTCCAGCGCCATTTCGCTGCCGAGGGCGAGACCACCGTCGACATGGCCGAGCAGGCCGCGCGCCGCGCCATCGCGGCCGCCGGCATCGCGCCCACCGATATCGACCTGATCGTCTTTGCCACGGCCACGCCCGACCTGGTGTTCCCCAACAGCGGCACGCTGTTGCAGGCACGGCTGGGATGCCTGGGCGTCCCCGCGTTCAGCGTGGAGGCTGCGTGCAGCGGCTTCATCTATGCGCTGTCCATCGCCGACAAGTTCATTCGCACCGGTTCGGCCAGGCGCGCGCTGGTCGTCGGCGCAGAAACGCTGAGTCGCATCACCGATTTCACCGACCGTACCACCGCCATCCTGTTCGCCGATGGCGCCGGTGCCGTGGTGCTGGCGCCCTCCGAAGAGCCCGGCATCATCTCCACGCACCTGCATGCGGATGGCAGCTACGAGAAGCTGCTCTACTGCACGGGCGGCGTGTCGCGCGGCTACGCGCCGGATTCCGGCGGACGCGCGGTGATCCGGATGCTGGGCCGCGAGACCTTCAAGGTGGCCGTCAACATGCTCGGCAACTCGGTGGACGAGGTGCTGGAGAAGAACGGCCTTGCGAAGTCCGCCATCGACTGGCTGGTGCCGCACCAGGCCAACATCCGCATCATCCAGGCCGTCGCCCGGAAGCTCGACCTGCCGATGGAGCGCGTGATCGTCACCGTGCACGAGCATGGCAACACCTCCGCGGCCTCGGTGCCGCTGGCACTGGATACCGGCGTGCGCGACGGCCGCATCAAGCAGGGCGACCTGCTGCTGCTGGAGGCGTTCGGCGGCGGCTTTACCTGGGGAGCCGCACTGGTCAGGTTCTAGAGGATCAGCTGGCCAGCCAGCCGGCGAGCACGATCAGGATACCCGCGGCCGACAGCGTCACCACGACGCGTATCGCCACCTTGCGTCGCAGGCGCTCGACCTTCGGGATGTAGACATAGTCCAGGCCGCTGTCGCCCGTGCTCATGCTGTCTGCCTTCTCAAGCGCATCGCGCTGAAACTCGATGCAGGCAGCCTACGATGGGCTCAGGTCAGCGAAACCCTCATTCGGAAAGTCAGCCGGCGTCTCCCGGACCCTTCACGGGTTCGACCACGACCAGGCGCGTCCAGCCATCGGCGCCCTTGACCATAAAGTAGCCACTCACCGGCGGCCGGAGCAGCAGTGTGTTGCTGGGGCGCATGTCCACGGCGCCACCCCGTGGCAGCAGGATCACCCCGTCCGGACCCTTCAGGGACTCCATGGCACTGCCACTGCCGGTGACCGGCGCTGGGGTCTGGGCCAGCACGATGCCGAAGGAGTCGCTGATGGGGATCCAGTCCCTGGCGGAGACGCCGGCGGGGCGATCAGGTGCATCGCCCGGGAACGCGACAAAGGAAGTGATGGCCGCTGCGGCGATGGCCGCTCCAATGATTGCACGTTTCATGTGGGCTCCTTGTTCACGAAGCGGATTCACGATGATCGGGTGAGGCCGTGCAAAAGCAGTGCCGAGGCAACGCCGCTCCTATGGACCCCGGACATCAGGCCAACAAGTGCACTGATGTCCTGCGCGGTAGCGCTTCGCGTCAGTCCTTCGACTTCAGTCCGCAGCTTGCGCATTTGGGTGCCGCGACGCGATTTTTCACTACTCTACCCTGAACCGGTAGTGCCCGGTCATGGTGAACGCAAAGAGCATGTCCTCTTCAGTCGTTCCAGCGCCAATGTTGTGGATCACCAGCGGCCGGTCGGTTCCGGAAGCCTTCCGGTCCGACACGATCCCGATGTGCGGCAGGTTTCCCGGCAGCATCCACGTAACCAGGTCGCCAGGCCGGTAATCCGACGCCGTCGGCGTGGCCGGCACCCTTGCGCCCACCCGCTCGAAATACTTCTGCAGGTTCGGAACGCGCCGGTGATCGATATTCCGGTCCGGCCGGCTCAGTCCCCAGAGGGCGGGGTATGCGCGGAAGTTGTGGCGCATGTCCTCGTGCACCAGCACCTGCAGGTCAATACCAATGCCGCGGTACGCGCGGATCACGACGTCTGTACAGACACCGCGGTCTTGCGGCACATCGCCCATGGGGTAGGCGATGCGCACATAGGCGCCATCGTAGACCACGGGACTTTGCGTCTGCACGCGTGCGGCCTGCACGACCTTCGGCGTCGCCCCCATCGCCGCACACGTGGCGACCAGGGTCAGCGCCGCGACGAGAAGGCGGCGCATCCGGCTAGCCCTCCGGTGCCGAACCTTCAGGCGCCCTTCGATAACGGTCGCCCAGGATCCCGATGTCGTGTGATGCATCCTCCAGCCTCAGGTGGCGAGCGGACGTCAGGGAGTAGGGCTCGCTACCGCGCAGATAGAGCAGGTGCAGCTCGCCAGGCGCGAGCACGGCATCACACATCGCGGCAGTGACCTGGGTAGTGGTTTCTATCAGGCTGCCTGGATCGTGCCTGCCCTTCCACTTCACCAGCACCTTCAGGCGCGCCCGGTGTACCGGTGATTCATCGAAAGGAGCGGTCGAGGTCTTCTGGAAGCGCGCTTCCACCACCTCGGCCAGCACCACTGCAGATGCCTGCTTGTAGGCACTCAGCACTTCCTTCTCGAGATTCCCGCCATGGGATGCGGGGATGCAGGCCAGGGTCGGCGGCGCGACCAGCGACGCGGTGGCGAAAGAAAGCATGGCCCGCCTGGAAATCATCAAGCTTGATTACCACTTTCACACGGCCTGCGCCAGCTATCAGTGAAGGGCCCTCAGCGCGGAATCGCGGCCAGCTCCGCTCCCGGACGCGTCAGCCCGCGGCCTCGACGGTCCGTTCCGCCAGCGGGGTGCACTGGTCCACGGGTGTGGAAAGCAGCTGATACGACCCGTCGCGGTAGCGGTACCTCGACACGCGCCGGCAGGCCTTTCCGGAAGAGGTCAGGAACAGGCGATTTCCCTGCCAGCTGTCGCGGCAGGATGCGTCATTCCATGTCGCATCGACGATGAGGTCGAAGTATTCCCGGGCGCTTCCGGGCTCATCCTCAGTGCCTACCAGCAGGCGCTGCTCCGGCAGCGGGCAGGCGCCGGGCCCCGGTGCGGCGAAGCCCTGGGCCTTGAAGCGCACGGCAAGTTCGTTCCCCAGGCCGAAAATCAGGCTTGCCTCCCTGGTTTCGATTCCGCCGTGGACATCACTGAGCCGGTGGAGGATGGCGAAGCGCTGCGGGCCGATCTGCAGCAGCTGCAGCGAGGAGTGCGTGGCGCTGGCTGGCTGGATGAGTTCACCCACGGCTTCGCGGATCCATCGGTCGCCGTCCTGGCGGAAAATCGCTCCTCCCAGCAGGGGAGAGCAGGCATGGCAGTTGTATTGGCGATTGCCCGACGGCGTGAGTTTCCCAATCACCATGCGCTTGATGGCGCCGTCTTCCAGAAAGGCGCTTTCGAACAGGGGTTCCACATGGGCCGCGCCATCACGGAAATCCGCGTGACGGCCGAGTTCCGTGTTCTTCCATTCCAGCCCGCCGTAGACGGAGATCAATGCCCTGTCGGCGCTGAAGACCCCGGAAAAGGACGGCTCAGCCTGGCCGGCATTCAAGGCAGCACTGCAAATGCCCCACATCACGGCGGCCATCAGTCCACGCAGCCGGAGATCAGTCTTTCGTGCCAGGCACCGCCTCCTCGAATCCCGACATGTGTTCATGGGGACGGAGGGCAGCTGGAAACCGGAAAGACGTTTGGCGCCATTGCGCTTGTGGGCGGGGTGCTCGAGTCAGTACCCACCTTCGGAAATGTCACTTCAAAAGTCGCTGGAGCCTGCGATATCTGCCTGGCCTGGATGTACCGCTCGCCCCGGTGGCGGGCGAGGCCACACAGACCCCTCAGGGCAGCACTTGAAACCAGTTCGCCGGCGTCGGGGCCGGCGGCAACCTCGACGATTGAAGAGTTGGTCGTACGGTCCACTTCAACGATGGTTACGGGCTTCACGGTGAGGGGGCGACCAGAGGCCATATTGATCGTGGTGCGATAGAGCGCACTCTCCCCGGCCGTTGCCAGCAGGGGAGAATGGATGAGCAGCGACAGCACATTTTTCTTCATGTCAGATTCTCCACAATCAAATTTCATTGCCCAGCGAATGAACCTTCCGGGAGGGGGAGGCGAATGCGTTCAGGCGGCGCCAGACCCGCCACGCAGCCTGCCGCAATTCCAGCACAACTCAAACGAGGCAGGATTCTCCGTGTTGCAGCTGGCACAACGCCAGGGAGGGCCCTCTGTCTTGCTGTCCAGGGTCGAAAGGGTGTCTTCAACCACCTGGCGGGCAGCGGCGTAATCGGCATCGCGCGTAACCCATATCTCGGCCGGCGGACGAAACTCCGGCACAGGGGTATATCCGGAGTTCTCGTTCTGGATTGTGGCTTCGACACCGTGGCGGAGCAGGGCATCGCGAACCAGTACTGCTTCGCTGACGATGTTTGTGCTGAAGACCTTCTGCATGAGGACTGTCCGGGGTCAGGAGGCAGAGGCGCCAGTGCGGGACAGTGGCTTGCTCACGGCACGGCCAGTGCTCATCCAACTGGCCGCCCGAAAAACAATACGTAGCCGTCCGGGTCCTCGATCTCAAAGCCCCGAAGGTTGTCCTCCGTGTCCCGGAGCGGCTCCAGAAAATCCACTCCGCGGGAACTGAACTCTGCGGCCAGCGCATCCGGTTCGGACACGTAAAAGTAGGCATCCCAGCGCGCCCACTCGTGCCGCATGTGATTCGGGAGGGGATGGACCCCGACGTGCTTCAGCATGATCAGGGCGCCATCCCGCCGGACGATGCCGAAGAAGGGGTCCTGCTGGGGTTGCTGGAAGGTGACCTCGAAGTCGAGACGGTCACGATAAAAGGAAACTGCAGCCGAAACGTTCCTCACGATCAGGAAGGGAGAGACGCTTGAAACGGTGGCTCTCGACACTGGCTACTCCATTCCCTCGCAATCGGCCCGCAGTTGCGATGTCCTTGTTGCCTTTCCCGGGCACGGCCGGCAGGTGGCCAGCCGTGCGGGGTCATGCGGCTATTTCTTCTTCGCCGCAACCTTCCTCTTTACCTTCTTCTTCGGTGCACTCTTGCCAGCGTCCTCTGCCTTGCTGGTGCGCCGCAGGTCAGCGGCATGGGCGCGCTTGTAGGACTGGATGTCGTGGAACGTGCCGTCGGCATTGCGTACCGCGTAGAGCTTGGTCCCCTTTGAACTACGCAGGGTTGTCCTGGTCCTCTTGCCTTTCTTCTTTGCTGCCATTTTCAGGTCCTCACTGTGGATATGCGCCTTCGCCATCAGGAGCTACGTTTTGGCGTGGGTCCCATGATGCATGGGATTCTCGCTGAGTAGTGCCCAGAAAGCGAGATGTCAGGCGGAAGGCAGCTCCTTCCTCATGGTTGCGAAAATCGTCGTGGCAACACGACAAGCTGATACGCCGCACTTGCGGATGCGGGTGTCGCAGCTTGTGTCTTCCATTCACTGAAGTTCTCTCCGAACCAGGGCTCTTTGGCTACGCGAATCATCATCATCAGGGAGTTCGGACCAAGCTCTCCTTCTGGCTGGCCCCGTACCGTCGGCTCTACGAACTGCAGTTTGCATCGCGTCGAGCGACACATGATGGATACCCTGGCATTGGCCATGAACGGGTGACTTCCGAAAGCCGTGCGCAGCCGCTCCTCCATGAGGCCGCTCCAATGATCGATGGGCGAGCCAAGGAATTCCTCTTGTGACGCACTCGCGGCCTGGCGGGCAGCTTCCGTGGGGAAGAGGTAACGTTCGGCAAACTCCGGCATCGGCTCCGCGCCAAAAACACCGGTCTGCAGGGACTTCGCGTAGCTGGCGGCGAGGGCAGCAGGGCCGTCGTGTACCACTGAGGTGGGTTGAAATGGCGCGGGAGATGGTGGCGCAACGTCCGCTTCCGAAGACAACACCTGCGCCACTTCAATGGGTGACGGTCCTGAGTCTCTGACAGCCCCTTCGGGCGGCCTGTCCGCTAATGAAGAAGAGCTATCCTCAGCGGCGGAGCTTGACTCCCGGGCGTCCGGAAAATGCCAGAGGGTAGACGCCAACGCCACGACAAGGACGGTAAGGGAAATCCAGAGTAGAAAGGTAGCCATCGTGGCCATCGAATTTGCGATTTTCCGCATTCCGGGATTTGCGGAAGCTACTTGGATTTCATGGCTCGAAATACCACTCAGGCGGCGCTTGCGCCAGGGCCGTGTCACTCCTGGCAAACAGCACGACTAGCAGAAATGTCCATATGCAGCTTGGTCAGCACACCCGTAGCAAGGAGAGCCAGTGCAGCCGCAGTGTAGTTCGTTGCAAAGGCTGCGACGACCGTGATACTCCCCGCCGACACACCAAGGCCACGCAAAATCGATGCGGGGCTCCAAAGGCTCTGTTGAGCACATATCGTTCCTGCGAATGTGCCTGCGACAAGAATTCCAGGAAAGAGAAGTGACGTATTCAGTCCCGCGACCTCTGAAATCAGCAGCAGCGTGGCCGTGACTACGACGATGGCGCTGCCGATGGCGCTCAATGGGAATCCTGGCGTCAGAAGCTTTCGAATTGCCTGGATAAATCCGGCACCAATTGCGGCTGTGAATAGTGTCAATACGATGGTTTTCACGTACTACGCTCCGGGGATCCTGGCTTTGGCGAAAGGCTTCCGAAGGCTAACATCAATGGGGTAGCAGGCATGCCGCGCAGTTGTTTACGCAACACTCCGCAGCGTTGCATATCCCGGCAACTTCCGACCTTGCCGCGGCAGCGAATCGTTCCGGCTGACGTCAAAGTCCAGGGGCGGCTTCGGCCTGTCTGCGTGCCGCCTTGGTCCGACTTCGCACGCGTTCAGGCGTTGGCCGTATGATGCGGGACAAGCGCCAATCCAAACAGGGAGTACAAGATGATGCGCCGACACTTCGTCCGCCTGATGGTGGCGCTCCTTGGGGCAGGTCTGGGTAGCGCAACTCTCGCCGCAGACACCGCAATCTCTGGCACACCCGCCACCAGCGACGTCTCCGTTGCCCTTTCACCAGATGGACAGACTCTGGCGGTCATGGGCCGCCACGAAGGCCGCAAGCATATCTGGCTGAAGCCCGTTGGATCCGGCGCCGCGCGGCCGCTGCCTGGCACCATCGATGCGTCCTTTCCATTCTGGTCGCCCGATGGTCGCAAGCTCGGATTCTTTGCGTCAGATGAAATCAGGCAGATTGATATCGAGTCCGGCAGGGTGACGACCATCGCGCCTCGGGTCACCTATGCTTCAGGTGCAAGCTGGGGAAAGAACGGCGAAATCCTTTTCTCCACAGCTGGCCAATACATCATCTGGCAGATCCCCGAGACTGGCGGCACGCCCACAGCAGCTGCCGTGCTGGATGGACCCGACCAGTTTTCTCTTTCGCGTCCCCATTTTCTGCCTGATGGAGTCAATTTCCTGTTTTACGCGCAGGGGCGCGAAGGTGAACGTGGAATCTATCAGGGCATCCTGGGAACCAACCTCAAGCGCCGCCTGATCGACTCCGAGTCCGCCGGCGTCTTTGCGAACGGCAAGCTGTACTACACGCAGAAGGGTGTGCTGCTTTCCCGTACGCTCGACCCTGCGCTGGGCTTGCTGGAGGACGACGAACAGGTGATCGCCAGGAATGTGGCGACAGGGACCCCGGCGTCCGCTCCTGTGACATCCAATGGCCAGAAGGTGGCGTATCGGATCGGCAATGCCAGCGCCGGAAAGCAGCTTGTCTGGTACGACCGTGCGGGCAAGACGCTTGGCACTGTCGTTGAATCCTTCAACGCCGGTGGTGGCCCCGTATCCCTTTCGCCCGATGGCAAGTCGGCATTGACCAACTACGTGCAGGACGGGACCACCGATAGCGTTGTCGTGGATCTGGCCACCGGCAAGATGACCACGGTTTCCGCCGGACCGGAGAGTGACCTCGACCAGATCTGGTCGAGCGACGGCCGCAGCGTGCTTTTCGCCTCCAAACGCACCTCCACCATCGAAATGTACCGTCAGGAGATTGGCAAGCCTCTCGATCCCGACAAGGTATTCAGCAGGGTTGCGCTGCGCCGTCCGATGGATATGACACGCGATGGCCGGTATCTCTTCTATCGCATGAACACGCCCGACCTGTGGGTGTTCGACCAGCAGACGAAGGAGGAGACAGCAATCATTCCCCCCGGCACGGCCCCCACGCATTGGCCAAAGGTTTCGCCAGACGGCCGGTGGATCGCCGTTCAGTCCCAGGGCTCCGGATCCATGCAGATTCGCCTGCATGGCCCATTTTCCCCGCCAGCCCTGGGGACCACATCGAAGCCGTTGACCACCAACGGTGGTGGCTGGCCTCGCTGGCGCGGTGACGGCAAGGAGCTTTTCTACGTGCAGGCTGATGGAACTCTGATGTCGATCAGTCTTTCCTATTCGGCCGATGGCAAGAGCTTTACTGCGTCGGATCCCGTGAAGCTGTTTACAGCGCCCATCAATTCAAGCATCGTGAACACAGGTGCTGGGCCGCAGTTTACGGTGACGCCGGACGGGCAGCGCTTCCTGGTGGTGACGTCACCAGAGTTCGAAAACCCGGTTTATCTACGCCAGGACTGAGCAGTCCGGTGCTGGACGCGCCGAGCCCGACGTGAAGGTGAATAGACGCCGGCGCACGCCACCCTCATGCTCGACAGATGCCGATGCAACGCCGGCACCAGTGAAGGCTTTGATGGCAGCATCCCAGAAAGCCAGGGCAGCCGTATTGCTCTCCCGTACACGTACCTCCCACATACCCGGAAATCGCCGCCATACCTCCTGAGCGAGCGCGGCCCCGATGCCACGTCGTCGATATCTGCGCATGATGAAGAACTCTGCCATGTCCCAGATCCGCGGGTCACCGGTGACAAGTGACCCTCTCGATACCAGCACAAACCCGGCAAGGTCCCCGTGCACTTTCACCAGGAATGGGAAGCGGGTCTTCTCCTGCCAGTACAGAGGCAGCCGCGGATAGTGAAAACGGCCGTCCGGCCCGATGGTGAGATCGACGAACTCGCTGAAGTCATGCGCGGGTACAGTTCCAGCAGATTCGCCAGCACGGGCTCCTGCCCGGGCGCTGCGGGAACCAGCTCAATACCAGCAGGGAGAGATGCATCAGAAGACATCACGTCACTCGTTGCAGCGCAGAATTATGCGGGGCGTCAGCAATTACGGGAATTGCAGGGACGTAAAATGGCCGCAGAGCCGGATCTTTGTCGTGCCTTCCTCTTCAGGTTGGGGGAGGTGGAGTTGACCCGGTTTCGTGGACACCTCACCGTTGGAGCAGGAGGAGTTCACGATGGCAGACAAGTCGATCCGGTACACGCCGGAGTTCAAGCGACAGATGGTGGAGTTGGCCCGTTCAGGG
>Ga0182745_1000205_pt1 | contig 74809 bp, 55 predicted proteins | sample eDN3rd30CKraftBY_FD_128523 | JGI IMG/M metagenome (GOLD analysis project Ga0182745, IMG submission 128523) | Enriched backyard soil microbial communities from Emeryville, California, USA - eDNA 3rd pass 30_C Kraft BY (version 2) (version 2) | ecosystem: Environmental > Terrestrial > Soil >...
ATCAAGTCAAGGTAAATGTTGGAGACTAAACGCAATGAAGATTCGTCCATTACAAGACCGCGTGGTGGTAAAGCGTAAGGAAGAAGAAACCAAGACCGCGAGTGGCATCGTGCTGCCGGGTTCTGCCGCGGAAAAACCCGCGCAAGGCGAAGTGCTTGCCGTGGGCCCGGGCCGCATCCTCGACAACGGCTCCATCAAGCCGGTGGACCTGAAAGTGGGCGACAAGGTCATTTTCGGCAAATACGCCAGCAATACCGTCAAGGTGGGCGACGAAGAAGTGCTCATTCTCAGCGAAAGCGAAATCTTCGGCGTGCTCGAAGGCTAACAAGCCTCTCGACCCCTAACTTTCCAAACACTTATAGCAAGACAGGAATCTGACAATGGCAAAAGACGTATTATTCGGTGACAGCGCCCGCCAGAAGATGGTGAAAGGTGTCAACCTGCTGGCAGACGCGGTCAAAGTGACCCTCGGCCCCAAAGGCCGCAACGTGGTACTCGACAAATCCTTCGGCGCCCCCACCGTCACCAAAGACGGCGTGTCCGTGGCCAAGGAAATCTCCCTGAAGGACAAGTTCGAAAACATGGGCGCCCAGATGGTCAAGGAAGTGGCTTCCCAGACCTCCGATCAGGCGGGTGACGGCACCACCACCGCCACCGTGCTGGCCCAGTCCATCCTCAACGAAGGCCTCAAGGCGGTAGCCGCCGGCATGAACCCGATGGATCTGAAGCGCGGCATCGACAAAGGCGTGGCCGCCGTGGTCGCAGAGCTGAGCAAGATGAGCCAGCCCTGCTCCGAGAGCAAAGCCATTGCCCAGGTAGGCTCCATTTCCGCCAACAGCGACAGCAGCGTGGGCGACATCATTGCCGAAGCCATGGCCAAGGTCGGTAAAGAAGGCGTGATCACCGTGGAAGACGGCAGCGGCCTCGAAAACGAACTGAGCGTCGTTGAAGGCATGCAGTTCGATCGCGGCTATCTCTCCGCCTACTTCATCAACAACCAGGACAACATGGCGGCCGATCTCGAAAATCCGCTGATCCTGCTGGTCGAGAAGAAAATCACCAACATCCGCGAAATGCTTCCCGTGCTGGAAGCCGCCGCCAAATCCGGCCGTCCGCTGTTCATCATCGCCGAAGACGTCGAAGGCGAAGCGCTGGCCACCCTGGTGGTGAACAACATGCGCGGCATCGTCAAAGTGGCCGCTGCCAAGGCGCCTGGCTTCGGCGACCGCCGCAAAGCCATGCTGCAGGACATCGCCGTGCTGACCGGCGGTACCGTGATCTCCGAAGAAGTGGGCCTGAACCTGGAAGGCGCCACCCTGCAGGATCTCGGCCAGGCCAAGCGCGTGATCGTGAGCAAGGACAACACCACCATCATCGATGGTGCCGGCGACACCAAGGCGATCGAAGGCCGCGTTGGCCAGATCCGCCAGCAAATCGAGGAAACCACCTCCGATTACGACCGTGAGAAACTGCAGGAACGCGTGGCCAAGCTGGCCGGCGGCGTTGCCGTGATCAAGGTCGGTGCCGGTACCGAAATCGAAATGAAAGAGAAAAAAGCCCGCGTCGAAGACGCGCTGCATGCCACCCGCGCCGCCGTTGAGGAAGGCGTGGTACCTGGCGGCGGCGTGGCGCTGGTACGTGCTCTGCAGGCTGTCGAAGGTGTCCGGGGCGACAACGAAGACCAGAACGTGGGCCTGGGCATTCTGCAGCGCGCACTGAGCTCCCCGCTGCGCCAGATCGCCGCCAACGCCGGCGTCGATGCTTCCGTGGTGCTGGACAAGGTGCGTGGCCAGAAAGGCAACAACGGCTACAACGCCGCCACCGGCGAATACGGCGACATGATCGCGATGGGCATCCTGGATCCCACCAAGGTAACCCGCAGCGCACTGCAGGCTGCCGGTTCCGTGGCGGGCCTGATGCTGACCACCGAAGCCATGGTGGCCGAACTGCCGGAAGACAAACCGGCGGCCGGTGGCCCCGGCGGCATGGGTGGCATGGACGGCATGGGCATGATGTAAGTTTCAAGAAACCCCGGCCACGAGCCGGGGCGGAACGAAAGGCAGAACCCCCGCTACCACGGGGGTTTTGTTTTTAGGGGGTCCGCACCGCGCAATTCTTGCAGGGCCTGCCCCTGAATTACTGGCTTGGTTCTGCGTCCAAAATTCGCCGGAAGCCATTAACTTTCTGTATTTCTTCAAAAAATTGCTTGGCGCCAAACCTGGCATCCCCTTTGCGTAGCTCAAGAGTGAACATCATGCAAAGCGGAGGACACCATGCAATCGACCAATGAAAAAGACGTCAGCAAGCTCAACGAATTCCTGCAGAACGAGCTGTCGGCCGTGGAAACCTACGGACAGTGCATCGACAAGAGTAAGGACACCCTGACCGTGCAGCGGCTGATCGAGTTGCGGCGCTCACACGCCAACCGGGCCGGGCTGCTGCGGGATCGCATCCTTTCCCTGGGTGGCGAACCCGTGGACAACGCCGGCGTGTGGGGCGGTTTTGCCAAGATTCTGCAGGGCGGCGCCAAGGCGTTTGGCGAAAAGGCAGCTCTTTCCCTGCTCGAGGAAGGCGAGGACAAGGGACTGCGCGAATACCGTAATGAACTCGACGATCTCTCGGCCGCGGCCCAGCAGTTCGTCGCGTCGATGATCCTGCCCGAGCAGCAGCGCAGCCACGACACCCTGAGCCGTATGACCCAGTAAATCCTGCAGGCCTTTGCCGCCGGCGATGGAAACCCATCGCCGGCGCAGCAGGATTCAGGCCGGCAGCAGGAACACCAGCACCTGCAAGGGATCGCTGGCGTTGTGCGTGGTGCCGGCGATCCGCCACTGCGGCCAGCGGCGACGGATGAAATCGAGCGTCATGCTGGTATCGCCGTAGGTGATGTCGCCGTTCACCGGCTCGATGTCGTGCGGAACGAAGGCAAAGCCCTCACGCTGATGCCGTTCCAGCATCGCCTGTTTGCTGGAACCGTCGCGCCAGTCGGTGTGGGCATTCCAGTAAGCGGGAGGCCGGATGGTGATTACCAGCATCCCCGCGTCGCTGATGTTGGCCCGCAACACGCGCAGCACCGCATCCGCGGTCTTTTCCGACAGATGCGTGAACACGGAAAAGGCATAGATCAGGTCGAAGGTGGCACCGAAGGGCAGGTCATGCGGCACATAGTCGCACTCTGCCAGGTGCCCGGGGCAATTGTGCTGGCGGCACGTGGCGAGCGAAGTGTTCCACGGATCGGCGCCGTAGATCTGTTCCGGATCCACATACCAAGGCAACAGCCGCAATAGCCGCCCCCAACCGCAGCCATAGTCCAGTACGCGACCGGCGATGCCATGCCCCAGATACTGCCGGCAGCCCTTATCCACGGAACGCACGAAATCCAGGCTTTGCGTCATCAGCGTCTGGCCGCTGGCACCGGTCCAATGACGCTGCACGTCATCGCTGGCCATGCTCGGCAGCATCCGCCCCAGGGCGGGCCGGTTTGCCGGCACCTCCAGGAGCAACTCACCAAAGGATTCCAGCGGCAGCTGCCGCAACGCCAGTAGCGCCTCCCCGAAATCGCCCGCGGCGGCGCAGTGCTCGGCCGCATCGATCAGGCTGTCGTGCTTGCGTGCGGTCCACGCCTTGCGCCAGAACAGCATATCCAGCTCCTTACTTCTTATTCGAGGCCTCCATACTAGAAAATCGGGCCGGGCGCGTCATGCCCGCAAATGTAACGTTTTGTGATGTGCCGCCCATGGCGGCGCGAAAAATTTCTCCTGGATTCCCATGGATTCCGCGACTGCGCGCGGAATGACGGGGCTATCGGAATGATGGGCTGCTCTGTCATCCTGCGCGCAGTCGCAGGATCCAGTAGCATAATGCGATTACGGTTTATCGCCGCTGCGTTGTCTACATGTTCAGGAAATGTCGCTTTTACAAAAACAAGACATTCAGGCAGGGCTTGATGACGAGCAAGAGGGGTGGGGTCAAGAAGGTGGCTGTGCCGCAAACGCCGGTAACGCTGGCGTTCCTGGGGAACCTCCCCCTGTTGCGGCGTTTTTTGGCGCGGTTCTTCCGCGAACAGCAGGATATCGAGGATGTTGCCCAGGAGGCGTTTCTGCGTGCCTACGTGGCGGAACAGAGCCGCTCGATCGAGCAGCCCAATGCCTATCTGTTCCGGGTGGCCAAGAATCTGGCGCTGACCAATCTGGAACGCAAGTCGCGGCAGATCGCCTACTATATCAACGAGGCCGGCGATTATCAGTGCGAGTCGGGCGAGCGGCTGGACATCGACGTGGCCGATGGCGCGGAGGCCGAGGTGGAAGCGATGGAACTGCTGGGACTGTATTGCGATGCCGTGGCCTCGCTACCGGGGAAGTGCCGGCAGGTGTTCCTGCTCAGGAAAGTACATGGCCTGTCCCATCAGGAAATCGCCAGGAGAATGTCGTTGTCCCTGAGCTCAGTGGAAAAATACCTATTGAAAGGTATTCTGGAATGCAAAGCGTACATGGACCGGCGCGGCATGGACGCCCATGACGTCAACAGAGCTTTTGGCAGCAAACGGGGGATGGGGACGGAGAGCACCAAGTGAAGGGAACGATAGTCGAATTTCCTGAACACAGGACCATCGAGGCGGAGGCCGCGCGCTGGCTCGTCCGGCTCGATGGCGACACGCCTGTGTCCGACGCCACGCTGCGGGAGCTGCGCGAGTGGCTGGCGCGCAGCGCGGTACACCGGACAACGTTGGAAGGGCTGGCGCGCAACTGGCGCCAGCTGAACGTGCTCACCGAACTTTCGGTGCCGCTTGGACGGCTCGAATCGAAGCGGCGTTCCACGTTTGCGGGCAAGGCCCATGGCCTGCTGCACTGGGGAACGCCTGCCTGCACGGCGCTGTTGTTTGCCGCGGTGCTGCTGTTCGGCGGCGGGTTTTACTGGATGACGTCCCTGTCGTTGTTGGCCTCGAACGGCCTCTACACCACGGCGGTGGGCGAACAGAAGACGGCATTGCTGGCCGATGGCTCGGCGATACTGTTGAACACCAACACCCGGGTGGAAGTGAATTTCAGCAAGGGCTACCGCGACGTCCGCCTGCTGCAGGGCGAGGCGGAATTCACCGTGGCGAAGAATCCGGATGCGCCCTTCCGCGTGTACGTGGGCAAGGAGCGGGTGCAGGCGATCGGCACGGCGTTCACCGTCTACCTGAAGGATTCCGAGGTGGAAGTCACGGTGACCGAAGGGCAGGTGGCGCTGGCCACGCTCGAGCGCGCGGCACAAGCCCAGGCGCAGGCCCAGGCACCCCTTGCCGTGGAGGATGTATCGAGCAGCCCGGTCACGCAGGCGGCGGCCGTGGCGGCCGCCAACAGCTACGTGGAAGTGCTTGGCACCCTGCGGGCGGGGCAGCGCGCCACCATGAAGAACGCACCGGCCCTTGACGATACCGACACGAGCATCCTGAGCGCGGTCGAAAAGGTCGAAACGGTGGAGGGCGATATCGCCAAAAGCCTGTCCTGGCGCAACGGCTACCTGATCTTCTCGGGCGATTCGCTGGAAGACGTGGTGCGCGAGATAAGCCGCTATACCACCATCGAGGTCGAGTTCGCCGACGCGCGCGCCAAGGAAATACGCGTGGGTGGCCAGTTCAAGGTGGGCGAAACCGACGCGATGCTCGAGGTGCTGCAGGCCAGCTTCGGCTTGAAGGTGACCCGCCTCGGCCGCGAGCATGTATTGCTGTCGGTGGCGGAACAGTGAACTGAGCCGCTCAGAGCGCGGGGCTGATCACCAGCAGCGCGCCATCCTGTTCTTCCGTCAATACGTACAGCAGGCCGTCCGGCCCCATGCGGATGTCGCGGGTGCGCTGTCCCAGTTCGCGCAGCAGGTCCTCGCGCGAACGTTCATTGCCGTTTTCGTCGAAGAAGATGCGCACCATGTGTCCGGTGCCCGGAATCTGCCCCACGCGCTGGGCGCCGACGAAGACACTGGTGGTCCAGGTGGGAAAATCCGTGCCGGTATAGAACGCCATTCCCGAAGGCGAGATGCCGGGAATGAAACTGGCCACCGGCATTTCCATGCCTTCCTTGTAGGGAATCGGGGAAATGAAGGGGCCGGGATAATCGCGGCCCAGGCTCACCACCGGCCAGCCGTAGTTCTTGCCCGCCTGGATGATGTTGATTTCGTCGCCGCCGTTGGGGCCGTATTCCGCGCTCCACAGTTCGCCGGTGCTTGGATTCACCGCCAGGCCGGACGGATTGCGGTGCCCCAGGGTGAAGATTTCGGGGCGGTAGTCCGCCTTGCCCACGAAGGGGTTGTCGGCCGGTGCGCTGCCGTCGTCGTTGAGCCGCAGAATCTTGCCGCGCAGGCTGCCGGGATCCTGTCCCGAAGCATCGCGCGTGGCGCCCACGCCCATGTACAGCTTGCCGTCGGTGCCGAAAGTGAGCTTGGCCGCGCCACCGCCGGCGCCATCCCAGGTATCGGTAACCAGCAACTCTTCCACGTCGGTCAGGGCATTCCCCTGCAGATGCCCGCGCGCCAGCACCACCGCAATGGCCTTCGGCTCCGCGGTGATCAGTTTGTTGTAGGTCAGGTAGAGCGATCCGTTGTTGGCGAAATCCGGATGCGGCAGCACTTCCATCAGCCCGAGCAGGCCTTCCGCCTGGACCTCGGGCACGCCGGCAATCGGCTGCGGGTCCAGCTGGCCTTCATGGATGCGGCGCAGGCGGCCTTCGCGTTCGGTGACCAGCATGTCGCCGTCCGGCAGGAAGGCGAGGCTCCACGGATGCACCAGTCCGCGCGCAAGTGCTGTTATCTTGATCTTTGCCTGAAAGGTTTGAATGTTCCAGGGACCGTCGTCGAGCGGCGGGGAACCGAACTGCGCGCTGGCGGTGGAGCACAGCAGCAGCATGAAAACGGCCGACAGGCCGGACGAACGCAGGCGATGGAAACGAGTGGGCACGAGCGGCTCCTTTGGAATGATGATTATGGTTCCTGGTGGCGAGGCAGGATAAAGAGGAACGTACACAGCGTCCAGCGCGGATTGATGGCGTGAAGCCGTTTGGCGGCAGCACGGTGGCGTCGAGGAACGATGAGTAAAATTTGGGGGAAGCGAATTTGCTGGTAATGTTCCTGTATGGTTTTCCGGATAAGTCAAAACGCCGTCATTTATTGGAAAAGCATTACGGGTTTTCACGGCCGGATTGTCTTTTTTAACGGGTAGGGCGCGCCAAACCAACAGGGGGCGCGGAATGTCGAAAAGAGCGCCTGCGGAATCGAAGCGCCGGCACATCCGCGCCTTCCTTGGCGGTACCAAATGATTGAAGGCACCTGCTTGCCTATGATGAGAAGAACAACGTCGATTCATTTGGGTGTACACAGAGGACATGCAAAATTTTTTCATTTCCCGTTGTGGGTATTCGCGCATGGCTAGTCCTAGGAGGAGGGAGAGCCGCGTCGAAGAACATGGAGGTTCCCGTAGACGCCTTCCGCATGAGGGAAATATCGGTAAAAGCCGTTTGATGTCGATGTCGGTACTGCGCGCGTTCGTACTTGGCTGCGCGTTGCTTGCCGGCGCTTTGCAGGGCGCGGAGGAAAAACATCGCCCTGCCGAATTGTTCGACGTCGACATACCCGCCATGAATGCCGCCGATGCGCTCAACAGCCTGGCGCGGCAAACGGGCGCGATAACGTTGTTTCCCTACGACGTGGTCAAGTCACGACAGGCACACCCGGTATCGGGGCGCTACTCGCTGATGGAAGCCATGGCGAAATTGTTGGAAGGCTCCGGGCTGGAAGGCCGCCTCACCGGACTGGAAGTAATCCAGATCTCGGTGAAGAGCACGCCGGAAAGCATGGCTCGTGACGAGGCGGCAAGCCTGACCGATAAGCCTATAGAGGGAAATGACACCATGCGTGACAACAATCAGAAAAAATCGCGTAGTTTGCTGGCCACGGCGATCGCGGCCGTGTTCTCGGGGATGGCGGGCAACGCCGTGCTGGCGCAAGCGCCGGCCACGGGCAATGCCGTCGAGGAAGTCATGGTCACCGGTACCCGCATACGCCAGACCGATGGCATGGTGAGTCCCGTGCCGGTCACGGTGATGACCAAGACCGAACTGGCCAATTACGAACCCGGCGGCACCATTGCCGAACAATTGGATGGCCTGCCGCAGTTCTTCAATACCGCCACCGCGCAGCGCGGCACTGGTGGCAGCATAGTCGCCGGCACCAGCGGCGGCAGCTATCTGGACATGCGCGGCCTTGGCGCGCAGCGCACCCTGGTATTGTTCGATGGCCAGCGCTTGATGCCCGCCGACAAGCGCGGTTCGCCGAACGTGGACATGCTGCCCACGGCGCTGATCCGTTCGGTCGACGTGGTGACCGGCGGCGCCTCCGCCGCTTACGGCGCCGATGCGCTTGGCGGGGTGACCAACTTCGTTCTGGACCGTGAATTCCAGGGCTTCAAGTTCGAGGCCGGCACCGGGGTAACCGAGTTCGGCGATGGCGGCCGCTGGAACCTGTCGGCCGCCGGCGGCACCCAGCTTGGCGAACGCCTGCACGTCATTGGTTCACTGGAGGCACGCCACATCAACCAGATCTGGCGCGATCCGTCCGATCTCGACGAAGACTGGTTCCAGCGCTGGGGACACGTCACCAATCCCGATTGGTACCCCGGCGCGCCCGCCGGCATTCCGCAGCGATTGACGCTGCCCTGGGTGGCTTCCACCGATTCCAGCCCCACCGGCGTCATCTGGGCGCGCTCCAAAAGCTCGCCGCAGCCCACGCCGCTGATTCCCTTCGCCTTCAACGGCATGACCTTCCTGGAAGACGGTTCCGCCGCGCGTCCATTCATCAAGGGCGACGTGTACGCGGCGCCGGAACGTTCCGGCAGTACCATGACGATGTCGGGCGGGCCGGAAGCGAAAGTGCACAACGCCGCGTTCGACGGCGGCCCGCTCGGCAACGAAGTGGTGGGGCGTTCGGCCTTCGGCGGCTTGCAGTATCGCTTCACCGATGCCATCACCGGCTTTGCGCAGGTACTGGCGGGACGTTCGGAATCCAACTTCACGCGTCAGCGCGGCAGCCTGTACCTGGGCGACGGCAAGCATGCCACCGTGTTCCGCAACAACGCCTTCCTGCCGGAGGAAATCGGCCTGGCGATGGACGAGGCCGGCATCGATCATTTCCAGCTGAGCAAGCTCGGCTCCATTCTCGGCACCACCGACGTGGGCAGCGGCGCCGATAACCGCGCCGTGTTCAGCACCTACAGCTGGACGCTCGGCATGGACGTCATGCTGGCCAACGGCTGGGATCTGCGCGCGTCGTGGCAGTCGGGCGAATCCGACAAACGCACCGGCATCTACGATGAAGTGCGTATCGACCGCGTGTTCCTGGCGATGGACGCGGTGCGCGACCCGGCAAGCGGCGCCATCGTGTGCAACGTGCAGCTGTACAACCCCACCGAAGCGCAGCTGGCCGAATCCATCGCGCACCTGGGCCTGGAATCCACCCACGGCGGACCGCTGATGTCGCCCATCGGTTTGGACAATTCCATCCGCGACTGCATCCCCTTCAACGTGATGGGCGCCGGCAACATGAGCCAGGCCGCCGCCGACTACATGAGCACGCCGATCATCGGCGACAGCAAGGTGAAGCAGGATTTCGCCGAGCTGGTGGTCACGGGCGATGCCTATGAAGGCTGGGGCTACGGCGCCGTGTCCATGGCCGCGGGCCTGACCTATCGCGAACAATCGTTCAACGACCACGCGCTGCCGGACGACATCGACGCGCTGGGCCCGCCGCAGAATGCACCGGCAATTGGCATTCGCGGGCTGCCGATCCGCTACTATGCCGGCCTGAACACGCTGCACCAGTTCTCGAGCGTGGCCACGGCAAGCGGTTCGTATGACGTATGGGAATGGTTCGGCGAGCTCAACGTGCCGTTCTGGCAATCGGAAGGGGGTTCGCAGCGTGTCGACGGCAGCGTGGCCTACCGTTCCTCCGATTACTCCAGCGTGGGACGTATCGAAAGCTGGAAACTCGGCGTCGATTTCCAATTGTTCGACGGGCTGCGCCTGCGCATGACCAAGTCGCGCGACGTGCGCGAAGCCAGCTTCAGCGAACGCTTCGATTCGCAGAATGGCGGCGCCAGCATCACCGATCCGCGCAAGGACAACGGCGTGTTCACCACCGTGGTGATCGCCGGCGGCAACCCCAACCTGCGTCCGGAAATCGCCGATACCGTGGTGGCGGGCATGGTGTTCGAACCCGACTGGGTGCCGGGCCTGCGCGTTGCCACCGACTGGTACGAGGTCAAGATCAAGGATGCCGTGGGCACACTTGGCGAACAGCGCATCATCGACGAATGCGAGCTGAACGGCGTGCAGTCGCTGTGCCAGCAGATCGTGAGAAGCCCCATAGACGGCAGCATCGCCACGATCTATAACGTGTTCCTGAACGTGGCGCAGGCCAAGGTGGAAGGGGTGGATTTCGAGGCCGTGTATCGCATGGAACCGGACTTCTTCGCCAACCAGCGCGAAACGCTCAGCCTGCGCGCGCTGGCGGGCTACCTGATCGAACGTTCCGATACGCCGCTCGGCGGCCAGCCCTTCGACATCGCCGGGCAGTTGAACACGCCGGATCTGACCGCCAACCTGACGCTCGGCTACGAGCTGGGGCCCTACGGCATCCAGCTGCAGCAGCGCTACATTGCCGACACCATCCGCAACGTGCGCTGGGTGGAGGGCGTGGACGTGGACGACAACACCGTGGCATCCGGCAACACCACCAACCTGCGCCTGAGCTACGACGGCGAGCTGGAATCGGGCGCGACGTGGCGACTGGAATTGTTCGTCACCAACCTGTTCGACCGCGCGCCGCCGATCATCGCCAGCTCGTCGCCGTACGCGGGATCGCAGACGATCAACTACAACTACGATGTATTCGGGCGCCGTTACCAGCTTGGTTTCAACCTGAATTTCTGAGCACGCGCAGACCGGGCCCCGTTACTCCCCGGCGGGGCCCGGCCTGCAAACCTGGAGGCCGCAAGATGTCTCAGCGTTTTTTGAAAACCCGTTTGCTTGGCGTGCTGGCGCTGGTGGTTGCCTACACTGTGCAGGCGCAACAGCGTCCGGTATTCCCGCTTGGGGACGGGCCCTGGGAATACACTACTTTCGAACAGGGCACGCGCATCCGCGTGTCGGTGGTGAGCAAGGGATTGTTCCATCCCTGGAGCATGGCGTTCGTCGCGGATGATGCGGCGCTGATCACGGAGAAGGAAGGCCGCATCCGCCTCTTGCGCGACGGCCAGTTGCTGGCGGAACCGGTGGCCGACCTGGCCGGGCTCGGCGTGGAGCAGTTGTTCGACATCGTGCTGCATCCCCGTTACCAGGACAACCAATGGGTCTACTTCAGCTACATGAAGCAGGCACCGCGGCCCGACGGCAGCGAAGGCTACTGGGCGGCCACCGCCGTGGCCCGGGGACGTTTCGACGGGCAGCGACTGGTCGATATCGAGGAAGTCTTCGTGGCCGACAGCTGGAGCACCAGCCGCGGCGGCGATGCCGCCCGCATCCTGTTTGCCGCCGACGGCACCTTGCTGCTGACGTCCTCGCACCGCCTCAACCCTGATGCGCCACAGGATCTCGGTTCGCACATCGGCAAGATACTGCGCTTGAACGACGATGGCTCGACGCCGGCCGACAATCCCTTCGTGGGACGCGACGACGTCCGCCCGGAAATCTTCAGCTACGGGCACCGGACCATGATGGGCCTGGCGCGGCATCCGCAAACCGGCGCGATCTGGGAGGCCGAGAACGGGCCGCAGGGTGGCGACGAGGTGAACGTGCTGCAGGTGGGCAAGAACTATGGTTGGCCCCTGGCCACGCACGGGCGCGAATACGATGGCGCGCGCGCCTCCGAGCAGTTCGAGCGCGAGGATCTGGAACCGCCGGAACTGTTCTGGGTGCCGTCGATCACGCTGTCGTCGCTGACTTTCTATACGGGCGAGCGTTTCCCCGCCTGGAAAGACAACCTGTTCGTGGGCTCGATGACCGAAGGACGCCTACCGGGCACGGGCCACATCCAGCGTATCGCGTTCAACGAAAAGGGCGAGCAGCGGCGGGAACGGTTGCTGACCGACCTGCATCAGCGCATCCGCTACGTGGGGCAGGGGCCGGATGGCCTGCTGTACCTGTTGACCGACGAGGACGATGGCGCGCTGCTGCGTATCGAGCCTGCCGAAGGCGCCCTGCCATTGGCGGCGCCACCGGTGGCCGCGGCAAATGTGGAACAGGGGCCGCCGGTGTTTCCGCAGTCCGACTGCGACAGCTGCCACTTGCGCGAGCGGCGCAGCGTGGGGCCATCCTTCCTGGACATTGCCCGCGAATACCGCGCCACGGATGAGAACGTGGCGTTGCTGGCGGAGCGCGTGATCGAGGGCAGCGTGGGGCATTGGGGCGAAACGCCGATGGCGCCTCATCCGCAGCTCAGCCGCGAGCAGGCGGAAGCCATGGTACGGACGATATTCGCAGGACCGTGATTCGGACTCAGGGGGGCCACTGATCAGGACTGTGGGGTTCCACCAAATCCAGCGAGTTCGATCACCCAGCCGAAGCCGGGCGCCACGGGCCAGACCGTGGCGTTCCACCAAATTGACCGTAGAGACGCCAACACGGTTTCTATGGCATCCTGCGCGCTTCAAAACGTCCGCCCGCCATCGCCAGGCCACCTCATAACAACAGGACCCGCATGAAACCCGCCCGCATCCTCTTCGCCAGCCTCATCGGCACCACCATCGAATTCTTCGACTTCTACATCTACGGCACCGCCGCCGTCCTGGTATTCCCCAGCCTGTTCTTCCCCAACAGCGACCCCACCACCGCCACGCTGCAATCGCTCGCCACCTTCTCGCTGGCATTCCTGGCGCGGCCGGCCGGTTCGGCGCTGTTTGGCCACTTCGGCGACCGCATCGGCCGCAAGGCCACGCTGGTGGCGGCGCTGCTGACCATGGGACTGTCCACCGTGGCGATCGGCCTGTTGCCCACATACGCCGCGATCGGCGTGTGGGCGCCGGCGCTCCTGGCATTGTGCCGCTTCGGCCAGGGCATCGGGCTTGGCGGCGAATGGGGCGGCGCGGTGCTGCTTGCGATGGAAAATGCGCCGCCTGGCAAGCGCGCCTGGTATGGCATGTATCCGCAGCTTGGCGCGCCGATCGGTTTCATCCTTTCCACCGGCGTGTTCATCCTGCTGAGCGCGGTGCTCACCGACGTGCAGTTTTTCGCCTGGGGCTGGCGTATTCCCTTCATCGCCAGCGCGCTATTGGTATTCGTGGGACTCTACGTGCGGCTGCAGCTCACGGAAACGCCGGCTTTCCAGAAAGCCATCGACCAGAACGAACGCGTCAAGCTGCCGATACTGCACGTGTTCCGCGATCATGCCGCCACGTTGACGCTTGCCACGGTGGCCGCCATCACCACGTTCGTGCTGTTCTATTTGATGACGGTGTTCACGCTCAGCTGGGGCACCACGGCGCTTGGTTTCGTGCGTGAGCAGTTTCTGGAACTGCAATTGATCGGCGTGCTGTTCTTCGCTGCCACCATTCCGCTGTCGGCGGTGGTGGCCGACCGCATCGGCCGCTATCCGATGCTGATGCTTGCCACGCTGGGCATCATCGGCTTTGGCCTCCTGCTCGGACCCTTGTTCAGCAGCGCCAACAGCCTGCTGGTGGTGGTGATGCTGTCGCTCGGACTGGCGCTGATGGGGCTTACCTACGGCCCGCTCGGTACCGCGCTGGCGGAAATCTTCCCCACCGCGGTGCGCTACACCGGCGCGTCGCTGGCATTCAATTTCGCGGGGATTCTTGGCGGTTCCTTCGCGCCTTACATTGCCACCTGGCTAGCTGATGGCCACGGCATCGCGGCGGTGGGGTATTACCTGAGCGCGGCGGGGCTGTTGACCCTGGGCGCGCTGCTGGTGATTCACCGGCGTGAGACGGCCGATGGCGGTTCCGCCACTCAGGGCGTGTCGGAAGCCGCCTGAACCGGCGTGTCGTCCACGTCGGCGAAGTAGTCGTCCTGGCGGGTTTCATCGTGGCCACGCGGGACGCGCGCCAGATCCAGGCCCACCGTGGCGGCGGCCGCCACCAGCGCATTCAGGCCGAAGGCCGTCAGCGCGATGTAGCCCATTTCACCGATCATGGGGATCAGCGCCACCGAGCCGGCGAAGTGGTTGCCGGTGGCGGGATTGATCACGTTGTATGCCGCCAGCGTGCCGTAGAGCATTCCTGCGGCCCAGCCGGCCAACAGGCCCCAGCGGTGGAACCAGCCCGTGTACAGGCCGAACACGATGGCGGGGAAAGTCTGCAGTATCCAGATGCCGCCAAGCAGCTGAAAGTTGATGGCGTTCTGCTTGTCCAGCGTCAGCACGAAGATCAGTGCAAAGCCCTTCACCAGTAGCGATACCAGCTTGGACACCTTGGCTTCCTCGGCGTGGCTGGCGTTCGGCTTGAGCCATTCCTTGTAGATGTTGCGGGTAAAGGTGTTGGCCGCGGCGATCGACATGATCGCGGCTGGCACCAGTGCGCCGATGGCGATTGCCGCGAAGGCCACGCCGGCAAACCAGGCGGGGAACGAATCCTCGAACAATTGCGGAATCACCAGCTGTGCGTTCGGCACGCCGTCCAGGCCTACCGGCTGCGTGCCGGCGGCGATCGCCACCCAGCCAAGCAGCGCCAACAGGCCCAGCAGAAAGGTATACACCGGCAGCACGATGGCGTTCTGCCGGATCGTGTCGCGGCTGCGCGACGCCAGCGTGGCGGTAATGGAATGCGGATACATGAACAGCGCCATGGCTGATCCCAGCGCCAGCGTGGCGTAGGCCCAGTAGGCGTCCGGACCGGGAATGAACACGCCGGCTGCGTTGCCGGTGGCCGGGTTGAGGCTGGCCATTTTCTCCTGCGCGGCATCGAAGATGTGCGCCCAGCCGCCCACACGCGAAGGCAGGTATACCACCGCCACCACGATCACCACGTAGATGATGGTGTCCTTCACGAAGGCGATCACCGCGGGCGCGCGCAGGCCGGCGGAATAGGTGTAGGCGGCAAGCAGCGCAAAGGCGATGAACAGCGGCAGATCCTTGGCGATCAGGTTATCCGAGCCGCCCAGCCCCACCACTTCCAGCACTGCCTGGATGCCCACCAGCTGCAGGGCGATGTAGGGCATGGTGGCGAGGATGCCGGTGAGCGAGATCGCCAGCGACAGCGCGCGCGAGCCATGGCGGCCACGCACGAAATCGGCGGGGGTGACGTAGCCGTGGCGGAAGCTCACCGACCACAGCCGCGCCATGTAGATGAAGATCACCGGATAGAGAACGATCGTGTACGGCACGGCGAAAAAGCCGCCCACCGCGCCCACGGTGAACATCGCCGCCGGCACCGCCACGAAGGTATAGGCGGTGTAGATGTCGCCGCCGTGCAGGAACCAGGTGATCCAGCGGCCGAAGGTGCGCCCGCCAAGGCCCCACTCATTGAGGCTTTCCAGATCCTTGCCGCGGCGCCAGTTGGAGGCCCAGAACCCAAGCACGGTAACCAGCAGGAACAGGCCCACCAGCACCGCCAGGGCCACGTAGTTGATGTCGGCGTTCATGGGTCGTCCTTACCGCGGCGCGCGATCCTGATCAAAACGTAGGCGGCCCAGAGGAAAGCGGGGCACAGGAACACCCACAGGAACTGGTACCAGATGAAGAAGGGAAAGCCGGCGAAGCGCGGCTCGAGACGGGCGTAACTGCCCACCCACAGCAGTGCCGCGATTGGGATCAGCAACAGCACGACGGCAAGCAACAGCAGCAGTTTGTTGGTCGGGGGCGTCTGGGGGACTTTGTTGTTCATATTGTGCGCGGGAGTGTAATGGAGCAAGGCGCACAATGCATCCCCCTGGCGCGTCCACTACGCGGCGCTACCGGCGGCAGCGCGCGCCACCGATCACTTCCCAGCGCTTGGGGTCCGCCCCCATGGTGTTGATGTCGATCACCTGTACTTGCGTGTTGCCGCCCAGGCCGTGTTCCTGCAGCACCTTGCAGATGTCGTCGGCCACGCCGTTCTCCTCGCTGCCCATGTAGTGGATGCCGACCGCGAGGCTGCGCGGCGAATTCCAGACCGCCTTTTCCACCAGCGCCTGGCCCGTGCCTTCCAGATAGGCGGCCAAAGCTGCGCGCTGTGCCGCGGGGTCGTCGGGAGCGGCGGCGAAAGCAATGCCTTGCAGAAGCAGCGACAGCAGAAGGACGCTGGCGGAAAACGGAATGCGCATGCGGTTGATCTCGGGTCATGGACGACTCGCACCAGCCTACAGGCTGGATCCGGCCGCTGTACAGCCACGCGGGGCTATAACGCCGTTAAGGCATCGATGCGGTAAAGCCTTGCGGACCGGGCCTGGGCGGACGATTGGAGAAGCGCGGCGTTAAACCACACGGTTTCTTAACTGTTAAATCTGCACATTGCACGCCTGGCTTGTTATCGTTGCGGCCCCTCGTTGCGAGTCCGCAGCGCCTGCTGCATCACCGAACACGTCGGCACCGGTCTTCCCCGACTCGCGATCGAACGGCGGTGGTGCGAACGGCCTCTGGTTTGCGGCCATCCACCCTGCTTGAAGGATCGTTTACGTGCATCGCGTTGTTCAGCCCTCTCCGGTTTCCCCTCGTTTGCCCGTGGGGAGCCGCTTCGGCTTCCTTGCTTTTCTGTGTTGTCTGGCTCTGCCCGCGCTTGGCGCGCAGGAGGAGGCGGCTGGCGCCTTCACCGTGCCCGAGGGCAACAAGCACATCGTCGTGCCCCGCCTGCAACAGGCGCCGCGGATAGATGGCGTGCTCGACGATGCCGTGTGGGAGCAGGCGGTGCTGGTGCGGGATTTCCATCAGATGGAGCCGATCGAATACGCCCCGCCCAGCCAGCAGACGGAAGTGCGGGTGTTCTACACCGACGATGCCCTGTACGTGTCTGCCCGGCTCTACGAGAAGGATCCGTCGCAGATATCCGCCAATATCATGCGGCAGGGCCAGAGCCTGCTGGCGGACGACATCTTCGTGCTGATGCTCGATCCTTTCCTCGACCGTCGCAACGGCTACGAGTTCGAGACCAACGCCAACGGCGTGCGGCGCCAGGGGATGTTTCAGAACGTCACCGAAATCGACCGCAACTGGACCAACGTCATCTGGCAGACCCGCAGCCGCATCGACGAGTTGGGCTGGACGGTGGAAATCATGATTCCCTTCCAGACCATTTCCTTCAATCCGGATTCCGATACCTGGGGCATCAACTTCCGCCGCGCGGTGCGGCGCAACAACGAAAATATCGCCTGGGTGTCGCGCAACCGCCAGATGAATCCCAGCATCGCCGGCACCGCCAGCGGTTTCACCGGCCTGCGGCAGGGCATCGGGCTGGACGTGGTGCCTTACCTGCTGCTGCGGCAGGAACGCCTGTTCGGCCCGGGCGATGCGCGCGATTCCTCGATGGAGCCGCAGCTGGACCTGTTCTACAAGATCACGCCGCAGCTCAATGCCGCACTCACGCTCAACACCGACTTTTCCGCCACGGAGGTGGATGACCGCCAGGTGAACCTGAGCCGCTTCAACCTGTTCTTCCCCGAGCGCCGCGACTTTTTTACCCGCGATGCCGACATCTTCGAATTCGGGCAGATCGGCAGCGGCGGCTTTGCCCGCGGCACCGCGGTGGCGGGCAACCCGGCGGTGCCCTCGTCGGCGGCGCAGAACGGGCGGCCGTTCTTCTCCCGCCGCATCGGGTTGAGCGCCAATGGCGCGCCGGTGGATCTCGATGCCGGCATCAAGCTCAGTGGCCGCGCGGGCGATTGGAACCTGGGCTCGATCCTGGTGAGCCAGGGCGAGGATGAGGCAAGCGGGCTGGATTCGACCAGCGTCTTCGTCGGCCGCGCCGCGCTCAACGTGCTGGCGGAATCGCAGATCGGCATGATCATGACGCACGGCGACCCGCAATCGAACCAGGACAACAGCCTGCTTGGCGCCGACTTTCGCTACTACAATTCCCGCCTGGGACGCGGCCGCGTGGTGCAGGGTGGGCTGTGGTACCAGCAGTCCGACACCAAGGGATTCGAGGGGCAGGATGCCGCTTACGGCTTCAACGTGGGCTCGCCCAACAACAACGGCTGGCGCGGCAACTACAGCTTCAAGCGCGTGGAACGCAACTTCCGGCCGGCCCTGGGTTTCGTCAACCAGGTGGACATGCAGGACCACGCGCTCGACGTCGGCTACCGCCGCTTCAACGCGCCCGGCGGTTTCGTGCGCGCTACCTACGTGGGTTTCGACGGTTATCGTTCGGAGGAAATCCGCAGCCGCGATCCGATCTCGCAGAACGTCGGCCTGCGCTTCATCGCCGACAACAATACCGGCGACTACGTTACGCTGCGCGCGATCCGCAACCGGGAACTGTTACGGGAAGACTTCACCATCTACCGTGCTTCCGATGCGCTGCGGCGCGTGGTGATCCCGGCGGGGGACTATCAGTTCGACGAGTTGGTGGTCAGCCTGCAATCCGCCGAACAGCGTGACCTGCTGGGCAACGTGAGCGTGCGTGGCGGCGACTACTACGACGGCACCCGCCTGCAGCGCCAGGCGGGCCTGACCTGGCGCCCGCTGCCCGGTTACCAGTTCAGCGCCAGCTACACGGAGGACGAGATTCATCTGCTGCATGGTAATTTCACCGTGCGCCAGACCACGCTGTCTTCGCAGATTTCCTTTTCCTCGATGCTGACCTGGTCGAACCTGATCCAGTACGACAACGTTTCCGAACTGATCGGTTTCAACAGCCGCCTGCATTGGATACCCGAGGCGGGCAAGCAGGTGTTCCTGGTGCTGAACTACGGGTTGGCCGACTACGACAAGGACAACAATTTCGAGTCGGTGAACTGGGACCTGTCGCTGAAGTTCAGCTACACCCTGCGTTTCTGAGGCGGCATAGCGGCAGGTTTCAGCCCGCGCGCAGCCACTCGAGCGCCGCGCTGCGCAGTTCAGGCGAGGCGGTGTGGCCGCCGTCGAAAACGTCGAAGCGGGGTTCGTAACCCGCTGCGCGCAGCCGCGTCACGATGGCGGCGCCGCAGCGATCGAACGGCAGCACCTGATCCTGGCGCCCGTGCGATACGTATACGTTGGGCTTGCCGTGCCAGTGGTCGGCAATGATGAAGCCGGGCGAGTGGGCGATGACATGGGTGAAAAGATCGCCGTTGATCAGTCCCAGGCTCAGGCCGTAGCTGGCGCCGTCGGAAAAGCCGCCGATGGCAAGCCGGCCGGGATCGATGGCGCAGCGCGCGAAACTTTGCTGCAGCAACGCATCCATCGCGGTGAAGTCGTGGGCGAAGCCGCCGCGAATCGCATCCCAGGTGCCCTGGCGCGTGCTTGGGCACAACAGGATCACGCCCTGTGCATCCGCCGCGGCACGGGTGCTGGCCAGCGTGGAATCGCCGTCGCCGCGCGCGCCATGGAACATCAGCGCGAAAGGATGCGGCGTGGCGGGGGTATAAGTGGGCGGCAGGTAGAGCAGGGCGCGGCGGGCGCCATTGTCCGCCAGGACGTATTCCCCCGGCGCCAGGGTTTGGTCCGGGGCGGTGGGGCGCGTGGTGAAGCGGCCGGCCTCGAGGGTGGCGCCGCGGCTCAGGCCGGTGGCAAGCAGGACACCGGATGCGCCGGTGGCTTGCAGCAATCGGCGTCTGCTTGGCGTGAATGGCATGAGCGTGCTCCCGTGGATATGGCCTGAGCATTCTAGTGCCGCCAAACCGCCGTGCACAGCATTTTGGAATCGTATGAAAGCCCGCAAAACAAAACCCCCGCACAAGGCGGGGGTTTTGTGTGAGGCCGATACTGCTGGCCGGCCTCGGTCGCTTGCGCCCTCTGGCGAGGGCGGTCAGCTTACGGGTTGCGGGTACCCGATACTTCCACTTCCACGCGGCGATCAGGCTGCAGGCAGGCGATCAGCGCGTCGCGGGCCATGTTCTGGCACTGGCCAGGCGTGGTGACCGGCTGCGTGGGACCTACACCGCTGCTGCGGATATCGTTGGCGGGAATGCCGGACGAGATCAGGTAGGTACGCACGGTTTCGGCGCGACGCTGCGACAGTGCCTGGTTGTAGGCATTGGTGCCGATGCGGTCGGTATGACCGGTAACGATCAGCACTTCGTAGGTCATGCCACGCAGGCCTTCGACCAGTACGTCCAGTTCCTGACGGCCGGCGTTGCGCAGTTCGGCGCTGTCGAAGTCGAACAGGGCGTCGGCGTTGAGCGTTACGCGGGCGGGCTGCGGAGCCGGGGTCGGCGCGGGGGCCGGAGCCGGGGCGGGCGCAGGAGCCGGAGCGGGTGCCGGGGCCGGAGCGGGTGCCGGACGCGAACCGAAGTTGTACACGATGCCGATGGTGGCCAGGTCTACCTGGTCGTCGATCAGGCGGCGCTGGCTCAGTTCGAAGCGCTCGTACTCGGCGCGCACGGAGAGGCGGTCGGTGAAGGCATACTGCAGCCCCAGGCCGTAGTGAGCGTCGGTATCATTGTCCGAAGCATTGTCGAAGTAGGCGGATGCCGGGCCGTTGGCGAAGGATTCGCGGATGCGGGCGTCATGGGCGCCGGCTTTCACGAAACCGTTCAGTTTTTCGCTGAAGGGCATCTTGCCTACCAGGTCCAGCGTTACGCCTTTCAGGCGGGCTTCGCCGTCGAAGGTGGACAGCGGCGACAGGGTGGTGGTGAAACCGAAGTTGCCCAGGTCGAAATAGCTGCCTTCAACGCCGAAGTAGCGGTTGAAGTTGTAGCCGCCGAACAGCTTGGCAGCAGTATCCTGGTCGTCGCCATTGATGGTGCCGGGGGTGAAGCCGTTGCCGCTGAGGGTGGAGCTGATACGGTCGTTGGCGATATCGGCATCGGATTGGCCGACGCCGAGACCAACGTACCAGCCCTCGTCCTGGGCATGGGCAGCCGGAGCGAGCAGCGCCAGTACCAGCGCAAGCTGGGAAAGACGTTGAACTTTGGACAGTGATTTGGCTTTCATGCAGTTCTCCTTGGATGAACCGCAGCAGATCGTGCTGCGATAGTGTGTTGCAAAGATCGACGGCCGACTGAAGCTCGTCTCAGCTCCCCAATCCAGCCTCGAAGCCATCGAACTTCGCAGGTTGCTGTTTCGCAATGGCTAGCAAACGGCGTACCAGGTGCCAAGATGCCAGTTTTTTACCTGTGCTTCAGCGAAAGAATGGCGAAAACACGAGCTGGTTCGCATAAAGCCGCGAAATTGCGCGTAGCCGCATTCGGTCTGTCTGAAGCCTTCCAACGGGAAGCTTGCGCCTCTCTGTAAAAATTTCACTCTGGCAGTAAAAAATTTCCGGGAGAAATTTTTCACGCTGCCACCGGTACCGTGTTACGGGCGGCCAGTTCCCCTATTGCTTTCATGCTGACCGTCCGCCGCGCGATGCGAGCGTGCGTATTGTCCTGTGCCTGCCTTGCGCAATCAAGATCAACCGTACGCGCCGGATGCTGGCACTATGCCAGCATCCGGCGGGGACGAGGGGGGGGCGGCTCAATCCGCCAGGTAGTATTCCAGCGTCGACACCACCCGCACGGTCTTGATGTGGGGGTTGTTGGCGTCGCGGTCGCTGATGCTGAACTGGCCCTGGCTGGCCTGCTTGATCTTGCCCAGGCGGCTTTGCGAGTCCGCCGCGAACTTTTCCGCCACCTCGCGCGCGTTGCGCGTGGCTTCCTCCACCATCTCCGGCTTGACGTCGTTGAGGGTGGTGAACAGGTACTGGGTGGAGTTGCGCCAGCTGTCGCCCGACAGTACCAGCCCGTCCCGTCCCAGTTCGCCAAGGCGCGCCATGGCCTCGCGCACGGTGCCCACCTTGTCGGTGTAGACGGTTACGGTGCGGCTGCCGGTGTAGCGGAACAGGGGGCGTTCGCCGTTGCCGTACTGGTTGGCGTAGCCGTCGTTCACCACCGGCGCGCCGTAGGACAGTTCGGTGGCCTCGAGGCCGGCGCCGAGCAGAAATTCGCGCACCAGGGTCGTGCGGCTGTCGAGCGTTTCATAGAACTCGGTCAGGTCGTTTTCAGCCGCGATGAACTCGATCGGCCAGATCACCACGTCGGCGGGATATTCCCGTTCGGACAGGCCCTTGACCATCACGGTTCTCTCGAAGGCTTTGTGGCGCAGGGCGCTGTAGCCCAGGATGGCGCCGAGCCCCAGCAGGCCGGCACACAGCAGCACCCCCAGGATGAAGGCCTGCCAGTTGTTGCGGATCGTGTTCATGAGCATGGCTCCGGTGGCAGCGATGCCGGCATCATAAAGCACAATCGTGACGAAGGGGCGGCAAGGCACGGTCATTGCGGTGGCTTTGGTGAGGCAGGTCACATTGCGGATTTTCTGGCGCGCCGCGTAAAGCCGCCTACACTGAGGCTCCCGCCCGTGCAAAGGATTGCCATCATGCCCACGCGTTCTCTCGCGGCGCTGTCGCGCCAGCCCTGGTATCCCCGCTACGTGCTTGGCCTGTTGATCCTGGTGTATGCCATCAACATCATGGACCGGCAGGTGCTGGCGCTGTTGCTGGAAGACATCCGCCATGACTTCGCCCTCAACGATGCGCAGCTCGGGCTGCTGGGCGGCCTTGCCTTTGCGGTTTTCTATGCCGTGCTCGGCATTCCGCTGGCGCGTCTGGCGGACGGCGGCAGGCGGCGCGAGGTGCTGGCCGGGTGCCTCCTGCTGTGGAGCTTGGCTACCGCCTGCTGCGGATTGGCGGTGGGTTTCGTTTCTCTGCTGATCGCGCGCATCGGCACCGCGATCGGCGAAGCCGGCGGCTCGCCCGCCTCGCATGCGCTGATTGCCAGCCATTTTCCGCCTGCGCAGCGCGCCACGGCGCTGTCGTTCTATGCGCTTGGCGTGCCGCTCGGCGCGCTGGTCGGCAATCTCGCCAGCGGCTGGCTCAACGAATTGTTGCCCTGGCGCTGGGTGTTCATCGTGCTTGGCCTGCCGGGCCTTCCCTGCGCCCTGCTGGTCTGGAACACGCTGGGCAACCACGGAGCGGGGGCTTCCTCCGCGCTTGCGGTGGCTGGCGTTATGGGTGATGACGGCGGCGAAACCAGTCCGGTATGTCCCACGAGCGGGGTAACCGATCCCGCCATGGCTGTGCGGGAACAGGGGCGCGCGATTCCCTCCGTGTCTCTTGCGAGCAGTGTCATGCCGTTCGCCCAGGCCGCCGTCAGATTGCTGCGCCGGCGTTCCTACCGGCATCTCTGCCTCGCGGCAGCATTGCACTCGGTGGTGTGGTATGCGGGCAGCACCTGGAACGCTTCGTTCTTCATGCGCCTGCATGGCCTTGGGCCGGGCCCCACCGGCACGCTGATCGCCGCGCTGGCGTTGATGGGGCTGGTGGGCACCTGCCTGGGTGGCCGGCTGGCGGATCGGTTGGCGGCGCGGTACGACGATGCGCGCTGGTACTGGTGGGTGCCCGGCCTGGCGATACTCAGCATGTTGCCGCTGCAGTGCGGCGCCTATCTCGGTACCTATCTAGGCATTGGGCTGGCGCCGGCGCTTGGTTGTTTTGCGGCGATGACGCTGCTTGCCGCCACGTTCTTCGGCCCGAGCTACGCTGTGGCACAGGCCTTGGCGGAGGAACATTCGCGCGCATTGGCGGCCGCGCTGCTGCTGTTCACGCAAACGCTGATCGGGCTTGGTATCGGGCCGTGGATTACGGGGGTGCTGAGCGACTGGTTGGCGCCGCGGCTTGGCGATGCTTCGCTTGGCCACGCCCTGGCGTTGGTGGGCATCGTCAACCTGTGGTCGGCCTGGCACTACCGCTTGGGAGCGCAGGTTTACCGGCAGGATCTGCAGCACCACGCGCTGGCGTGCGTGCGGCGGGAGGTGCAGGCATGAGTCCACGTTATCGCGCTTTGCTACCCGATATGGGGGAAGGTTTTCCGCGCAGCGCAGTGAACGGCAGCGTGCTTGGCCGTTTTTGCCAGATGGCGCGGCAGCACGCCACGCGCACGGCGCTGTGCCAGGGAGAACGCAAGGTCAGTTATGCCGAACTGGAACGGGGCAGCGCCACGCTTGCGGCCGCGCTGCTACGCAAGGAGGCGCTGCTTGCCATGCCGGTGGTGCTGCTGTTTCGGCACGGCGTGCACTATCCGTTCAGCCAGTTGGCGGTATTGCGAGCGGGCGCCTGCTTTGCCAGCCTGGATGCCGAGCTGCCGCAAGAACGCCTGCTGAAGTTGATGGCGGATTTGGACGCGCGCCTGGTGCTGTATGCGGGCGACACGCGCGAGGCCGCCCTGGCGCTTGCGGCGGCAAGCGGCGTCACTGCGCTGGATGTGGAGGCGGTGCTGAAAGGCGCGCCCGAGGCGCTGGAACCGGTTGCCGTGGCGCCCGAGGCGCCGGCCTATATCGTCTACACCTCCGGTTCCACCGGCACGCCGCAGGGCGTGGTGGTGTCGCACGCGAACGTGCTGCACTTCTGCTGGAGCCACACCCACTACATGCACATCCACCCCGCCGACAGGGCCACCCAGCTCTGTCCCTTATGGACGGCCGCAAGCGCGGCGGAAATCTTTCCCGTGCTGCTCAATGGCGCCACGCTGTATCCCTGGTCGGTAACGCGCGATGGTGCCGCCGCGCTGGCGCGCCTGCTGCAGCGGGAGTGCATCACCATGCTGAGCGCCGTGCCGGTGTTGTTCCGGTTGCTGATGGAGGCGGCGCCGGCGGATGCGCAGTTTCCCGCCATGCGCATGCTGCGGCTGGCGGGCGACCGCACCACGCGGCGCGATCTCGCGTTGTTCCGCAAACACTTCGGCGCACATTGTTTGCTTCGCGTCGGCCTGGGCGCGTCGGAAGCGCTGTTGTATGCGCAGCATTTTCTGACGCCCGCCGACGAAATCGACGGCGAGGTAGTGCCCGTGGGCCATGCGGTGGCAGACATGGAACTGTTGCTGTTGAACGAGGCGGGCCAGCCCGTGCCTCCGGGAGAATACGGCGAAATCGCGGTGCGCAGCCGCTACCTGAGCCTTGGCTACTGGCGCAATCCGGCGCTCACCGCACAGCGCTTCTTGCCTGATCCGGCGGGCGATGGACAGCGCGTGTACCTGTCACGCGACATCGGCTACGTCGATGCACAAGGGCTGCTGCATCACGTCGGCCGCAGCGATTCTCGGGTAAAGCTGCACGGGCGGATGGTGGTGGTAAGCGACGTGGAGGAAATCCTGCTGGCAATGCCTGGTGTGCGTGAAGCGGTGGTGGCGCCGTATGACGGCGGCGCCAATGGCACCGAGCTTGCCGCCTTCGTGGTGGCGCCGGGACTGGCAGTGCGCGACCTGCGGCGCGCATTGGCGCAACGGCTGCCGGCCGGCTTGTTGCCGCGACGCGTCGAACTGCTCGACTCGTTGCCGCTGCAGTTGAACAACAAGATCAACCGGCTGAAGCTCAAGGAATTGTGTCAGGGTGATACCTAGTCTTCTCATGGGTTGCGAGGAGCCTTCACACAGTCCGCCCATGTGGCTGTTTCGGCCACAGGCAATCATGGTCCCATAGCGCGAACTCCGCGGTGTGAGGTTCTGGAATCAATTGTACGAATACCACGCGGCGCCAGGGGCGGGCCAGGTAGAAAAGTCCGTGCTGTGCCGGATATAGCCAGGTCCGATACTTTGGCACTCGGGCGGAATCATTGGTTGCACAGGAAATTTCCAGCATCACCCGTCCCTCGTGCGCGAACAGATGATAGTCGCGGCAGGGCGAGCCATAGTGGCCAAGCAAAGCCAGATTGGCCTGCAGATGAAAGCCGGGATCGATGGCAGGCTGGTTCGCCGGATTCAGGGCCAGTTCGCGATAGTGCTGGGCAAACAGACACGCGGGCAACAACCCAGGGTTGCCGGTGCCGGTGTGCGCCATCAGGCACAGCGCCAGGCCACGTTCAGGGTTCAACCGCAGCCAGAACAGCGAACCGCCATCGAGCCCGTTGTGGCCGTACCACTGCTGGCCAAAGTGCCGCCAGCCAAGGCAGCTGGCTTCGATCTGCATGGACCAGCCCGGCAGAGGCGCAGGGTGGCGGGTTATTTGTCTGAACAGTCTGTAATCGATGCCGGTCGTGGCAAGCGAGTCTTGCAACAAGTGCTGGCACAGGGTCGTCACCCAAGGCAGCGGCACCGCCAGGCCGCGCCCCGAGGCCGGACAGGCGGGCAGGGAGAGCGACAGTGGAGGCAGCACCGGCGTGGCAAGCGGGGCGAGCAGATGTTCGCGGACGATGTCGGCGTAGCGCTGGTGGTAGAGGCGCTCCAGCAAATGCCCAAGCACCAGATAACCAAGCACGCCGTAGCCGTAATGCCGGCCCGGCGGATGCAGGATGCCTTCATGCGCCACGGCAGCGATGCCTGGCGTCAAATCTAGGTAGCCGTCATGCGCGAAGCTGGCGTGTTCCACCATGGTGCCGCCGAGCCCGTGCGTATGTGCAAGCAATTGTGCCAGCGTGGTGGGCAGAACGCAGTCGGGCAAATCCTGCCGTAGCGGCGCGGGCAGCATGTCGGCAAGGGTTTGATCGAGCGGCAAACCGAAGCGGGCGCAGGCTTGCAATACCAGCAGCGACGTGAACAGCTTGGCGCCGCACAACAGCGGCATGGCGGGCAGCATGTTGCCTTCTGTAAGCGCACTATCGCCACAGGGAGTCTTACCGGCATAAGGCGCTTTATCGTCGAAACGAGTATTGCCGTTGGAATGAAAATTGCCATCGGAGAGCGCACGACCTGCCGAAACAAAGTAATTCGGACTGTGCTCGTCCCGTGCCACGCAACCAAGCATCGTAGTGTCGATTTTGCTGATATGGCAGGCAGTGGTGAGCGCGTGGCCAAGCACGGCAAAACGGCTCATGGTCGGTGCTCCGACACGGCGGATTCGCGTGCTGCTTGTGCCAATGCCTGGAGCAGCAGGGCGCTCATCTGCCCCAGCGTGGGGCGCGCAAGCAGTGCGTCCACGGCCAGTTCCACCGCGAATTCACGCGCAATCGCCACCTGCAGGCTCAACAGCAGCATGGAGCCGCCGCCAAGTTCGAGAAAGTGGCTGTCATCGGAAAGGGGTTGTGTCGGCGGCAGATCGAGCAACGTTTGCCACAACTGCCCTAGGCCTTGCCGCGCGGCGGCTTGCCGGGTGTCGTCCATGAAGCGCTTCCTTTTGCCTTTTTGTTTTTTACCTTGGCCGTGTGCGCTTCACTATAGCTGCGATTTTCGTTCGCGCCAGGCGAACGTGGCGCGGTGGCTCGGTTCAGCCGTCGATGATGCTTTGTACCTGGCGTGCCAGTTGCTGGCGGTCGGCGGGAGAGCGCGGCTTGATGTTGTTCATGATCACCGAACCCATCAGCAGGGAACATAAAAGCCGTGCCCGGCTTTGCGCCTTGGGCGTGCCGAGCCAGCGGCTCAAGGGGCGGATGAAATGCTGCTCGATATGCGCGCTTGCCATCTCGCTGGCTTCCGGCGAACCGGTGGCGCCCACCACCAGCCCAAGGAAGGTGAGCTGGCGCGGCCGTTCGGCGGCGCAGGCTGCCAATTCTGCGGCCACGCGCTCGCCGCAGCGGTCGCGTTCCCCCTCGAACAGATGCATCGGGTTCTTGCCGGCCACCTTGAGCACTTCGCCGAACAGCTGTTGCTTGGAGCCGAAATAGCGGTTGATCAGTGCCGGGTCGATGCCGGCTTCGGCGGCGATGGCGCGCAGCCCGGCCTGGTCGTAGCCGTCACGCAGAAACAATTGCGTCGCGGCGCTGAGGATGGCTTCGCGGGTGGCGGGGGCGTTGCGGGTGCGGGAGGTTTCGACCATGGAATGTAAGAGGCCTGAGGCGCTGTGGGCAAGATTCGATTGACAGCAGCCTAGCAGGGCTGGTCAAATAAGTCATCAGTTGTTGACATACATCGGCTGCCGCGTTCTGCGGCGGCCATCTTGTGTCTCTGTCTGATGCATCCATCAGGTGTCTCTATCAGGAGTTCTCAATGATTGCTTTGCGCCTGCAAACGGCCTTCGTATGGCTCGTTTCTCTGTTTCTTTTGGCTTCCTGCAGCGAACCTCCCGCCACCCAGGGCGGCGCCGCGGCGCCCCAGGTGACAGTGGCGCGGCCTCTGCAACGCAGCATCACGGATTGGGATGGTTTCGTGGGCCAGTTCCAGGCGGTGCAGCAGGTGGACATCCGCCCGCGCGTCAGTGGCTACGTGGTGGAAGTGGCCTTTGCCGATGGCGCCGTGGTGGAGAGGGGCGATCTGCTCTTCCGCATCGATCCGCGTCCCTTCGAGGCGGTGCTGCAGCAGGCCAAGGGCCAGTTGCAGAGCGTGAAGACCCGCGTGGAAAACCAGCGCAAGGAACGCGATCGCGCCCAGAGCCTGTTGCCGCTGCAAGCGGTCAGCCAGGAAGAATATGACAGTCTCGAGGCCGCGGTGCTCGGCGCTGAAAGCGATCTGCAGGCCGCCACCGCCAATGTGCAGGCCGCCCAGCTCAATGTGGATTTCACCCGCATCACCGCGCCGGTGGCCGGGCGCATGTCCTACCGCCGCATCGACGTGGGCAACATCGTCAAGGCCGATGAAACGCTGCTGACCACGCTGGTGTCGATGGATCCCATCCAGTTCGTGTTCCAAGGGTCGGAAGCCATGTACCTGCGCTACAAGCGTGACAACGCCCACGGCATGGGCGGCTCGCCGGTGCGCATCCGCCTGCAGGACGAAACCGACTACGGCTGGGACGGCAAGCTGGAGTTCTTCGACAACGCCATCAGCGCCGGCTCCGGCACCATCCGCGGCAGGGCGCTGGTGGACAATCCCGACGGCTTCCTGGTGCCCGGCATGTTCGGCCATCTGCAGTTGCAGGCGGCGGCGCCTTACATGGGCATCCTGCTGCCGGACGATGCCATCGCCACCCGCGGCGCGCAGCGTATCGTCTACGTGGTGGGTGCCGACAGCGTGGTCAAGGCGGTGCAGGTGGAACTGGGGCCGCTCAACGACGGCCTGCGCGTGATCCGTTCCGGCCTCGACGGCAGCGAGCGCGTGGTGGTCAGCGGCTTGCAGCGTGTGTTCCCGGGCAGCGCCGTGGACGCGGTGGAAAGCAACCTCGCTGCGATTACCGCACGCTGAGCACCCACCTGCCTGCATTACGGCACCAGCCGCCGATTCCAGAGGATCGTATGCCATGCGCATGACTCATTTCTTCGTCGAACGCCCGATTTTCGCTACCGTGATTGCTATCGTGATCACGCTGGTGGGCGCGTTTGCCTATCCCTTGCTGCCGATTTCGCAGTTTCCCCAGATCGCGCCGCCCGCCATCAGCGTGAGCGTGATGTATCCGGGCGCCTCGTCGGAAGTGATTTCCGAAACCGTGCTGGCGCCGTTGGAACAGCAGATCAACGGCGTCGAGAACATGCTCTACATGACCTCCACCGCGGTGGTGGCGGGGCAGTCGCAGATTTCGGTGTTCTTCGAGCAGGACACCGATCTCGATACCGCGCAGGTGCTGGTGCAGAACCGCGTGGCGGTGGCCGAGCCGCGCCTGCCCGAGCAGGTGCGCAACCTCGGTGTTTTGGTGTCGAAACAGGCGCCGGGCTTTTTGACCCTGCTGACCTTGAGTACTGCCGACCCCGGCATCGACATCGAATACCTCGGCAATTGGGCCAACACCACGGTGCGCGATCGCCTCTTGCGCATCGACGGCGTGAGCGACGTGCGCGTGTTCGGCGGCGGCGACTATGCGATGCGCGTGTGGATCGATCCTGACCGCGCCGCGCTGCGCAATCTCACCGCCAACGAAATCGTCGGCGCGCTGCGCAGCCAGAACATCCAGGTGGCCGCCGGCAGCATCGGCCAGCGCCCCGTGTCCGAAGGCCCCGCCGCGTTCCAGTTGCCGATCCAGGTACAGGGGCGGCTGGAAGATCCGGCCGAATTCGAAAACATCATCCTGAAGGTGAGCGAAGAGGGCGCCATCACCCGCCTGCGCGACGTGGCCCGTGTCGAAATCGCGCGCCAGGATTACAGCGTCAACGCCTTCGCCGGCGACCTGCCCACCGTGGGCATGGCCATCATTCCGCAGCCGGGCACCAACGAGCTGGCGGCTTCCAATACGGTGCTGGCAGAAATGAACGCCATGCAGGCCACCATTTTCCCGCCCGGCGTCAGCTACAGCGTGCCGTGGAACCCGAGCCAGTTCGTGGCGTCCTCGATCGAAGCGGTGCAGCACACCTTGTTCGAAGCCATGATCCTGGTGGTCGTGGTGGTGGTGGTATTCCTGCAGACCTGGCGCGCCGCCATCATTCCGATCGCCATCATTCCGGTGGCGCTGGTGGGCACCATGGCGATCCTGCTGGCGCTCGGCTACACGCTCAACACGCTGGCGATGTTCGCGCTGGTGCTGTCGGTGGGCATCGTGGTGGATGACGCCATCGTGGTGGTGGAAAACGTGGAGCGCAACATCCGCGCCGGCATGAGCCCACGCGAAGCCGCACACCGCACCATGGACGAAGTGGCCGGCGCGCTGATCGCCATCGGCCTGGTGCTGCTCTCGGTGTTCGTGCCCACGGCGTTCGTGTCCGGCATTCCCGGACTGTTCTATCGCCAGTTCGCCGTCACCATTTCCGGCACCGCGGTGATCTCGCTGCTCATGTCGTTGACCCTGACGCCGGCGCTGGCGGCGCTGCTGCTGCGTCCGCACAATGAAGCGGAAGAACTGGCGCACGTGCCGCGCTGGCTGCTGCCGCTCAAGCGCCTGGGCCATCGCTTCAACCACGGCTTCGACCGCCTGGAGAGCGCCTATGCCCGGCTCACCTCCAAAACCGTGCGCCGCACCAGCGCCATGCTGTTGCTGTACGGCGGTTTGCTGATATTGACCACCTGGCGTTTCGTGGCCACGCCCGGCGGCTTCATCCCCGAACAGGACCAGGGCGCGCTGATCGGCGTCATCACGCTGCCGCCTGGTTCCGCCGGCGTGCGCACCGACGCGGTGATGCGCGAAGCCATGACGCTGGCCCAGGACACCCCCGGCGTGGCCGAAGTGGTGGCGTTTTCGGGCTACAACGCTGCAAGCTCGTCGCAGGAATCCAACAGCGGCGCGCTGTTCATGCGCCTGACCGATCCGGTGGAACGCGCCAACGCCGGCATGTCGGCGCTGACGCTCAGCCAGCAGCTCATGGGCAAGCTCGGCTCTATTCAAGGCGCCAGCATCATCGTCATTCCGCCGCCCACCGTGCAGGGCATGGGCAACGGCGGCGGCTGGCGCATGATGATTCAGGACCAGTCGGGCAACAATTACCAGGCGCTGGAAGAAGCCGCCAACGCGCTGGTGGCCGCCACCGCGGACGTGCCGGAAGTGGCGGGCGTGTTCAACCAGTTCAACACCGGCGCGCCGCGCCTGTATGGCGACCTGGACCGCGACAAGGCACAACTGCTCGGTGTGCAGCCGGCCGACGTGTTCAACACCATGAACGTGTACCTGGGATCGCTGTACGTGAACGACATCAACCTGTTCGGCCGCACCTACCAGGTGATCGCCCAGGCCGACACCAATTACCGCGATGACAGCGACGACATCCTCAACCTGCAGGTGCGTTCGCAAAGCGGCGAAATGGTGCCGCTCTCCGCCGTGGTCAACCTGCAGGAGGATGCCGGCCCCACCCGCGTGGTGCGTCACAACCTGTTCCCGAGTGCCGACGTGCGTGGCCAGCCGGCGCCGGGCTATTCCTCGGTGCAGGCCCTTGCGGCCATGGAAGCACTGGCGGCGCAGGTGCTGCCGCAGGGCATGACGTTCGAATGGACCGACATCGCCTACCAGGAAAAACTGGCGGGCGACACCGGCATGATGGTGTTCGGCCTCGCGGTGGTGTTCGTGTTCCTGGTGCTGGCGGCGCAGTACGAAGCCTTCATGCTGCCGCTGTCGGTGATCCTGATCGTGCCGATGTGTCTGTTGGCCGCGATCATCGGCGTCAACCTGCGCAGCATGGACAACAACATCCTGACTCAGGTGGGGCTAGTGGTGCTGATCGCGCTTGCCGCCAAGAACGCCATTCTCATCGTGGAATTCGCGCGGCAGTACGAAGAGCGCGACGGCATGTCGCGTTTCGACGCGGCGATCGCCGCCGCGCGCACCCGCCTGCGGCCGATCCTGATGACTTCGTTTGCCTTCATCCTCGGCGTGCTGCCGCTGGCAATCGCCCAGGGCCCGGGTTTCGAAATGCGCCAGGCACTCGGCACCGCGGTGTTCTTCGGCATGTTGGGCGTGACCGTGTTCGGTCTGGTGTTCACCCCGGTGTTCTACGTGGTGTGCCGCGCGTTCGTGGCGCGCAAGCATGAACAACAGCAGTTGGCGCAACCGGAGCAGTTGCAGGGAGAAACGCCATGAAAGCACGTCGTGTCCCTAACATGAGCGGCCGCGGCGCGCTGGCACTTGCCTTTGCCCTGGGCCTGGCGGGCTGCGCTGTGGGCCCCGATTACCAATCCGCGCTGGATGAAGCGCCGGGCCAGGCCGCCTTCGTCAACGGCACCGCGGCAGAGTTCAGCGCCGCGCAAGTCTTGCAGACCGATTGGTGGCGTCTGTACCAGGACCCCGCGCTCGATGCGTTGGTGAACGAAGCCCTGGCGGCCAACCGCGACCTGCGCGTTGCCGCCGCCAACCTCGAACGTGCCGAGGCGCTGTGGCGTGAAAGCCGCACGCCACTGCTGCCGTCCACCACGGTGAACGCCAGCGAAACCTACAGCCGCCAGAACTACTTTTTCGGCGACGCGCCGCTGTCCACGCAGAACAACATCTACAACGCCAATCTCAGCATTGCGTATCAGGTGGATCTGTTCGGCCGCGTGCGCCGCGCCATCGAAGCCGCGCGCGCTGATGCCCAGGCGGTGCGCGCCGCCTACGAAAGCACCCGCATCACCGTGGTGGGCGCCGTGGTCAGAAGCTACGCTGCCGCCTGCCACGCCAACCGCCAGCTGACGGTGGCGGAGCAGAACCTGCAATTGCAGAGCGACCGTCTGGCGCTTACCCGCAACCTGCTCGATGCCGGGCGCGGCACCGCCATGGAAGTGGCCACCGGCGCCGCGCAACAAGCGCAAACCCGGGCCCTGATTCCGCAACTGCGCGCCAACCGCCAGGCCGTGCTGTATCAACTGGCCGCCCTGCTTGGCCACACCCCCGACCAGGTGCCGCCTGCAGCAATGGCCTGCGAAAGCGCGCCCACGTTGCAGGCACTGATTCCGGTAGGCGATGGCGCCCAACTGCTGCGCCGCCGCCCCGACGTGCTGCAGGCCGAACGCAATCTGGCCGCCGCCACCGCCCGCATCGGCGTGGCCACCGCCGAGCTCTATCCCAACGTCAGCTTCGCCGCCGGCATCGGCTCCGCGGCGCAGGCAAGCGGCGATCTGTTTTCCAGCGACACCGAAATCTGGAACTACGGCCCCTCTCTCAGCTGGGTATTCCCCAACATCACCGGTGTGCGCGCCCGTATCCGCCAGGCTGAAGCCAGCACTGAGGCCGCACTCGCCCGCTTCGATGCCGCCTGGCTCGATGCCCTGCGCGAAACCGAAACCGCCATGACCAGCTACCTGGAAGCCTTGCAACGCCGCGCAGCGTTGGCGGAAGTCAGCCAGCACAGCGATGATGCCGCACGTCTCGCCCAGCTGCGCTTCAACGCCGGCCAGCTGAACTACCTCGACGTCCTGCAAGCCGAACTCAACGCCGTCAACGCCCGCATCGGCCTCGTCGCCGGCGACGCCGAAATTTCAGCGCTTCAGGTAGATCTCTTCCTCGCCCTGGGCGGCGGCTGGAGCGCGGACCAGGAATAGATTACGTGGTCCGCATCGAGGTCGGCGCCTCTGACATCTCTTTTTGCCTTATAACGAAGCATTGCCGTGCGTAACTACGATGCTCGGGGCTTGCCGTCGTGTGGCCAGACAGGCCTTCGGGGGGCGGTGATGGCCAGGGATGGCCATCACCGAGCGCACAGGGATGTGCTTGTAGCGTACCCCCGAAGGCCTGTCTGGCCACGCGACGGCAACAGACTCGAAGCGGACCACTGCTGTCATCAACCCAATTTGTTCCACAACGAAAAATCCAACACCAGATTCCCCTCGAACCCCTTCTTATTGGCCAACGGCACCCGGCACAACCCCGTCTCAGGATCCAACGTCATATCCCGCCCCAAACTCTCACTCCACTGATCCGACAACACATACCGCAGCCGCCACCCGTCACTCTTGACCGTCGCCCGAATGGTAATTGCCTCATCGAACAACACCTCCGCCGGAAAACGCTTCCCCGTCTGCAATATCTGGTAGTCGGTGGAACGCACGGTCAGCTTCAGCCCGAACACCATCGTATTGCCCACCTCGATCTTCGCCGAATCGAGAAAGATCGAAAACAGCACCGGACTGCGCACCTTGGCCGCTGTCGTGCCCTTCGGTGGAAACAGCTCATCGAAACTGCGGAAGATCGCCGAGGAATCATCGGCCCGCCGCTCGGTCAGGTTCACGTTGAAGGCGCCGCGCGGCGTTACCGTGGCCTCGAACAGATAGGACGCGCGCACCGCCAGCCCTTTGTTCTTTGCCTCTTCCACACGCGGCGGCAACGGCACGCAATCGGTTTCCAGCATGCCCGTCACGTAGGTATCGCCGAACAGGAAACGCACCAGGTTCTGGTAGCCTTCCTCCGAATTCACCAGGCCGAAATCGCCGCTGTGGCTGCGGTACACGAACGCGCGCGGCGCGTCCTGCACCGTGGCATTCTCGATCTTCACCAGGCCGTCGCTCATCGGGCCGATGCCGAGCCGCGCCAGGTTGTAGTCGCGGTGGTTGGTGCCCACCAGGCAGAAGAAACGCTTGGGATCGAAACGCTCGTTGAGGTTGTCCACCCGTTCGCTGTTCTTGGGCAGGCCCAGGTATTCCGCCATGCGCTTGCGGCTGAAGTTGTTGGCATCGAACAGGCCAAGCGCGGAGGGCACGTTGAGGCCGAACACGCGCACGTCGATGCCGTTGTGCGGCGTGCCGTAGGTGAACACCTTGTCCACCAGTGCCTTGGCCTCCGGTGAGCCCACCGCGTCGTTCTGCAAAAAGCAGCGGCTGATCAGCCCGCCCATCGAATGCGCCACCAGGTAGACCTTGAAGCGTTTGCGCGCCTCGGCATCGTCGCCGCACACCTGCTCGCGCAAGGTGAGCACCAGTTGCGACAGGCCCTCCGCCGCTTCGGCGATGCTCGGGGTATCGCCCTCGCCGAGCTGCTTGGAGCCCTGGTCGTAATAACGGTAGATCACCACGCTGCGGGCGGGCAGGGGGCCTTGCACTGGCTGGCCGTCGCGATAGGCGTCACAGTACTGGTAGTCCTTGATCAGGCGCACCAGAGGGGATTCGAAGATGTGCCGCGAAATGCTGCGGTCCCACTCCTGTTTGATCTTGGTCGACCCCAGGTTGAAGCCCATGTAGGGCGTGGCCACGGTAGCCTCGATCTCGTTTTGCGTCATGGCATAGCCACGCACGTAGATGATGGGATAGTAGGGATGCTGCAGGGCTGGCATGGGGCCTCCTGTGGGCGTGGGCTCGAAAGCGCGAGTATAGGACGCGCCGGAGCCTGGGCAAGCGGGCGGACGGCGGTGCATCGCCGGACTTGCCGAAGGCGGCGCAAGTCGGCTTCTGGTTGCCGCGCCGCTCCTGCTATCATCGCCCGCTGCCATTACACCGGAGTCAGCGCACGCCCATGAAAACCAGCACCGACCGCATCCTCACCACCCACGTCGGCAGCCTGCCGCGCTCCGACCAGCTTTCCGCCCTGCTGCAGCAAAAGGAACACGGCGAAGACGTGGACCAGGCTCACTTCGAAGCCGTCTTGCGTGACGAAGTGGCCGCGCTGGTGCACCAGCAGCACGCGGCCGGCGTGGACGTGGTGAGCGATGGCGAGCTGAGCAAGATCGGCTACGCCACCTACATCAAGGACCGCCTCTCAGGCTTCGGCGGCAACCGTCCCCGCAAACCCGCGCTCGACCTGCAGCCCTTTCCCGAATACATGGAAAAAATGGCGTTGGTGGCCGGCAAGCAGAGCTTCAAGCGCATGTGCTGCATCGGTCCGATCCAGGTGACCACCACCGCACCGCTGGAATTCGACCTGGCCAACTTCCGTGCCGCGCTCGAGGGCAGCGGCGTTACCGACGCCTTCCTCAACGCCGCCTCGCCCGGCGTGGTGTCCGCCTTCCAGCCCAACGATTTCTACCCCAGCCACACCGACTATCTCGACGCCATCGCCACCGCCATGCGCGGCGAATACGAAGCCATCGTCGACGCCGGTTTCGTGCTGCAGGTGGACTGTCCCGACCTGGCCATGGCACGCCACACCGGCTTCCAGGATTTGAGCGAAGCCGAATTTTTGCGTCAGGCGGAACAACAGGTGGAAGCCCTCAACGCCGCACTGGTCAACATCCCCGCCGACCGCCTGCGCATGCACGTGTGTTGGGGCAACTACGAAGGCCCCCACACCGCGGACATCGATCTGGCGAAGATCCTGCCGATCATCTTCAAGGCCAAGCCTTCGGCGATCCTGTTCGAAGCCTCCAACCCGCGCCATGCCCATGAGTGGGCGGTGTGGCAGCAGGCCCGCATTCCCGACGACAAGATCCTGGTGCCCGGCGTGGTCGATTCCACCTCCAACTACGTGGAACACCCCGACCTGGTGAGCCAGCGTATCCGCCAGTTCGCCGACATCGTGGGGCGCGAGCGCGTCATCGCCGGCACCGACTGCGGTTTCGCCACCTTCGCGGGCGTCGGCAAGGTGGACGCCAAGATCGTCTGGAAAAAACTCGAAGCGTTGGCTGAGGGGGCGCGGCGCGCGAGTGCTGAATTGTTTTAAGGGGGATGGGGTGGTCCGCATCGGGATCGCGAGCCTCTGTCGTTCCTTTTGACCATCCAGGGGACGCTGCAAGCACATCCCTTTGCCGCTCTTTGATGGCCATCCCTGGCCATCAAAGAGCCGGCAGGGATGCCCTCGTGGCGTACCCCCGAAGGCCTCTCTGGCCAGGTGGCTGCAACAGACTTGATGCGGACCACTGGTCAATGCCCCAAACTCCAACAGCCCGATAGCAATACCGAACCCCCCTCAATCCGATATCCCCAAATAAATTTCACCCCGAACCCAACCCAGTACCCAAAGCCAGCAAAATAAAACCCAATAAAACCAAAACACTCCTCCCCACCTTTAACTTTTCAATAACCGTTTAATAACCGTTAATTTTCCCCTCTCTCCCCTAACTGCAATAGCATCGCCCCTCCTCGCGCGCGTGGCGCCGTCTGCATCCATTCCGCAGAACCGGCGGCGCTGCCCCTCCACGAGCTCCACCATCGTCACAGGGGAAGTCCATGCCCGACCAAGCCACTGAGCCCGGCACCAGCCGCGCCAACACCGTCAGCAACACCCGAGCCCTCGTCTGCTACGCACTCGGCGTCGCCGCCGGCCTCATACTGGGCGGCATCAGCCTCTTCAACGCCCGCGGCACCACCACCAATCGCGTCCCGGAAGAAAACCTCGCGCTGGTCAACCAGCGCCCCATACTGCGCAGCGACTTCAGAGACCAGCTTGAAGCCGAAACCGGCCATCCCCTGGCCGAGAGCACCCGCGAGGAGCAGTTGCGCGTGCTGGACGAAATGATCCGCGAGGAACTGTTCGTGCAGCGTGGGCTGGAACTCGACTTTGCCGAAACCGATCCTGAGACCCGCTATGCCCTCTATGCCATCGTCGAAGCGCAGATACTGGCCGGAGTGACCACCGGCAGCGCCAGCGAGGAACAGCTCCGCGCCTACTACGACAGCCACCGCGACGAATTCCAGACCGAAGGGCAGCTGACCGTGCACCATCTGATCCAGCATGCCGGCAACCAGGATTTGGCCCGGCAGGCGGCCCAGGCCCTGCGTGACGGCATGCCGCTGGAGGAAGCCAAGCAGAATTTCGAGCTCGAGGAAGCCGAGTTCTATGCCGACGACTTCTACTACGCCGCCCGCGCCCATCTGGGTGACGCCCTGTTCGACGCCGCGCAGGCGCTGGCGCCGGGCGAGGTATCCGAACCGCTGGCGCAGGAAGACGGCTACCACCTGGTGCAATTGGTGCGCCAGCGCCCACCGCAGGCACAAAGCTACGAACAGGCGGGCACGGAAGTGCAGAGCCGTTTCTACCGCAGCGAGAAGAATCGGGTGATGAACAACATGATGGATTTCCTGCGCAGCCGTTCCAACATTCTCATCGCCGATGACTACAGCAGCGATTACAACCCCGCCGACTTCCAGGACAACTACTGATGCGCCGCGCCCTCTTTCATAGCCTGCTGTGTTTCACGCTGGCGCTGTGCGCCTTGCCGGCCCAGGCCCATACCCTCAGTGAAAGCCTCAGTTCCTGGTTTATCCAGGGCAACCTGGTGCAGGTGCAGTTCACCGTGCCCGAGCTGGAAGCCAAGCGCCTTTCGGCCTCCGGCAACGACGTGCCCCCGGCGCGTGAGGTGGGCCAATACTTGACCGAACGGTTGCGCGTGAACGCCGACGGCGAACCCTGCGCGATGACGCAAACCGCGCAGGCGCTGACCGCGTTGGGCGGCTTCCAGCGTTTCGAGCTGGCGTTCGAATGTCCCACGGCTACTGGCATCGTGCTGCAGTCGGACGTGTTCTACGACCTGGTGCCCACCCACACCAATTTTGCCCAGGTCGAGCATGACGGCCGTTTTTCCGAGCATTTGCTTACCGACGATTCACGCGAACTGGCGCTCGATGGCGAAGGCGGCGAGGGCGATCTTGCCAGCGCCGGACTGCTCAAATACCTGGAGATGGGCATCATGCACATCTTCACCGGTATCGATCACATGTCCTTCATGCTCGGCCTGGTGTTGATCTCGCGCAAGGTGCGGGATCTCCTGATCGTGATCACCGGTTTCACCATCGGCCACAGCTTCACGCTGGCGCTTGCCGTCACCGGCATCCTGCGGCCGGACGGGCAGTACATCGATGCGCTGGTGGCATTCACCATTGCCATGATCGGCGCGGAGAACATCGGCGACAGCACGCATCGGCCGTTCTGGGTGGCGTTGGTGATGGGCGGCATCCTGCTGCTGATGGCGGCGGCGCGCGAGTTGGGGCTGGGTATCCTGGGCGTTACGCTGCCCACGTTGCTGTTGATCGGTGCCGCGCTGTTCGGCTCCAGTTACCTCATGCTTACCGGCTACGCCCGCGATGCGGCGCGCATCCGCCTGGTGATGACGCTGGTGTTCGGGCTGATCCACGGTTTCGGCTTTGCGTCCAATCTCCTGGAGCTGCAACTGCCCAAGGAGAAGCTGGCGCAGCTTTTGGTGGGCTTCAACCTGGGGGTGGAAATCGGGCAGGTGACGGTGGTGCTGGTGGCCATCGGCGTGGCACGGCTGCTGTCGAAGATGCACCTGGCCATGCCGCGTCCGCTGTTCACCGACCTGGCCGCTGGCTTCCTGGTGGCGGAAGGTTTCTATTGGTTCATCTCCCGCAGCATGGTCTGGGGGTGACAAGCGCGATGGCCTGCGCATGGACGCGCGGCCACCATTGCGATTATGCTCGGTCCCTCGCACGGCTCGAACGGGACCATAACAATGACAAGTGCCGCCTCCCTCCGTCGTATCGCCTGTTTTACCTGCCTGCTGCTCGCTGGCGCCGCCCAGGCGCAGCAGGAAGGCCCGCCGCTTGGCCCCGGCCCCTGGATTTTCGACACCTATGAGCAACCCTACGTGCGGGTGTCGGTGGTCGCCGATGGCCTCGATCATCCGTTTGGCCTGGAATTCATCCCCGGCACCATCACGGCCGCCAATCCGCTTGGCGACATCCTGATCAGCGAACGCACCGGTAAGGTGCGGCTCTACCGCAATGGCCAGCTGCAGGCGGAGGCGGTGGCGGACCTGAAGGACCACTTTTCACTGGAACAACTGTTCGATATCGAATTGCATCCGGATTTTGCCCGCAACGGCCTGGTGTACTTCACCTATATCGAAACCGCGCCGCGCCCCGATGGCAGCCAGGGCTACTGGGCCAATACCGCGCTGGCACGGGGGCACTGGGACGGGCAGCGTCTGGACAACCTGGAAACCGTGTTCGAGGCCCAGGCGTGGAGCGGCAACTTCGGCGGCGCTTCCTCGCGCCTGCATTTCCTGGCCGACGGCACGCTGCTGTTCGGGGTGTCGCATCGCCTTGACGAAGAAGCGCCGCAGCGGCTCGATTCCCACATCGGCAAGATATTGCGCCTGAACGACGACGGCTCGGTGCCGGCCGACAACCCCTACATCGGCGTCGAAGGCGCGCTGCCAGAAATCTACAGCTGGGGCATCCGTTCGGTGATGGATTTCGCCACGCATCCCCAGACCGGTGCCATCTGGGAACTGGAAAACGGCCCCCAGGGCGGCGACGAAGTGAACATCCTGCAGCCCGGCGCCAACTACGGCTGGCCCATCGCCACCTACGGCCGCGACTACGACGGCACCTATTTCAACCCGCTGCCCTGGGTGGAAGGCACCGAGCGTCCGGTGGTCGCCTGGCTGCCGTCCATCACCGTGGCGGGCATGAACTTCTACACTGGCACGCGGTTTCCCAAATGGCAGGGCAATCTGTTCGTCACGTCCATGATCAAGGGCCGCGTGCCCGGCACTGGCCACCTGGAACGGGTGGTTTTCAATGAAAACGGCGAAGTGCAGCGCGAGGAAATGCTCAATGGCCTGCGCCAGCGCATCCGCTACGTGGTGCAGGGGCCGGATGAGCTCTTGTACCTGCTCACCGACCACAGCCAGGGCGCGCTGTTGCGGGTGGAACCGCTGGACGTGGAAGCCCAGCCCACCGCCGTCGACGGCCTGAACGCCACGGAAGCCTTTGCCGCGGCGGACTGCGCCGGCTGCCACCTGATGGCCGAGCCACTGGTGGGCCCTTCCTACCGTGACATCGCTGCGCGCTATGCGCTCAATGACGCCAACCTCGATCTGCTTGCCGGCAAGATACGCACGGGTGGCGGCGGTGCCTGGGGCGAAGTGCCGATGACGCCGCATCCCACGTTGACGGCGGCAGATGCCCGCGCCATGGCGCAGGCCATTCTGGAACTGGCCCCATGACACCGCGCCTCGCGCTGTGCCTGGTGCTTGCCGGGGGCTGGCTTGGCGCGCCGCGTCCAGCCGCCGCGCAGCACGCCACGGCCTTCGACGTGGTGGACGGCAAGCAGGCGTTCCAGCGTATCTGCGCCAACTGCCATGGCCCCGATGGCGACCTGGTGGCGGGCGTGGACCTCGGCCACGGCAATTTCCGCCAGCCCTACAGCGACGAACAACTCGGCACGATCATCCTGCAAGGCATCCCCAATACGCCCATGCCGCCGAACCCCACCATGAGCGAGGAACAGGCGCGGCAGATCGTCGCCTACCTGCGCAGTCTCGCGCTGAGTGAGGAAGTGGGGCTGCAAGGCGAACCCACGCGCGGACAGGTGCTGTTCGAGGGACGCGGCGACTGCCTCACGTGCCATCGGGTGGCGGGGCGCGGCTCGGGGCTTGGGCCGGAACTGACCGGCGTGGGCCAGCTGCGCACCAGCGCGGAGCTGCAGGAATCGCTGCTTGCGCCCGCGGCGCGCGTGCTGCCCAACCATCGTTTCTACCGCGTGGTCACGGCGCAGGGCGAACGAGTCAGCGGGCGTTTGCTCAACCACGATGCCTTCAGCGTGCAGTTGCTCGACACCGCCGAGCGCCTGCGCTCCTTTACCAAGGCAGAGCTGCGCGAACACGGCTTCGTCGCTCCCGACATGCCGGCGCTGCAGGCCGCCGAGTATTCCGAACAGGACGTTGCCGATCTGGTGGCCTACCTGGCCAGTCTCCGAGGAAATACGCCATGACGATCGCATTGCGTTGGCAGACGCTGCTGCTGCCGGTATTGCTTGGCGCCGCGGCAAACGCCTGGGCCCAGGTGAATTTCGACGACCTGCTGCATCCCGAGGAGCGCCCCGGCGATTGGCTCAGCTATTCGCGCAGCCTGGACAACCAGCGCCATAGCCCGCTTACGCAGGTGGACGCCGGCAACGTGGCCAATCTGGAACTGCAGTGGGTGTGGCAGGCGCGCTCGCTGGAAAAATTCGAAGCCACGCCGCTGGTGGTCGATGGCGTGCTTTACACGGTGCAGGCGCCGAACGATGTGGTGGCGCTGGACGCCGCCACCGGCCGGCTGTTCTGGACCTATCATCACGAACCGGATCCCGCCCGCACCTGCTGCGGGCGCGTCAACCGGGGGCTGGCCATACTCGGCAACACGCTGTTCATGGGTACCGTGGATGCGCACCTCTTGGCAATCGACGCCCGCAGCGGCCAGCTGTTGTGGAACGTGGAAGTGGCAGATTCCGAGGCGCTGTATTCCATCACCATGCCGCCGCTGGTGGTGGAGGACAAGGTCTACATCGGCACCGCCGGCGGCGATCTTGGCATCCGCGGCTACGTGGCGGCCTTCGACGTTGCTGACGGCCATGAACTCTGGCGCTTCTACACTATCCCCGCGCCCGGCGAGCCCGGCAACGACACCTGGACCGGCGATTCCTGGCAAACCGGTGGCGCCGCCGTCTGGAACGCCGGGGCGTACGATGCGGAAGCCAACCTCATCTACTTCGGCACCGGCAACCCGGCGCCGGACTGGGATGGCCGCACGCGCCTTGGCGACAACCTGTACAGCGACAGCGTCATCGCGCTCGACACCGACACCGGCGCGCTGCGCTGGCACTACCAGTTCACCCCGCACGACGAAATGGACTACGACTCCACGCAGGTACCGCTATTGGCGGATATCGAGTGGCAGGGACGCGAGCGCAAGGTAATCCTGTGGGCCAACCGCAATGGGCTGATGTACGTGCTGGACCGCCTCAGCGGCGAATTCCTCTTGGGCAAACCGTTCGTCGAAGTGAACTGGATGGACGGCTTCGACGCCAACGGCCGTCCGCAGCGCGTGCCCGGCATGGTACCCACGCCCGGTGGCACGCTGATCCGGCCGCACGTGCATGGCGCCATCAACTGGGCGCCGCCCGCCTACAGCCCCGCCACGGGCTTGTTCTACGTGGCGCATTGGGAACACTCGGGCATCGTGGCGATCGAAGGGCAGTTTCCCCAGGCGGTGGGCATCAATACACGGCAGACCACCATGGGCGACGTGGCGCTGGAACCGTTCCTGAACGACGATGACGAAGCCTTCGGCGTGATCCGCGCCTACGCTCCCGCCACGCTGGAACCGGCGTGGGAATTCAACCTCGGCAACATCACCTGGGGCGGGGTGCTGAGTACTGCCGGCAACCTGGTGTTCGGCGGCGGCAAGGACGGTTATTTCGTGGCCCTGGATGCCCGCAGCGGCGCCTTGCTGTGGAAGGCCTCGCTTGGCGGGCAGGTGAACGCCGGCCCCATGAGCTACCTGGCCAATGGGCGCCAGTACGTGGCGGTGGCGGCAGGCAGCGCGCTTTTCACGTTCGCACTGCCCTGAAGCCATCCCAAAACTACTGCGCCCGTTCGAAGCGCGAGGTTTCAATGTAGTTGCGCACCGCCGTGTTGCCTTCGTGGCAGGCGTATTCGTACATCTCATACTCGTTGTCGAGCAGCATCGGGTAGGCCACCGTGTAGGACCCCGTGGCAAGCACTTGCGGATCGTCCACCAACATCTCGAAGTCCATCGAATCCGGCCCCGTGCGCGTGAAGCGCTCGGTGATGCGCATCTGCGGCGTGGAGGGTTGCAGTTCGCGTGGCGCGCCGGGCACGCCGCCGCTGGTCTTGCCCACCAGCCCGTTGAAGTTGGTGGTTTCCACCACCAGCGTATTGCCTTCCCAATGGCCGCGCGATTCGCCCATCCATTCCTCGATGGCATCATCGATCGGTGGGGTGGGGGTGGTGGGAATCACGCGCGCTTCGTGCGCCATTTCCACGATGATGACCACGTAGCCCGGGGACTGCATGATGCGGATGCCGTTGTTGTAGTTGCGCGGCAGCATCGACACCGGCATGCCGCGGGTGATGCAGCGGTCCCAGGGGCTGAAGTCCGCCACGCTGTCGAACACTGTCTGCCCCGGGCGGTAGGAATCGCGCATGTCCGCCTGCAGTTCCTTGCCGTAAGGGGTGAGTTCGGGGAAGCGGCCATCGACGGGATCGACGATCAGCGAGGTTTGCGTGAGCGCCTGGCCGGCGGCATCCGCCACGGGAATTGGACCACCCTGGAAGCGGCTGTCGCGCGCCTCGACGCTGGCCTGCGCTTCGGCGAATTCCTCATCCGTCATGTGCAGGCGATCGCCGTACTTGGGATCGCGCTGCAACGGCACCCCGATCAGGTGATTGATCGGCCACATGCCGGAAATATCGGGTTCGCCCCAGGACGTCATGGGTTGGGTCCAGTCGGCGCCGCTGGTGCACCCGATGGCGGCAATGGCCAGCGCCAGGCTTCCCAGAACAGGTTTCAATCGGATCGTACGCGCCACTTTTGCCATGTATGCCATGTGCACCATGTATGCCATGCGAGCCACCTTTGCCATTCAAGCCACCTCTACGAAGTTGTTGTTTCAGATGCCGGGCGGTCCGTAGTCCTTCCGCGACGCCGCCATATTAGCTCGCGGAATTTCATGCAGGCAAACCCGTATTGCGAATGCTTCGGTTGATAAATGACCGGCGAGGGCCGCCAATCCGTAAGTTTTATGCAGGAGCGGTATTCTGGAATGCCAAGGTTTTCGCCTATTTTGCAAATTGGCATTGGGGTTTTGCGCGGCTGCGCTGTCGTTGACGGTAAGGTGCCTCGGTTTTCCACTGTAAGGGAGCGTGCTATGCTCGTGGCGTCCATTCGGTTAATGCGTAAAACAACAATTAACAACACCATACAACAGAGGAGTGGATAGATGTCGATTCGTTTCATCGGCGCGTTGACGTTGGCGCTGGTGCTTCCCGCACAGGCGCAGCAGCCTGACCGCCCGGCCACCCTGGGCGATCATCCCAACCTCAACGGCGTCTGGCAGGCGCTGGGCACGGCGCACTGGAATCTCGAAGCCCATTCGGCCGAGGCCATCGATGTGGGTTGGCCGCTTGGCGCCATTGCCGCGGTTCCCGCCGGCAAGAGCGTGGTGCGCGAAGGCACCATTCCCTACCTGCCCGAGGCGCTGGCCAAGCGCGACGAGAACCGCGCCAACTGGCCCGCCGCCGACCCGGAAGCCAAGTGCTACATGCTCGGCGTGCCGCGCGTCACCTATCACGACATGCCGTTCCAGATTTTCCAGGGCGATGGCGATCTGCTGATGGTCTATCCCTTTGCCGCGACCAACCGCGTCATCTACATGAACGATGACAGCGAGCCGTTCATCGAATCGTGGATGGGCAAATCCAGCGGCCATTGGGACGGCGACACGCTGGTGGTCGTCACCGTGGGCCAGAACGACCAGAGCTGGCTCGATCGCGCCGGCAACTTCCACAGCACCGAACTGAAGGTAACCGAACGTTTTACGCCCAAGGGAGCCGACCACCTCTGGTACGAAGCCACCCTGGAAGATCCGCAAACCTATGCGCGTCCGTGGACCATCGAAATGCCGCTGTACCGTCATATCGAGCCGGACGCGCAACTGCTCGAACACAAATGCGTGCCGTTTGCCGACAAACTGCTGTACCAGGACCTGATGGGCCTGCCGGCACCCCAATAACCTCATGACAGAAAGACCTCGCGAGAGGAGGATGAGACGATGAAATCCCTGCTGAAATTCTGCGCCGCCGCACTGCCGCTTGCCCTGGCCATCCCCGCGCTGGCCCACCATTCGTTTTCCGCGGAATTCGATGCCAACAAGGAAGTGCGCCTGGACGGCACCGTGGTGAAGATGGAATGGGTCAACCCGCATTCCTGGCTGCATATTGCCGTGGTCAACGACAAGGGTGAAACCGAACAATGGGCCGTGGAAGGCGGCTCGCCCGGCGTGCTGCTGCGCCTTGGCTGGACCAAGGAATCGCTGATGCCCGGCACCAAGGTGATCGTGAACGGCTATGCCGCCAAGGACGGGTCGCTGCGCGCCAACTCGCGCAGCATCGAGTTCCCCGACGGCCGCGTGCTCGACGCCGCAAGCAGCAACCGCCGTGCTGCCGAATAACCGCCAGGCGCCGCGGCGCCTGGGTTGATCCAGGGGCCGCCCGTTTCAATCCCGAGCATCAGGAGCTCTCATGTCCCGCTTTCGTCTCACTGCCGCGCTGGCGCCGTTCACCGCGGCGCTGGTGCTGGTTCCCTTGTGCACACAGGCTCAGCCCGCCGGCTGGAACGATCCGTTTCCGCCGCACAAGATCATGGACAATTTCTACTACGTGGGCACCTCGCAATTGTCTTCGTTTCTGCTGACCACGGATGACGGGCTCATTCTCATCAGCAGCGACTACGAAAGTTCGGTGCCGGTGATCCAGGCCGCGGTGGCGGAGCTTGGCTTCGACTTCAAGGACATCAAGATACTGATCAGCGGCCATGGCCATCCCGACCACGTGGAGGGCGATGCGCTGGTCAAGGAACTTACCGGCGCCGAGGTGGTGGTGAGCCGGCTCGATGCGCCCTACAACGAATCGGTGGTGACGCCCTCGGGCAAACATCTGCCGATCGATCGTCTGGTGGATGACGGCGACACTGTCACGCTCGGCGATGTGACGCTGACGGCGCATCTGCTGCCCGGCCATACCAAGGGCTGCATGGCCTGGAGCCTGCCGCTGCAGGAAGCGGGCAAGACCTACTATGGATTCATCGAGTGCAGCCTCAACGGGCAGTTCCTGCAGTACGTGGACAACACCGACTATCCCGGCATCGTCGAGGACATGCGCGGCAGCTATCGCAAGGCGCGCGAGTTTCCGGTGGAGGTGTTCGTCAGCTCGCACGGCATTTTCTACGACCTGGAAGGCAAGTACGCCAAGCTGCAGGCGCGTGGCCCCAACGACCCCAATCCCTTCATCGATCCCGAGGGCTACCAGGCTCACGTCGCGGAGTACGAAGGCACCTTCGAAGCCGCCCTGGCACGCCAGCAGGCGGAAGCCGCCGACAAGTAAAAGCGCCACTTCCTACTTTCCCTGCACCAGCCTCCACTCAGCCCCCTATAGGGGCTGAGCGGAGGCGTTCACCCGTTATTTACCGATTTTGCCCAGCATTGGGGCAAGCGCGGACGCGCTGGTTGGCGCTGGCACACAGGGCGATAGGCAATAGCTTTCACAGAAATATTTTTTTTATATTTTCCTCTATGAATCGTGCGGCGATCAGAAAAGGCTTGCGTAAAATCCGACGACCAAACTGGCAAGGACGCGGAACGGAACGCTCCCTGCCGGCTGGTTTTCCAGCAATCTATTTATGAAGAGGAGCACCATCATGCCGTTGTTCAAGACTTTCAAGGAGGACTTGTCCGCAAGTCTCGTCGTCTTTCTTGTAGCTCTGCCGCTGTGCCTGGGCATTGCCCTGGCCAGCGGCGCCCCGTTGATGTCCGGACTGATTGCGGGCATCGTCGGCGGCTTGGTCGCGGGCAGCATCAGCGGTTCGCGGCTTGGGGTATCGGGACCCGCGGCCGGCATGGCCGTCATCGTGCTCGGTACCATCGAAAACCTGGGGTTTGCCAGCTTCCTGATGGCGGTGGTGCTGGCAGGGGTGATGCAAACCCTGCTTGGCCTGGCCCGGGCCGGCACCTTGGGCAACTTTTTCCCTTCCCCGGTCATCAAAGGCATGCTGACCGGCATCGGTATCATCATCATCCTCAAGCAGCTCCCCCACGCGGTGGGCTTCGATGCCGACTACGAAGGCGACGTTTCCTTCTTCCAGCCCGACGGGCGCAACACCTTTTCCACGCTGTTCGACATGCTGGGTTCGGTGCAGGTGGCCGCCGTGCTCATCTCGCTGATGGCGCTGGCCGTGCTCGTGGCCTGGGACACCCACCTGGCGCCGCGCGTACGCCTGATGCGTCTGGTTCCCGGCGCGCTCGCCGCGGTGATGCTTGGGGTGGGTGTCCAGTGGCTGTTCCGGCAATACCTGCCTGCGGAAGCGCTGTCTGGCTCCGCGCTGGTCAACGTGCCGGTGGCCGACAACCCCATTGAACTCTTCACCCTGCTGGGCGGGCCCGACTGGAGCCAGATACTCAATCGCGAGGTGTGGATCGCCGCCATCGTGATCACCGTGGTGGCGAGCCTGGAAACCCTGCTGTCGGTGGAAGCCATCGACAAGCTGGATCCGCTGCGCTGCAAGACACCGGCCAACCGCGAGCTGCTGGCGCAGGGCACGGCCAATATCGTCAGTGGCGTGTGCGGCGGTTTGCCGGTGACCCAGGTGATCGTGCGCAGTTCCGCCAACGTGCAGTCGGGCGGGCAGAGCAAGCTGTCCACCATCCTGCATGGCCTGTTGCTGCTCGTGCTGGTGCTGGCCATTCCGGGCTGGCTCAACCAGATTCCGCTGGCGGTACTGGCGAGCGTGCTGATCATCACCGGCTACAAGCTGGCCAAGCCGGCATTGTTCGCGGACATGTACCGGCGCGGCCCTGAGCAGTTCGTGCCGTTTCTGGCCACCATCCTCGGCGTGGTGTTCACCGACCTGCTGGTGGGCATTGGCATCGGCATGGGCATCGCGGTACTCACGCTGCTGTACCGCAACTACCTCAATTCGCACGCGGTGCATGTGGAACATGGGGAAGCCAACAAGGTGATCCGCCTGAGCCTGTGTGAGGAAGTGAGCTTTCTCAACAAGAACGCCATCATGCAGGCGCTGGATTCGATTCCGGAACGCGCCACCGTGATGCTCGACGCCAGCCGCTGCTACGTGCTTGACAACGACGTGGCGGAAACCCTGCGCGAGTTCGTTGCCGAAGCGCACCACCGCAACATCGACGTACAGGTGATCTGCTCCGAATCGCCCCTGGTGAAGCCACGCCTGGGCAATCGGGCCGACATCGCTGCCTAGCCTATCTGATATGGGACACGCACCGGCTTCGCAGTCTGGGACACCCACTGCGAAGCCGGCCAAACGCGACACCCACCCCTCAGCCTGGGGCACCCACCCTCGTACCGACTCAGGACACCCACCTCAGCGTGGGACACCCACTTGTTGAAACTCATGAAACCTGGGACACCCATCCCTCGGGCCCTGCTACCATTGGGTTCCCTATTCCTGGTTGCGGAATGACCCTTCATGAGTCTGCGCATTCGTCTCAGTCTGATCGTCAGCCTGCTGTTCCTGGCGGGTATGGTGCTGGGGCTGGGGTTTCTAGTGAGCAATGCGCGCAGCCGGGTGCAGGAGGAAGTGGGTTCCGCCGCCATGCTTACCCGCCAGCTGCTCACGCTCATGTTGGAGCAGGACGCCAGGGTCTATTCGCTGGAAGAACAGCAGGCGCTGATCGAGGGGCTGGGTGGCATCGAGGGTGCCCGTCACTTGGAACTGCGCATAGAAACGGCTGGCACGGTGCGTGCCAGTGCGGAAATGCCGCCGGTGGCGCAGGCGCCACTGTGGTTCCATTGGCTGGTGCGCACCCAGCCGGCCGACTACATCCTGCCGCTGCCGGGCGATTCCACCTCGCGCATCGTACTTACCACCAACCCTGATAGTGAAATTGCGGAAGTCTGGCTGGAAACGCGCAACTTCCTCATCGTGCTCGGTGTGGTGCTACTGGTGCTCAATGGCTTGCTCTACTTCATTCTCGGGCGCTGGCTCGCGCCGGTGGCGGCCATCGTCAACGGACTCGACGAAGTCGAACGCGGCCGCTTCAGCGGCACTGTTTCGCCGGTTTCGCTGCCCGAGTTGAAAGTGATCGTGGAAAAACTCAACCACCTGACCGCGGTGCTGCGAGACAGCAAGCAGGAAAATGATCGCCTTACCCGCCGCGCGCTGGCCATGGAGGAAGACGAACGGCGCCTCCTGGCGCGTGAACTGCACGATGAACTGGGCCAGGCCATCAGCGCCATCAAGGCCATTGCTTACTTGATTGCCCAGCGCCAGCAAGGAATGGATGCGCGTAGCGCCGAGGGGGCCGAACGTATCTCTGCCATCACCGCCACGCTCGGCAGTCGCGTGCGCAGCATGATGGGACGGCTGCGCCCAGTGGTACTCGACGAGTTGGGGTTGATTCCCGCCCTGCAGGTAATGATCGACGAATGGAACCTGGATCATCCCGACACCTTTTGCAGCTTCGTCGCCGACCCAGCCTTTGCCAAGCTGGACGAGGAATGGCAGATTCACCTGTACCGCATCGTGCAGGAAGCGCTCACCAACGTGGCGCGGCATGCGGCGGCGGAGCGGGTAGATGTAGCGCTGATCCACGATGGGCACTGCCGCCTGCGCATCCTGGACGACGGCGTGGGCTTCGACCCCGCCACAGTACGCAGCGGCATGGGGCTGAGCAGCATCCGCGAGCGCTGTCAGGCACTTGGCGCGGCGCTCCTGCTGCAGGCAAACGCCGGGTGTGGGGCGCTGCTCGAGATCACCTTTGCGGAAGCCGGCCGAACATGACGACACGGGACACCCACGTTCAGGACATCCACACCCGGAAGGTTCGGGAGATCCACACCCAGGACACTCACCCCCGGGACGAACGATCGAGTGGGCCAGCTAAGGTCAGGGTACTGTTGGCCGACGATCACGAAGTGGTGCGCACCGGTTATCGCTTCCTGCTGGAAAGTGTCGACGACCTGCAAGTGGTGGCGGAGGCGGCAAGCGGCGAGGCCGCAGTGGAAGGTTGGTTCGAACACCGCCCCGACGTGCTGGTGCTGGATTTGACCATGCCCGGCATCGGCGGCCTGGAGGCCATCCGCCGTATCCGTCAGCAGGACACTCAGGCGCGCATTCTGGTGTTTACCATGCACGACAACACCACGCTGGTGGCGCATGCGCTGCAGGCTGGCGTGAGCGGCTACATTACCAAAACCTGCACGCCCGACACCCTGGTGATGGCAGTGCGCCGTATTGCCGCGGGGCAGACGTTCATCGAACCGGAGCTGGCGCAGCACCTGGTGGTGCAGCAAAACCGCGACAAGGGTTCTCCGATCGCTGGCCTGTCCACGCGTGAATTGCAGATCCTGTGCATGTTCGCCGAAGCGCGCACGCCGGAGGAAATCGGCACGGCTCTGTCGCTCAGCACCAAGACCATCTCCAACTACCTGACGCAGATCAAGGACAAGCTCAAGGTGCAGAACAGTGCCGAACTGGTGAAGCTGGCGATCGGCAAGGGGTTGGTGAGTGTCTAAGTAGAGCTGGTTGCAGGCTTGGTTCGAGGTGTTGTCATAAGACAGATTCAAGCCACGTTGGCGGCTTTGGAACTCTTTTGTGGGACGCTATCTTTTTCAAACTATGCAGCATCGAACTAATTTCCTTTTGCGCTTCTGATGCGAGCAATGACCATTGCCGATCCGATAGTCCTAGTTGGGCGAGTAACCTGGGTTGTTTGGCGTCGGCTAATCCAGGCTTACATGGTTGCTTGATACGGCTGTGCCAATCCACCAGCTCCAGGTAGTCGTGGTGTTGAAAAGGGAGCACCTGTCTCCCATTTTTGCGCTGCACTGAATCAGAAAATGCCATCAAATCAGCCGGGCTATTCGATAAGCCTGATGCCGCATGGCGAATCCGCTCCTGGATCGATGTGTAATCGGAGTCTGCGATTTTATCGGCCAAGCCCGCGCGAATGGGGTTGAGGTCGACATATGCCATGCACGCTAGTAGAGCGGCTTCATCTTTGAGCGCTATCGATTTGAATCTTCCGTCCCAGAACCTTCCGGTGAGACCTTCTTCTTTGTTGGCCCGCAGCGCAATTTCATAATTCAGGCAATACATGAACCAACTGATGCTGCAAAGTCGCTCGCGCCAGGTTGAGGTGAGTTGGTCAAGTTGCTGGTTCTCTTGAGGAGAAAGAGATTCTCCATTCAGCCGGCGCTGCAGCATATCCGGCCCGCGAAAAAGCTTACGCCAACGTCTCTGCACTTCGTCATCGGTCCAGTTCTGCGTCAGGGCTTCGTCGGCATGAAGGACGAGATGGTAATGGTTGCTCATCACCGCGTAGGCGGCGATGGAGATGGCGAAAGTGTTGCCCAGGAATTTGATGCGTTCCACCAGCCACGTCTTGCGGTGATCGAAGCTGTTGCCGTTGTTGTCCCGGCCCATCAGGAAAGCACGGCGCACGCAGCGGGAGATGCAGTGGTAGTAGGGCGTGGTCTCGAGAGAGATCAAGGCGGAACGTGGAAGAGTCATCCTGTGCAATCCTTTGCGTGGAGGTGGCTTCACTGTAGTCGTGGTTGGGACAGGTAGCAAATCAAAATTTAATCAGGTGGCTGTCCTGGGCTAAAGGGGTCTAGGTGGCTGTCCCAAGATAGGTTCTAGGTGGCTGTCCCAAGCAGGCAACAAAAAGCCCCGCCGAAGCGGGGCTGAAGTTGTAAGAACGCAAGCGGCTTTACTGTGGTGAATAAGGCCTCTCAGCCGCTTTCAGAATGCTCTGGAACGGCTCGATGTCGCCCGCTTCCGGCAAATCCGCCGGCATGCTCTGGATGTACGCAAACAGATCATTCACCTGCGCATCGCTCACGCTGGTGGCGGGGTAGTTGGGCATTTCGGTGGAGGGCAACAGCGGAGCTACGTCGCCGCGGCCGCGCAAGAACGCCCGGAATACCTCCAGGTTGCTCAACATGCCGCTCTCGGTATTGTTCAGATCCTTGCGCCCATAACCGCTGTAGCCATGACAGCCATAACAGCCCTGGTCGTAAAACACCTGTGCGCCATTCTTGGCATCGCCGCTTGCCTGCGCCAGCGCCGCTGCCGGCAACCCGCCCGCCAGTGCTGCCAGCAGAACCATTGGAATCATCGTTTTCATGCATCAGGCTCCTAGCGTGGCTGCGTCAGTACGTCGATAAGGTAGGGTTCTCCGCCTTTGACGACGTCCAGCCCTCTACGCAGCGCGGCCGCGAGCTGGGTCGGATCGTCGATCGGCCCTTCCGCTTTCATGCCATAGCCCTCGGCCAGTTTGGCGTAGTCGATGAAGGGGTCGCGCAGCGTGGTGCCGATGTGGCCACGGTCGGTACCGCGGCCACGCACGCCCGCCATGTACTCGATGAACATGAACTCCTGGTGCCAGGCGCGGTTGTTGTGCATCACGGTGAGCATCGGCAATTCATGGTGCACGGCGGACCAGATCGCGCCCGGGGCATAGTTGAAGTCGCCGTCGGTCTGCACGTTGATGACGATGCGGTTGCGTTCGCGTGCCGCCAGCGCCGCGCCGGTACAGGCGCCCAGGCCATAACCCATGCCGCCGGCCCCCTGGCCACCGAGGTAGCTGTAAGGCTTGTTGTGATCCCACAGCTGCATGTGGTGCGAGCCGGAAAAACTGCTGGGCGAGGCCAGGCACCAGTCTTCGTTCATGATCAGCGGCCACAGTTCGGCGTAGATGCGAGCCGTACTCACCGGGCTGAGGTTCCAGCCTTTTTTCTTGGTCTCGACGGCTTCATGCAAGGCACTCATGAAGGCGTCGTGGTTGGCCTTGGCGTGCCGCGCCTTGCGTTCCTCGATGCGGCTGCGTTGTTCGGGGGTCATCAAGCGCGAGACTTCGCCGATGATCACGGGAATGCTGGCCTGGGCATCGATTTCCACCACCGTGCCTTGGACGGGCGCGGGAGCGCCGAAAGGCGAAGCCGGACCATTCTCGCGCAGCCCACCGAAGCCTATTGCCATGGTGTCGCGGCTGGCGGTGAGCATTTCCACCGAAGGGCGGCGCAGTGACAGATCGGGCGCGTTGGCTTCCAGACCCAGCACATAGTCGTAATCGGTATCGGCGCCTGGGCCACACAGCGGATGGCGCTGCGGAAAGCCCATCGGCCCCTGATGCGCGCTGGTGGAGGTGCAGGCGCCGATCATCTCCGCCAGCTCCACCGCCGCCTGCACGCCTTCGGGGGTGCGGAACGCACCGGTGTTCAGGCGGGGATTGTTGGCGGCCAGCAGCTTCTGGGCGATGTCGCGCGCGGTGTTGACGTCGATTCCCTCGATCACGGCGGGACGGAAGGGCGGCACCACCATGTCGCGCACTTCCTGCTTCTGCAGTTCCATGTCGATCACCACCATGGTGGGGCCGGTGGGTGGGGTGACGGCCTGGCGATAGGCTTCCTGCAGGGCTTCCAGGCACTCCTCCAGGGTAGTGGGTTGGGCGTCCCATTTGGTGAAGCTGCGGCACATGGCGGCCATGTCATTGGCGGTGTGGGCCTGGATGAAACCGTCGTCGCGGCCGGCGATCAACAGCATCGGGGTGCCGGAATAGTAGGCCTGGTAGATGGCCATGGAGGCATGCTGGATGCCGATGGTGCCGTGCAGCATGGCGCACATGGGCTTGCCTTCGGCCTTGCCGTAGCCGTTGGCCATGTCCACCGAGCTTTCTTCGTGCAGGGCGGTGATGTACTCGGGCATTTTGTTGGGCGGGGTGCCGTAGTTGATGACGGATTCCTGCAGCCCCTCGAAGCTGGACCCGTTGTTGGCGGCGACGAATTCGATGCCCATGTCGCGCAATGCCTGCACCATCAGATCCGATCCCGGGCGCACCACGGCGCGTTCGGGGGCGGGTGGAGTCAGCATGCCGGTATCGCGCTGAATCTGCTGATAGGTGGGCGCCGAATAGGAGGCGGTGAAGGCGGAAGGATTCTGGGCACGGGCGGCGGGTGCTACTGCCAGTGCGGCGGCACTGGACGCGGCACCCTGTAGAAAGTGACGCCGGCCGAGCTTGGGCGCCTCCTCTACGGGAGTACTGGTTTTGTCTTTGCTCATGGTGGCCCCTCTAAAGTTCCATGGTTGGTGAATACCACCGGCAAGTGTGCCGTATGTAGGCCCTCCACAGGTAGAGCGAACCGTTCGGTACGGACATTTGATTTGTGTTTTGTACAGCGTTTGTACGGGACAGCCACCCCAAAATTTATGGGACAGCCACTCCAATTCTGGGACAGCCACTCCAATGTGCCGGAATTCACGGGACAGCCACCGCAATTTGTGTGGAACAGCCACTGCAATTTGGCAATCCGAGCGGCGGTTTTGGTTTGCCGCGACGTGTTCTATACTGAATCGGCTGTGTGCCACGCTCAGGCCGTCCACGGCGGTCGTCACAACAACAACCAATAATCTCGCTACGAGGAATCATTCATGAAACGTGCTGCAGGCGCCCTGTTCGCGTTGCTCTGCTCCGGCTCGCTGTCGGCGCAGCCCGAATACGTCACCATCGCCATGGAAATCGATATCGCCAAGCCGGCGGCCGAGGTCTGGTCCAAGGTAGGGGATTACTGCGCAATCGCCGATTGGCTCAAGCTTGACTGCACCATTGCCTCCGGCGATGGCGGCATGGGTACCGTGCGGCTGCTGGCGGGTGGTCGTGTCACCGAAATCTTGGTGGCGCAGACGGAACTGTCCTACGGCTATACCCAGCCGGTGGTCGAAGGGCAGTACTACAACCTTTATCACGGCTTCATGGAAGCGCGTCCGGTAAACGCCACCACGTCCAAAATGCTGTACACCCTGGTGCTCGACGTTTCCAACCTGCCTGATCAAGCGGCCAAGGACGCCGACATAGAACGCCGCCGTACGTCCTTTGAAAATGCCCTGCAGAACATGAAAGCCATCGCGGAAGCGCCTTGATCGCTTCTCTATTAGCAGCAAAAACCCCGCTTCGGCGGGGTTTTTGTTATTGAGAGGCTGTAATGAGGAAGTGGATGTCCCTTTTTTCTCCCTCTCCTAAAGCGTGAAGAAAGGTGGGTGTCCCATCTCCTTCCATCTTTTTTTGAAGTGGATGTCCCTTCTTTAAAGCCGATTGTCCTGGCAGTAATGCTCGGGCGGGTCCTGCCCCTCCAGCCATTTGAAGCTCCAGCTGGCTTTCCAGGGGCGGGTATAGGCGCCGGGATCGTCGATGGTGACTTCGTAAGTGAGCGTGTGGTAGTCCGGCCGCGTCAGTCGTTCGGTAGCGTGCATCAGGTCGGTGTGCGGCAGGCCACCAGGCAGCCAGAATTTTTCGTTGTAGCCTTCGGATTCGATGATGAAGGTATCTCCATCCCAGTGGGCGCTGTTGCGGCCGTAATAAAGCAGGTTGCCGGCGTCCAGCTCGAATTCGTCGCCATCGAGGGGACGGCCGTCGATATAGATAAGGTGCCAGTCGTGGTTGCTGCCGCCGGCAATCACGAAGATGCGCTGCAGTGCCTTGTCTTCCAGCAGTTGAATGCCATAGGGATCGAGGAATTTACGCGGGCCGGCAAGCGGTCGGCATTCCACAAACGTGGGGTCGCTGCTCTGAAAGCTCTGCTGGCGGAATTCGTACAGGTGCTGTGCCCATTCCTGCAGCGGAGCCACCTTGCCGGCGTCGGCAATATTCTGTAATTGAGCGGTGACGCTCATTGCCACGTTGGCGCCGTCCTCCTGCAGCGTGGTCTTGGTCGGCACCCAATAGCCAGAGCGGCCCGGGGGCGCACCCAGGCGTGGTGTGCCATCGGGCCAGCGGGGGGTGGCTTCCATGGGTGCATCGGGAATGCTGCTGAGGAGATCGGGATAGCGGGTGGTGTTCATCACCGCCTGGCCATCCGCACGCATCACGTTGTCGCCCCATATCTGGCGGCTGCCATCGCGGGCGCGCGGTCCCTCCACGGTGAGCACTTCCCCCACGCGCAGCGTATTTTCATCCCAACCGTTGAGTTCCAGAAGTTGTGGGCTTTCCAGTTCCACGTACCACGGATCGCTCGTGCCGTTTTCCTGTACCTCAATGAACAGGTGAACGTGTGGAAACGCCCAGTCGACGCGACTGAGGCGCCCCTGCAAATTTTGCGACTGGGCGGTATTGAACTTGGCACTGAGGTTGTGGTGGGCGCTGGCGCCGCAGGCACCCAGCGCGAATGCGCAGGCAGCCAGGGCACGAATCAGCGGGCGGGGGGCGAAAGGCATCGGTGTACTCCGGGCTGGCTGGCTCAGGGGAAGATAGGTTGGCTGCGATCCATGTTCTGGTACTCGGTGCCGAGCATCAGATCGTAGGCCATGTTCTGGTCCTGGCAGACGAACTGGAAGCTTTCGCCGGAGGACCAGTCCATGTAGAAGCCACTTGACCAGGGCTGGGTATAGGCGCCGGGATCATCGATGGTGATCTCGTACTGAAGCCGTTCCTGCGAGAGCCGGGTGAAGCGTTCGATCAGATGCAATTGATCCGTATGCGGCGAACCCTCGGCGTCGAACCACATCTTTTCATTGAAGCCGACGGTATCCACCACCAGCGTGTCGCCCTCCCAATGGCCAATGGAATGCCCGTGATAGCTGGGTTTGAGGTTTTCGGGATGGCTGCGTCCGTCCATCCAGATTTCGCGGAAGTGGCGTGGGCCGCCGGTGGGGAAAATGTAGATCTTCTGCATTTCGGGGAATTCCACGAACTGCGTGCCGTAGGCGGTGGCGACTTCGCGTGGGCCTGCTGAGGGCTTGCAGCGCGTGTAGGGCTCGAAGCGGGTACGCGAACGCGCTTCGAACAGCGCACGTGCCCAGGGCTGGAATGGCACTTCGCTGAATTTGATCTTGGGGAAGGTGTCCTGCATCCGCAGCACGTCTTCATAAGGCGTGTGGGCGATGATCGAGCCTTTTGGCACCTCATCGAAAAAGGTCAGCATCGGGCGAGTGCCGAAGCCTTCCCACGAACCGACGTTGCCGGGCACCGACCCCAATATTGCCCGGCCCTCGGCGTTGCGTGGCGGCGGCGTTTGCGTGATGGGTCCCCGGGCCGGTTGTGCCACAGCAGTGGCGGCGAGCAGCAGGCCAAGAGTCAAGACCAGCGCCCGTGAAGGCAGGTGTGATGCCCGCATCTGATTCCCCTCGAACGATCTTTGCAGATTGACTGGCGGGCAATGCTAGCAGGGGGGGCGAAGCATGTTGAGGGCTGAGCGGTTCGGTACGGCAGCGCTCAAGTTCTTCTGCGAGGTGCCGTTATCACTCTTGACGGGGACAGCCACCAATCGACGCTGGTGAGGACAGCCACACAGCCGATGATGGGACAGCCACGGATGGGGTCCTATTCAAGCCGCTGTGGATGTCCTGGCCATGCGTTGGGTGGGTGTCCCCTCCCAATATTGTCGAGACCAGGCAGGTGGGTGTCCTGGTTTTGTGATCGGGTGGGTGTCCCTGCCCGGTCCGGTCAATGGCCAGGTGGGTGTCCTGCTGATTACGGAGTGAATTCATGGGCATTTTCAATCACGTACTCGACGCCGACGGGCAGGCCTTGGCACGAGCCAGCGGTTTTCCCCTGCCTGGCAGGGGTGATCTGAACGAGCTGCGGGCACAGGTGTTGGTGCTGTGGTCCACCCAGGCGGTGCTGCATTTGCACGGTGATGGCACCATCCTTACCGCCAATGCCCTCTTGCTCGACGCTGCCGGCTACGCACTGGATGAACTCGTGGGGCGGCACCACCGTCACCTGATTGCTGCAGACGAGCGAGAAACCCCCACCTACAAGGCGTTCTGGCGAGCGTTGTCGCAGGGCGTGACGCAGTCGGATGAATATCGGTATGCGACCAAGGAAGGACGCGATCTCTGGCTGCAGGCCCACTACACCCCTGTACGCGACCGCCGCGGACAGGTGACCAAGATCCTCATGCACGGCAGCGATATCACCGCGCGCAAGCTGGCCGAAGCCGACAGGCAGGAACGGCTGCGTGCCATCGAAGAGGCGCAGGCCGTGGCCGAATACGATGGCGCCGGCAAGCTGCTGCACGCCAACACCCGGTTCCTCGACCTGTTCGGCCATACACTCGAGACCGCGGGTGGGTGTCCCCACGAAACATTCGTGGATCGTGTCGAGGCAGCGCAGCCCGCCTATCGTGAATTCTGGGCGGCGCTCGCACGCGGCGAAGCGCAAAACGGCACCTTCCGCCGTATCGACGCCGCTGGGCAGGATGTGTGGATCACAGCCTCCTACACGCCGATCCGAGGCCCCGATGGCAAGGTGTGCAAGGTGGTCGAATATGCGCGCGATATCAGCGAACAGCTGCGCATCAACGTCGACAACAAGGGCCAGATAGACGCCATCCGCGCCAGCCAGGCCGTGATCCAGTTCGGCGTGGATGGCACCGTTCTGGAAGTCAACCCGCGTTTCCTCAACGTGGTCGGCTACACGCTGGAACAGATCCAGGGCCGCCACCACCGCTTCCTGGTCGATCCCATCGAGGCCGACCACCTCGACTACGCCCGTTTCTGGCAGGCACTGGCGCGCGGCGAGGCGCAAGCCGGCGAATTCCGCCGCATCGGCGCACAAGGCCGGGAAATATGGATCCAGGCCACCTACACGCCGATCCGCGACAGCCGTGGGCATGTATGCAAAGTGGTCAAATACGCCACCGACATCACCGCCAGCAAGCACACTCTGCTGGAACTGGACCGCATCATCGCCGCCGTGGGGCAGGGCGATCTGGACCAGCGCGCCGACCTCACTGGCGCCACCGGCGACAACCTGCGCCTGCGGCAAAACATCAACCGCATGCTGGACGCCATCAAGACGCCGCTCGACGAAGTGAGCCAGGTCATGGCCGCGCTTGGCCAGCGCGATCTGTCGACGCAGGTGCGCGGCGACTACCAGGGCAGCATGGAAATGATGAAGCAGCACGTGAACCTGGCTGTGCGCCAGCTCAACGATTTCATGCTGCAGGTGCAGGGCAGCGCTTCCCTGGTGCGGCACAGCGCGGAGGAACTGGCACAGGCCAGCCAGACTCTCGGCAGCCGCTCCGAGGAACAGGCCGCCAGCCTGGAAGAAACCGCCGCGGCGATGGAAGAGCTGTCCACCACGGTGGAACAGAACGCCGCCAACGCGCGGCTTGCCGAGGAACTGGCGCGCGAAGCCAGCACCAAGGCGGTGGCCGGGGGCGAGGTGGTGCGCGAAGCCATCGGCGCCATGGCGGAAATCAACGCCTCCAGCCGCAAGATCTCCGACATCATCACGGTAATCGACGAGATCGCGTTCCAGACCAACCTGCTTGCGCTCAATGCCGCCGTCGAAGCCGCACGCGCCGGCGACCAGGGCCGCGGTTTTGCCGTGGTGGCCGACGAAGTGCGCAACCTCGCCGGCCGCAGCGCGGTGGCGGCCAAGGAAATCAAGGGGCTGATCGCCGACAGTACCCGCAAGGTGGAGCAGGGCTCGCTGCAGGTGAACCGTTCCGGCGAAACGCTCGATGCCATCGTGGGCGCGGTCAAGCGCGTCAGCGCCACCGTGAGCGAAATCATGGCGGCCACGCTGGAACAGAGCAACGGCATCGAGATGATCAATCAAACGGTGCAGAACATGGACGGCAACACCCAGCACAACGCCACCCTGGTGGAAGAACTGGCCGCCAGCGGCGAACAGTTGCGCGAACAGGCCGGCCTGCTCAACAGTCACGTGGAATCCTTCGCGCTCTGACCCCGGCGTGGTATCGGGGTAGAATCGCGGGCAGTTTCCCCCACCGCCCGGATTTCAGGCCTTCGCCATGCCCCACGCCCGCTTCCTTTGCCTGCTGATGTTTCTGTTGTTGGGCGGCTGTGCCAGTTCGCTGCCGCAAACAGCGGTATTGGACCCGGGCGAGCCGGCCAGCACCATTTGGCTGGTCTACCGCGACTGGCACACCAGCCTGCTGATCGACGGCGAAGAGTTCCGTCAGTACAGCCGTCAACTGCAGCACGATCCACGGCTGGCACGGGAGCTCGCCCCGGCATTGGTGGTACGCGTGGGTTGGGGCGACGGCGACTACTTCACCGGCAAGAGCAAAACCGCCGGGACAGCCACCCGGGCGCTCTTCGCCTCGCGCCACTCCGCCATGCAGTTCATCGGCTACGAACGCGATCCGCTTGCCGTGATTCCCGAGGACACCCGCGTAAGCTTGCGCGTCAGCCGGGAAGGCCTGGCGGCGCTGGTGGCCTATATCGATGCCTCGCTGGCCACCAACGACGGCGCTGCGCTGCGCTACATGCCCGCCTATGTCGAGAATGCCGGCGTGTTCTTCGAGTCCAGCAAGGCCTATGGCCTCTTCAACAACTGCAACACCTGGACCGGCGAAGCGCTGTCCACCGCGGGATTGCCGGTGCGCAGCGCATTCCGTCTCACCCCGCGCAGCATTTTCGAACAGGCACAGGGCATCGCGGCACAGCAGCAGCTGGCACAGGCGGCGGTGGCGGGGCCATGAGCCTGCGGCTGTCCCGGCTTCTGTGGCGCCTTCTGCTGCTGGCCGTGGGTGCTTACGGTGCGTTGTGCGCGCTGCTGTTCGTGCTGCAACGCCAGCTGCTTTATCACCCGGACACCCACGATATCGGCGCGCAAGCGCAACGCGTGCCCGGCGCCACGCTGCAACAACTGCTCACGCCCGATGGCGAAACGCTCAACAGCTGGTGGGTGTCCCCGACCCGCCCGGGCGCTCCCGTTTATCTTTATCTGCATGGCAATGCCCGCAACCTGGTGGATCGTGCCGAACGGCTCGGTCTGCTGGTGGCGGAAGGTGAAGGATTGCTGGCGCTCAGCTGGCGCGGCTACGGCGGTTCCAGCGGCAGCCCGTCCGAGGCCGGCCTGCGGCTCGATGCGCATACCGCGTATGGGTGGCTGTCCCAGCGGGTGGATCCAGCCGACATCATCATCTTCGGCGAATCGCTCGGCACCGGTCCCGCCGTGGAGCTTGCCGCCACCGTGCCAAGCCGCGCCCTGGTGCTCGATTCTCCCTACAGCTCTATTGCCGCGGTGGCATACGAGCAATACCCCTGGCTGCCGGTGAACTGGTTGTTGCGCGACCGCTTCGACAGTCTTGCCCTCGCGCCACACGTGCGCGTGCCGGCGCTGGTGTGGCATTGCCGCAATGATCGCGTGGTGCCCTACGCATCGGGACAGGCACTCTTTGCCGAACTGGGCAGTACGCACAAGGAGTTGTTGACGATCGAAGGTCGCTGCCATGTGCCTGACATCACGCCACGGCTCGACGCATTGCGCGCATTGGAACGTCTGGCGCTCTGATTTGTTTTTAGAACGTAGATTCCTAGAAGGATTGTTCCGTTTTGTGCAGGTGTGGGGAAAAATCGCGGGATGGCAGTTGACTCTCCGCGCATTGTTCCTCTATAAAAGTGCCCGACTCAAACCATTCGTTCAGGAGGTGTTCGACCAACCACATCCTCATGGGTAGATTTCGAATTACGCTGTGGCATCTCCCTGCCAGCTGCTAATAACAAAAAGACATAATTAGAAAAAATAAAAATATAAAAAATATAAGAGGGGTCAGACATGCATATGTCGTCATGTACCGGCGTTTTCGCACGCCGGTATTCCGCCGTACTTGCCGCTACCATCTCTTCCCTCCTGGCTGTTCAGTCAGCACCCGCCTTGGCGCAAAGCAATGCCAGCGCGGTGGAAGAGCTTACCGTTACCGGTTCCCGCATTCGCCAGTCGGATGGGTTCACCAACCCGGTACCACTCACCACCATGACCAACGCCGAACTGTTCGACTTCGCGCCGGGCAGCAGCGTGGCGGAGCAGTTGGACGTATTGCCGCAATTCTTCGGCAACGTATCGTTGGAAAGCGTGCCCACGGGGCTCACCTCGAGCTCGGGCTCCACGTCATTGGATCTGCGCAACCTCGAAGGCAAGCGCACCCTGGTGCTGTTCGACGGCATGCGTGTGGTGCCGTCTTCGAAGGAAGGGACCGTCAACGTGGATTTCTTCCCCACCGCGCTGGTGCGCAGTGTGGACGTGGTGACCGGCGGTGCCTCGGCGGCCTATGGCGCGGACGCCGTGGGCGGTGTGACCAACTTTGTGATCGACCGGCAATTTCAGGGTTTCAAGCTGAATACCAGCGCCGGCAGAAATGAATTCGGCGACGGCGACCGCTGGAGCCTTTCGATGGCCGGTGGCCGCAAGTTCGGCGAGCGCTTCAACGTGATCGCCTCGTTCGACGCCAGATGGATCGATGGCTTCAGCCGCTCCGCGGAGCAAGTGCCCGAGCAGCAGCGCATCGGTCTCGTGACCAACCCCGCGTGGAAGGCCAGCGATCCGCCGGGCACCAATCCCATCCGCCTTACGTTGCCGCACGTGGCCACCACCGCCAACTCGCCTTATGGCCTCATTCTCGGCACGGGCACGCCGCTGGATTGGCATCGCTTCACGCCCGATGCGTCGAATATCACGCCGTTCGTGCTTGGCAGTCCCTCATCGGTCAGCGGCGCCAACAGCACGCAGAGTTTCGCAGGCGGCCCGGATGCGGAAATCTACAATCGTGCCAACGGCGGCATCGGTGGCACCCAGGCGGAAAGCCGTTCCGGCTTTCTCGGCTTGCAGTATGAACTGAGCGATAGCTTCACCGTGTTCGGCCAGGCCATGATCGGCAACACCCGCGCCGCCGACGTGCTCGATCGCGGCGGTATCCTGTTGTACGGCAACTGGGCGCCCACGGTCTATGCCGACAACGCCTACCTGCCGGACAACGTGCGGCAGATCATGTCGGATTACGATCTCGCGTCCTTCAAGCTGCAGAAAAACGGCAGTTTTCTTGGCGTGCCGGAACTTGGCATCGGCACGGAAGACAGCAAGGCCTTCCATACGCGCTCCTACAGCGCAGGCTTCGATTGGGACGTGCCGATCAAGAACTGGCATCTGCGTGGCGTGGCGCAAAAAGGCGTGAGCCGGCGCTTCAATTCCTTCGGCAGCCGCTGGCGCATGGATCGCGCCTTCCTGGCGATGGACGCCGTGCGCGATCCGAGCACGGGCGCCATCGTGTGCCGGGTGCAGCTGTACAACCCCACCGAGGAACAACTGGCCAATTCGCCGGCGGTGCAGGGGCGCATTTCCGGCCTCAGCACGCAGGGCGCCACCAAGCCGGGCGATCCGGGCGCCATTCCGCTACGCTCGCCGATCGGACTCGACAACACGATTCGTGACTGCATACCGTTCAACGTCATGGGCTCGGGCAACATCAGCCAGGCAGCGCTGGATTACGTGAACGGGCCGTCGCCCAAGATCGGCACGGGCGAGGTGAAACAGGATTTCGCCGAAATCCTGCTCGATGGCGAACTGTTCGAAGGCTGGGGCTATGGTGCGATCAACTACGCGTTCGGTCTCACCTGGCGTGAACAATCGTTCTGGGATGACGCTCATCCCAAGGAAGTGCTGGAATTCGGGCCGCCGCTCAATGATCCCAATCTCGGCATCCAGGGCATTCCGGTGGGCTACACCAGCGGCAGCCCCAACCTGCACTACATCGCCACGCTGCCGATACTCAGCGGCGACATGTCGGTGTGGGAATACTTCGGCGAGCTGAACATTCCCGTGTGGGAAGGCACGGTGCTTGGGCAGGACCAACATTTCAGCGTGGACCTCGCCTACCGCGAATCGGACTACGAACGCAGCGGCCCGGTGGAAAGCTGGAAAGTGGGCCTGGACTACCAGGTGCTCAACAGCGTGCGTTTGCGCTTTACCACCAGTACCGACGTGCGCGAGCCCACGTTCTCCGAGTTGTACGACGCCCAGGGCATCAATGGCGCATTCCGTGATCCGCGCTTCGGCAACGTCGAAGTGCAGACCACCATGCTCAACGGCGGCAACCCCAACCTGAGCCCGGAGGAAGGCGACACCGTCACCGCCGGCATCGTGTGGACACCTGGCGGCTTCCTCGAAGGCCTGCAGGCGTCCGTCGACTGGTACGACGTAACCATCGAAGGCGCGGTAGGCCAGCTTGGTGCGCAGCGCATCGTCGATGAATGCTTCATCAACAACGTGCAGAGCTTGTGCGAGCAGCTCGACCTCGATCCGGCCACCAGTCAGGTCACCCGGGTGTACAACACCTTCCTCAACGTGGCACAGGCCACCGTGGAAGGCACGGACCTGGAGCTGGCCTATCGGTACGAGCCGAACTTCTTCGGCGATCTGTCGGAATCGTTCAGCTTTCGCGGCCTTGCCGGCTACGTGCGCGAGCGTACGGATACGCCGCTTGGTGGTTCGGCCACCGATCGCTCAGGTAACAACGGTTCGCCGGACCTGACGGCCGTGGTCACCGCCAACTACAACGTGGGGCCTTATTCGTTCCAGATGCAGGGGCGCTATACCGATTCGGTGACGATTACTGGCACCTGGATCGAAGGCATCGACGTGGACAAGAACAAGTTGCCTTCCATCACCTGGTGGAGCGCACGTCTTGGCTATACCGGGGAAACCGACAGCGGCAGCACCTGGCGGGTGGGCCTGAACGTGCAGAACGTGTTCGACAAGCGGCCTGTCGCCGTGCCGAACGTCAGCACCCGTTTTGCCATCCAGGGCCTGGCGGGCGACACCTACGGGCGCCGTTACAACCTCAACTTCGATTACAGCTTTTAATTACGGCTTCCAGGTAATCGTTACATCAATGCGGCGGGAGAGGGGCAACCTTCTCCCGTTTGCTTTTTTCTGCAATCAGGGAGCGGCGCTGGCTTCGCCGCGGGTCTTGCCGCGCTTGCGCGTGGCGGTGCGCGGCTTGCGTTCGTCCGGCTGGTCGATCTCTTCCAGCGTGGCCATGAGTATTTCCAGATTGTGTTGCGCGTCCGGGTAGTCAGGGCGCTGTTTCAGCGCTTGATCCAGTGTTTGCCGCGCTTCCTGGTAGCGTCCCATTACCCGCAGCAGGTTGCCGAGGTTGTTGAGCGCTTCGGGGAAGCGCGTGCGCAGCTTGAGTGCCGTGCGGTAGTGCAGCAGTGCCTCATCGCAGCGGTCGAGCAGGCGACAGGCAAAGCCGAGGTTGCAGTGGGCTTCCGGATAGCGGGGGTTGAGCTGCAGGGCGCATTCATAGAACCAGCGTGCCCGGTCCACCTCGCCGCGCTGCTGTAGCAGCATGCCAAGCGCGTTCTGATGCACGGGCGTGGTCGGCGCCATGATGATGGCCTGCTGCAACAGCGGCTGCGCGGTGTCGAGTTTGCCCTGCAGCCGGTGCAGTTCCCCGAGTCCGTACAGCGCCGCCGGCGTATCCGGGTAGCGCACCAATACCTGCTGAAAGGCATGGGCGGCCTGGTTCAGGTGACCCTGCTGCCAGGCCTCGTGCGCGTTGGCAATGCCGGCCTCGGTAGGATTCACACCCGTTTGCTCCTCTTCGAGCTGGTCGATGCGCCGCTCCAGGTGTGAATTGGGGTGGTAGTTGAGCGCGCTGCGATAACAGCGCAGCGCCCGCAGCGGGTTGCCGAGTATCTGCTGCGCCAGCCCCATCTGCGCCAATACCTCGCCCCGAGTCGCCGCGCGCAGGGTGGGCGACTGCCCCGGGTCGTGGTCCAACAAGTGCCAGAGCCGCTGCAGCAGACCGAGCGCGTCGCGGTTGCGCCCGCTGCGGTTGAGAATCAGCGCCTGCCCAAGCAGTGCCGCGGCGTTGTTCGGCATGTGGTCGAGAACGGCGCGGTAGAGCGCCTGAGCGTGCTCGAAATCGAAGGCTCGGAGCAACAGGCCGGCCTGGTCGAGCGAACGCTGGATGGAAGGATTCATGGCAGGCTTCACCTCGGTGGAATCGGGTAGCTGCAGCCCTGCCAGTTTCACGAACGGCAAGACCGAAGCTGATGATACCGGAAGGAAGCACTCACTCCCAAAAAACGACGTTCAAAAATGCGGATGAATGCAGGACACCCACCCGAAAAGGGACACCCACTTTTGGATGAGGTGAATTTGGGACATCCACCTTCAGGAGGGGATGGGCTGGGACACCCACCACTAGACTGGAAGGGAAGACTGGAAAGGACACCCACTTTTAAACGCACTTTTAAACGTGGGGAATTTGGGACACCCACCCGAAAAAGCAGTGGGTGTCCCATGAGGTTTGAAAGTGGATGCCCCCTGCGAAGGTGCACGGAGGCCAGGCGAAGCCTCGAGGGGGTTTATCTTGCGCGGGCGGTTTTGGCTTTGGTTTTGGCTTTTGTGGTCGCCGATGCTTTGGCGCGGGCTTTGAGTTTGCTTCGCGGCTGGAGTTTGGCGGTGGCTTTGGGGCTTGCCTTGGCGGGCTTCGCTTTGGTGACCGCTTTGCGTTTGTCGGCGCTGGCTTTGCTCGTTGCCGGTTTGGCTTTTCCGGCGGGCTTGGCTTTGCTGGAGGGTCTGGCCTTGCCAGTCGAAGCTGACCGGCTGGCTACCTTGGCTTTGCCGGAAACTCCTTGGCTTGCCGCTTTGGCTTTCTTGGTCTTACTTGTAGCAGCGGCCGGGCTTGCTTTGCTTTTGGCCTTGGCCTTGCCGACCGGTTTGGCTATGGCTTTGCCTTTGACCACTGCCTTACCTTTTGCCGCCGTCTTGACCTTCCCTTTGGCTGGTGCCTTGCCTTTGCCGGCAGGCGCGATGCGGGGAGAGGATTTTTTGGCGGAGGGCGCTGCCTTGGCCCGAGTGCCGGCAGCGGCTTCGTTCTGCTTGAGCGATTCGAGGTTTTTCAGCGCGTCGGGGTAGTTGGGACGCAGCCGCAGTGCCTGTTCCAGGCAGGTACGGGCGGCCTGCAGGTCGCCGCGAATGCGCAGCAGGTTGCCGAGGTTGTTGTGGGCTTCGGCCAGGTTGCGGTCGATGCGCAGAGCGGATTGATAGGCAAGCACAGCTTCGTCCAAGCGATTGAGCGCCTTCATCGCCACGCCCAGGTTGCAGTGCGGGGCGGCGTAGTTGGGATCGAAGGCAATGGCACGTTTATAGAAGGTGGCTGCTTTCTCGATTTCGCCACGCTGCTGGAACAGCATGCCAAGCGTGTTCTGATATTCGGCATTGCGCGGCTGCATGATGATCGCCTGCTGGATCAGCGGCATGGCCTGCTGGAACTGCCCCATCTGCCGATAGATGTTGCCGAGCGCGTGCTGGGCGCCGTCGTGGTCGGGATGAATCTTGAGCACGGATTTCAGGTGTTTGACGGCGTCGTCCACACGGCGTTCCCGCAGTGAACGTTCAGCTTTCTGCATGTGGCTGGCGATCGGGTGTTTCTGGCCCGTGCCGCCGCCCAGCGCCTTGATGCGCGCCCGCAGCCCTTCGCTTGGCATCATCCGGTCGGCTTCCGTGTAGCAGCGCACGGCTTCCTCACTGTGTCCGAGAATCTGCAGTGCCAGTCCCATCTGCGCCAGAATTTCGGCGCGGGTCCCGGTTTGCACGCTGTCGGGAGCCTGCTGCACGGCTTTCCATATCTTGCCGAGCAGCTCCAGCGCCTGGGCGTTGTTGCCCGTGCGGTTGTAAATGAGGGCCAGGCCAAGCAGCGCCGCGCCGTTGTTCGGCATCTCCTTGAGCACTTGCGAATACAGGCCGAAGGCTTTCTCGAATTCGAAGGCTTGCAACTGCTTGCCGGCCATATCCAGGATGTCTTGCATGGAAGCGCTCATAAGCCGCCTTTAGTAGTAGTCCAATCCGTCCAACAATGCGAGGTGACGGGGCAATATCACCTTCTCGAAGTCGAAATCCTCGACGATGCCCGCGCGTGCGCGCTTGCCCAGCGTCTGATAGGCATCAGGGCGGGATAATACCGAAACCGCGCTTTGGGCGAGAGCCTTCAAATCGAAAAATGGGACCAGCAGCCCATTGTGTTCGTGCTCGATGAATTCGCGCACGGGCTCGGTGTCGGAGCCAAGCACCACGCAGCCGGCGGCCATGGCCTCGAGCATGGACCACGACAGCACGAAGGGGTAGGTCAGGTACACATGCAGGCGCGACACCTGCAACACCTTCAGGTATTCGCCATAGGACAGCGAGCCGGTAAAGTGGATGCGGCTCAAATCCAGTTTGCCTTCCAGCTCCTGCAGATATTGCGCCATCCAGTTGGGAAAGTTGGTGGGGCGCGGCCCGTAGTGAGCGTCCAGCCCGCCCACGATTACTGTGCGGCAGTTTGGTCGCGCTGCCTGAATCTCGGGCAGGGCGCGCATCAGGCAATGGAAGCCGCGATAGGGTTCCAGGCCGCGGCTGACGTAGGTGAGCACTTCGTCGCCGCGCATCAGCGTGGTGCCGTCGGGCAGCGTTACCGCCGCCTGCGGATCAGGCTGTACCAGATTGGTGTCGATGCCCTCGTGCAGTACCTCGATATGATTATGGTAGATCTCGGGATAGCGCGAACGCTGCCAGTGGGTGGCCGCCAGCCGCACGTCGCAGGCGTCCAGGGCATGTAACTGCACCGTGTTGAGCATGCGGATGCGGAACAGATCGTTGAACGACATGGGAAATTCGGGATCGAAGCCCACGTCGGCACCGCGCGACTGATAGTAGTACTCGAACAGGGCGATGATGCGTGCGTTAGGGAACACCTCGCGCAGAAACAGGCCATCGCCCCAGCCCGGATGCACGTAGATCACGTCCGGCTCGAAGCCCTCCTGCATCTTGTGTTCCAGCAGCACGCGCACCACCTGCTGCGCGCGGCGCACTGCCGCCTCGAAGCTCTTCACGTAATGGTGCGTGGCCTCGCCGGCTGGCTCAGGCAGCGGATAGGTCCAATGCGTGGTGCCGGGCAGCGCGGGGGATTCGTGCAGCCAACGTTCGTCGCCAAGTGAATACACCCCGAAGCCGCGCGCCACGTAGGCCTGCGCCAGACGGAGGAACTGGCCGGGGAAATGCTGATGAATGAAAAGTACGTCCAAGGTGCGTGTCCTGCGGTAGGGCTCAGCGGCGACGCGAAGCTCTGGCGACCGGCGCCGGCCTGCTGCCGCCGAGGCTGCGGTAAAGCGCATGATGGGCCGCGGCGGCGGCCTCCACGGTGGTGTAGTCCGGCAGCCGGGCAATCAGTTGATCGAAAGTGGGTGTCCCATGTTGCGGGGTGGGTGTCCCCTGTGGCGGGTGGGTGTCCCCTTTAGAGTGGGTGTCCCGTTTGGTTTTCTGGAAAGCGGGTGTCCCTTTTGTAGAGTGGGTGTCCTCGGCCGGAAGGTGGCTGTCCTGCGGATCGCCTGGGTTGAGAGTGGGTGTCCTCTCCTGTAGCAGCCGCTGCACCAGCCGGCGCAGCGAGATGGGATCGCGGGCGCGGTAATGCAGGCCGCCCTGGCCGTCGGGCACTTTCTCGGCCATGCCGCCGAGGTCGGGGCACAACACCGGGCGGCCGAACTTGTAGGCTTCCTGGATCACCAGCGGCGAGTTTTCCCACCAAGTGGAACCCAGCACCACCCAATCGGTTTCCGCCATCAGGCGCGGCAGTTCCTCCTGGTCGTAGCTGCCGTGGTAGTGCACGAAATCCGTGTGGTCTTCCAATAACTGCTTGAGCCGCTTGGGGTATTCGCCCTGCATCAGTTCCAGCCCATGGCCGTACACGTCCAGGGACAGCTGCCGACGCAGTGCTTTTGGCAGACCGGCCAGGGATTCGATGATCAGGTCCAGCCCCTTGAATGGGTGCATCTGGCCAAAAAAGGCCAGGCGGGAGCGGCTTTCGCCAGCGGCCAAAGGCCTGGGCGGCAGACGCTGGCCGGCAACGATGCCGTTTTCCAGCACTGTGATACACGGCGCGGGCAACCCCCAGTCCTGATAGCGCTGCGCCAGGAAATTACTGGGCGCTACGAACCGATCCACCAGCTTGAAGAAGCTCTTGAGGTACTGTTCGCGCAAAAAGAAAACGTCCGCGTCGTCCAGCTCGGGCAGGCAGTTGAGGCATTCGCGCGGTTCGTAGCGGTAGCAAAGCCGACCGTCGGTTTTCACCATGGTGCCGTGGTTCAGGCAGATGGCCATGTATTCGTGCAGGGTCAGCAACAGCTTGGCGTTGGGGCAGGCGTTGCGCGCCACCCGCAGCAGCTCCACGCCCAGCTTGTAGTAGTGGTGAAAGTGGACCACGTCCGGGTTTATCTGGCGCAGCAGCCGCGCTACGTCATGGTCGGGGCCAAGCTCCACCGTGGCCACCAGCTGTTCCTCGCTGGCTTCGCCGGCAATCAGGTATTCACGCGGCGCCACCATGGCCAGCGGCGTGCCCAGATGCAGCAGCTTTTGCGGCGCGCGGGCGATGAACCACGCGTCCACGCCGGGCAGCGCGTCCAGCCCCCGGTACAGGTTGTAGGCAGCGATTTCGCCGCCGCCCTTGCCGAAGCGTGGGTGTCCATGGCTGATCACGACTACACGCATGCTCAGGCCTCCACCAGCGTTTCAGGATCAGGCAGGGCGCCGCTGCGAATGTGGTTGCGGTAGCGCCAGGCGTTGTACAGCGTCAGGAGATCGCGCTCGTCCACCTGGTTGTCACCCAGGTATTGCGACTTGCGTTCCAGGTGCCACAGCCGCGCCGCGGGCACCACGAACAGCTTGCCGCCGCGTGCGCGCAGGGCCAGGGAAAAGTGGCTGTCCTCGAAATCGCCCACTACGTAACCTTCGTCGAAACCGCCCACCGCCAGGTAGTCGGCCTTTTTCAGCAGCAGGCAAGCCCCGGTAAGCATCGGCGCGGCAACCGGCGTATCGCCGCCGCTCCAGGCCACGCCCTTGCCGGGATGGTGGCTGAACACGAAACCGGGGTAGGCAAACTGCCGCATCGGCGCCATGCCTCCATGCTGCACTGAACCATCGGCGAACTGTAGCAGAGGCCCCACCATCACCGCGCCTTTCAGCGTGGAAAGTGCGCGGCGCAACACACCCAGCCAGCCGGGCGCCTGCGGCAGCACGTCGGAATTCATCAACAGCAGCAGCGGTGAGCGCGCATGACGCACGGCACTGTTGTTGGCACGGGCAAAGCCGCGGTTTTCGCCATAGCTGAGCACTCGCAGCGGCACCTTGAACAGCGGCTGAAATTTGCCTGCAGTGTCGAGGGCGTCCTGCAGCAGGGTGGGGTCGTCCACCACGTACAACAGATCCACCTTGGCGAACTCGGGGTCGTCGCAGAACTGCGCCAGTTGATGGCGCATGAAATCGCAGCGCCCATAAAGCGGCACGATCACCGTGCAGGTGGGTTTTTCCGGCGGCGTGCCGAATTCCACGATCCGCTCGGCGGCCTCGTCACTGCCATTCACGCGCGTGGCCCAGGCAATGGCCTCGCCAAGGCCGCTGTCCAGCAGTTCGAGCATGCGGCCGCGATATTCGTGGGCGGGCACCAGCGGCTTGAGCATCTGCCGCGCCAACGCGGCGCCGCTCAGTGGAGAGGGCGTGGTGTCCAGCTTCAGCCAGAAATCGGGCAGGCCTGGCAGGCACAGGCGCAGTGCGCGCGGGGCATTGCTGGGCGTGGGGCAGGGCGCGTGCAGCATGAACATCAACGAGCCGGCCGCGTCGGGAAATTTTTCCTTGAGCATGTCGGATGCCAGCTTGCCGGCCGGCAGGCGGAACAACTGCGGCGTGACATCCAGCGGTTCCTGTTCGGGGCGGTGCAGCCATATCTGCACCGGCGTGTGCGGCGGCAGCACCAGCACGCCAAAGATCAGCAAGCCCGCCTCGTCGAGCGCAAAGCTGCGGGTGATGGCAGCGGCAAAGAGGTCTTTGTGACGGCAGCTATCAGTAGCTGCCGCCCATTGTTTGCTGATTGCCGCCCGGCTTTCGTCGCGCGGACTCAGCTTGGGTTCCAGCTTGTGCAACAGCACGTGATCCTGATGATCCTGCGCCAGGGTGCGCAGCAGCTGGCCGAAACGCCCCAGCAAGGGAGTGGACGCCAGCAATTCCGTCAGGCCGGGTTTTGGCAGCGGTTCCAGGTAAGCCACCTGATGGTTCAGGGTGAACATGGGCGCCTGGTGGGGAGCCGGTTGCCAGAGTACCCACAGTAGGAAATCCTGGCGGGAGCTGCCTTCCTGGCGCGGGCCGCGCAGCAGGCTTACGTCGTCGCTGCTGCTGCGAAACTGCAGATCGCTGCCGTCGTCGAAAAACAGGGTAAGCGCGCTCAGTGGCTGCTGCCGATCCTCGGCCCAGCCGCACAGGACCGTGCCCTTGCCCAGCGGCAGGGCCAGTTCCACCTGGAACACGAACGACCCGCTGCGCGGAGCACGTGCTGCCACTAGCGACGCACTCTAGTCAGCGGGGTCTTGGTTTTGGCGGGCACGCGAGCCTTGCGGGTGGGTGTCCTGTCCTTGGAGCTCGCTTTGGCAGTGGATGTCCTGGTTTTTGGAGCGACCTTGCGGGTGGGTGTCCTGGCTTTGGTGGCTGCTTTGGGAGCGGGTGTCCTGGTCTTGCTGGTTTTGGGAGCAACCTTGGGCGTGGCCTTGGCTTTCGCTTTGGGTCTGGCCTGGGCTTTGGTGGTGGCCTTGGCTTTCACTTTAGCTTTGGAGGCAGCGGTGATCTTGGCCTTGGTTTTCGCTTTGGCTTTAACCGGAAGCGCTGCCTTGGCTTTGCCCTTGGCAGGAGCTGCTGCCTTGGTTTTGGGCTGGGCTTTGGCCGGGGCTTTACCCTTGGCAGGCGCTTTGCCCTTGGCGGCGGCCTTGACCGGCTTGGCTTTGGCCTTTGTCTTTACTTCGCCTTGCCGGGCTTTTGCTTTTGCCTTCGGGTTTGCCTTGGCCGTAGCTTTAGCCTTAGCCTTAGCACGCGCACGCGGCGCAGGCTCTGCGGTGGGTTCGGGCGTTTCGGGTTCCAGATCCACTGCCAGGGCTTTGGCGGCAGCCAAATAGTGGGCGGCTTCCTCTGCATTACCGGCACGGGCAAGCGTTTCGCTCAGCGCGTGCAGCACGGCTTCATGGCCCGGCTTGAGCGCGAGTGCCCGTTTGTAGAAGGTAATGGCTTTGGCCAGGTCTTCCTGCCGTACGAAGATGTCCGCCAAGGTCAGGAAGTAGTCCGCGTTATTGGGAAACAGCGAAATCGCGCGCTGGATCAACACCGTGGCCTGTTCCAGAAGGCCACGCTGGGATAGCAGAATAGCCAGCCCATGCAGCGCCACGCCATCATTGGGGTCATGACGTAGCAGTGCCTTGTAGATTTTTTCCGCCCCTTGCGGATTCTGCTGGTTCAGGTGATGGCGTGCCACTTCGTGCAGGATGGGCACGGGCTCGCCGCGCAGGGTCAGCCGCGTGTCAACATTGGTGAGGCGGTGGCGCAGCGCATCGGAAGGTACCAGCGCAAGCGCCTCGGCGTAGCGTGTCTTGGCTTCGGGCAGTTGTTGCATGCCTTCCAGCGACAGCCCCAATTGCGCCAATACCTCGGCCTTCATCGCTACGGGAACCTTTCCCTGGGGCAACTGATTCAACTGCTGCAGCATGGCTTCCAGTATCTGCCGGGCGTGCAACACGCGGCCGCTGCGGTTGAAGAGGGTGGCAATCCCCAGGTTGGCCACCGCCGAATTGGGTTCGGCGGCAAGCACGGCCTCGAATGCCGCCTGGGCTTGTGGCAGGTCGCCGGCTTGCATGAGTTGGGTGGCTTGTTGCAGTCGCTGCGAAGTGGTTTTTTTCATGGATGGGAACGTGATTGGAATTGTTGGTTTCCATAACAAACAGGCGCCGTGCATGATAGGCGCCCGCTTGTCGAACTAACAAGGGCGAGCACGGTAAATCGTGAACTGGATTCTGCGACTCCGCTGCGCTCCGCGCAGAATGACAGGGGAGAGATTCGTGTCATTCCGCGCGCAGTCGCGGAATCCATCCTAACAACGGATGATCTATAAACAAAACGGGCGCCCTGAGGCGCCCGTTTCGATACTGCCTGCATTCACCCGGCTCAGCCGATGGTGAATTTCACCATGTCTTCCGTCAGCTGGGAGGCATCCACACCCACCAGGGTGATGGAGCCGTTTTCGCCGAAGTCGAACGTGGTGTTGCCATCGTTCTGGATGACATTGACCAGACCGTCGAGGAGGTCGTCCACGCTGTCCACACCATCGATACCGAAGGCCAGCATGTCTTCACCCACGGTGAAGTCGGTAACGGTGTAGTGGCCTTTGGCGATGAAGCCGAATTCGTCTTCGCCAGCGCCGCCAGTCAGGGTGTCTTCTCCGCCACCGCCCACCAGAGTATCCGCGCCGTCGCCGCCGGTGATGTTCTGGTTGGTGGTGTCGCCCACGATCATCATGCCGTTGCTGTCATCCACGCGGGCA